>ERZ1673748.288-NODE-288-length-79985-cov-8.348805_pt1 | contig 79985 bp, 79 predicted proteins | sample MGYA00580196_ERZ1673748 | MGnify/ENA primary metagenome ERZ1673748 (study PRJEB41218, sample SAMN15661796) | gut metagenome | host: Homo sapiens | place: Canada: London | collected 2015-08-20/2019-03-30 | study: EMG produced TPA metagenomics assembly of...
GAGCGCGACGAGCGGCTTTGAGGCCGTACTTCTTACGCTCCTTCATACGAGGATCACGGGTCAGGAAACCGGCCTTCTTCAGGGCGGCACGGTACTCGGGATTTACCAGCAGCAGTGCACGGCTGATGCCATGGCGCAGAGCACCGGCCTGACCGGACACACCGCCGCCCTCGACGGTAGCCACGATATCCACCTTGCCCAGAGTGCCGGTGGTGTTCAGGGGCTGGCGAACCACCATCTTCAGGGTCTCCAGACCGAAGTAATCGTCGATATCACGGCCGTTGATGGTGATGGAGCCGGTGCCGTTGGGGAACAGATGCACACGGGCCACGGAGGACTTACGACGGCCGGTGCCGTACATATAGGGATTCTTAGACTGATACATTCTCTTTTTCCTCCTTACTTGACCAGCTCGGGCTTCTGAGCCTGATGCTCATGCTGCTCGCCGGCGTAGATGTGCAGACGCTTCAGGGAGTCCTTGGTGACGATGTTGCGGGGCATCATGCCACGCACGGCCACACGCACGGCGACCTCGGGCTTCTCCTGCATCAGCAGGCGATACTTGGTCTCCTTCAGGCCGCCCACCCAGCCGGAGTGGGTGCGGTAGTACTTCTGCTCCATCTTGTTGCCGGTGAGGACGGCCTTGCCGGCGTTGATGACGATGACGTTGTCACCGCAGTCAGCATGGGGGGTGTAGGTGGGCTTGCCCTTACCACGCAGCAGGTCAGCGACGATGACGGCGGTCTTGCCCAGGGGCTTACCGGCGGCATCCACGACGTACCACTTGCGGACAACATTGCCCTTTTTTTCCATATAAGTGGACATGGTGATTTCCTCCAATTTATATAATGTATTGCTTTACTTTTCCGTGCTCCCTTGCTATCATGGGGAGAGAAAACACGCAAACAGCGCAAGGATATTTATAGCACACCCCCGCAAAAATGTCAACAGCGTTTTAATTTACCATTAGAACATCTGCGATTATCTCTTGTTCTCTCTGTTTATCTCTCGTTTTCTAAAAACGCAATTTCATTTCCCGGAGGCAGCATATGCAGCATATTTTAGGACAGGTCCGCCGCTGCGTGGAGGACTATCACATGATCGAGGCCGGGGACAAGGTGGCCGTGGGCGTCTCCGGCGGCAAGGACAGCCTGCTGACCCTGACGGCTCTGGCCCGGCTGCGGGACTTCTATCCCATCCCCTTTCAGGTGGAGGCCATCACGCTGGAGACCGGCACGCCGGGCATGAGCTTTGACGCCGTGGCGGAGCTGTGCCGGGAGCTGGAGGTCCCTTACACCCGCATCCATGTGCCGGTATACCAGATCGTGTTTGAAGAGCGCAAAGAAAAGAACCCCTGCTCCCTCTGCGCCAAGCTGCGGCGGGGCAGCCTGAATACGGCGCTGACGGAGCGGGGGATCCACAAGATCGCACTGGGGCATCACTACGACGATGCCATCGAAACGCTGCTGATGAATCTGCTGTTCGAGGGGCGCATCGGCTGCTTCCAGCCGGTGACGTATCTGGACCGCACGGGCATCACCCAGATCCGTCCTCTGCTGTACTGCCGGGAGGCCGACATCCGCCGCACGGTGGAACGGCTCCGCCTGCCGGTGGTCCACAACCCCTGTCCTGCCAACGGCTCCACCCGTCGGCAGGAGGTGAAGGATCTGATCCACCAGCTGGAGGGGCGCTATCCCGACATCAAGCAGAAGCTTTTCGGCAGTCTCCAGCGCTATCCTCTCTACGGTTGGAATCTGGAGCAGCAGGAGCGCTGACCGGCGGTTTCCGTTTCTATCTTGCAGGTAATATGTAATATCCTGTCGTTTTGTCACGCCAGCACCCATTGCAGCAGCAACAGCAGACCGAAGCCGGGGACGCCCAGCACCCCGATGAAGAGGGCGTTGAACACATTGAGCCCCAGCCGGATGCCGGTGAGAGCGGCGGTGAGGTTCAGCAGCCACACCGCCCCGAAGCCCAGCGCCGAGTTCACCAGCACCCGCAGGGCCAGCTTCACCGGCCCCCGGAACAGGCGCACGGCGGCGAACAGTAAAAACGCCCCCACCACGCACAGTGCGCCGATCTCTATACCGGACATACAGGTCCTCCCTTCCCGGCGGAGGCCGCCACGGCGGCGGGCACCGCCGTCTGTCCCCCGGAGCGGGCCGCCGGCTCCTGCTCCTTGATGCACCGCAGCAGATAGCTGTATCGGGCCTTCAGGGCGCTGATCTCGTAGATGCTGGCCTCTATCAGCTCCGGCTCCGTGACGTAGTTGAACTTATCGTAGGCGCACTTCAGCGCCACATTGGTCTGCTGCAATTCCTCCCGCAGGATATCCAGCGGATGCTCCACCTTTTTTCCCATGTCCAAGTCCTCCCCGTTCCCTTTCATTGTACGGATATTTTATCCGGATATGCCGGACTTTAGCCGTGGGACAAACCGAAATTTTCAGGAGGTGCGCCATGCACGAGGAATATATGCGTCAGGCGCTGGCACTGGCCCAGGAGGCCGCCGCCCACGGCGAGGTGCCAGTGGGCTGTGTCATCGTCCGGGAGGGCCGGATCGTGGGCCGGGGCCGCAACCGCCGGGAGGAGAAGCAGCACACCTCCTCTCACGCCGAGATGGAGGCCATCCGGCAGGCCAACGAGGTCCTTGGCACCTGGCGGCTGGACAACTGCACCCTCTATGTGACGCTGGAGCCCTGTCCCATGTGCGCCGGGGCCATCCTCAACGCCCGCATTCCACGGGTCTATTACGGCGCACGGGATCGGGAGATGGGTGCCTGCGGCGGCGTGCTGAACCTGTTCATGGAGGACTTCCCCCATCCGCCGGCGCTGGTGGGCGGGGTGCTGGCGGAGGACTGCCGCCGGGTGCTGACGGATTTCTTCCGAAATCTCCGATAAATGAATTTTCCAAATTCCGCTTGATTATTGTTTCGTTCGTTTTCGTCATTCCGCTGAATCTTCCCGCTAAACGTCGCCTTTTTTGTCTCTTTAGGTGATATCTTTTCCAAAATGTATATGGTACAATTAGAACATCCCGAACATATGCAATACAAACGGGAGAACCCATATGAAAGGAACCGTTTTTTCATGGAACCCAATGCTATCCTCAGTGAATCCCTGTCTCTGAGCAGTGATATCCCTCTCTATGCCCAGCTGGTGGGCATCATCAAGCGCAGCATCTCCTCCGGCGCACTGGCCATCGGCGATCTGCTGCCCTCCGAGGCGGAGCTTTGCCGGGCGCTGAATGTCAGCCGCAACACCGTCCGTCAGGCCATCGGTGAGCTGGAGGATGAGGGCCTCGTGGTCCGCAAGCGGGGCAAGGGTACTTTTGTGGCCGACCCCAACACCAACCGCCGGGGCGTGCGCTATTCCTTCACCACCGAAGTCTCCTCCCTGGGCAAGACGCCCTCCTCCACACTGGTGGACTTCGGCGTTATCGTCCCTACACGGGCCATCTGCGAGAAGATGGATCTGCAGGAGGGGACGTCGGTCTACTGCTTCACCCGTGTCCGCAATGTGGACGGTGAGCCTCTGATTCTGGAGACGTCCTACTATCCCCAGTTTATCTACCCCAACCTCACCCGTGAGATGGTGCAGACCCACAGCTTTTACAGCCTGCTGTACCATGTGGGCATCACCCCCTTCTCCGCTGAGGATACCTATGAGGCGGTGCTGCTGGATGCGCCCCGTGCCAATCTTCTCAGCGTGGAGCCGGGCAGCTGTGCCTTCTATCACCAGCGCCGCACCAAGACCGAGGATGGCCGGGTCTATGAGTACACCCGCAGCTATATCCGGGGCGACCGGGTACGGCTGGACGTGCATATGCAGAAGAGCGGCATGACCTTCTCCCGCATCATCGACTGAAGCCCTGAAAACGCCCCCAGCCGCAGAGCCTTCCCTCTGCGGCTGGCTGGTTTTTGCAAACTTTCCCTGCACCTCCCCTTTACAGCCCGACCTCTTTCGGATATAATAGAAAGGCTAAGGAAATCTGACACAAGAAGGAGACGACCCTATGGCAGTCATTGAATACGATGAATATAAGCAGAAGCTTCAGGCGCTGGAGCCGACCCTTCAGGAGCTGGAAAAGGCCCTGTCCATTCCCAAGGCCCGTGAAGAGCTGGCGCAGCTCCAGAAGGAGACGGAGCAGGAGGGCTTTTGGAGTGACGTGGACCGCAGCCAGAAGGTCTCCCAGCAAATCAAGCGGCTGGAGAGCAAGGTCAAGAAGTATGACCGTCTGGTGTCCGACTGGGAGGACACCCTGACCCTGTGCGAAATGGCACAGGAGGAGGACGACGCCTCCCAGCTGCCGGAGGTCACCTCCGGCTACGAGACGCTGGAAAAGGAGATCAACGAGCGGCGTCTGGCGGCGCTGCTGTCCGGCGAGTACGACGCCAACAACGCCATCCTCACCTTCCACGCCGGAGCAGGCGGCACCGAGGCCCAGGACTGGACGGAGATGCTCTACCGGATGTATACCCGCTGGGCTGAGCGCCACGGCTACACCTATCAGCTCATGGACTACGAGGCCGGCGATGAGGCGGGCATCAAGTCCGCCACCATCCTCATCGAGGGGGAGAATGCCTACGGCTATCTGAAGAGTGAGAACGGTGTTCACCGTCTGGTGCGTGTTTCTCCCTTCGATGCCAACGCTCGACGCCAGACCAGCTTCGCTGCGCTGGAGGTCATGCCGGAGCTGGACGACGACAGCGAGATCGAGATCCGCCCGGAGGACATTGAGATGCAGGCCTGCCGCTCCAGCGGTGCAGGTGGTCAGCACATCAACAAGACCTCCTCCGCCGTCCGCCTGACCCACCTGCCCACGGGCATCGTGGTGTTCTGCCAGACGGAGCGCAGCCAGTTCCAGAACCGGGACAACGCCATGAAGATGCTGCGGGCCAAGCTGGCGGAGCTGAAGCTGCAGCAGCACGCCGAGAAGATCAGCGACCTCAAGGGCGTACAGATGAAAATCGAGTGGGGCAGCCAGATCCGCTCCTATGTGTTCATGCCCTACACGCTGGCCAAGGACACCCGCACCGGTTATGAAATGGGCAACATTCAAGCCGTCATGGACGGCGACATCGACGGCTTCATCAATGCCTATCTGACCGCCGCCGCCAACGGTGAGATCAAGAAGTAAGGGATCATCTTCCAGAAAAATAACCGCCCCCGCAGGTCACGACCTGCGGGGGCGGTTTCAGGTGCAGAGCTTACTCGCCCATGGGGGCGCCGCACTTGGGGCAGAACTTGCCGTCGGAGGACTCACCGCACACGGGGCAGACCTTCTGCTGGGTCTCCTCCCCAGCGGGCTGCTCCTCGCAGCTGCAAGGGCAGGACTCCCCTTCCTTCTTGGCCGCCTTGGCAGCCTCCAACTCACCGATGCGCTCCTTAGAGGCGATGACGGCAGCCACCACATCCTTCACGGCATCGGGGATCTCGCCCTCATACTCGGACACAAACCACTCACCGATGGCACGGTAATTCTTTTCCATTTCACGCTGCTCGGAGATGATCTCCATGCTGGCCTTGGCGGAATCCGAAACACTCTTCGCCTTCTCGGAGGCGACGCCCGCCAGATCCTTGGCCTTTTCCGCCGCTACACCGGCGACAGCCTGTGCCTTCTTGCCCAGTTCTTCAAAAAATGCCATGTTCATGATCTCCTTTCATATACACGGGTGTGCTTGTATTATACCCCCGCACACTTTTGTTTGTCAATGGCGGTCGAGGGGCGGCGGCGGGCAAAAAATGTAAATTTTTTATGCTTGCGTCGCCGGTGGGAATCCGATATAATGAGGAAAAATTCCGTCAGGAGGGGAAGTTATGAACCGCATCAGCAAGGAGAACTACTACCTGAACATCGCCCAGACCGTTCTGGAGCGTGCCACCTGTCTGCGCCGGGTCTACGGCGCCATCATCGTCAAGAACGACGAGATCATTTCCACCGGCTACAACGGCTCCCCCCGTGGGCGGAAAAACTGCGTGGACATGGGCTTTTGCACACGGGAGGCCATGCAGGTGCCGAGGGGCGAGCGCTATGAGCTGTGCCGCAGCGTCCACGCCGAGGCCAACGCCATCATCTCCGCCAGCCGCCGGGACATGGTGGGCGGTACGCTGTATCTGGTAGGCCGCAATGCCCAGACCGGAGAGCTGCTGACGGACGCCACCTCCTGCCCTATGTGCCGCCGCATGGTCATCAATGCGGGGCTGGCCCGTGTGGTGATCCGCCGGACGCCGGAGGAGTTCACCGTGGTGGACGTGGAGGAATGGGTCCGCACCGACGATCTGGCTCTTCCGGAAAAAATATGACACCTGCCGGAGGGGAGCGGTGCTCCCCTCCGGTTTCTTTTTCCCCGTCTTTTCTTTTTTCCCGCCATGTGCTATACTGGGGAGCAATATCACCCGAAAGCGAGGAGACACCATGAACATCGGCCGCATCCATGTGGATTCCCGGCTGGTCCTGGCCCCTATGGCCGGGGTCACCGATCTGGCCTTCCGCCAGATCTGCCGGGAGCTGGGGGCAGGGCTTACCGTCACCGAGATGGTCAGCGCCAAGGCCCTGTGCTATCAGGACCGCAAAACCCGCAGTCTGCTGCGTCTGGGGCCGGGGGAGCATCCTGCCGGGGTGCAGATCTTCGGCAGCGACGCCGCCTGCATGGCGGAAGCCGCCTGCATGGCCGCCGAGCTGTCCGGCGCCGACTTCATCGACATCAACATGGGCTGTCCCGTGGGCAAGGTGGTCTCCAACGGTGACGGCTCCGCCCTGATGAAGGACCCGGAGCGGGCTGCCCGCATCGCCGAGGCGGTGGTGAAGGCCTGCCCGGTGCCGGTGACGGTGAAAATGCGTCGGGGCTGGGACAAGGGCAGCATCAATGCCGTGGAGCTGGCCCGGATGCTGGAGCAGGCAGGGGTGTCGGCGGTGGCCGTTCACGGCCGCACCCGCGCCCAAATGTACGCCGGACAGGCGGACTGGGTCACCATCCGTCAGGTGAAGCAGGCGGTGTCCATCCCCGTTATCGCCAACGGCGACGTGTTCTCGGCGGAGGATGCCGTGGCCATCCTCCACTTTACCGGCGCTGACGCCGCCATGATCGGCCGGGGCAGCTTCGGCAACCCATGGATCTTTCAGCAGGCCCAGGCGGCGCTGGAGGGCCGTCCCGTCCCGCCGCTGCCGCCGCTGGCGGAGCGCTGTGATGTGGCCATGCGGCAGATCCGTCTGGCCGCCGAGGACAAGGGGGAGCACATCGCCATGCTGGAGGCCCGGAAGCAGTACGCATGGTATCTCAAGGGCGTTCCCCACGCCAACTACTATAAGGAACAGATCGTGCAGATGAACACGCTGGAGGATATGGAGCGCATCACCGCCGGTATCAAGAGGGACCTGAAATGACCGAGCAGCAGTGGATCGCCCGTGCCAGACACGGTGATGCAGACGCCTTCGAGCAGCTGGTGGTGGCCTACGAAGGGCCGGTGTACCGGCTGGCACTGCGGATGTGCGGCAGCGCCGAAGACGCCCGTGAGGTGGCGCAGGACGCCTTTCTGGCGGCATGGCGTGGCCTGCCGGCTTTCCGGGGCGACAGTCGCTTCTCCTCATGGCTGTACCTGCTTACCACCAATGCCGCCATCGACTTTCTGCGTCGGGAAAAGCACCATCTGGGGAACCTCCCGCTGGAGGAGGCCCCGGAGCGGCCGGATCCCCAGCAGCCGGAGCTTCTGGCGGAGCAGAGAGAGCAGCAGGAGGCCCTGCAAAGGGCGCTGGATCAGCTGTCACCGGAACACCGGCAGGTGTTGCTGCTGCGGGTGGTGCAGCAAATGAGCTACGACGAGATCGCACAGGCTCTGTCGCTGGAGAGCGGCACGGTGAAATCCCGTATCAGCCGGGCCCGCCGCCAGCTGCGGGAAATTCTCCTGCGGCAGGGGAACTTCTTCTCCGACTCTGCCGTCTTACCAAATAGAAAGGAGGGGTGAGTATGCACTGCCATCATGAACAGATCGAGGCCCTGCTGGACGGGGAACTCACCGGTCCGGAGGGGGGCGCCGTACTCGCCCATCTGCGGGATTGTCCCGACTGCCGCAGCTACTACCAGCAGCTGCTGGCCATGGAGCAGGCCCTGCGGGCCGATACCGCTCCCGTCCCGGAGGACCTGCTTCCGGATATCATGAACCGTGTCCACACCACGTCTCAGCGTCGGCGGCGGCAGCCGTGGCTGCGGGCTGCCATGGGCATGGCGGCGTGTCTTGTGGTGGTACTGGGCATCTACCTGGTACGCCAGCAGGCGGAGAAGGGCGGCGACTCCCCCTTCAGCGGTATCCTGACGGATTCCTCCGCCAACAGCTCTGTCGATGCCGGCCAAGAGGCCCTTACCGACGAGGTCGTTCCCTCTGACGGTGGTCTGACCTTCGTCTCCGGCGGCGCAGAGGAGCAGGAATCCTCCGGCCCGGCGGACTATGTGCTCACGGGCCACCCGGAGCTGGCCCAGCAGGCCCGCCAGTGGCTGTCCCAGCAGGGACTGGAGCCGGACAAGGACGGCGTCTATCCCCTCACTGTCCAGCAGATACAGGGACTGAACGCCGCCGTGCCGGAGCTGGAGCTTCCCACGGATAATGCACTGCGTCTGCTGCTGGAGGACTGAGGCCTGCCTTGACGGGCCGGGCAAAATGCGCTACAATGACCCCAGAAGGGCTTTCCCACCTAAGTGCAAAAGGAGGTCATCCCATGACAGAACAGGAACTGTGCCGGGCCGCCATTGCCATGCTGGACCGTTCTTACAGCCCCTATTCCCATTTTCCCGTGGGTGCGGTGCTGGAGTGCAGCGACGGCACGGTGTTCACCGGCTGCAACATTGAAAACGCCGCCTACGGTCTCACCATCTGTGCCGAACGCACCGCCATCTTCAAGGCCATCAGTGAGGGCCATCGGGATTTCAAACGCATCGTCATCGCTGGGAAGAGCGAGGACTACTGCGTTCCCTGCGGCTCCTGCCGGCAGGTGATGCAGGAGTTCGCCCCCCAGATGGAGGTCATCTGCCTCAACGGCAAGGGGGAGGCCAAGCACTTCGCCCTGAAGGAGCTGCTGCCCTATGGCTTCGACGAGACGTGGCTGTGACCGCCGCCCCACAGGCGGCATAGGATAGACCACTCCCCTAAAAGGAGGTCTTTTCCGTGGCAGATACGCTGGATACCCTGCCGGCGGGCCGGTGGGCTGCCATCCGGGCTGTGACGCACTCCCAGCGTCAGCGGCTGCTGGAGCTGGGCTTCATCCCCGGCACAATCGTCCGGGCGGTGCAGATCAGTCCCTTGGGTGATCCGGTGGCCTATGAGGTGCTGGATGCCGTCATTGCCCTGCGCCGCTGTGACGCCCGGTGCGTCCATATCACGGTGCTGTAAGTACTCATGCTGCACATGTTAAAAAGGAAGAGACGATGGAAACATCGTCTCTTCCTTTTTGTCTGCGGAGGGGGCTGTTTGTTGCCACCGGCGGCATATTTTTTGCCATCAGTTTTTCTTTTATGCCTCCGGCGGGTAACTTTCTTTCAGTAGTGAAAGGAAGTTACCCACTGGAGGCAAAAAGTAGGCTGTCGGAGACAGAAAAAAGGACTGCTATCAGAAAGGTACCCGCCGGAGGCAAAACAGTGACTCATCGGAGGCAGCCAAACAAGGCGAAATAAAATCCCAGCCGGGCGGTGCTGCGCACCGTCCGGCCGGGGGCATCTCATTTCTCCCGGTGCTTGCGCTCCCGGTAGATCGGCTCCGGCGTGCGGATCACCACCTGAGTATCCTCCGCCACCGAATCCGTCAGGAAGGCGTTGCCGCCCACCACGGCATGATCCCCGATGGTGGTCTCACCGCCCAGAATAGAGGCCCCGGAGTAGATGGTCACGTCGCTGCCCACGGTGGGATGCCGTTTCCCCGGCAGACTGGCGTGGCCCTTCCGAGGGGACAGCGCTCCCAGCGTCACGCCCTGATACAGCTTCACATTCTCCCCGATGACCGTGGTCTCGCCCACCACGATGCCGGTGCCGTGATCGATGAAGAAGTGGGCGCCGATCTGTGCGCCGGGGTGAATATCGATGCCCGTGCGGCTGTGGGCGTACTCACTCATGATCCGGGGGATCATGGGAATCTGGCGCAGATACAGCTCATGGGCCACCCGGTATACGAAAATGGCAAACAGCCCCGGATAGGCGAACAGGATCTCCTCCTTGGAGGCCGCCGCCGGGTCGGATTCAAAGGTGGCGTCCAGATCCGTCAGCAGCAGCCGCTGCACGCCGGGCAGGGCCTCCACCACCTCACGGGCCAGCATCGGCGCACGCTGCTCCTGCTCCTCCGGCAGGGCCAGAGCGATCTGACGGGTCAGTTGGCCCTCGATGCGCTCCAGCAGCAGCGCCGTGTAGTCCTCCGCCAGAAGGGTCATCAGCTCCGGGTCGCCGTAGTAGGCCGGAAAGACCAGCCGCCGGATCTCCTTCAACAGTCCGATCACTGCCCCCTTGTCCGGCAGCCGCAGGCCCTTGCCGTACATGGGAACGGGGCTGTGCTGCATATTCTCCGCCATGGACCGGGCTGCCGCCCGGATGTGCTCTTCATACATGAGATGTCTCCTCCTGTCCCGCCCCCGCAGGGGCCGTCTATCCTATGTTCCCTCCCGGTGTCAGGACACACCGACCGGAGTCTTTTCCTCCTCCTTTTGGGGGCGGCTGCCGTCAAAGGGGGTCTCCAGCTGGCTCAGATTCCGGAGGTAGCCCTTGAAATCGCTGTAAAACGCCGCATACTCATATCCGGTGCAGATGCGTTCGTCCATCACCACGCCGATGGGCATCACCTTCCGGGTCAGGTCGCCGCCCATGTAGTCCGGCACAGGCTTGCCCATGCACACGAACACGCTGGTGGTGCCGAACTCGTAGCAGTGGTGATGGATATAGCTGGTCTTGATGGAGGCCAGATTGGTGATGAACATACTGGTGTGGAAGGGCGACAGGTCGATGATCTTCCGGGGCAGCAGCCCGTGCTTGTCCAGATGATACGCCAGCCACACCACGAACTTCGGCAGCCCCGGCACGGAGAACATAAACCGTGCGAACTTGTCGGTGCTGTTGGACTGGTGCTCATGCTGGTTGGCGGCAATAACCTCCCGAATTTTCCTGTCAATGGAGAAAATATCGTCCGACGGCTCCAAATACACTTTCAGCGCTGTCTCGTTGACCACCCCGTCGGATCGCTTCTTGAGAATGACGAAGGAGACGCAGAAGTGGTTGCGCCGATAAATTTTTCCGTTCATCACGAAGTAGTTCAGCTTTGGATTATCCAGCACCGCCCGGTAGTAGGCGGCGATGATGACACTCATGTGGTTCAAGCGTACGCCCTCCCGCCGCCATTGGCGGATGTAGGCCTTTACAGCCTCCTCGTCGACGTTCTCGGTGATGGAGTTCCACGCATCGTAGCGCTTGGGCATGATGTAGGGGATGGCCGCCACCAGCGGCGGCAGGTCTTTCACTCTGGTTCCGTCAGGTCTCATGATGCTTTTTCCTCGTTCCTATACAGATGCAGTCATTATACGCCCTCCCGCCGTCCATTGCAACCGTTTTCCCATTCCTTTGCCCCGCAAAAAGCCCGCTGCGGCCGCACTTTCTGCTTGTCCTTTTCCGGCGGATTTGTTATAATAGTTGATTATAGTAGTATGCGGAAGGGAGTGCTGGCAGATGAAGTTTTCCAAATGGCATATCGCCCCAGCGGAGGAAGCGGATATCCGCCGTCTCGGCGAGGCTGGCTATCCCCAGCTGGTGTCGCAGGTACTGGCGGCACGGGGCATCTCCACGGCGGAGGAGGCCGCCGCCTTTCTGGAACGGGGCCGGGATCTAACCTGCTCCCCCTTCCTGATGAAGGACATGGACCGGGCGGTGGAGTGCATCAGTCGGGCCATCAGTCAGGGTCGCCGCATGGCGGTGTTCGGGGATTACGACGTGGACGGCATCACCGCCACGGTGATCCTGGTGGATTACCTGAAAAGCCGGGGCGTCGATGTGCTGCACTATATTCCTCGCCGCATTGAGGACGGCTACGGGCTGGGGCAGGACGCCATCCGCTCCCTCCATGAGCAGGGGGTAGAGCTGCTCATCACCGTGGACTGCGGCATCACCGGGGTGGAGGAGGTGGACTTCGCCGCCTCTCTGGGCATGGATGTGGTCATCACCGATCACCACGAGTGCAAGGACACCCTGCCACGGGCCGTGGCGGTGGTGGACCCCCACCGGCCGGACTGCACCTATCCCTTCCCCTATCTGGCGGGCTGCGGCGTGGCGCTGAAGCTGGTGCTGGCGCTGGGCGGCGAGAGCCGGGAGGAGGCCCTTTTCTCCCGCTACTGCACCTTGGCCGCCATCGGCACCATTGCCGACGTGATGCCCATGTCCGGGGAGAACCGCATCATCGTCTCCCGTGGCTTGGAGTGCATCACCCAGTCGGACTTCATCGGCCTCCACGCCCTGCTGCAGGAGGCAGGCCTCATGGATAAGGCCATCACCTCCGTGCAGGTGGGCTTCGTGCTGGCCCCCCGCATCAACGCCGCCGGCCGCATGGGGGCAGCGGACAAGGCCGCCGACCTCCTGCTGTGTCAGGACCCGGCGGAGGCCGCCCGGTTGGCCCGTGAGCTGTGCGCCCTGAACCGGGAGCGTCAGGCGGTGGAGCAGACCATCTATGCCCAGGCAGTGGAACAGATCGACCATCTGCCGCTGCAGGAGCGCAGCGCTCTGGTGCTGGCCTCCGACACGTGGCACCAAGGGGTGGTGGGCATCGTGGCCTCCCGCCTGTCGGAAAAATACGCCTGTCCCAGCTTTATGATCCACTTAAGCGGCACCGTGGGCAAGGGCTCCTGCCGCAGCTGGGGCGGCTTCAACCTTTTCGCCGCTCTGGAGCGCTGCTCCGACCTCCTGCTGGATTTCGGCGGTCACGAGCTGGCGGCGGGCTTCACCATCGATGTCGCCAATATCCCCGCCTTCCGCCAGCGGATGAACCAGCTGGTACGGGAGTATCAGGGTGGCGGAGCGCCGGAGGTGTGTCTGGAGATCGATGCCGCCCTCACCTGTCCCAGCCGTGTCACCCTGACGGAGGTGGAGGCTCTGGGGATGCTGGAGCCCTACGGCGCCGGCAATGCCCGCCCTCTCTTCTGCCTGATGGGCGCCACGCTGGAGCGGCTGCAGAGCGTGGGCCAGAATCGCCACCTGAAGCTGCGGCTCAGCAAGGGCAGCAGCCAGTTCGACGGTATTTTCTTCTCCGTCTCCCCCGACACCTGTCCCGTTGCGGCGGGCAGCCGGGTGGATGCGGCCTTTTATCTGCAGATCAACGAATTTCGGGGCAACCGTACGGTACAGCTGCAAATGGTGGACATCCGCCCGTCCCTCACCGTCAGTACACGGGAGGATGAGTGCCTGCACCTGTTGGAGCGCTGTCTGCGGGGCGATCGGCTCCTGCCCAAGGAGGCGGTCCACCTGCTGCCATCCCGCAGCCAGTGCGTGCAGCTGTGGCGGGCGCTGGAGCACACCGTCCCCCCGGAGGGACTCACTGCCTGCTACCTGCCGCTGCTGCGGGAGCTGTCCGCCCGGCTGGAGGGGGCCGACCCCTTCCTTCGGACTGCCTTCTGTCTGGAGGTGTTCCGGGAACGGCAGCTGCTGACCCTCCGGCAAGAGGGCGACACCATTTCCATCACACTCACCGGCCAGGGGAAACACGTCCGCTTGGAGGAATCCGGTTACTTACAGGGCCTGCATGAGGTCATGCAGCCCAAACGGGGAGGCGATCACCATGACTGATACCCAGAATACCACCGCGCCGGCGTCTCTGGTGCCGGAGATCCGCCCGGAGGTCTGGGCTGATCTGGAGCAGCGCTACCGCAAGCTGGAGGACACCGTCCGGAGCTACAACCCCAGCGCCAACTTCCAGCAGATCCGGGCCGCCTTCGAGTTCGCCGCCAAGGCCCACGGGCCACAGATGCGGAAGGACGGCTCTCCCTTCATCACCCACCCGCTGGCGGTGGCCCAGATCGTGGCGGAGGAGCTGCATCTGGACTCCGAGTCCATCGAGGCGGCTCTGCTCCACGACACCATCGAGGATACCTCCGCCACCCACGAGGACATCTCCCGGCTCTTCTCTCCCACGGTGGCGGATCTGGTGGAGGGCGTCAGCAAGCTGACCCGTGTCCACTATACCTCCAAGGAGGAGGAGCAGATGGAGAACCTCCGGAAGATGCTCATGGCCATGAGCAAAGATATCCGGGTGATCCTCATCAAAATCTCCGACCGGCTCCACAATATGCGCACCATGGAGTACCAGACCCCGGAGAAGCAGAAGCAGAAGTCCTTCGAGACCATGGAGATCTATGCCCCCATTGCCCACCGGCTGGGAATGCAGAAGATGAAGTGGGAGTTGGAGGATCTGAGCCTGAAATATCTGGATCCCATCAGCTACCGGGAGATCGTGGAGGCTCTGAATGAAAAGGCCGCTCAGTATGACGGCTTCATGTCCTCCATCCACGACCAGATCACCCGCCGCCTGCGGGAGGCCCACATCAACGGCTACGTCTACGGGCGCATGAAGCACCCCTACTCCATCTACCGCAAGATGTATACCCAGAACAAGTCTCTGGACGATGTATACGACCTCTTCGCCTTCCGGGTCATTGTGGACACGGTGTCCGACTGCTACAATGTGCTGGGCATCATCCACGACCTGTATAAGCCCATTCTGGGCCGCTTCAAGGACTATATCGGCACCCCCAAGCCCAATATGTACCAGAGCCTCCACACCACCGTGGTGGGCCAGAACGGTATCCCCTTCGAGGTGCAGATCCGCACCCGTGAGATGCACGAGGTGGCCGAATACGGCATCGCCGCCCACTGGAAGTATAAGCAGAACGGTCAGGGGGCCGGGGACGAGGGCCGCTATGAGTGGGTCCGCCGTCTGCTGGAGAACCAGGAGGGCGCCGACGCCGAGGACTTCATCCACTCCCTGAAGGTAGATATGTTTGCCGACGAGGTGTTCGTGTTCACCCCCCGTGGCGACGTCATCAACCTCCCCGCCGGAGCCACGCCCATCGACTTCGCCTATAACATCCACTCCGCCGTGGGCAACCACATGGTGGGGGCCAAGGTCAACGGCCGTCTGGTCCCCTTTGATACCCGCCTGAAAAACGGCGACATCGTAGAGGTGGTCACCTCCCAGTCCGCCCACGGCCCAAGCCGGGACTGGGTGAAGATCGCCCGCTCCAGCAACGCCCGCTCCAAGATACGCCAGTGGTTCAAGCGGGAGCGTCGGGACGAGAACATCGTCAACGGCCGCTCCTCCTTCGAGTCGGAGCTGAGGCGCTGCGGCGTCACTCTGAAGGAGCTGACGGCGGAGGAAAATCTCCCCGGCATCCTGAAAAAGCTCTCCTTCAAGAGTCTGGACGATATGTACGCCGCCATTGGCTACGGCGGCGTCACCAGCCTGAAGCTCATCGGCCGTCTGCGGGAGGACATCCAGCGCATCCTGCACCAGCATCAGGCAGAGCGTCAGGCGGAAGTGCCGGTGGAGGGCCAGCCGGAGGCGACCCGCCCCGCCGTCCCCGTCCGGGAACACAGCGAGCAGGGCATCGTGGTGCAGGGTCTCAGCAACTGTCTGGTGAAGTTCTCCAAGTGCTGCTCTCCTGTCCCCGGCGACGAGATCGTGGGCTTTATCACCCGTGGCTACGGCGTCTCTGTCCACCGTAAGGACTGCCCCAACGCCGACCCCGCCCGCCGTCCGCCGGAGGAGGTGGGCCGCTGGATCAAGGTCTCCTGGGGTGGCAAAACACGGGAATCCTACCGCACCAATTTGCAGGTAGTGTCCAAGGATCGGCCCAATCTGCTGGTGGATATCTCCACCATCCTCTCCGCCGCCAAGGTCCACGTATCCTCTCTCAACGCCCGCTCCACCGCCGACGGCTTCGCTCTGATCTCTCTGGCCGTGGATGTATCCGACAGCCAGCAGCTGCAGGCTGTCATGCGCCGGCTGGAGCAGATCTCCGGTGTCATGCGTGTTACCCGCCCCGCCGGGTGATAAATGCGCCTCCGGCGCCACACTTTTCCGATAGCTGGCAAAGTGTGCAAAAGCGCATATGGTCGTGTCTACCGATCTCCAGCCACATTGCGACGTGAAAATCGGTTGACACTCCCTCGAAACCGTTCCAACTCATCAAAATCATTGCATATATTGTCGAAAAAGGAGACTATATTCCATGAGAGCTGTACTGACACGGGTAAAAAGTGCCTCCGTTGCCGTGGACGGCAAGACCATCGGCCAGATAGGACAGGGCTTTCTGATCCTGCTGGGCATCACCCATGAGGACACCGAGGCCCAAGCCGTGAAGCTGGCGGACAAGCTGGTGGGCCTGCGTATTTTTGAGGACGAGGACGGCAAGATGAACCGTGGTCTGGAGACGGTGGGCGGCGAAATTCTGGTGGTATCTCAGTTCACCCTTTACGGCAACTGCCGCAAGGGCCGCCGTCCGGATTTTCTGGCCGCCGCCCGGCCGGAGGTAGCCATCCCCCTGTATGAAAAATTCGTGGCTCTGTGCCGGGAAAAGGGCTTCCACACCGAGACCGGCGAATTCGGCGCCGATATGCTGGTCCAGTCCGTCAACGACGGCCCTCTGACCCTGATCGTAGACACCGACCAGCTCTCCAGCTGACCGATATGCTCCATCGGCGGAGTATATCCCGGCTCTGCTTGGCTGCTTTTTTCTCTATGCGATCCCCACGCTATCTTCCACACGACCATTCACATCCCAGCGATGCTTGATAAAGGAGAATATCCCATGAAAATCGATTCCATCCGGGTTGGTTTTATTGCCACCAACTGCTACCTGCTGTGCGACGAGGAGGCCGGAGTCTGCGCCCTCATCGATCCAGGCGACAAGCCGGAGCAGGTGGCCGACATGGTCAGCCGCTCCGGCTGCCGTCTGGAGTACATCCTGCTGACCCACGGTCACTTTGATCACACCACCGCCGTCCGGCCTCTGCTGGAGAAATACCCCGACGTGCCGGTGTACATCCACGAGAAGGACGTCACCGACCAGCCGCCCAAGCACATGGATATGATGTTCTCCCGCCTGCCGGAGCACAACCAGCGCTACTACAAGGAGGGGGACACCCTGACGCTGGGCAGCCTCACCATCCGTGTCATGGAGACGCCGGGCCATACCCAGGGCTCCGTATGTCTGCTGGTGGGAGATGTGATGTTCTCCGGCGACACCCTGTTCCGTGGCTCCTGTGGCCGCACAGACTTCGCCGGCGGCGACCCCAAGGCCATGCTGGCCTCGCTGGACCGGCTGGCGGCGCTGCCCGGCAACTACAAGGTCTATCCCGGCCATGAGGGGGCCACGGAGCTGGACTATGAGCGCCGGGTGAATCCCTTCATGACCCGGCGGCTCTCCCTGTGACGGAGGGACGCCATGAAGCTGATCTTTCGTGGTCACGACGACCGGTACGCCGTGGAGCAGAGTCTGCTGGCCTTTTTCCCGGAGGAGCGTCCGGTCTATAAGCCGGCGGAGGAAGGGGAGGATCATGCGCTGGTGACGCTGAGCCGCTCCCCCCGCTTCAACACCGCCGTCACCACCATCACCTACCACGGCCGGACGGCCCGTGGCATCTCCCGGACCGCCGTGAACCCGCAGCTGACGGAGTATGAGGCGGAGCGCCTTCGCCAGAAGGCGGTGAAGCTAAGCTTCTTCAAGGCGGCACGGGAGATCACCGGCATCACCCCCAGTTGGGGGGCGCTGACGGGCATCCGCCCCGGCAAGCTGGCCTCCCGGATGCTGGAGGAGGGCATGACGGAGCGGCAGGTGGACCGGGTCCTGCGGGACACCTACTTCGTCTCGCCGGAGCGCCGCCGCCTGTGTATCGAGACGGCGGAGGCCTCCCGCAGAGCCAAGGCGGAGCTGAAGCCGGAGGATATCTCCCTGTATGTTGGCATCCCCTTCTGTCCCACCCGCTGCGCCTATTGCAGCTTTGTGTCCCAGTCCGTGGAGCGGACGCTGGGACTGGTGGAGCCGTATCTGGAGGTGCTGCACCGGGAGATCACCGACGCCGCCCGAATGGTGCAGGAGACGGGGCTGCACATCAAATCTTTCTACATGGGGGGCGGTACTCCCACTACCCTCTCCACCGATCAGATGGACCGGCTGCTGACCCACCTGAACCGCAGCTTCGATCTGTCGGGCTGCGCGGAATACTGCATCGAGGCCGGGCGGCCGGACACCATCGACCGGGAGAAGCTGCAGGTGCTGCTGGATCATGGCGTAGACCGCATCAGCGTTAATCCTCAGTCGCTGGAGGATCACGTCCTCACCGCCATCGGCCGCCGCCATACGGCCCGTGACGTGGAGGAGGCCATGGCACTGGCCACCGGCATGGGCTTTCCCCATGTGAACATGGATCTGATCGCCGGCCTGCCGGAGGACACGCCGGAGGGCTTCCGGCGGACGCTGGACAAGTGCTTGTCCTACGGGGCCGACAACATTACCGTCCATACCCTGAGTCTGAAAAAGGGAAGCCGCATTTTGCTGGAGAACTTCACCATCCCCTCGGCGGAGGCGGTGGGCGAGATGCTGGACTACGCCAACGCCGCCCTCCGGCAGGCGGACTTCCGCCCCTACTACCTGTACCGGCAAAAGTATATGTCCGGCAGCTTTGAAAACACCGGATGGTGCATATCCGGAGCCGAGGGGCTGTATAATATCTACATCATGGAGGAGCTGCACAGCATCCTCTCACTGGGGGCCGGTGGCTCCACCAAGATGGTGGATCCGGTGCATCAGCGCATCGAGCGGGTATTTCACACCAAGTACCCCACGGAATACATCCAGAGAAGCGAAAAGCTGGAGGAAAATCTCTCCGCCTTCCGTCAATTCCATGAGAACATGAGGGGATGAGCATCCCCGGACGGGAGGGTGCATGGGCTTTCTGGGGGGTGCCGCCCTGCTGACGGCGGCGGTAGCGGTCAGCAAGCTGCTGGGGGCCTTGTATAAGATCCCACTGGGCAACCTGCTGGGGAGTCGGGGCATGGGCTGCTTTCAGGCGGCCTACAACGTCTATGGCGTGCTGTTGACCCTCTCCACCGCCGGTCTGCCGCTGGCCATGAGCCGCCTCATCGCCCAGAGCAGGGGCAGACCCCGGCGGCAGCGGCGCATTTTCCATGTGGCGCTGGCGTTATTTCTGGCGCTGGGGCTGGTGGGCAGCGGTGTGATGCTGACCTTTCCCCGGCAGCTGGCGGGCCTGCTGCACAATGAGCTGGCGGCCCCCTCCATCCGGGTACTGGCCCCGGCGCTGCTGGCGGTGTGTCTGCTGTCTGCCATCCGGGGCTACACCCAAGGGCAGGGGCAGATGCTGCCCACCGCCGTCAGTCAGGTGGTGGAATCCGCCGGGAAGCTGGTGGTGGGGCTGGGCCTTACGTGGTATCTCCTGACTGTCCGGGGCGTCTCCCCGGAGATCGGGGCCGCCGGGGCCATGGCAGGTGTTACCGCAGGCTCACTGCTGGCGCTGCTGGTTCTGGCCCTGCGGTGGCTGCCCTCCTGCATGGGCAGTGACACTCCACCCTCCCGGCGGGAGGTGCTGGGTCAGCTGCTGAAGATCGGCGTTCCCATTACGCTGGGGGCCGGAGGCATGAGCTTCATCACCCTGCTGGATCAGTCCGTGGCCATGGATGCCCTCCAGAGCCGGTTGGGTCTGGGGCTGGAGGAGGCCAACCGGCAATACGGGGAGTACGCCTTCGCCTTGACGCTGTTCTCCCTGCCGCCCTCCTTTCTCTATCCCATCAGCGTCAGTCTGGTGCCGGCCATCAGCGGAGCGCTGGGACAGGGCGACCGGCGGACTGCCCGCCGCCACACCCGCACCGCCCTGCGGATGGCGCTGCTGCTGGCGCTGCCGTCGGGGATAGGGCTGTCCGTTCTGGCGGGGCCTGTCCTGCGGCTGCTGTACCCCGCTCAGGTGCAGACCGCCGCTGCCGCCGCCCATCACCTGCGGGTGCTGGGGCTGGCTGCCGTGTGCGTGTGCCTGATGGTGGTCTCCGGCGGTATTTTGCAGGCATGGGGCCACGAGCACATCCCGGTGGTAACGCTGCTCACCGGCGGGGCGGTGAAAATCGCTGTCAGCTATCAGCTGGTGTCGGACCCCGCTTGGGGCATCCGGGGCGCCGCCGTGGGAACACTGCTCTGCTATGCGCTTATTGCGGGGATGAACCTACTGGCGGTGGGACGCACCACTGGGATAGTCTTTCGCTGGGGCGTTCCTCTCCGGACGCTGGTGGCAGTGGGGGCCATGACGGTGACGGCCTCCGGCTTTTACCGGATGCTGGTACACCGGGCTTCCCTGCCGCTGGCCGTGCTGGGAGCCGTAGCGGCAGCCGCTGCGGTGTACGGCGGTCTTGTCCTGCTGCTGGGGGCAGTGCGCCGAGAGGAGCTGTGTGCCGTTTTTGCCGCCAAAAAGCGGCGAAAACCATCTGAATTTTTTTAAGGATTTCTCACAAATGACGAAAAGTCTTGCAATAGGAGCGTAAATATGATAGATTTTGAGAGGAAGGAGCATTACGGTCTTTCGGACCTGCTGCGCATCGTGGCGTTGCTGCGGTCAGAGGGCGGCTGTCCGTGGGATCGAGTGCAGACCCATGCCTCCCTGCGGCGCAGTCTGCTGGAGGAGGCCTATGAGGCCGCCGAGGCCATCGACCGGGCGGACCCTGCCCTGCTGAAGGAGGAGCTGGGGGATCTGCTGCTGCAGGTGGTATTCCATGCCGACATCGAGCGGCAGGCCGGCGATTTCACCATGGACGATGTGGCCGACGGTGAGGTTCGCAAGATGCTCTTCCGGCATCCCCATGTGTTCGGGGGACAGGAGACGGTGCAGGACGCCGATACGGTGCTGGAGGGCTGGGAGGCCATCAAGCGCCGGGAGAAGGGCCAGCAGACCACCGCTCAGGCGCTGGATGCCGTGGCCCGGAGCCTGCCGGGACTGTGGCGGGCGGAGAAGCTCCAGAGCAAGGCCGCCCGTGACGGGTTCGACTGGCCGGACATCTCCGGGGCGCTGGACAAGCTGGACGAGGAGGTATCCGAGCTGCACCGGGCCGCCGCCGGAGACGGCGACGTGACGGAGGAGCTGGGAGATGTGCTCTTTGCCGCCGTGAAGGTGGGGCGCTTTGTCGGGGTGGACCCGGAGGTCGCCATCCACGGCACCTGTGAGAAATTCATCCGCCGCTACCGGGCGGTGGAGGAGGGGGCAGCCGCCATGGGGAAATCCGTGGATCAACTGCCGCCGGAAACGCTGGAGGCCCTGTGGGTCGAGGCCAAGCGATCTTAATGCGATGGATATCGTTTTAGGATATAGACGTACCAAAGAAACATTTTTTAGGAGGAATCACCATGAATAAAACCGAACTGATTGCTGCTGCCGCCGAGAAGGCTGGCCTGTCCAAGAAGGACACCGAGGCTGTCATCACCGCTACTCTGGCTTCCATCACCGAGGCCCTGCAGAACGACGACAAGGTCCAGCTGGTGGGCTTTGGCTCCTTCGAGGTGAAGAAGCGTGCCGCCCGCACCGGCCTGAATCCCCGGACCAAGGAGACCATCGAGATCCCCGCTTCCGCTGTTCCCACCTTCAAGGCCGGCAAGGCTCTGAAGGACGCCGTTGCGAAGTAAGGTTTTATATGGTTTCGGTCGGTGTGCTGCGGCACACCGACCTTTTCATGAAAGGAGCGATGTTTCATGCGTCTGGACAAATATCTGAAGGTTTCCCGGCTCATCAAGCGCCGCACCGTGGCCAATGATGCCTGCGACAATGAGCGTGTCATGGTCAATGGCCGGGTGCAGCGGGCCTCCTACGACGTGAAGCCCGGCGACCGCATCGCCATCCGCTTCGGCCAGCGGACGCTGGAGGTGGAGGTGCTCACCGTGGCGGACAATGTGGGTAAGGCCGAGGCCGCCGCCATGTACCGGGAGATCATGGACAGCCCGTCATAACCGAAGAGCCCCTTTCATACACATATCGTAGTATGTATGTGTATGAAAGGAGCTTTTTTATGGCATATGAGATCACCGGCGCTCCCCTGCACCACCGGCTGGAGCTGGATGGCCGGGAGCGTCTGACGGTATCCGGAGTGGAGGACGTGGCCCGATTCGACGAGACGTGCATCGTCATGTCCACCTGCGTGGGGGAGCTGGTGGTCACTGGCGAGGGGCTGCACATTGGGAAGCTCACGCTGGACGGCGGAGAGCTCCATGTGGACGGCCACATCGACTCCATCAGCTATGAGGAGCCTGCCGCAGGGCACACCTCCCTGCTGTCCCGGCTGTTCGGCTGAGGGGATGGAGAACTATGTCTCCGCCCAGCTGCTGCTGTTGGGGCAGGCGGCGCTGCTGGGGATGCTGGGTGGGGTGGTCTATGATCTGCTGCGGCCCCTGCGGCGGGGTCGGCTGATCCACCTGACGGATGCCCTGTTCACCGGGGGCGGGCTGGTGCTGATGGTGTGGTTCCTGACGGCGGTGAGCCGGGGCGAGGCACGGCTCTTTTTGCTGCTGGGAGCCTGCGGCGGAGCGGGGCTGTATTTTCTGCTGCTGGCACCGCTGCTGCGGCCGCTGTGGGACTTTTGGTCCGCCGCTGCCGCCGCCTTTGGACGGCTGCTGGCACTTCCGCTGCACTTTGGTGTAAAGTTGGCGAAAAAAATCGGGAATTTCCTGAAAAAACACTTTCTTTTTTGGAAAAAATACGCTACAATGAAACAGTATCGGTGGGAGTATCCCCCATCTACAAGGCGCAGGAAAGGAGAGCGCTATGGCACGGAAGAAACACACAAAAAAACGCCGGAGCGGTCTGCTGGGCGCACTGGTGCTGCTGATCCTGCTGGGCGTGATGGCCTATAAGCTGGTGGAAGTCTATGGTGACCTCTCCGTCGGCAAGGAGCGGGAGGCACGGCTCCGCACTCAGAAGGAGCAGAAGCAGGAGGAGGTCAACTCCCTGAAGGATGCGCTGTCCCACGCCGACGACCCGGACTACATTCTGAGGCTGGCCGGTGACCGGTATGGGATGCTGGAGGACGGTGCGCGCATCTTTCGGGACGTGGACAGCAACTGAGCATCCCCATTTCAACACCGAAGGGAGTCAATAGAGAAGTATATGGAACTGGCGGTTGGGACGATCATCAGCGGGAAAGTCACCGCAATCACCAAATTCGGCGCATTCGTGAGCCTGCCCGGCGGGAAGTCCGGTTTGGTCCACATATCAGAGGTGGCCGCTGCCTTTGTCAGCGACGTCCACGACTACCTCACCGAGGGGCAGGAGGTCACCGTGAAGATCCTCTCCGTCTCCCCGGAGGGGAAAATCAATCTGTCTATCAAGCAGGCCCAACCCCAGCAGGAACGCCCGCAGCCGGCCCGATTGGCCCGGCCCCAGGGCGGTCGTCCCGGCCCCCGCAGCGGCGGGCGGTCTCCCCGTCCGGCACAGGCCACAGTGGCCATGCAGCCCCCGGCGGAGCCGTCCTTCGAGGACAAGCTGAAACAGTTCATGACCCAGTCCGACAGCAAACAGTCGGAGCTGAACCGCTATATGGCGGGGAAGCGGGGCAGCGGGCGCAGGAGAAGATAATTGAAAATAGGCAGGCAGAAGCGTAAGGCTTCTGCCTGCTTGTTTTTTGGGGGCGAGTTTTGCCGACGGTGGGTGACTTTTTCCGGCAGCAGCTTCCTTCTTTTGCCTCCGACGGGTGACTTTCTGCCAATAGTTTTTCTATTTTGTCTCCGACGGCCCACTTTTCCCAGCAGCTGGAAAAGTAGGCCGTCGGAGATATAAAAAGGAACTACTACTGGGGAAAATATGCCGCCGGAGGCAAAAATGTTACCCGCCGGTGCCACATTCTCCGTGCGAAAACGGTGCTCTATGATCGGGCAACCTTGTCATCCATGGCAAACCCACAGCGCAAATCATTACGCAGCGCAACCGGGGCGGTCACGCTGCGTAATCGGGATAAATTACAGGTTTTCAGTCAGCTCCTCGCTGAGCTTCACGGCGCCATACAGATTCTTGGCGCTGCAGCCAGCCCGGCCGCCGCCGGCGCAGGCGCAAGCACAGGCACAGGCACAGCTGGAGGCGCAGGCGCAATGGCTGCTGCCTCCGCCGAAGCCACCGCCTCCAAACCCGCCGCCACGCTTTCCGCCGCCGAAGCCGCTGCTGCGGGGCGGGGCGGGCTTATGCTTGGTGCCCACGGAGCCGGGACGGGGATGGCGGCCATCCGGGCCGGCGGGATACCACAGGCCGTGGACGAATACGTAGCGGGTGCCGAAGCCGCCGGCATAGCCGTCGTAGACAGCGGCCCGGACCACGAAGAAAATCACCAGAACGAATATGACGAATACGATGAACATCCAGTCATCGGAATCGTCGCCCCGGCTGTTATCCGGCAGATTATCCCGGCTGTTCTCCCAATACAGGGTGGAGGGCCAGCTGGCATATTCCACGGTGAAGTTCAACCGGTCCCCCGGTTTCATATTGCTGGCGGTGAGCGCATGGTCTCCGCCGGTCTGGCCGTCGGAGCCAACGCCCGCCACGGAGGCTGGGTCGTGCCACGTCAGGGTCATGGCGTCCACCGGGGCTTCTTTGAACCAGCCGGGGGTATAGTCATAGGATACAGCTCCGCTGTCGCTGAGGGTATACATATACTCCTGCACCCAGCGGAAAGCGAAGCGGAAGGTCTCGTTGGCATCGTAGGACTGGGTGAAGTCGATGTAGGCAAGGCTGTTGTCGTAATCGATGCTCTGGATGTTGTCGGTGAGGGCCGTCATCTCCCGGATGGAGCCGTTGGGGATGCCGACCTTGGCCCCGCCCTGGGGGTTGGTGGCAGGCAGATCCTTCAGAGGCTTCCAGTCCAGCGTCACCTGGATAGCCAAGCTTCCGTCCTCGGTGTTGGGAGTGACGTCCACCTGATAGTTGACGATCTCGTCGTAGATCTCGTCCTGGATCTCGTCGGCGTGGGCAGTGCGGGCCGTCAAGGGCAGCAGGCAGGCCGCCAGCAGCAGACACAGCAGCGCCCGGCAAATGGTCTTTTTCATTGTCAGCACCCCTCTCTGTTTCCCTCGCCCAGCTGGCAGATATGCTCCAGCTTGGCGCTCTTGGCCCGGATGGCCCGGCAGGTCTCGCCGTCCCAGATGGCGGACCAGTCGTCGGTGAGGAGGTTCCCCAGCGTGGTGCCGCCCAGCCAGCTCTGGCAGGGGACCACCTGTCCGCCGTGCGTGACGGCCATGTTGCTCAGGCAGGCCCCGCAGCTGGGGATCAGGTGCAGGCCAAGGCTCCGGAGCGTTTCCTCCGGCAGCCAGCCGGGACTGGTGAAGTCGATCTCCATGTCCTGCTCCTCCGCTGTCTCCACGGCCTGACGCAGCACGGCAGTCAGCTCCTCCTGCGTCAGGCGGGTGGCCTGGCTGGCCTCCGTCTCAGCGCCGCCGGAGGGAATGAGCCCGGAGCAGGTGACGTATCGCACTCCCAGCTCATGCACGAAGCGGAGGGTAGCGGCATAATCCCGATTCAGGCTGCACAGCGGCGTGTTCACCGACGTCATCAGGCCCGCCGCCACGGCATTGCGGACGCCCTGCACCGTGTCGTCGAAGCCCGGTGCGCCCACCAGCGTATTGTGGACAGCAGCATCGGCGCTGTACAGCGTCACCTGCACGCTGTCAAGGCTGGCCTCATACAGCCGGCGGCACAGCTCCGGCGTCAGCAGACGGCCGTTGGTGTTGAGACGGGTCACGAACCACTGGGCGGCCTCCACCAGCTCCACCAGATCCGCCCGGAGGGTGGGTTCTCCGCCGGTGAAGGTCACCTGCGGGATATTGGCGCGGCGCAGGCGCTCCAGCGCCTCCTTCCACTGAGCAGTGGTCAGCTCCCGGCTCTCGCCCATGGGCTGTCCGGCGGCGTAGCAGTGGAGACACTTCTGATTGCAGTGCCATGCGCCGTCCTGCGTCATGGCGCTGACCATCAGGTCCATGCGGTGGGGTGCCGACATATAGGGGGCATAGTCCCCCAGACTTAGGGTTCCTACCTCCACCGGCGGCTCCTGCCCCCGTGCGATGGCGATGAGGCTCTCCATCAGCAGAGCAAGGTCCTCCCGCAGCTGCTCCGGCTTGGTCCGGGGGTAAACGCTGCGGGTGGCCGTCACGGCCTCCTCCGCCAGGCGCTCCCAATCCGCCTGCTCCACCTCACGGTCCGGGGCGTTGTCCCCCTCTGTGAAGAAGTGCTCCAAGGCCGCCATGAAGTTGGCCAGCAGAATGGCCCAGCTGAGATTCAACGGGATCAGCTTGGCCCCGTTCAGCAGTAGAAGGAAGGGTTCGTCCTTCCCCGCCGCCCGTGGCGGGATCATGTGCAGCCGCACCACGCCCGGACCCTTGGGGTCCAGTGTGATATGGCGAACGCAGCTCAGGTGCTGCTCCCAGAATTTTTTCTCACGACGGGTGATACGCATCCGAATCAGCCCTCCCTACCCTGTTATTTTCTGGCTTACAGTATACCATATCTGCTAAAATGTGCAAGAACATCTATGGGTGGAGGAGGTTCTTCTCTCGGCTGTGATGCCGCAGCGCAGGTGCTGATGGGATGATTTTGTGGCTTTCCATAAAAAGGAGCCGCCCTGCAAGCAGAGCGGCCCAAGCGGGTGGGATATTGGAAAGCTTCCGATGCTTATGATATACCCGTCCGACAGTTTTGTAAATAGGAGCTTTTGGCGGAAAACGGGAACTTTTTCCGCTTCTTGTCGAATTTGTCGTGGATTTTAACTTTTTATGAATTATCCACAAAAATAGGCAAAGCACCTTTTCAAACAGTATGCAACATGGTATAATGCCCACAAGGATAAGGGGAAACCTCTCCCCGACCCTTCCCCCTTTTTGCAAAGGACACTTGGAAAGGAGCAAGCCACATGAAGTTCACATTTGCCTGTAAGAAAGTTGCGCTGAACGACTCCATCAAGGAATATGCCGAGAAGAAGATCAGCAAGCTGGATCGGTACTTCCCGGAGGAGGCAGACGCCTTTGTGACCTTCGCCGTAGAAAAAAAGAACCGCTGCGTGGTGGAGCTGACCATCCGGGCCGCCAACGGCACGCTGTTTCGGGCGCAGGAGGAGGACCCCGACGGGGATATGCGGGGCGCCATTGACGAGGCGGTGGCCTTCATCGACCGCCGTATCCGCAAGAACAAGACCCGGCTGGCCCGGAATCTGCGCCCCGACGCTCTGACCTCCAATATCCCTGCCGAGTTCGATGTGGTGGAGGAGCCGGAGTATCATCTGGTGCGTACCAAGCGCTTCGCCGTGAAGCCTATGAGCACCGAGGAGGCCATTTTGCAGATGAACCTGCTGGATCACTCCTTCTATGTATTCCGCAGCATGGAGACCGGCAATATCTGCGTGGTGTATCGCCGCAACAACGGCGGCTACGGTCTCATCGAGACGGAGTAAGGCGCTGAAAGTAAGCGCATGGCATAGAGCATATGGGGTCCCGGACAAATGTCCGGGACCCTTTTTTGCTGCGCCGCTGGCAGGCAGCGGAAAGGGTTTCTGCCGGCAGGGATGGAAAAAGGGACGCCCCAGCGGGCGTCCCTTCTATGGTTTTGCGATCGTTATGGGGAAATTACTGGTTCTGCTCCGGCTTGTCGTCCTCCAGCAGGGTCTTGGCGGAGGCGGCCAAACCGGCCAGCCCCTGAATTTCGCTGGGGATGATGATCTTGGTGGCCTTGCCGTCGGCTGCCTTCTGGAACGCCTCCAGCGCCTTCAGCTTGATGACCTGATCGTTGGGGGCATTCTCGTTGAGCATCCGCATGGCGTCGGCCAGCGCCTGCTGCACCTTCATGATGGAGGCGGCCTCGGCCTCGGCGGCCATGATCTTGGCCTGCTTGGCGGCGTCGGCCTTCAGGATGGCGGATTGCTTCTCGCCCTCGGCCACCAGGATCTTACTGGCCTTCTCGCCTTCGGCCTGCAGGATGGACTCACGGCGCTCACGCTCGGCCTTCATCTGCTTCTCCATGGCGTTCTGGATCTCACGGGGCGGCAGGATGTTCTTCAGCTCCACACGGTTGACCTTGATGCCCCAGGGGTCCGTGGCCTCGTCCAGAATGGCACGCATCTTGGCGTTGATGGTATCACGGGAGGTAAGGCTCTGGTCCAGCTCCAGCTCACCGATGATGTTGCGCAGGGTGGTGGCGGTGAGGTTCTCGATGGCGTTCATGGGATACTCCACGCCGTAGGTATACAGCTTGGGGTCGGTGATCTGAAAGTAGATCACGGTGTCGATCTGCATGGTGACGTTATCCTTGGTGATGACTGGCTGGGGATCGAAATCCGCCACCTGCTCCTTCAGGCTCACCTTCTTCACCACACGCTCAATGAAGGGGACCTTCAGATGCAGGCCCACGCCCCACACGGAGTGGAAGGCACCCAGCCGCTCCACCACATAGGCACGGGACTGCTGCACCACATAGATGTTGCGGACGATGATGGCAAGCACCAGAATCACCAGAATGGCGATCCCTATGATGCCGGGGACGGACAGATTGTTGGTAGGCATTTATTCTTCCTCCTATTTGTTTTATGAATGGACGGGCTGACCCGCCTCTTCCTCCACGAAGAGCCGCACGCCCTCCATGCGCTGTACCTTCACCATCGCATCCTTCGGGATGACCCGGCCGCTGGCGCTGCGGGCCGTCCACGTCTTGCCGTCGGCGTACACCGCTCCGGTGGGGACGGTATTGTCGATGGTCTCGGTGACACGAGCCGTCTGACCCAGCACCCGGTCGGCGTTGGTGGGCGTCTCGTCCCTGCGGAGCATCCTCTGCACCAGCGGACGGGTCGCCGCCAGCGCCGCAATGCTCACCACGAAGAACAGGACGATCTGCACCCACAGGGCCGCCCCCAGCACCGCCGCCAGCAGACCGGCCACGGCGCCCAGCACGAACCAGATGGAGACCAGTCCCACCGTCACCGCTTCCACGATGCCAAAGACCACGATGGCTGCGATCCAAATGACGATCATAGCTCCTCCTTTCGGGTTTCCCCTTGGTTTCTGGCTTGATTATATCATATCCGGCTGCGGGATGCCACTGTTATTTCCATCCTGTTAAATTTTTGTCAAAATCGTCAAGAGAAGGGCGGCGGCTTTGCCGGGGATGTAGAAAAGAGCGGGGATAAAGGGAGGGACGCCCAACCGGCGTCCCTCGTAATATATCGCTTCAAAGCATCAGAAGGTGTCCACGACCTGACCGTCGGCATCGTACAGGGTGCCATAGAGCCCCTCCGGCACGCCGGAAAGCCACAGGGGGATCAGCACATAGGGGCCACTGAGCTCTACGGAAAAGCTCTCCGGGCAGTGGTCCTGCTCCGGGATACCGGGGGTCTGGGAAATAGCGGAAGTGAGTCTATAATCCAGCGTCAGACGCCCCCCTTGGAGGTCACTGACATCGCCGCTGAGCACCAGCAGCGTCCGGGCCGGGTCACCGGTGGTGGTGAGCATCTTGTCAATGGCAGGCGATCTTCCGTACCGGCGGGCGGGATCGTCATCCGTCCGGGCCAGCAGACCGGCCTCCGGGCAGAGGTAGGTGTGTCCGCCGAAGCTGGCCTGCCGCAGCTGCGTCATGCTGACCTCGGTGCGGTCCGGCGTTTTCCAGAGCACGAAAATGTCATCTCCCACCTGCCGCTTGGCGTGGATGGAGAGGGTAGCCGGGTCCATCCCGGCGTACTCCGCCACCTGCTGATACACGACCTCCACAGAGTCGTCGTAGCGGACATAGCCGGACTGTGTCAGGTGCAGATACTGGCAGATAGCCGTCCCCATGAAAACCAGTACAAACCCCGCCGCCAGACCTGCCAGCAGGTAGAGATACTTTTTCATTGTCCGTCCTCCTTTTCTCGTCGGTTGAATAGCCAACCCAAAGCGCCCCACAGGAACAGCAGAACGCCGCCCAGCCGGACACAGGGGATCACTTCCACCAGAATGTCGTCGATGCAGGGGGTAGACCAATAGGAATTGATGAGCAGTGCCAGTGCCTGGAGGATCCAACCCAAAAAGGGTGCCGCCACAGCCACAACGACCCCGGCGATCATAAGCCCCCGGAAGGGTGCAGGTACACTCGTTTTACGTATATTCGTCAGACTCCTTCTTATTCACTTGTCATTTGATGAACCCGTATTTTTCAGCGACCCATTGGTATCACCCATCCCCTTCCTCTCCGCAAAGATCTCTCTTTCACAGGGTAGTAAACCGTTCCTGCGGGAAAACCCTCACATTTGAGGGTATTTTTCTGCATTGTATCACGGCGGAGGCAGGGCGTCCAGCACTTCGCACGCAGTATGGCAATTTTCAGATTTTTACACAGAGGATCGGGGGATGCTTCGTCATTTCTCCCAAGTAAGCTCTGGGGTGGGGGTGGAGATATCCGCCTCCGGGAAGGGGGCCTTCTTGTCCTCCCGCACCCACATGGAGCGGACATTGTCGGCGGCAAACTGCCGCTCCACGCTGGGGACTCTGGCGGTGGCGTACAGCAGGCCCTCCGGGCCATAGACCTCCAGCAGCAGGACACACACCATGTTGCTGTTGCCGATGTAGGCGGCCACCGCCAGCTTCCCGTCCTGATAGGTCATGGCGAAGTTGGGCGCCACGGTATACGGCATGGCATCCTCATCGTCCTGCTTCTCCGGCTCCGGATCGGTGAAGCGGACGGTATAGCCGGTGACGTAGGCGGTCTGTGTGGGGCAGGTGTAGTCCAGATGATAGCCCTCCTCCGTCCGGGACAGCACCGTCAGCTGATCATCCCAAAGCACCACGATGAAGCCGTCCCGGATGGTCAGAGTATGATACCCGCCCGTGCCGGGATCCGACTCCGGCACCGGGCCGAGGGGCAGCTCCTGCAGCAGGCGGTAGGTGCCGCCCTCCAGCAGGCGCAGCACCAGCTGGCCGTCCTCCTGCGTCATGAGACACACCGTGCCGCCGAGCTTTTCCTGCTTCAGGGTCACCACCTGCTGGCGGGTGATATCCAGGGGGTACACCAGCTGGCGGCGGGACGGCACGGGGGTGCTGCTCCCGTCATCACCCGTCTGCACCGGGACGTACCACAGGCCATAGCCCTCCGGCGCCCAGTCGGGCTGGGGCTGCGCCGCCGGATCGATGCCCAGAGTGGTGAGGGTGCCGCCCTCCAGCGGCAGGCTGAAGGGAGTGAAGTACATGGCGTAGGAAATACCGGTGAAGTCGTAGCCGTTGATCTCATAGCTGCCGTCTGCGTTGCGGGCCAGCGTCACGGTGAGGTCGTCGGACTCTCTCACCGGGATGCTCAGGGCCGGGAAGGGTACGGTATCGCCAATGTCCCACGGGCCGTAGACATCGACAAAGTCTCCGCCGCCGGGCCAGGAGGCGCCGCTGAGGGACAGGGGCAGGTCCTGCCAGTAGTCCGCCAGATGCACCGTCACGTCCACCAGCTCCTCGCCGGAGGCACGGGCCTGCCGCAGAACCTCCCGGCAGATGGGGTCGCTGTCGTCCTCCTGATCTACCAGCAGGCACTGGATGTTGTAGCCGCTGCCGTCAAAGACCCACTGCCCGCTCCGGTCGCTGTACGCCAGCCGGAAGGATGCGTCGGTGGTGTCGGCGGCGGGGTCGTAGTCCATGCGCCATTGCAGGCGGTTTTGTTCCATGCCGATGCGGGCGGCCATATGCAGGCCCTCTGCGGCGGCGGGATCGCCAATGGTGCAGGCGTCCGTCATCGTCAGCGGCAGGGCCTTGGAGCCCAAGGCCATAGCGGCAGCCGTCAGGGCCACGGCACACACCAGCGTCAGGGCCAAAATGGCTCTCCATGTGCGTTTCATGTCACCCCTCCTCGTCCGGCAGCTGGCTCAGGGCCTTGCGGACCCGATCCGCCTGATAGTGATAAGTCTGCTTCACACGGGTCACCAGATCCTCGTCCTCCATCTCCTGCTGGGAGATGTCTCCGATGAGCCGCCCCTGCCGCAGCAGGACGGCACGGGACAGGAAAGTCTTGACCTCCTCCAGCAGATGGGTGGAGAGGATCACCGTCTCGTGATCCGACAGCAGGCCCAGCATCACCCGGTAGAAGTCCTCCCGGTTGAAGAGGTCGCTGCCGGAGAAGGGCTCGTCCATGAGGATGTAGTCCGCCCCCTGTGACAGGGCCAGCGTCACCTCCAGCTGGTTCTTCATGCCGGTGGAAAAACTCCGCAGGGGCTTGTGCAGCGGCAGCTGAAAGAACTCCGTCAGCAGGCGGAACCGCCGATCGTTGAAGGCAGGGAAATGGGCCTGATAGAAGTCCCGGTGATCCATCGGGGACAGGGCCGGAAAGAAGGAGTGCTCGCAGGTGGCAAAGGACAGCCTGTGGATATTCCCCGGCCCGATGGCCTCGCCGTCCAGCGTTACAACGCCCTTGTGGCGCAGATAGCCCAAAATACACTTCATCAGGGTGGTTTTCCCGGCACCGTTCTCCCCCAACAGCCCCACGATCTGCCCCTGCGGGATGGTCAGCGACACATCCGACAGTGCCTCCTTGTCCCGATATTTCTTTGTTACATGAGAAATTTCCAGCATAACGGTTCCCTCCTTCAGCTCCATATTCCGAATAATCCGTGGCCCAAGGTCTGCGCCGGGGTAATGAGACGCCAAGCCGCCCAACACAGCACCGACAGCACCGCCGCAGCCGCTATACAGGCCACCATCCACCGCAGCGGCACCGTCCACACCTGACGGCGTAGGGTGCGGCCACCGTCCGGCAGACGGCGCATGAGATAGATGCTGCGCCCGCCCTGATAGTAGGAGGAGTACAGCACCGTGGCCGACAGCAGCGTCCCCAAGGCGAACAGGGCCATCAGCGCCAGCGCAGGCTCCATGGTCTGCCAGAAGGGCAGCATCCTTGCTCCCTCCCGCACCACGGAGCGGTTTCGCACCGGGTCCCACTCCATCAAGCCCTGATAGGCGCTGCCATAGCGGCAGGCAAAGAGGATGCCGCCCCAAAAAACAGCCCCCAGCAGGGTACCACGGATGATGCCGGCCATACGCCCGGCCTCCACGTTGGGGGGCAGGGCCGCCGTCAGGCCCTCCCGCGAAAACCAACTACACTTCACGGTGCTCACCTCCTGTCAGAAGCAGGGCCAGCGTGCAGCCGGCCATGGCCAGCGCTGCCAGCAGGAAGATCATCCACGTGCCGTCGCTAAGCCGTATGGTAAAGGTATAGAGGGTAACGATGGTGGTAGCTACTGGCCACAGGTTCAGCCGTCCCCGCCGCTGGCTCCGGATAAACAGGGCCGCCGCCAGTGCATTGGCCATCAGCAGCGCCAGATCCGTCACCCACACCGCCGCATCCGCCAGCGGCACCAGGTGGTGCAGGAAGGAGTCGCTATACACCAGCAGAATCAGGGATTGGGGGCCGACACCCCAGTTGGGCTCCAGCCCCTGAAGCTTCAGCTGCATCCCCAGCAGCGCTGCCGTCGCCACCAGCGCCCACAGCACCAGCAGCATGGCGGCGTGGTACGCCGCCCACCACAGATCCACCAGCTCCTCCCGCAGGCGCAGGCGGCGGACCGTGTAGGCCGTCTGGCTGCCGAAGCCGCAGCCCCCCAGGCACAGCATGACCATCACCATCAGATAGCCCACGGCGGCAGCCAGCGGCGCCGCTCCCACACCGGCGGCACCGCCTGTGTGTTCGGGATTTGCCAGATACGTCAGCGCACCCACCGCCAGTGCCGTCAGTCCGGAGGCAATGAGTACCGGGACCATGCTGGCCCGTGCCGCCAGTCCCATCACCGAAAGCTGCTTGTTCATTCCGTCTCCTCCTCTGCATACAGTCTCTCAAACAGGCTCCAGGCACTCTGCCTGTCCAGCCCCATGCGCTTCATGCTGCGGACCATGGCACGCAGCTCCGTCTCGGTCAGTTCCTGTCGCAGCGCCGCCACCCGTCCGGCGTCGGCGTGGACGCAGCTCTTGGCTCCGGTATGGGATTCCACCAGTCCCTCCTCCTCCATCATGCGATAGGCCTTCTGTACCGTGTTGGGGTTCACCGCCAGCAGCGCCGACAGCACCCGCCGGGAGGGCAGCTCCTCCCCGTCCCGGATGGTCCCGGCTACGATCCCCTGCTTGATATAGCGGATGATCTGCTGGTAGATGGGTACGCCCTCCGCCTGCATAAAGGAATCAAACTGTATCATGGCATCGCCTCCTTCAACCGTATTACTCGTATAGTACGCTTTCTAACCGTATTATACGAGTAGTACGGTTTGCTGTCAAGCCCTCCGGTGAAATTTTTTGCCGCTCTTGCGCTTTGGGGGAATATCCGATATACTGGGAGAAACAGGGCGCAGCCCCTGTCCGTGAATCATACTGAGAGGACCGCCGTCTATGGAAACGTATCTGATCCCCTGCCTGCTGGGGCTTGAAAAGCTGGTAAGCGACGAAGTGAAAAGACTGGGCCTGCAGGAGGTGCAGGCGGAGAACGGCCGCATCCTCTGCCGGGGAACGCTGGCGGATGCGGCACGGCTGAACCTGAACCTGCGGTGCGGCGCACGGGTGCTGCTGGTGCTGGGCCGCTTCCCGGCCCGCAGCTTCGAGGAGCTGTTTCAGGGGACCCGTGCCATTGCGTGGGAGGACTATCTGCCGGAGAACGCCGCCTTCCCGGTGAAGGGCTACTCCATTTCCTCCCAGCTGCACTCCGTGCCGGCCTGCCAGTCCATCATCAAGAAGGCCATGGTGGAGCGAATGAAGGCCCATTATCACCGGGAGCAGTTCCCGGAGGACGGTGTGAAGTATCAGGTGCGCTTCTCCCTGTTCAAGGACGAGGCAGCCCTGTGTCTGGATACCTCCGGTGAGGGGCTTTACAAGCGGGGCTACCGGGCCGTGGGCGTGGAGGCTCCCCTGCGGGAGACGCTGGCGGCGGCCATGGTACTGCTGTCCCGCTATCGGGGGAAGGATCCCCTCTGCGACCCCTTCTGCGGCTCCGGCACCATTCCCATCGAGGCGGCGCTCATTGCCAAAAACCGCGCGCCGGGGCTGGACCGCAGCTTCGACGCCCAGAGGTGGGCGTTCCTTCCGGCCAAGGTGTGGATGGATGCGGCGGACGAGGCCATGGACAAGGAATTCCACGGCCACTACGACATCTGGGGCGGCGACATCGACCCCCGCGCCGTGGCCATTGCCAGAGACAATGCCCGCAAGGCGGGGGTGGAGGATATGATCCGCTTCGAGGTGGCGGACATGAGAGACTTCCGCCGGGACAGCACCTACGGCCAGTTGGTGACCAATCCCCCCTACGGCGAGCGGCTGATGGAGAAGCGGGAGGCCGAGGACCTGTACCGGGAGCTGGGACAGGTTTGGTGTCGGCTGCCGGAGGGCTGGCGGACGCTGGTGCTCAGCAGCCATACGGAGTTCGAACGCTCCTTCGGACGGCCCGCCGCCAAGAAGCGCAAGCTCTACAACGGCATGATCAAGTGCGACCTGTTCATGTACGGCAATGTGTAAGGGCTCCGTCAACATCCCACGGTCTTCCCCACAAGTTTTCAATTTGTTCATTCAATTTTCTGCCCTGATGCTACAATAGCCCTTGTAACTTTTTCTTAAAGAACCGGGAGGCGTTTGCTATGAAGCACGTTTTCATCATCAATCCCACGGCGGGCAAGTCCGACAGCCGCCAGAAGATCTATGACATGGCGGAGAAGCTGCGGCAGGATCACGGGCTGGAGGTGCAGTGCCTGCTGACCAAGAAGCAGGGCCACGCCACGGAGATCGCCCGCCGCCTGTGCCAGAGCGGCGAGGAGCTGCGATTCTATGCCTGCGGCGGCGACGGCACCGTCAACGAGGTGGCCAACGGCATCATCGGCTACGACAACGTCTCCATGACCGTCATCCCCGTGGGAACCGGCAACGACTTCCTGAAAAACTTTGGCCCGGAGGATATGGAGAAATTCCGGGATGCCGAAAATCTGTGGGACGCTCCCCAATTCCCCATAGACGCCATCGACGTCAACGGCCGCATCGCCCTGACCATCGCCTGCTCCGGCATTGATGCACGGGTGGCCAAGGACGTACATAACTTCAGCGAGAGTCCCATTCTGGACGGCAAGAGCAGCTATATCGTGTCCCTGATGGTGAATTTCCTCTTCAAGGGCATCGGCTCCCACTGGACGGTGGAGCTGGACGGCGAGGCCGTGGAGGATGACTATGCCTTGGTGGCGGTGTGCAACGGCCGCTACTACGGCGGCGGCTTCATGCCGGTGGCGGAGGCCCGGATGGATGACGGCGTTCTGAACACGCTGGTGGTGAAGAAGGTCAGCCGCCTGACCTTTATGAAGTTCGTCAATCCCTACTCCAAGGGGCAATACTATAAGTTTCCCCATCTGGCCCGATGTTCCACCCCCAAGGTGATCCGCATCCGCTCGGAAAAGCCGGACATCGTTACCTGTCTCGACGGCGAGTGCATCACCTCCGACGATGTGACCATCCAGCTCTCCGACAAGCGGCTGAACTTCTTCGGCCCTGCCGGATGCAGCTGCAACCGAACCGCTCGGAAGCCCCTAATTTAATATTTTGTGAACTTTTCAAAATTTTCCGTTTTCCCCCTTGCAAAACCGGAAAAGTGTGGTATGATAATCAGCGTTAGCACTCCTAAACAATGAGTGCTAACGCTGATTTCGTTTTTAATAAAAGATATAAGGAGGAACCAACCATGAAACTGACACCGCTTGCTGATCGTGTGGTGCTGAAGATGACGGAGGCGGAGGAGACCACCAAGGGCGGCATCATCCTCACCGGCTCCGCTAAGGAGAAGCCCTCTGTGGCCGAGGTCATTGCCGTTGGCCCTGGCGGCGTGGTGGACGGCAAGGCCGTCACCATGAGCGTCAAGCCCGGTGACAAGGTCATCACCGACAAGTACGCCGGCACCAAGGTCACTCTGGAGGATGTAGAGTATATCATCGTCAAGCAGGGCGACATTCTGGCCATCGTCGAGTAAGACTTCTGCGCTGTCATTGTGAGACCAGTCCGCAGACTGGTCGTGGCAATCCGTTCTCCCCGGCCTTATAGAAAGGGTATTACGGATTCCCACGGTCGCTTTGCTCCCTCGGAATGACATTTTTGTAAAATCATTATCTGCAATATAGGAGGCAATCAATATGTCCAAGATCATTAAGCGTGGCGACGAGGCCCGCAAGGCGCTGGAGTCCGGCGTCAATCAGCTGGCGGATACCGTAAAGGTCACTCTGGGCCCCAAGGGCCGCAATGTGGTGCTGGATAAGAAGTTCGGCACTCCCCTGATCACCAACGACGGCGTGTCCATCGCCAAGGAGATCGAGCTGGACGATCCGTTCGAGAACATGGGCGCTCAGCTGGTGCGTGAGGTGTCCACCAAGACCAACGATGTGGCCGGCGACGGTACCACCACCGCCACCCTGCTGGCACAGGCCATGGTCCGTGAGGGCCTGAAGAATCTGGCCGCCGGTGCCAACCCCATCGTCATGAAGAAGGGTATGTCCAAGGCCGTGGAGGCCGCAGTAAGCGCCATCCGTGCCCAGAGCCAGAAGGTCAACGGCACCGATGACATCGCCCGTGTGGGTACCGTCTCCTCCGGCGACGCCTTCATCGGCAAGCTCATTGCCGAGGCAATGGAGAAGGTCTCCTCCGACGGCGTGATCACCATCGAGGAGTCCAAGACCGCTGAGACCTACTCCGAGGTGGTGGAGGGCATGATGTTCGACCGTGGCTACATCACCCCCTACATGGTCACCGATACCGAGAAGATGGAGGCCGTCATCGACGACGCCTACATCCTCATCACCGATAAGAAGATCTCCGTCATCTCCGACGTCCTGCCTCTGCTGGAGCAGCTGGTGCAGGCCGGTAAGAAGCTGTTCATCATCGCTGAGGATGTTGAGGGCGAGGCCCTGAGCACCCTGATCGTGAACCGTCTGCGTGGCACCCTGAACGTGGTGTGTGTCAAGGCCCCCGGCTTCGGTGACCGCCGCAAGGAGATGCTGCAGGATATCGCCATCCTCACCGGCGGTCAAGTCATCAGCGAGGAGTTGGGTCTGACCCTGAAGGACGCCACCGTGGATATGCTGGGCCGTGCCCGTCAGGTGAAGGTCACCAAGGAGAACACCATCATCGTGGACGGCATGGGCGACAAGCAGGCCATCGCTGACCGTGTGGCTCAGATCCGCAACCAAATCGGCCTGACCACCAGCGAGTACGATAAGGAGAAGCTGCAGGAGCGTCTGGCCAAGATGGCCGGCGGCGTGGCTGTCATCAAGGTGGGCGCTGCTACCGAGACCGAGATGAAGGAGAAGAAGCTCCGCATTGAGGATGCTCTGAACGCCACCAAGGCCGCTGTGGAAGAGGGCATCGTGGCCGGCGGCGGCACCATCTACGTCAACGTCATCCCCGCTGTCACCGCCCTGCTGAACGAGGTGGAGGGGGATGAAAAGACCGGCGTGCAGATCGTGGCCAAGGCTCTGGAGGAGCCCATCCGCCAGATCGCTGCCAATGCCGGTCTGGACGGCTCCGTCATTCTGGAGAAGGTCCGTACCTCCGGCAAGAACGGCTACGGCTTCGACGCCTACAAGGAGGAGTACTGCGACATGATCGCCAGCGGCATCGTGGATCCCGCCAAGGTGACCCGCTCCGCTCTGGAGAATGCCGCCAGCGTCTCCGGCATGGTGCTGACCACCGAGTCTCTGGTGGCCGACAAGCCCCAGCCCCCCGCACCCGCTGCTCCCGCTCCCGAAATGGGCGGCATGGGCGGCATGTATTAAGAGACGCCGCAAAGCCTTGAAATTGCTTGATTTTTTGAGTGTGCAAAAGCGGATTTACGCCAAACTTACGCCACTTACGCCAAAAATTCAAGCGCATGATAGGGTAACAGAAATCGGCACCTGCCTCAAAAGCAGGTGCCGATTTTTTCTTATTTGCGTTTCTTTTTGCCTTTCCCGTGTGGCATCATCGATGGCCTTGCCTTTCCACGCTGGTTGCTGGGGCTTTTCAGGTACTTGGACAGCTTGAGTATCTCAATCAGCGAGACGAACTGCTCTTTGGAGAGCTTGTCATAATCAATACCAAAATATTATAACGGAACGGAGACAGGCAAGGCCTGTCTCCGTTCCGTTATAAACGATAGCATCACAGCAGCGGGGCCACCAGCTTCATAAGGCTGCCACCCAGCTTATAGCCCAGCTTCTCATGGCGGATGGTTTCCGGCGTCACCCGGCGGCACTGCTCCAGCGTCCGCTGGAAATCCCGCTCCACGTCGCCCACGGTAGGGCCGCCGTAGAGATACGCCGCACACTCGAAGTGATGGTACAGGCTCCGGTAATCCAGATTGATGGTACCAACCACCGCCTTCACGTCGTCACTGGCAAAGATCTTGGCGTGGACAAAGCCCGGCGTATACTCGTACAGCTTCACCCCTGCTGCCGTCAGGTACTGATAGTGGGATTTCGCCAGCGCATAGGCCGCCTTTTTATCCGGGATGCCCGGCAGGATCAACTTCACATCCACCCCACGCTGGGCAGCGAATTTCAGAGCCGTCTCCATCTCGTTGTCCAGAATGAGATAGGGTGTCATGATATGCACGTAGTCCTTGGCCCGGTTGAGAATGTCCATATAGACGCTCTCCCCCACCTTATAATCGTCCAGTGGACAGTCGCAGTAGGGCATCACATAGCCCTCCGCCTCCACCGGCGGCGAGGGCAGCAGAGCCTCATCCCAGCGAGGCTCCTTTTCCGTCAGATTCCACATTTGTAAGAACATCAGGGTAAAGCTCTGCACCGCCTCTCCCCGCAGGAGGATGGCGGTATCCTTCCAGTGGCCGAAGCGCTCCTTGCGGTTGATGTACTCATCCGCCAGATTTACGCCGCCGGTGAAGGCCACCTTGCCGTCGATGACCAGGATTTTCCGGTGATCCCGGTAGTTATAGTGGGTGGAGAGGAAGGGCTGGATGGGAGCAAAGGCCTTGCAGCGGATGCCCAGCTTTTCCAGCCGCCGGGGATAGTCCCACGGCAGGGTGGAGATCTCCAGCATCCCGTCGTACAGCACCCGCACGTCCACGCCCTGCGCCGCCTTGTCCGCCAGAATTTTCAAAATGCTGCCCCACATATACCCCTCGTCAATGATGAAGTACTCCAGAAAAATGAACTTCTCCGCCTTTTGCAGCTCCTCCAGCAGCGCCGCAAACTTGTCCTCTCCCTGTGGGAAGAACTTCGTCTCCGTGTTGGCATACAGGGGAAAAGAGCCGCTGCGGTTGAGATAGCGGCACAGATCGTCGGTGCCGGAGGATTCGATCTCCGGGTCCCGCAGCACCTCCGGGTCCTGATGCAGCAGATCCCGGCTCTCATCGATTCGCTGCTGCACCCTCCGCTTCAGAGTGCGGTGACCCGCATCCTTCTCCGTGAACCAGAGGAAAATACTGGCGGGAATGGGGATCACCGCCAGCAGGAACATCCACGTCAGCTTCCCCGTGGCGTCCATGTCGCTGTTAAAAAGATGGAAAAACATCAGCACGGTGAACACGCCCTGCACCGCCGCAAACCACTCGAAATCGTTGTTGAACCAGCGCCACATCATCCACAGAAGCACCAGCTCCAGAATCAGCAGCAGCGCCATGAGGCCAAACCGGCTGAACACCACCCGCAGGACGCCCTTGCGACTCTTTTTCACCAGCCGCAGCACATTCTCCTGCTCCCACTTTTTCTTGTCCAAATGCTCCACCCCTTCGCCGTCGGAAACAACTCACTTATTATATATGGTATCATCTACCGTCTCCCCTGTCAAGAAAAGGGCAGACAGACACCCCGGAGGCTGGGCCTCCGGGGTGTGCGGTTACTCTTCGTTCTTTTCCTTCTGCTTCTGCTGCTCCTCCAGCCGCCGGCCTACCTTCTTCATCAGTTCTAGACACAGCATGGAGCTGATGCCCAGCAGAGCCACCGCCAGAGCGATCTGATGCCGCATGGTCCCACCTCCTGTATTTTATGAGGTACTTCCATTGTAGCAGATACCGCCGCTTCTGTCAAAGCCTCAGCCGATGTAGCCGGCCTCCCGCAGCAGGGTCTTGGCCCGCTCCTCGTTGGCATCGCTGACCAGCACCAGCGGGCCGGTGCAGCCCATAGCGGACTCGGCATAGATATCCTTGGCCCACAGCACCTGCACGGCGGCCTCGATGTCCATGACCTCGATGCCGGGGATGCCTGCGGTGCAGGGCTCCTTGGCGGGAGCCTTCACCTCGGCCTTGGCTGCCGCCGGAGCGGAAGCCTCCCGCTTCTGGCGCAGGAGCTCCTCCAGCCCGGCCTTGTCGGCCAGCGCAAACTCCGCCTTGGCAATCTTCTGTACACCGCCCCGCACCAGCTCGTCAGCAAAGGACAGGGCGTTGGCGATGAGGGGGGCGCCGGAAGCACGGGAGATGATGAGCACCAGCTTGTCATAGTCCCGGCCGATGCCGGGGCCATAGCCGTAGCCGGTGGACTCGAAGCTGCCGCCGGTGGTGAAGGAGCTGAGCATCTTGATGAGCACGTTGCCCGTCAGGGAGTCGCACACCATCACGTCGGGGGTCCCCTGAAGCACATCGTTGCCCCGCATCACGGCGCCGCCGTCGGCCCGGACGGACTCGGCAAAGCGGATGGGATAGCCCGCCTGCTGCAGCTGGCGCAGCGCCGTCTCGCAGGCCCGTGCGCCGTCCACGTTGAGGATGCCCACGGTGGGTTCCTGAATCCCGCAGGCCTTAGCGGTGATGATGCCGTAAATGGTGTTGAGGATCATGCCCTCCAGACGGTTGGCGCTGGAGGTGCCGGTGGTTGTGGCCAGGAACATGGACTTACCACGGGCGGGCGTTACCACCCGTCCCACAGTGGACACGCCGATGGGGAAAGGGAAATGCATGGTGACGGCAGCGTCCGCCGCACCGCTCTCCAGCAGCTCCACCATCTTGCGGTGGCCCGCCTCCTCGTCCGCCACGGGGACGGTGGTCACGCCCTCCCCCTCCAGCGTGCCGATGTAGGACACGTCCAGCCCCACACGGGCGGCCATCACCGCCGCCTGCATGGAGTTCTCCTCCCCGTGCTCGCTGCCCATGCCGGTCAGCAGCAGGCGGGGACGGCGGCCGGAGCGGCCGGTCTCCAGATACTCCGCCACCTCACGGAAGGTCTCCACGATGGTCTGATTTACGTTCTTCATGCTTACTCCCCCATCTGCGCTGCCAGCGTCTCGGCAAAGCCACGCATGGCGTCTGCGATCATGTGACGGATCTGGGTATCGTCCACGGCGGGAGCGGCTTCCTCCTTGCCGGGGTTGGCCTCGATGACGAAGGAAACACCGTCAAAGAGGTTGGTGAGGCGACCCAGGAACAGAGAACCCTTACCAATGACCATGACACGCTTGATATCGCCGGCCAGCAATGCCTCCCGTGCAAAGCCCACATAGGGAACACCGGAGGGAATATGGCCCTGGGTGGGAGCGAAGCCGGTGAGACCGTGCTCCACGGTGAAGTTGGCCAGCTCAGCCCGCTGCAGCTCGCCCCGCTTCACGGCCAGAGCACCAATCATCTTGTAGTTGGCCATCGGCACATCGCCGGCACCGGCGGGCTTGGTGATGTCGGGGTTCTGCATCTCCGGGGAATACTTGTCGATATCGGTGATCTTCAGGCCATTGCGATCCAGCGGATCGGTGACCAGAGAGGTGATGACGGCCTGCGGGGCAGAACCGGTGCCCACGCTGTGGCGGCCCAGCATATTCAGGTTGATAAAGGGGTTCACGCCGTCGTCCTGCGTGATGACCACGGCAAAGCCGCCGATCATATCCTCCAGAGCAGGCAGGCCCTTCTTCACGTGGTCCTTGCCATTCATGCCCAGCTTGGCGGTGCAGCCGCCGGCGGTGACCACCACGGTGTGGTAAGCGCCGCTGGCCACCAGAGCCGCCGCCTCGATCATGGCGTGGGCGGGGGCAGCGCAGAAGGCACGGCAGTCGGAGCCGGAGGCGTTGTTCAGCCCGGCGATCTCCGCAGCGGACTTGGCGAAGTTGCCGCCGCCACGCTGGTTGATATCGCCGCAGGCCTCCTCGGCACAGTCGATGACGTACTCCACCTGATTGCGATCGATGCCAGTGACGTGGATCACGTTCAGCAGTGCCAGCACGGAGGATGCCTTGGACACCAGATTCTCGTGCATGACGTGGGCGGAAAGGTTGGCGTCAATATCGTGGGCCCGCTTCACGCAGCCCACCAGCTGGCCCAGATGATACAGTCCCTCGGCGCCCTCTTCCTCTACCAGCCGCTGGATCTCCTCCAGCGAATTGCCGTTTTTCAAGCGGTCCAGCACGCTCTGCTCCATGACGGGGTTGGCGGCCAGCGCCTCCCGGTTGGCAGCCACGAATTCGGCCTCCAGTTCCACCAGATCGAACACGTCGCAGGCCTGCATCAGCAGCAGGAACTCGTTCTGGGGCATCATCTGGCCGAACTTGCCGTACCGCTCGTGGCAGTCGCACTCCTTGTCGCACCAGGGCTGGGCCACTGCCGCCAGTTCATCCGGGGTCTTGTTGCCAATGTAGACTTGATTGGGCCAATAGGCCACCGCCTGCTCGAAGCTGCGGATGTGGCTGGGCAGCTCCTTGAGATACTCGCTGTCGGGGTTGACGATACGCTCTGTTGTCTGGGTAGTGCCGTTGTGCAGCACCATATCGGGGGTATGAGCCAGAACATAGCCGGCTCCACGGATGACACTTTTCATAGGTCAGATCACCTTTCGTATGTATGGGTGTGTAAAATCCCTGAGTTGTATACAATTTTATATATAGAATAGAGAGGGATGGCGGTGTGCCATCCCTCTCTGGGTGAGACCATTAGTCTTTGAAGGCACAATACTGTTCACGGATACTGGTCATTTCGCTGACGATATCGTCAACGTCCAGCACCATCTCCATCATACCGACCTGCTCATCATAGACAGCTTCATCAAACTCTGCCTTGACTTCCGGCTCACATACATGATAAACCCTGAGTCCCAACGAGACTCCTGCCAAAGGACCTGCAAAAGTGGGGTCACCGTTCGTCACGGTCTCGGCTGCCAAACCGGCACCCTCGCCCTCGGCAGCACCCAGCAGAACCACAATGTTTTCTGCTCCGTACTGCTCCACGAACTCCTTGACTCTCTTCTGATTCTCCAGATCCATAGCACCTGCGGCCGTTCAGACGAAGCACTCGGTAGAGGAGAACACGACTTCGGCGCCAGCGCTCTCGGCACAGGCTGCAATGGCCATACCGGGGACACCGTCACGGTCACCGATGACGATGGCCTTTCTGCCCTTGAGAATACTCATTTCTATTTTCCTCCTTCCTTTCAGATTTCTATTCCATGCCCATGGGGCGGGAACACAAAGGAATGAGCTTTTCAGCAATGCTTGAGGATCATTGCCTCGATGCTCTCGGCGGTGGCATCATCCTTCACCACAGAGTCGATCATCTGGCCGTTCTCATAGATGGCCATGACCGGCAGACCCAGCACCTTCTGGCTGATGGCCAGACGGCGGGCCTTGGTGGTGTTCAGGGAGCAGAACTTCATCTTGTCACCGTACTTCTCGGAATACTCGTGTACATAGGGCATCAGCGCAGCGCAGGGCACGCAGCCGTCGCCGTAAAAGTCCACGAAAACCTTACCCTCTGCCTTGAGAACTTCCGCCTCGAAATTTTCCTTGGTCAGATCCAGCATAGTAATGAACTCCTTTCAAAAATCACTTCTGAGCGCTGATATACTTGTAGCACTGCATGGCGGCAATGGCGCCGTCGGCGCAGGCCGTCACCACCTGACGCAGGGGGGTCACCCGCACGTCGCCGGCGGCAAACACACCGGGAACGTTGGTGCGCATACACTCGTCGGTCTTGATGTAGCCGCCCTCCATGTCCAGAACGCCGTCGAACATCCCGGTGGTCTTTTTGCCGGTGAAGCCGAACAGCCCGAAGAAGCCGTCCTCCTCATCGGCGTGGAGCACCGTCTCCTCGCCGGTCTTGGCGTTCTTCAGGACGATCTCGCTGAGCAGCTCGTCGCCGCCCACGTCCTCCACCTCCTCGTTGCACAGGACGTGGATCTTGGGCTCGGCGTCCAGACGCTCCTTCAGCATGGGGGACACCGTCAGGGCCGGACCTTTGTGGATCATGGTGACCTTTCTGGCGTAGCCTGCCAAATACAGGGACTCCTCGGCGGCGATGCCGTTGCCGCCCACCACGTAGATCTCGAAGTCCTCGAAGAAGTTGGCGTCGCACACGGCGCAGTAGCTGATGCCCTTGCCCACATACTTGGCCTCGTTCTTGCAGCCGATGGAGCGGGTCATGGCACCGGTGCAGACGATAACGGTCTTGCCCAGATACTCGCCCTTGCTGCCCACAAACTTCTTCACGGGGCCGCTGAAGTCGCAGGCGGTGATGGTGTCGCTGACACGCTCGCAGCCGAACTTCTTGCACTGTTCGGTCATGGGAGCCACCAGCTCCTGACCGGTCATGCCGTCCACCTTGGACTGGCCGGGATAGTTTTCGATGTCATGAGTCACGGCGATCTGGCCGCCGTCGATTCCCTTTTCCAGGATCAGCACGCTCAGGCGGCTGCGGCCTGCGTACAGACCGGCAGCCAGCCCCGCAGGGCCTGCGCCCAGGATGACTACATCATAAATCTTATTGTCCATAGTAATGGCTCCTGTCAATCAGTAAATACGGCGTTGCTCTCGCCGGACACGGATCCACCGCCCTCGGTCAGCAGGTTCAGAGCGCCCATGACGATCTCACGACGGCGGTTCATCTCCTTCTCAGGAGGCAGGTTGGGATCGCCGGTGGGATAGGGGATGGCCTGAGCGCCGAAAATACGGGCCGCACCGACGGTCTTGGAAATGGGGGTAACTGTGCAGATATGAGTGGCGGGGATACCAGCCTTCTCCAGCTGCTTCACGATCGTTGCACCGCAACGTGTACAGGTACCTCAGGTACTGGTCAGAATGACGCCATTGACCCCGGCGGACACAAGCCGCTCAGCGATCTCCTGGCCCATTCTGGTGGAGTCAGCAACGGAAGTGGAGTTACCGGTGGTAGAGATCAGCGCCGGATACACACTGCCGATGATGCCTTCCTTCTCCAGCATTTTCAGCATATCATAGGGGGCGACCCGATTGGGGTCGTTGTTGGCGTACACGGGGTCGAAGCCGGCGTGGACGGACTCCCACTTGCCGCTCTCCAGCTTGTCGCCCTCCACAGGGTACTCCTTCCAGAACTTGGCGGTAGCCGCCACCATGTGGTCGGGGTTGCCCATGGGGACCATGCCGCCGGTGGTGCAGAGGGCGATCTTGGCCTTACTGAGGTCGGCAATGGGGGCAGAGGGCTCCACCTTCTCATAGGTGGAGATCTCCAGCTCGGTCTTGTAGGGCTCGCCCTTGACCTTGGCCAGCAGCATATCCACGGCACGCTCGGCGCCGTTCTTCTCCCGGAAGATGTTCACACGCTTGCCCTTGGCATAGTACTGCTCGTCCTCCGGCGTGCCGATGGGCTCACCCGTCAGCAGCTTTCTGGCAAAGCCGGCCATCAGGGGTACGGCCTTGCGGATACCGGCGGCGGACTTAGCCACCCGCAGGATGTACACGTCCTTCTTGAACATATCCACGGCGGGGTTTTCCTCGTACAGGCCGGTGATGGCCTCCACCCCCGCCTGCTCCTTGGCGGTCTTGCACACGTCGCCGCAGGCGATGCCGAAGCGGCCGGCGTTAAAGGCAGGACCGGCAATGATGAGGTCGGGCTGATACTTCTTGATCTGCTCCAGCAAGAAGGCCCGGCCGGTCTCCATGTTCTCGGCATAGAAGTTATCGCCGCAGACGATCGTGGCCACGATCTCGGCAATATCCTTCAGAGGGGCACCGAAGGTATTGGCGGAACCATGCATCCCCTCAAAGAGCTGAGGCTCTGCATACGCCATATCCTCGCCGCCGATCTGACCGAAGAACTGGTTGGTATAGAACAAAATTTTCTTCATTCTTTCCCTCTCCTTCGTCAAACAGTGGTAGCGGACAGATAGGTGTTACCCTGCAGATTATGTCCGCCCATGATACCGTGAATCTCCAGCAGCAGCGTGCCGTCGGGCTTGATGGAATCTACATTGCCGCCGGTGACACGCTCCACCTCCTTCAGCTCGCCCAGAACACGGTCCATCTTGGGCAGCAGGATGGTGGCATTGGAGTTGCCGGTGGACACGATGGCGTTGGCCTCGGTGACCACATCCGGCAGAGACTCGGACATACCGTCGGTACCGGCGTCCTCGTTGGTGATGATAACGGTCTTGACGCCCCGCTTCTCCAGACCCCGGCAAACGTGCATCAGGTCGGTGGTGGGGTTGCCGAAGCCCTCCTGAGAGATGATGGCGGCGTCGGCGCCGAACTCCTCGGTGGCGATGCGGACGCTCATCATGATGTCCCGCTGCTTCTCCTTCAGGGTGACCATCAGGGGGTTCAGAATGATGCCCACGAAGTTCAGTTCCTTGCCGTGCTTGGCCCACAGGGCCTTGATGACGGCGTTGTTCAGGTGGTGATAGGTCGTGGTCTTGGAGCCGGGGGACACGCAGTTGCCGCTGATGATCGCACCGTCAAAGAACTCCGTGGGAGAGACAACGGTGGGTACCAGCTGCTTGGCGTCCCGGCCGTAGAAGTAAGTATCGTGCAGCAGGCCCTGTGCCATGCAGTTGCACACATACACCACCTTGGGCAAATCGGGATACTGGTTGACGCGCTCGGCGGCGGTGGGCCAGTGATAGAACTCGGAATCATAGCTCTCCGCCTTCACAGCCACCTCGCCCAGCCAGCGGGCCGCCTTCAGCCCGGCCATGCGGACGACCTCCTCATGCTCGTGCTGATCCACATCCTCCCGCTTGGTCAGGTGCAGCACCACGTTGTTCAGCTTGGAGAAGATCGTGTACTGGGCGGCGGGGCCGCTCATGTCGATGAGGCCCTCCTGAAAGCCCACGATGGGGCCCGTGGTCACCACGGCGCAGCCCTTGAGTACATAGGTCACGCCGGAGCCTGCCTCCGGCACGTCGGAGCCGAACACACCGGGGAAGATCTCTCCCTCCGGCTTGTAACGGGGCTCCACCACATCCTTCACCGGAAGGATACGGCAGGATTCGCCCGGCTTGGCAAGATCCACCTTCACGGCTGTCACACGGGGGTCCTCCAGAATGAGCTTCTTCAGCCCTTCCACGTCCACCGTCAGCACGCCGTCCTTCAGGTCGTTCTTGTCACCCAGGACGACATCTTTTACTTGAACATTTCTCAGTTCCAGATCCATGATCGATGTGTCCTCCTATCTATAGTCGTTGCTTTTTCACAATCGCATCTGCCTATAATATACCCCACCAAAACCAAAAAATCAATCATTTTTATCAAAATTATGTAAAAATTTTTTAGTTAAATTTTGTATACAATTTAGTGGCGAATTTTGTCCTCTTTTCGTTCAAGAAATCGTCCTATCCCCGCTGTATCGTGTGTTTTTCCACATGGATCCGCCTGCCACCCCCGCCGGGCCGCCCTGCTCACCGCCCCCCCTTCGCCGCTGCCACCGCACAGGGCCGCCTTCCTTGTCGCCGGTTTCTCCGTTTCTTTCATTATCGTTTTTTTAGATATTACCTCTTGCGGTTCCGGCGGCATATGCCGGGATGCCATCCACGGCAGAAATAAACCGCCCCGGACACATAGGTGTCCGGGGCGGTTCTGCGTTTTTCATATGCCCCTCTCAGAAGGCGAAGGTATTCCTCACCAGAGAGCAGTCGATCATCTGATAGTCCTCCAGAATACGCTGGGGCATCTTCGCCCGATCCGGCGGCGTGAAGGTATCGATGCGGGTGATGGCCTCCGACATGATGAGGCACTCCTCCCCGTCCGGGGTCTGGGGCCGATCCGACAGTACCACCGTGCGATAGGGCGTCTCGTGGGGCCGCAGACTGCCGTACAGCGGATGGTTGCGCAGCCGGTGGCCTATATACACCAGATCTCTGGCCCGCACCAGGATCTCCCGATAGGTATCCTCCGGGTACAGGCGAACCTCCCCCTGCCCGGCGAACTCCTTCGCCGCCATGGGGTTGTTGGTAACGATCAGATACATGGCGCACCTCCTGCTCCGTCATAGGCCGCCCTCCGGGCGGCCGGGTAAAGGGATGCCCCAACGCTGTGCGTTGGGGCGTTTCTGGCGGAAGTATGTGGGAATCGAACCCACCAGGGCGGCTGTTCACCGCCTACACTGGTTTTGAAGACCAGGGGGCACACCAGAACCCATCTACTCCCATATCCCGGTTGTATACAGGAGTTTAGCACAGGTCACGGGGTAAAATCAAGCTTTTTCGATAAATTCGCTATAAAATTGGAAAATCCGATTCTCGTGGCCGAAATTTATCCGCTTTGTCGCCGCTCACAGGCTTCCGATGACCTCCCGGTGGTCGCCCACCATTTTGGTCACCTTGGTCTTGTCGAAAAATTCCAGAATGGCCAGCGCATATTTCCGGGAGGTTCCCAGCAGGTCCCGGTACTCCGCCAGCGTAAAGGCGGGGTGGCCCTCAAAGAAATCACGGGTCAGGGCGCAGACCTCCTCATAGACATCCTTGTGGTAAAACAGCTGGGGCGTCAGCATCACCAGCTCGCCGCAGGACACCAGATTCTCCAGCACCTTTTTGCAGTCGTCCCGCTCGTTGGTGGGGAAGGAGACGTAGATGTCGTCCACAAAGGGTACCTCCCGACCGGACTTACGGTAGCTGTCCAGCAGCTTCTGCCGCAGGGCCGTCTGGCGCTTGGTGAGCACCACCCGGAAGTCCGGCAGGGCGCAGCGGTCGGCAATGGCGGTGACGGTGCCGCCCCGGAGCATGGCGGTAAGGATGGCGTCGGCCTCCTTCAGCTCTGCTCCCCGGAGGGCCTTCTGCCGCAGGGCCGCTACCTTCATGCCCGCATGGAGGGGGTTGGCCTTGTGATACTCCGCCAGCACCTGCTCCACCGACTGGCAGGCCTTCCGGTACAGGGGGGCCGCCAGATAGCGCCGGGGCAGGATCTCCAGCAGATCGCCGCTGTTCACCAGGTCCTCCAGTGCCCGCACCATCTCCTCCTCCGGCATACTCTGGCGCTGGGCCAGGGTCTGGGCCGTGGGCAGGGCGTAGCCATACTCCTCCACCAGCTGCTGCAGCTGGGCGCCGGCGGAGCCGCCCTCCCGGATGGTCAGGGCCCGGATCACCTCCGGCTGATGTCGCTTATGGCGGGGCGGGCAATCGTCCAGAATGACGCCGCCGCCGATGGTCTCCATGGGGGAGTAGAACCGGATAACGAAGCGGTCCCCCCGCTTCACCGCCACCGGCTCCGTAAAGCGCAGCTGGGCAAAGCCGGACTGGCCCGGCTCCAGCGTATCCTGCTCCAGCAGCACCACCTTGGCGATGTGGGCGGCAGCCCCGTGGTAGAAGTGTACCGGGGAGCCGTTCTCGATGATGCGGTGGGAATCCTTCAGATCGGTCAGGCGCACGTCCAGCATCCGGGACAGGCGCAGGGTATCGGGCTTGCAAAGGGTATCGCCCCGCACCACGGCATCCCGCCGCAGGCCCGCCAGATTTACCGCCACCCGCTGCCCGGCGTAGGCCTGCTCCACCGAGTGGTTGTGGACCTGCAGGGTGCGGACCTTGGCCCGCTGGCCGGAGGGCATCAGCTCCACCGGGTCGCCCACAGAGAGGTTGCCCTCGATCATGGTGCCGGTGACCACGGTGCCGAAGCCGTCCTTGGAGAACACCCGGTCCACCGGCAGACGGAAGGGGATCTGCTCGTTGCGGACGGCCACCCGGCTCACCCGCTGCTGAAGCTCCTTTTTCAGCTCCGGGATGCCCTGACCGGTATAAGCGGACACCGGCAGGACAGGTTTGCCCTCTAAAAATGTCCCCTTGACGTGGGCGGCGATGTCCTCCCGGACAATTTCCACCCACTCCTCATCCACCATATCGGTCTTGGTGATGACCACCACACCGTCCCGGATGCCCAACAGGGTCAGAATATCCAGATGCTCCACGGTCTGGGGCATGAAGCCCTCGTCCGCCGCCACCACCAGCATGGCAAGGTCGATGCCGCCGGCACCGGCCAGCATATTCTTGATGAATTTCTCGTGGCCCGGCACGTCGATAATGCCGGCCTGCGTATGATCGTCAAACTCGATATGGGCAAAGCCCAGCTCGATGGTAATGCCCCGCTTTTTCTCCTCGATAAGGCGGTCAGTGTCGATACCGGTCAGGGCCTTGATGAGCATGGTCTTGCCGTGATCCACATGACCGGCGGTGCCGATGATGACGTGCTTCATGCCAGCGCCTCCGCCGCCGTGTCAGCGATATACTCCATGTCCTCCGGGAAGATGGTCCGCACGTCCAGCAGCAGCCGGCCCTCGGTGATGCGGCCGATGATGGGCTTTTCCCGGCAGCGCAGTGCCTGCTCCGCCTGATTGGGGGACAGCTTGTCCGCCGGAAGGGCCACGGCAAAGGTGGGCAGCAGTTGGGTGGGGACGGAGCCGCCGCCCACCGGCCCGGACTGGGCCACTACCTCCGCCGCCACGCCCCGCTCCTTCAGCAGGGCGCACAGCTGGGCCGCAGAGGCCCGCAGATCCTCCCCGGAGACAGCCAGCATGGCCAGCGTGGGGATCTCCTGCTCCGCCCGGTGCAGGTCCTGATAGGTGGTAAGGGTGGCCCACAGGGCGGCGATGGTCATTTTATCTACCCGGATGGCACGGGCCAGCGGGTGGCGCTTCATCCGGTCGATGTACGGCTTCTTTCCCAAAATGATACCGGCCTGCGGCCCGCCCAGCAGCTTATCACCGCTAAAGCTCACCACATCCACCCCGGCCCGGATGCTGTTTTGCACCGTAGGCTCGTCGTGGATGCCGTAGTGCTCCAGATCCACCAGAGAACCGCTGCCCAGATCCTCCACCACCGGCAGGCCGGTGCGGCAGCCCAGGGCCACGATGTCGCTCAGGGGCAGGGACTCGGTAAAACCCACGATGCGGTAGTTGCTGGTATGCACCTTCAGCAGCGCACGTGTCTGCTCCCCGATGGCCCGTTCATAGTCAGAGAGGTGCGTCTTATTGGTGGTGCCTACCTCCCGGAGATGGCAGCCGCACAGCTCCATGATATCCGGCACCCGGAAGGAGCCGCCGATCTCCACCAGCTCCCCGCGGGAGGTGATGACCTCGCCCCCCTGGGCCAGGGTGCTGAGGATCAGCATGACGGCGGCGGCGTTATTGTTGACCACCATGGCACTCTCGGCGCCGGTGAGGCGGCACAGCAGCTTTTCCACATGGTCGTGGCGGCTTCCCCGATGGCCCGCCTCCACGTTATACTCCAGCGTGGAATAGCCCCGTGCGATGTCGTATACGGCGTCCGCCGCCCGGTCGGACAGGCAGCCACGGCCCAGATTGGTATGGAGAATGACGCCGGTGGCGTTGATGACCGGCCGCAGAGACGGCAGGGACTCCCGTGCCGCCACCCGGCAGATCCGGTCGCCCAACTCCTCCAGCGTGGGGAGGGTCGTCACCTCGCCGCTGAGAATGGCGGAGCGCAGCTGCTCCAGCACGGTACGGATCCACTCCGTCACGGAGGAGGAAGCGTAGTGCTCCCGCAGGTCGGACACCTCCGGCAGATCATATAGCTCGGTCACTTTGGGGATGGCTCGCAGCAGCTCATTCATACGGTTTGCTCCTTTTGTTCGGCAACCGCCTGTCGGCGGGCGGTGTAGATGGAATGGAGGATATTGACGCAGTAGATGCCCGCCAGCACCAGCGCCGTGGCCAGCCCCTGCAGCAGGGAGAAGGACTCATGGAGGAACACCACGCCGCTGACCACAGAGATCACGGTGGTCAGGCCGGAGAAGGCAGAGGTACGGGTGGGGCCGATGATGGTGACGGAGCGGTTGGTCAGCAGAAAGGCCAGCGTGGTGCAGCCGATGCCCAGATACAGGCAGGAGGTCAGAAAGCTGCCGCTGGTAAAGGGCAGGGTCAGATACTCCGTCACTGTACCGTGGACGCCGTTATACACCAAGGCGCAGACGGTGAAGAACACCGCCCCCGTCAGGCACATGAAATAGGTCTTCTCCACGGGGGTATAGGCCGTCAGCTGGCGGTTGTGGATGAAATAAATGACGTCGCTGAACACCGCCCCGAACAGCAGCACATAGCCCAAGGGGTTGAAGGTGGGGCTGGTCCCCTTCAGCAAAGTGATGATGACGATGCCCACAGTGGACAGCAGGACGCCGCCCACCTGAAATTTACTGGGTATCTCGTGGAGGAACAGCGCCGAGGCCAGCACCGTGAAGATGGGGATGCAGGCGATGATGGTGCCGCTCTCGGAGGCGGAGGTCAACTCGATGCCATACGTCTCGAAGATGAAGTAGGCCGCCGGAAGGTACAGGGTCATCCGCAGCAGCGGCCACGGCTTCTTGGTCTTATAGTCGATATGGACAACGCCCAGCAGGGCGCACAGGGACATGGCCACAGCGCCCATGAGAAAGCGCCAGCTCAAAAGGGAGAATACCGGCACCGTACCCACGATGCGCTTGGTGAACATATAGCTCAGGCCGAACAGCATGGAGCTGCAGCAGGAGCCCAGCATGGCGCTGATCTCACGCCAACTCATTTTAACCACAGGGATCATCCTCTTCCATATCGTTTTTTGCAGAGAAGGGCTTCTATCTTTGGTATACACGATTTTAACATATCTTTTTGATAAAACAAGCCCCTACAGAAAAGAATCTCGTTGCATAATGGGAAAAAGCTGTGTATAATACAGGGAAATACCGAAAATCACCACGGGGCCGGCCCAAAGTCCGGCCAAAGAAAGGACGAAACGCTATGGAATCCAGAAAATTGATGGAGCGTCTGAAGGGCGCTGCGGCTCTGACGGAGCAGGATGTGGGGGAATTTTCCCACTTCAAGGGGAAGATGATGAAAATCAGCGTCCACAGCTATGCCGTGGAGGACTGGGGCAGCCTGTCCCTGCTGGAATCCCGTGGCATGGCGGGGCTGATGCGGCGGGATATGCTGGTCATCAACTCCTGCGTGAAGGATATCCCGGTGCTGGTGATCCAGTACATGGGGCTGTTTGGCCGCCGGATGCTGCAGGTCCATGTGTTGGACGTGATGAAGGACAAGACCGCCGCCGGACGCTTTGCGTCCTTGGGAAGGGTGGTGGAGCAGTCCGGCACCGCCGTGCAGGAAACGCCGGTGGAGTGGTATACCCCCATGCAGCTGCCCGGCAGCGTCACCGTCACCGGCAAGAGCAGTCAGCTGGAGCAGTTGGCCGGGGACGTGGCCGTCAGCTATCTTGCCGCCGCCGCTCAGGTGCGCCAGACCGGCGCCGTGGAGGGCCGGTATCTGCGGCTGCGGAAGCTCATGAGCCAGCTGTTTGACCACGGCGGCTTCGGCTACGACGCTATCCGGGTATGTCTGCAGCAGCAGAACACCGAGGATCTGTACAGCCGCTGGCTGTTCGGTCTGGGGGATGCTCCCGTGTCCGGCAGCGGCGAACAGAGCGATGCCGCCGCAGCGCCTGCACAAACCTCGGATGAAGAAGAAAACACGCCTCAGGAGCCGGAGACGACCTCCGAGGGCAGTGAGGCTCCGGAGGAGAACGGCTGAGCCCGGCAGCGGCAAATCATGGAAAGAAGCAGCGGAACGGCCCGTCTTTTCCGCTGCTTTTCTTGCAAACCGATCGCTTTCGCGGATGTATACAGGATGCTATTTGAAAAATTTCTTCAAAATTTTTATCAAGATTCATAAAAATAGTAGATTCTCCCGGAAAGTTGCGGTATAATTATATAGTTAAAATACCTATGTTCTGCGTTTTTGTCCCTTCGGGATATACACAGACAGGGAGATGAGGGATAGAAGTTATGAAGAAGGCAAAGCCGCAGGATATCGTATACCAGTACGTGAAGGATCAAATCGTAGGAAAATCCATGTTCCCCGGCAACCGCATCATCGAGGATGACATCATCCGGGAGACCGGCACCAGCCGCACCTCCATCCGTCCGGCGCTGCTGCGGCTGAAATATGAGGGGCTGGTGGAGATGATCCCCAACCGGGGGGCCTTTGTAGCCAAGCCCAGCGAGGAGGATCTGCGGCAGGTGTACCGGGTCCGTGAGGTGCTGGAGTGCGGGATGATGGAGGACGCCATCCGCCACCGCACCGAGGCCCAGCTGCGGGCCATGGAGAAGAGTCTCAAGGATCAGGAGGTGCTGACCCAGCACTACTCCCGGCAGGAGTATGTGACCATGAACCACGCCTTCCACTGGCTGGTGGTGGAGGCCTCCGCCAACAAGTACTATGAGAAGTATCTCAACGAGCTGTACAACAAGATCAACACCTACATGATCTTTTACGATCAGTCCAGCGACAACAACTCCATCGTCAGCCACACCATGATCTATGAGGCCCTGCGGGATCGGGATCTGGAGAAGGGGCTGGCGGGCATTCGGGAGGATATCCAGATCGCCTGGGAAGATATGCGGAAAATCAATGTCCCTCTGTAAAAAAGCGCCGGGACACCTGCGGCGTCCCGGCGGGGTATGCGGTTTCAGGCGGCCTTGACAGGCTCCCGATGGGGCAGTTGGACATAAAAGATGGTCAGCAGCATGATGCCGCAGCCCACCCACTCCCGGACGGACAGCGTCTCATGGAGGATGATGACGCCGCCCACGGCGCTGAACACCGCTTCCATGCTCATGAGCAGGGCCGCCACCGAGGCGGGGGTGAACCGCTGGGCGTAGATCTGGATGGTGTAGGTAACGCCTACCCCCAGCACGCCGGCAAACAGCAGCGGCGCCACGGCCGCCGTCAGGTCGGCCAGCGTCAGGCTCTCGGTGAAGAGGGCCACCAGTCCCGACAGGGTACCGGTGCAGAGGAATTCCACCACCATGAAGGGCAGGGCGTCCACGTGGGGTGAAAACCGACTCCACATCAGGATATGCAGGGCGAAGCACAGGGTGCTGGCCATGATGGCGGCATCGTTCACGTCCAGTGAGAAGCCGTCGGAGATGCACAGCAGATACAGGCCCACTATGGCCATGGCGATGCCGATCCATATCCGGCGGGAGGTCTTTTTCCGGAACAGCAGCAGATCCAGCACCGGCACCAGTGCGATGTAGGCGGATTCGATGAAGCCGGCCTTGGTGGCGTCGGCCACATGGAGACCGATCTGTACCAGCACCGCACCGCCCCAGTTGGCAAGGCTGGCTCCCAAGGTCGCCAGCCAGAAGCGCCTGCCGTGCCACCGCTCCACCTCCTCGCCGGCCTCCAGAGCGGCGAAGGCCTTGCGGCGGCGCATATAGAAAAACAAGGGCAACAGGGACAGAACGCCCAGATAGTACCGCAGGGAGATGAAGGTGAAGGCCCCCAGATGCTGGGATGCCTGCTTCTGGAAGATGAAATTCATGCCCCAGATGACTGCGCACAGAACCAGTGCACAGTTTGCCAGAAAGGTCTTGTTTTTCATAGTGGTCCACTTCTTTCTTTTTGATCGAATGACAGTTTTTTGATATAGGCCACGGGCCAAAAATAGGGAATGGGAGAGAGCAGAGAATGAAACAGGGGAATCCGGCGGATATCGTCTACGATTACATCAAAAATCAGATCGTCACCAAGGCCATCTATCCCGGCACCCGCATCGTGGAAGAGGATCTGGTGCGGGAAACCGGTGTCAGCCGGACTCCGGTGCGCTCGGCGCTGATGCGGCTGGCCTATGACGGTCTCATCCAACAGCAGCCCAACCGGGGCGCCGTGGTGGCAAAGCCCTCCGCTACGGATCTGCGGCAGGTGTATGAGGCACGGACTGTGCTGGAGGTGGGGGCCTTCCGGGCCGCCGTCCATCGCCGCAGTGATGAGAGCGTCCTTCAGATGGAGCAGAACCTGCAAAAGCAGCAGGATTTGACGAACCTCTTTAACATGACGGAGTATGTCCAGCTGAATCGGGAGTTCCATTGGATCATCACCATGGAGGCCCAGAACGCCTACTATGAGAAGTATCTCAACGAATTGCAGAACAAGGTTGCCACCTACCTGCTGTTCTGGGACAGCTCCACCACCAACAGTCTGTCGCTGGATCTCCACCTTCGCATCTTCGAGGCGTTCCGGGACCGGGACGAACAGAAGGGCGTGCTGGCCCTGATGGAGGACCTGCAGCTGGCGGAGGAATGTGTCCGGGAATCCCAACAGCTGTGATGATAGCACACCCTTTGTCGTAAAGCAAGCATAAAGATATTGCCCTGCACCATAAAATGTGGTGCAGGGCAATTTGTTTTGTCCGGCGGGCGAAGTCCTGTACCGCCGGGCGGTTTCCGTCGCATTCTCACGACCGCTTAACGGTTTATTTATTCTTGTGTCACAGTTGTGAACAATACCTTAACTTGACCTTGCGCTCGATATTGTATACAATACTCTCAACAAAAGATGTTTCGATCTGTGAACCATCTATTGTGAAATTGACGAGGGCTTTGCTTCCCGAAAGTGAGGTAACAAAAATGGTCATCGGAGTACTGAAGGAAATCAAGGGCAATGAATACCGTGTGGCGGCCGTACCCGCCACCGTGCATGAAATCGTGTGTCACGGTCACACCGTGTACGTGGAAACCGGCGCCGGCGTAGGTAGCGGTTTCAGCGATGCGCAGTATGAGGCTGCCGGCGCTATCATCGCCGACACCAACACCGTCTGGGAGAAGGCCGACCTGTACTACAAGGTCAAGGAGCTGTTCCCCCAGGAGTTCAAGTGGATGAACAAGGACAAGATCCTCTTCACCTACATCCACTCCAATGCTCACCCCGATGAGACGGACACCCTGCTGAACAGCCACGTCTCCGCCGTGGCCTATGAGGATGTGCAGGACGAGGAGGGTAAGTTCCCCCTGCTGCGCCCCATGAGTGAGCTGGCCGGTAAGGGCGGCTTCCTGGCGGCCCTGCACTTTGCCCAGTCCGTCAACGGCGGCCCCGGCAAGCTGCTGGCCAACGTCACCGGCGTGGAGACCCCCATCATCACCATGCTGGGCTGCGGCGTGGTAGGTACCGGCGCTGCCGAGCTGGCTGCTGCCTTCGGCAACGAGGTGCGTATTCTGGATGTCAACATGAACACCATGCTGGCCGCCAAGAAGACCTCCCCCGCCAACATCACCTACATGATCTCCAACCGCAGCAATCTGGAGAAGTGCCTGCGGGAGTCCGACGTCATCATCAACGGCATCCTGTGGGCCAAGGACCGCAAGGATCACATTGTCTATCGTGAGGACCTGAAGCTGATGAAGCCCGGTGCCATGATCGTGGACGTGGCCTGCGACGAGAACGGCGCCATTGAGACCTGCCGGGATACCACCCATGATGATCCCATCTACTTCGTGGACGGCGTGATGCACTACTGCGTGGACAACATCCCCTCCGCCTTCTCCCAGACCGCTTCCGTGACGCTGGCCAATGCCACCCTGCCCTATCTGCTGCAGATGGCGGATAAGGGCTTTAAGAAGGCCATGGAGGATAACCGCCTGCTGCGTCTTGGCATGACCTGCTACGACGGCAAGCTGACCCTGAAGGAGACGGCTCTGAAGCAGAACCGTGAGTGGACCGACGCCGACGAGCTGGTCAAGGTCTGGTAAAACGCCATTCCCCCTATTTGATAACCAGTTTCCATTACTCCTCATCACACGGGGTGCTCCGGTGTCAGATTCCTGACGCCGGAGCAGGGAACCCCCGCAGAGTGGAAGTTCCCCCCGGCCGAGGCGAATGGAGACCTGTTATATTTCTATACCATCGCTGTCAGGCGTGTTTGCCCTTGTTCATCGGTGGTACTGCGCAAGCAACACAAGCAGCAACACGAAAAAGAGAAACAACCTGAAAACTTGAGGAGGTAAATATGGATAATTATGGTATTCTTTCTCTGGCTCCTGCTCTGATCGCCGTTATCCTGGCGTTCATTACGAGAGAAGCCCTGTTCTCCATCCTGTGCGGTGTTCTGGTGGGTCTGCTCATCACCGGTCAGGACCTGCTGTTCGGCTTCACCGGTCTGATCCAGAGCGCTCTGGGTAACGCTGACTATATTTGGGTCATCGGTATCGAGGTGTTCATTGGTATCATGGTGGCCTTCTTCCAGAAGTCCGGCGCCATTGAGGCCGTGGCCAACAAGCTCAATGAGAAGCTTCACATCACGCCCCGCATTGCTCAGGTCATGGGCGCTGCGCTGGGTATTCTGGTGTTCTTCTCCGACTACTTCTCCCCCCTGTTCGTGGGTAACGTGATGCGTCCCATCACCGATAAGGCCAAGGTCTCCCGTGAGAAGCTGGCCTGGCTGTGCGACTGCACCTCCGCTCCCGTCTGCATCACCCTCCCCTTCACCGCTTGGGGCGTGTATGTAGCCGGTCTGGTGGTGGGCTTCGGCACCTTCGCCACGGCGGAGGCTGGCCAGGACGCCGTCATCCACTCCATCCCCTTCCAGCTGTATGGCATCCTGACCATCGTCATGATCCTGCTGGTGGCTCTGGGCTTCCTGCCTGACTACGGCCCCATGAAGAAGGCCGAGGAGCGTGCCCGCACCACCGGCAAGGTGGTGGCCGACGGCGACACCCCCATGCTGTCCCGTGAGCTGGACACCATCAAGCCCAAGGAGGGCTTCAAGTCCAACATCATTCTGCACTTCCTGATCCCCGCTCTGATCGTTATCGCCATGACCATCGGCACCTATGTCATCATGGGCTCCGCCAAGACACTGGAAGCTTTCGTGCTGGCCGTCGTCTATCAGGCCATCGTGCTGCTGATCCAGAAGGCCTTCAACATCCGTGAGATGATCCAGGTGGCCACCGAGGGCATCAAGTCTGTGGTCAGCGCCATCCTGATCCTGTCTCTGGCCTACTGCATCAACGCCATCTCCAAGACGCTGGGTACCTCCAACTACGTCATCAGTGTCACCGAGAGCTGGATGACCCCCGTGACCCTGCTGGCTCTGACCTTCGCCGTCTGCGCTTTCATGGCCTTCTTCACCGGCACCAGCTGGGGTGTGTACGCCATCATGATCCCCATCGTGATGCCTCTGGCCTTCAATATGACCGGCGGTGAGGCCACCAATCTGGTGTACGCCACCATCGCTGCTGTCATGGGCGGCGGCTGCTTCGGTGACCACTGCTCCCCCCTGTCCGACACCACCATCCTGTCCTCTCTGGGCGCAGGCTCCGACCATCTGGCTCACACCAAGACCCAGCTGCCCTACGCTCTGACCGTGGCTGTCATCACCTGCATCGGCTACACCATCGTCGGCCTCTGCCTGAAGTAATCAGCCGATACACCATCTGCTTGTGTGTTTGTAGAAGAGAAAATCCATCCATTCCATATCCAAAAACAGGGGTCCTCTGGAAACAGGGGCCTCTGTTTTTTTCGGAGGATCGCCCGGCTTGGCTGCCCGGCGGCATATTGGACTGGGACGCCGGGGACACGCAAAAAGCGCTCCCTCCACATCTGTGGAGGGAGCGCTTTTTGCTTATCACTTAATACAGCTTTACAAGGCTCAGGGCCATGGCCACATGGCCGATCATGGAGTTGAAGTCGAACACGGGAATGTCCAGTTCCTCCCGGATGCGGCGGGCGAAGGGGGGCAGGTCGGTGCATTCCAGTACGATGGCACCGATCTCCGGGTGATCCTTGACGCCCTGACGGGCCACATTCAGGATCTCTTCGGTGACAAGGTCCATATCGAAGCTGTCATCAGGATGGTCGAAGATCTTGCTCCACTCCGGGGCGTTCTCCAGACCCATGACGATGGGGTGCATCTCATCGGTGATGCCGCAGGCCCGCAAGTGCTTTTCGGACAGGCTGGAGGCGCTGGCGGTGATAACGCCCACGGCTCGGTCACGGCCCACCAGTGCCTGTGCAAAGGGTACCTGCAGCAAAGAGGAGGTGAACACCGGGATATCCACGGCGTTGGCCAGTGCCTCCTGGAAGATGGCATTGAAGCCGCAGCTGGTGGTGATGGCCCGAACGCCCTCCTTCTCCAGCTCCTTGGCCAGTTGGATCATATCCTCCAGCAGCTTCTGGCTGGGGTGCAGGATCACAGTGTCGGTGTTGGCGCCCTTCACCTCCACCAGCTTCACCGGGAAGGGGTAGGATGCCAGATTGGTGCTGTTGCCGGGCAACTGTTCCAGCTGCATGAGGCCCTGAGGCACATGGCCGGATTCCCAGCGGAGAATTGCAATCTTTTCCATAATATACCTCCTGTTGGCCTGTGACCGACTCCCACCGGCAGGCCATCTGAGTATGTCGCCGCAGACTGCTCCACGGTCTGTCTATATAGTACAGCAACGCGGGAAAAAAAGCAATATCGAATCTTGTTATTGTATACAATGGCTAAATTTAATGTCGGATTTCAGTCAGGTTTACAAAATGTTCAAAATCAGCGTTTTTGATGTTGACTTTGGCCTCAATGATGTATACAATCTTAACAACAGCTATCAGATTATTTGCATCTGCTTAACTGTTATCGATTTCGTCGCTTTATTTTTGAAAGTGAGGTAACAAAAATGGTCATCGGAGTACTGAAGGAAATCAAGGGCAATGAATACCGTGTGGCGGCCGTACCCGCCACCGTGCATGAAATCGTGTGTCACGGTCACACCGTGTACGTGGAAACCGGCGCCGGCGTAGGTAGCGGTTTCAGCGATGCGCAGTATGAGGCTGCCGGCGCTATCATCGCCGACACCAACACCGTCTGGGAGAAGGCCGACCTGTACTACAAGGTCAAGGAGCTGTTCCCCCAGGAGTTCAAGTGGATGAACAAGGACAAGATCCTCTTCACCTACATCCACTCCAATGCTCACCCCGATGAGACGGACACCCTGCTGAACAGCCACGTCTCCGCCGTGGCCTATGAGGATGTGCAGGACGAGGAGGGTAAGTTCCCCCTGCTGCGCCCCATGAGTGAGCTGGCCGGTAAGGGCGGCTTCCTGGCGGCCCTGCACTTTGCCCAGTCCGTCAACGGCGGCCCCGGCAAGCTGCTGGCCAACGTCACCGGCGTGGAGACCCCCATCATCACCATGCTGGGCTGCGGCGTGGTAGGTACCGGCGCTGCCGAGCTGGCTGCTGCCTTCGGCAACGAGGTGCGTATTCTGGATGTCAACATGAACACCATGCTGGCCGCCAAGAAGACCTCCCCCGCCAACATCACCTACATGATCTCCAACCGCAGCAATCTGGAGAAGTGCCTGCGGGAGTCCGACGTCATCATCAACGGCATCCTGTGGGCCAAGGACCGCAAGGATCACATTGTCTATCGTGAGGACCTGAAGCTGATGAAGCCCGGTGCCATGATCGTGGACGTGGCCTGCGACGAGAACGGCGCCATTGAGACCTGCCGGGATACCACCCATGATGATCCCATCTACTTCGTGGACGGCGTGATGCACTACTGCGTGGACAACATCCCCTCCGCCTTCTCCCAGACCGCTTCCGTGACGCTGGCCAATGCCACCCTGCCCTATCTGCTGCAGATGGCGGATAAGGGCTTTAAGAAGGCCATGGAGGATAACCGCCTGCTGCGTCTTGGCATGACCTGCTACGACGGCAAGCTGACCCTGAAGGAGACGGCTCTGAAGCAGAACCGTGAGTGGACCGACGCCGACGAGCTGGTCAAGGTCTGGTAAAACGCCATTCCCCCTATTTGATAACCAGTTTCCATTACTCCTCATCACACGGGGTGCTCCGGTGTCAGATTCCTGACGCCGGAGCAGGGAACCCCCGCAGAGTGGAAGTTCCCCCCGGCCGAGGCGAATGGAGACCTGTTATATTTCTATACCATCGCTGTCAGGCGTGTTTGCCCTTGTTCATCGGTGGTACTGCGCAAGCAACACAAGCAGCAACACGAAAAAGAGAAACAACCTGAAAACTTGAGGAGGTAAATATGGATAATTATGGTATTCTTTCTCTGGCTCCTGCTCTGATCGCCGTTATCCTGGCGTTCATTACGAGAGAAGCCCTGTTCTCCATCCTGTGCGGTGTTCTGGTGGGTCTGCTCATCACCGGTCAGGACCTGCTGTTCGGCTTCACCGGTCTGATCCAGAGCGCTCTGGGTAACGCTGACTATATTTGGGTCATCGGTATCGAGGTGTTCATTGGTATCATGGTGGCCTTCTTCCAGAAGTCCGGCGCCATTGAGGCCGTGGCCAACAAGCTCAATGAGAAGCTTCACATCACGCCCCGCATTGCTCAGGTCATGGGCGCTGCGCTGGGTATTCTGGTGTTCTTCTCCGACTACTTCTCCCCCCTGTTCGTGGGTAACGTGATGCGTCCCATCACCGATAAGGCCAAGGTCTCCCGTGAGAAGCTGGCCTGGCTGTGCGACTGCACCTCCGCTCCCGTCTGCATCACCCTCCCCTTCACCGCTTGGGGCGTGTATGTAGCCGGTCTGGTGGTGGGCTTCGGCACCTTCGCCACGGCGGAGGCTGGCCAGGACGCCGTCATCCACTCCATCCCCTTCCAGCTGTATGGCATCCTGACCATCGTCATGATCCTGCTGGTGGCTCTGGGCTTCCTGCCTGACTACGGCCCCATGAAGAAGGCCGAGGAGCGTGCCCGCACCACCGGCAAGGTGGTGGCCGACGGCGACACCCCCATGCTGTCCCGTGAGCTGGACACCATCAAGCCCAAGGAGGGCTTCAAGTCCAACATCATTCTGCACTTCCTGATCCCCGCTCTGATCGTTATCGCCATGACCATCGGCACCTATGTCATCATGGGCTCCGCCAAGACACTGGAAGCTTTCGTGCTGGCCGTCGTCTATCAGGCCATCGTGCTGCTGATCCAGAAGGCCTTCAACATCCGTGAGATGATCCAGGTGGCCACCGAGGGCATCAAGTCTGTGGTCAGCGCCATCCTGATCCTGTCTCTGGCCTACTGCATCAACGCCATCTCCAAGACGCTGGGTACCTCCAACTACGTCATCAGTGTCACCGAGAGCTGGATGACCCCCGTGACCCTGCTGGCTCTGACCTTCGCCGTCTGCGCTTTCATGGCCTTCTTCACCGGCACCAGCTGGGGTGTGTACGCCATCATGATCCCCATCGTGATGCCTCTGGCCTTCAATATGACCGGCGGTGAGGCCACCAATCTGGTGTACGCCACCATCGCTGCTGTCATGGGCGGCGGCTGCTTCGGTGACCACTGCTCCCCCCTGTCCGACACCACCATCCTGTCCTCTCTGGGCGCAGGCTCCGACCATCTGGCTCACACCAAGACCCAGCTGCCCTACGCTCTGACCGTGGCTGTCATCACCTGCATCGGCTACACCATCGTCGGCCTCTGCCTGAAGTAATCAGCCGATACACCATCTGCTTGTGTGTTTGTAGAAGAAACCGCCGGGTCACTATTCCCGGCATGACTACCCACCATACCGAAATCCCCCCTGTTCCGCAGGGGGGATTTTGCCCTATCCAAAATTCTGCGGCCAAGGGCCGAAAGGAGTCCTCACCATGGAACGGATGCCCAGTATTTTTAACGACGTGCTCTCCCCGGTGACGCCGGGGCCGTCCTCCTCCAACACCTGCGGCCCCTACCGCATCGCACGGCTGGCCCGTGCTCTGCTGGGGGAGCCTCCCCGCCACATCACCGTCCGCATGGCCCGCCGGGGCGGGTACTACGACACCTTTTACAGTATGCACAGCCACGAGGCCATTCTGGCGGCGCTGCTGGGACAGGAGCTGCTGCGCTGCGACCTGAGCACCATGTGCCGTCAGGCCGACGAGGCTGGGCTTTGCTACGACTTCCAATTTGTAGATGACCTGCCGGTAAGGCCCTCGGAGCTGGCGGAAATGGATCTCTCCGGCGACCGCCGCACCATCCGGCTAACAGGGGTGTCGCTGGGCGGCGGCGAGATCGAGATCACCCGTCTCAATGGCAGCGACATCCTGCTGCGGGGCAAGCGCCGGGAGACGGTATGCCTCGGTCCGGAGGGCGCCCGTGTGGTGCCGGAGGACGCCGCTGCCGGCCCCGGGCAGTGGCTGGCTCGGTTAGAGCCTCTGTTCCCCTTCCCCCAGCAGGAGGGAGCCGTCCCCTTCCGCACGGCGCAGGAGATGTTTGCCTATGCCCGTGACACCGGGCGTCCGCTGTGGCGGGTGGCTTTCGACTATGAAAGTGCCCTCACCGGCGCCACGGAGGCGGAGCTGCGGGCCTATGCCCGGCAGGTGCTGGATATCTGCCGCCATGCACGGCAGCAGGGCGTCCGCCCGGACAACCACTTTATCGGTGTTACCGACGCCCGTGCCGCCCGCTATAAGGCTCTGCGGGAGGGGCGGAAACTCATCGATCTGGGGGCCGCTGACGAGGCGTGTCTGGACGCCATGAGCATCATGGAGTTCAGCAACGCCCACGGCACCATCGTCTGTATGCCCACCGGCGGAGCCTCCGGCATTGTCCCGGCGGCGGTATACCGCATCGGAGACCAAATGGGCAAGACCGAGACGGAGCAGGAGAACGCCCTGCTGGTGGCGGGGCTCATCGGGGCCTTCTACTATCCTACCCACTACACCGGGGCCATCGGCTGTCAGGCAGAGATCGGCGTGGCGGTGTCCATGGCCAGCGCCGCCCTGTGCAGCATGATGACCGACGATCCCGACACCATCCACTGCGCCGCCTCGCTGGGCGGTCAGGTACTGATGGGACTGCTCTGCAACCCCATCGAGGGCTATGTGCAGGTCCCCTGCATCGTGCGGAATATGGCCGCCGTGCCAACCGCCGTCACCTGTGCCAATGCGGCGCTGGCGGGGATGGATCACATCGTGCCGCTGGACGACGTGGTGGCCCTGATGCTGGCGGTGGGCGAAAAGATCCGTCCCTGCGATGAGGCGGGAACGTACATTCTGAAAAAGGAGGAAGCATAAATGGATCGACAGACGCTGGCGCAGGAGATCACCCAATATCTGACGGAGCAAGGCGCTGTGCGGGTGGGCTTTGCCGACCTCCACGGCGTGACGGGGGCATCGCTGCCCTACGGCATCACGGCGCTGGTGGCGCTGCCCCGTGAGATCGTAGGGCCGTTGGTGGATCAGCCCCACCGGGCTTACTACGATGCCTATCAGGCCATCAATGTGCGGCTGGACGCCATGGCAGAGGGCTGCGCCGCCCTGCTGCGGGCCCATGGCTATCAGGCCACGGCCAATACGGAGGAGCATCTGCCCACCGGTGCTGAGGATCGCTCTCCCCTGCCCCACAAGGCGGTGGCCTGCCGGGCCGGGCTGGGCTGGATCGGAAAAAATAACCTCCTGACCACCCCCGACTTTGGCGGAGCCGTGCGGCTGTGTACCGTGGTGACGGATGCCCCGCTGCCTACGGCGGAGCCCATTCTCTCCAGCCGTTGCGGCAGCTGCCGAGTGTGCGTGGATGCCTGTCCCTCCTCCGCTCTGTACGGCACCCTGTGGCACACGGGGCTGGACCGGGACGATCTGTTCGACCACCTGCTGTGCGAACGCACCGCCAAGGAGCGATCGGGACTCTCTTTTGGTATCCCCATTGCCATCTGCGGCAAATGCTTCGCCGTGTGTCCCTACACCCAGCGATATCTGAAAAGCGAATGAAAAAAGGTCTCCGGACGACTGAGCCGTCCGGAGGCCTTTTTTATGGATGGGCTCGTCCCCTGCTGCCGCTTATGCCTGCCGCTCTATGCAGCGCTGGTACACATCCCACAGGTCGTCGCTCATTTCGTAGACCATGCGCCCCATGCGGATGCCCTCCGGCGTGCGGCCATAGCGGCACACGGCCAAATACTCGTCCCCCTCGTTGCAGCGGGCATAGGCCAGCATGGTATTGCCATCCTTCCGGGTCCACTCCCCCAAGGTCAGGGGCTGGCCGCAGTAGGGGCAGGTCAGGACCGTCAGCTGCGGATCCGCTTGTGCCGCAGGCAGATCCGGGTACGGCAGACCGCCTACCCGGCCCGCCAGCCGGTCTGGGCCGTAGCCGACGTAGCGCAGGCAGTACTCCTCCATGCAGCGCTCCAGATCCATGCTGCCGCAGACCCGGACGGTATTGCGTGCATCGTTGAGGGCGTCGTGGGCCCGATCCGGCTTCAGCCGCAGCAGCTCCATGGCTCGCTCCAGTGAGCATTGACGGTCATCCCGCATAATCTCATGGCCGAAGATGCGCTGGAGGTCGTAGCCATCCGGGAGGGCGGCATCCAGTCCGTGCATCAGGAGGTTGTCCATCAGCACCGGCAGATCATCCGGCCCCCAGGTACACAGACAGCAGTCCTCGCCGCACCAGTCCCGGAAGGCGGCATAGGCCGCCGGGAAGTCGGGGGCCTTCTCCAGCTCCTGGGGCCGTATCTTGGTGAGCTGCACCACATGGCCGTTCATGGACGGATAGAACACCGGCCGCACAAAGCTCTTGAACTCCGACATCTCTTCAAATCGGTTGTTCAGCTTCAGCGCCCCGATCTCGATGATCTCTGAGTCGAAGCGGAAGGGCCGGGTGATGGTCTCCTGCCCTGACATGGGCTGGTTCCACTCCAGATCCAGCACGATATAGGAAAATTCCTCCATACTCTCTCCCCCGTCTTGAGCGGTCATCTCTTTCGGCCGCCGCCTCTTTTAAGGTCTGCTTCTTTTGATACGAGTATACCACGCTTCCCCGCCCCCGGCAAGCACAAAAGGGATATCCCATCGGGATATCCCTTTTGTGGGTATTATGAGTGAGTCATGTCCATGAGAGAGCGGATATTTTCTATCTTCTCCATGGTCATGATGGCATCGGACAAAGCTTCTGCTTGTTCCAGTGTCAGCTTCTCCGCTGTACAGGTGAAGAACTTCTTTCGCAGTTCCTCATCCGGAATGGGGTCGCTGAGATGCCCCACCGGGAAAGCCCGTTCCTTGGTAAAGGTGCGCCCATCCTTACAGCAGATGGTAACGAAGGCCGGACCCACACCGGCATCGCTGGGCAGATCGTCGTACCTCGGCTCGTGGTACAGCTCTGTGCGGCGGATGATGTTCTGCACCTCCGGCAGCCGGATGGTCTCCCGGTTATAATTCTCCGGTGCATTGGCCCGGTCCGTGAGATACAGGCCGATCTGGAATCCTACGCTGAACTTGGCCTCCTCGCCGTCCGCCGGGTCCGGCGTCACCAACTCCCGCAGAGCGGAGATGCCCAGTCCAGCCCGGATGCTCTCGATCTCCGCCGCCGACAGCTGATTTATCCGGATCAGCTCCATGATGGCGTCCACCGGCCGGTGGGTGCTGGAGCAGGAGGGCCAGCGCTTCAGAGTGAACCCCGGCGCACAGATGTCCCAGTCGTGGCCCATAGAGGCCATGATGCGATGGAACTCGTCCCCTTCCTCCCGCAGGTCTGCGTACTCGTAGAGGAAGCCCTCCTTTCCCTCCAGCGCCACTGTGGAGGAGGTAAAACCGGCCTGTGCCAGTCGGGCGGCTCGATAACCGTCCTCGGCGCACTTGCCGATGTGGATGGATTTGGTCTGGGTGCCGAAATTTTCCCGCAGGCCGGAGGCCATGGAGGCGGCAATGCCCAGTGCATGGCTGGTCTGCTCTTGGCTCAGACCCAGCAGATACGCACAGCCTGCGGCAGCGCCTATCCCTGCGGTAACGCTGCTACAATGCCAGCCCTTGGCGTGGAGCCGCTTGGCGCAGATACGCCCCAGCTTGCACGTCACCTCCGTGGCAATGAGGAAGCCCTCCAGCAGCAGCCGCCCGGAACAGCCGACCTCTTCGCCTATCGCCAGCAGTGCCGGCAGCACCGCCACGGTGGGGTGTCCCAAATTGGAGGAGGACGTGTCATCCAGCTCCAGCTCATGGCCGGAGATTCCGTTGACAAAGGCGGCATCCCGGCCGCATAATTTTTCGCTGCGGCCCGGCACCGTGCAGCAGCCGTCCTCCGTCACGGTGAGGGCCTGCCGCACCGCCGCCGTCTCGCTGCCGGCAATCATGGCCCCCATGGTGTCCAGAATGGACCGGCGGGCCAGATAAAGTGCCTGCTGCGTAAAAGGCGCCGGTTCCGCCACAAAGCGGGCGATCATCCGCTGCAGCTCCATGTTACGCCTCCTCCGCCAGCTTTCCGGCCATGGCGTAGAGGGCCTCCCGCTTTTCGTCCAGATAGGCTCGCTTGCTGCGCCAATCCGCCTCAAAGCGCTCCACGGCCCCATGGCCCTTGTCGATCATCTCCTGTACACGGGCGGGACTGGGGCCTCCGATGACCTGACGGCGGGTCACGTTCTCCACGGGGTCCAGCGCATGGTGAATTTCCTGCTCCGTCATATGCAGCTCCATCCCCAGCGCCTCCTGCGCCGCACGGGCCACAAAGGCACTGTCGATGGCGTGGATGGACACCTTCTCCTGCTGGGCCATCGTGACCACCCGACCGGTGATCTTCTTGGCCGCCGAGAAGGAGAGATCGTGGTGCTGTACCATGGCATCCGCCAGATCGGTCACAGTGGAGAAGCCATCCGCCGTGACCTGCAGGGCACGGGCCTTGTCCACTTCCAGCGTGCGGACGATTCCCTCCAGCAGATAGGCGCTGTCGATCATCCGCTGCACGATTTCATAGTACAGGCTCACCACAAAGCCCGGCTCCCGGCCGTTGCCCTGCGGATAGGCCTTCATGGCCGCCAGCATGGACATCAGGGCCCCGTAGGTCCACTCTCCGGAATAGCGCAGCGTCTCCAGCGCCACGGGGTTGCGCTTTTGCGGCATAATGGTGCTGTACGAGCAGTAGGGAGCGGCCAGCCGGGAGATGCCCACCTCATTGATGTTCCACAGCAGCAGACTCTCGGTCATACGGCCCATGTTGTTGGCAAAGATAGCCATGGCACAGGCCGGCTCATAGGCAAAGTCCAGCGCAGCGGTGGCATCCATGGAATTTTCCAGAAATCCGTCAAAGCCCAGCAGCTCCGCCACACGCTCCCGGTTCACCGGGAAACTGGTGGTGGCCACGGCAGCGCCACCCATGGTACTCAGGTTCACACGGGCATAGCTCTCCAGCAGGCGCTCCATATCACGGGAGAACATCTGGAAGCAGCTGGTGTAGAAGTGGCCCAGCGTAATGGGCTGCGCCTGCTGGGAGTGGTGGGTGTAGGCAGGGATTACCGTCTCCTTGTGTTCCTGCGCCATCACCAGCAGCGTCTTCAGCAGCAGCGTTATCGCCTCGCACAGGTCCAGAATGGTGCGCCGGGCATGCATCCGCTCAATGGTGGAATTCATGTCGTTGCGGGAACGGCCCGTGTGGACCCGCCCGCCTACCTGAATCCCCAGCTCGTCGATGAGCCACTCCTCCACATTGGAGTAAAGGTCCGTCAGGCCGGGACGGAAGGGGATCTTATCCGGCCCCATTTCCTTCAGCTTCAGCAGGGCCTTCAAGATCGCCGCTGCGTCCTGCCGAGTGATGATCTTCTGCTCCGCCAGCATGATGACATGGGCGAAGTGGTTTTCCAGCTGACTATCAAAGGCACGGATATCCTCGGCAATGGTATCTGCCGCATGGCGGTCCAGAATCACGGTGTCCCGCCCGGCATAGGGCTTGCAATAATCCATATTCACAGTTGCTCCACCTTCTTACGCAATTTTCTTGCCGAACAGTCTGGTAGCCAGCAGGAACAGCACCACCAGAATCGCCAGCGCCACCGGTAGGGCGATGCCCGCCGCCATCTGGGTCACACCCACGATGAGATAGGCGATGAAACTGGCCACCGCCGCCAGTAGAGCATAGGGGATCTGGGTGCGGACGTGGTCAATATGGTTGCAGCCGCCGGCCATAGAGGACATGACGGTGGTATCGGAGATGGGGGCGCAGTGATCGCCAAACAGGGAGCCGGAGAGCACGGCGGCAATGGTGATGGCCTCAGACACACCGAAGCCGTAGGCCATATTGATGCCCAGCGGCAGCAGGATAGCCATGGTGCCCCAGCTGGTGCCGGTGGCAAAGGAGATGACAGCACCGATGATAAACAGCAGAGCGGGAACCAGCGCCGGGGACAGGAAACCGATGGTGCAGTCCACCACGAACTGGGAGGTGCCCAGCGCCGTGCAGACGGAGCCAACGCCCCAAGCGGCAATGATGATCGCCAGAATACCGGCCATCTTCTTGATGCCGCTGACCCACGTATCCACCACCTCAGTGAAGGTCATGATCTTCTTGACGATGACCATGATGGCAAGCACGATGGTCGCCAGCATATAGCCAGAGGTCAGTGCAATACGGATCTTGGAGCCGGGGATATTCTGGCCGGGGAAGCCCCAGCCGATGAACATGACGAAAATGGTGACGAACATCACCAGCAGGGGGATGATCATCTCCCACGCCGTGGCCTTGCTGGCGTTCTCGGACTGGACGATGGACTTGTCGGCCTCCAACTCAGCGGTGGTGGGACCGTTCTCCAGTGCGTAGGCCTCGAATTTGGCCATGGGGCCGAAGTCCCGCTTACTCAGTGCGATGAGGGGGACCAGCACCAGCGCCAGCAGCGCATAGAACTGGTAGGGGATGGCCTGTACAAAGGCACTGGCATCGCTGGTCTGGATGCCCAGATTTTCAAACTCCGTGGCGATGATGCCCATGACGTACACGCCCCAGCCGGTAATGGGGACCAGGATGCACACCGGGGAGGAGGTGGAGTCCAGAATGTAGGCCAGCTTGGCACGGGAAATCCGCAGCCGGTCGAAGATGGGGCGGAAGATGGGCCCCAGGATCAGGCTGTTGCCGGAGTCGGAGAAGAAGATCGCCAGTCCGCCCAGCCAAGCCGTGGTCTGGGCCGTGCTGCGGCGGTGGACCTTGTTGGCTATGGCCGCCGCAAAGGCTTTGGCTCCTCCCGTAGCCTCGATGAGTGCCACGAAGCCACCCACAAAGGACATCATGATGATGGTCTGTGCGTTGGACGAGCCGGTCATGTCCACAAACAGGTGATCGCTGAACATGACCTGTATGGCATTCCAGGGGTTCCAGCCAGCAGTGATGAGACAGCCTACAAACAGGCTAGCCATCAGAGAAATGATGACGTTCTTCGTCCAGAATGCGAGGACGACCGCCAGTATTGCCGGGATCAGTGATAATACACCATAGGATACGATTTCTTCGGTCATGTGTGATTTCCTCCTTCGTAATTTTACACAGGGAGCACTCCCTTCGCCATAGATTTAAGCAAGCCCCATGCCAAAACCGCCGATATTCCCTTTGCCGAATACGACATATTTTCCCGTCTCGTTTCGTCACTATGCCCCAAGGGTCTCCCCCACGGGAGGGGCCGTTTTCACTCCACCGCAGGCAGCGCCCTCCGCTGCCATGTTCTCCTCGCCGAATGACGGATTTCCGTCGCTGCTTTCCCGCTATTTTTCTGCACTTCAGTCAGGAGCTCCTGTCACCGCCGGCCCACAGGCGGTCTGCAGGACGCCTCTCCCCTTTCCGGCAGTTTTTGCTGTCTCCGCCGCTTTTTTCGGTAATTCCGTCCTTCTTTTGCCGGATTTATGTGTTTATTTTGCACAGTCTATACAAAGAAAACGCAGGGACAAACCAGCCGCTCTGTCCCTGCGTTCTTCCAGTGATGGATATCCGTCGCAAAGATGACGAATTACCGTCGCTTGATATCGTATTTTTCCAGCTTATACTGCAGGCTGGTGCGTGGGATCCGCAGCCGGGCCGCTGCGTCCACGATCTTCCAGTTGCTGGCCTTCATGGCCGCTAAAATCAGCTTCTTCTCGTAGGCTGCCAATGCCTCGTTGAGGGACACCGCCTCCCGTGGGCTATGCTCCGGGGTATCCTCCTCCAGCTCATCCACCTCGCTGAGATAGATCGGCAGATGCTCCAGCTCCACCGTCTGGCCGTCCTCTACCACATTCATGGCAGATTCGATGACGTGCTCCAGCTCCCGGACATTGCCTCGCCAGCTGCGGTTCATGAGGAAGGCTGTCACCTCCGGCGCCACGCCCGCTACCTGTTTGCCCATTTCGGCGCTGTATTTCTCCACAAATGCCGCCGCCAGAAGGGGGATATCGTCCAGTCTCCGCCGCAAGGGCGGGATCTGGATGCTGATGGTATTGAGCCGGTACAGAATATCCTCCCGCATCTGGCCGCTGGCCACCACCTCGCTGATCGGCCGGTTGGTGGATGCGATGATGCGTATATCCAGCGGGATCGGCTTGGAGGCTCCCAGCGGTGTCACCGATTTCTCCTGCAGCACCCGCAGCAGCTTCGCCTGAAGCAGCAGCGGCATGGAGTTGATCTCATCGAGATAGATGGTGCCGCCGTTGGCCTCGGCAAACATCCCCTTTTTGTTCTCCGCCCCGGTAAACGCCCCCTTCTGGGAACCGAACAGCAGTCCCTCCAGAATACTCTCCGGCAGGGCGGCACAGTTCACCGCCACAAAGGGCTGATCCTTGCGGCTTCCGGCATTGTGCAGCGCCGAGACGATGAGCTCCTTTCCCGTGCCCGTCTCTCCGTACACCAGCACCGAGGAGCGGCTGTCCGCCACCTTGGCAATGGTGCGCTTGATCTCCAGCATCTTGCTGTTCTGGGTGATGATATCCTCCAGCGTCCACTTGGCCTCGGTGCCGGAGCGGCGCTTGGGCGTCGGCCGGGCCGCCAGAGCCGTCCGCTCCCCCTCATAGTGGGTCACATCCCGTGACAGCTCCACGGCCCCAATGATCTTTCCCCGGCTGATGATAGGAAAGGTCACGTTGTTGGTCACGGATTTCTTGCCGGAGTGGTTGATGGTACACTGATTCTCCCGGTACAGCAACTCGCCCTTCTGCAGGGCCTGCAATAAGGAGCTGTCGCTGTGGCTCAGGGACGGAAACACCTCCAGTAGGTTGCGGTTGAGACACCACTCGTTATCCGCAGCATTCTCCGCATCGCTATATCGGGGATTGTAGCGCTCCTTCACAACGATCTTGCCAGTGGCGTCGATCATGGTGACAGAATCGATGTAGCTGAAGTTCTCCTGCAGCCAGCGCAGGCGCTCGTCATGATACCTCATCCCATCCGTCCTTTCCGCCTGCCGGAGCATCAATCGAAATAGAAGCCCTCCCGCAGGTCGTCGTTGTCTGCAAACACAAATTTGTGGAAGCCCGTGATGCGGGCCTGTCCGGTGATCTCCGTGAGATACTCCGTGCGGCCGTTCTTCTCCTCGACGCCCTTCACCATGCCGATAAAGGGTGCATCCACGATACCCTCGTGGATAAAGGGCTCATCGATGGCCAGCTTCCCGTTGGCGCACAGCCACGCCACCTTGGCGCTGGTGCCGGTGCCGCCGGGGGAGCGATCCGGAGAGCCATACCCGGAGCTGTGGACCACCCGCAGGTCCGCCTCCTTGGACTTAGGTTCATCATACCACTGAACCAGCGTCACGGCAATGCCTTTCTCTGCAATGACCTCCCGGATACGGGCGGAATAATGCTTGATGCGCTCCATATAGGAGGGCTGGATCTTGATGCCGAACCGGGCCGCCGGTACGATAGCAAACACGTTGCCGCCGTAGGCCAGATTCACCGGCACATCCTTCACATCATCCACGTCGATCCGCAGTTCGTTTTCAATGACGTAGCTGTTGACGTTGCGGACGGTGGTGCTGTACACATAGTCCTCCTTGAAATTGTTCTTAATCCACACCAGACCCGCCGGGGTCTCGATGGCGTAGCGGTCCCGATGGGCCTTGGGCACCAGCCCGATTTCCTGCAGGGCAGTCCCTACGCCGATGCTGGCATGGCCGCACATATCTAGATACTGCACGTCGTCCATGTAGAAGATGCCGAAATCCGCCTCCGGCATGGTGGGCGGCACCACCGCAGCGCACAGCATCCCCGCATGGCCTCTGGGCTCGTAGGTCAGCCGTGTGCGGATATAGTCATAGTGTTCCTTGAAATAGTCCCGCTTCTCCCGGACAGAATTTCCCTCCAGCTTAGGGATGCCGCTGAGAATGATCCGGGTCGGTTCGCCGCCGGTATGGGTGTCCACAGTCTCGATCATTTCCTGAAAACGCATAGTGTTTCCCTCCTGTTTTGTCCGGTATGCTCCGGTTTTCTGTCAAATTGTAATAGCAACTCCCATGCCATGTCCCTCCGCAGGGCATAAAAAAGCCGCCCCGGCGGGCGGCTTTTTTCAGCGAATGATGGTATTCCCCCGGCTGTCGATGCCTACGATAGCGTAGAAATTCTCCACCTCCAGCCGGCAAATCGCCTCCGGTCCCAGATCCTCGTAGCACTCGGGTGTTTTTTTCTTGACGGCCTCCGCCAGCAGCGCCGCAGCGCCGCCGATGGTGATAAAGTACACGGCTCCGTGCTCCCGGATGGCCTGCACCACCTCTGCAGAACGGCGGCCCTTCCCGATCATGCCCTTCAGCCCCAGCGCCAGCAGCGGCGGCGTGTAGGGATCCATTCGATAGCTGGTGGTGGGGCCGGCGGAGCCAATGACCTCACCGGGCTTCGCCGGGGAGGGCCCCACATAGTAAATGGTCTCCCCCGCCAGCTCCACCGGCAGAGGCTTTCCCTCCTGCAAGCAGCGGCACAGCCGCTGATGGGCGGCGTCCCGTGCCGTATACAGCGGGCCGCTGAGCAGCACCTCGTCCCCCGCCTGCAAGGCCGCAATGTCCGCTTCCGTCAGCGGCAATCGGATATGCTTCATGCGCTCCCTCCTTTACAGCACCGCATGGGCGTGACGATAGGCGTGGCAGCAGAGGTTCACCGCCACCGGCAGTCCGGCAATGTGGGTGGGGTACGTCTCGATGTGTACCGCCAGTGCCGTAGTCCTTCCGCCTAAGCCCGCCGGGCCAATGTCCATGCGGTTGATCTCGTCCAGCAGCTCCCGCTCCATGGCGGCGTAAGCCGGATCCGGATGCTGGCTTCCCACCGGCCGCATCAGGGCAAATTTGGACAGCTGGGCACACTTATCGAAGGTTCCTCCGATGCCCACGCCCACTATGATCGGCGGACAGGGGTTGGGTCCCGCCTTTTCCACCGCAGACAGGATGAACTCCCGGACACCCTTTTCTCCGTCGGCGGGCTTGAGCATCTTGATGGTGCTCATATTCTCGCTGCCGAAGCCCTTGGGCGCAAAGAAGAGCTCCAGCCTGTCTCCCGGCACCATCTCATAGTAGATCACCGCCGGGGTATTATCTCCGGTGTTCTCCCGATGAAATATTGGGTCCCGCACCACGGATTTTCTGAGATAGCCCTCCCGGTAGCCCTGCGCCATGCCCTGCTGGAGCGCTTCCTCCAGCGGCTGACCCACGATATGGAGCTCCTGCCCCAGCCGCACCCGAAATACCGCCATACCCGTATCCTGACACAGGGGCATGGCCCGCCGGGCGGCGATTTCATCATTGCGGATGAGCTTGTCCAGAATACTCCGGGCCAAGGGCTTCTCCTCCCGGTCCCGTCCCTGCCGCAGGCTCTCCATCACGTCTGCACCGATGCAGCAGTTGGCCTGCACCACCATATCCGCCACCGTCTGGCAGATCAGCGCCGTATCCAGTTCTCTCATGGTTCAGTGCTCCACATGGGCCTTCACGGCCTCGGCCACTACATCCGCCACGCCCATGTCGAAGGTGCTGGGAATGATGCACTCCCGGCTCAGCTCCTCCGGGGAGACCCGCCCGGCGATAGCATAGGCGGCGGCGATCATCATTTCCTCCGTGATCCGTGAGGCACGGGCCGCCAACGCTCCCTTGAAGATTCCGGGGAATACCAATAGGTTGTTGATCTGATTGGGGAAATCCGACCGACCGGTGGCCACCACCTTGGCCCCCGCCGCCAACGCCAGCTCCGGCATGATCTCCGGAACCGGGTTTGACAGGGCGAACACCATCGCCTGCGGTGACATGGAGCGCACCATCTCCTGCGTGACGATGCCGGGACCGGAAACACCGATGAACAGATCGGCTCCCTCCATGACCTCCGCCAGACTGCCCTTTCGCATGGCCCGGTTAGTGACCTTCGCCATGGCCGTCTTGGCCCCGTTCAGGCCCTCCCGGCCCTCCCAAATGGCCCCCTGCCGGTCGCAGAGGGTGATATCCCGCACCCCCGCCTTCATCAGCAGCTTGCAGATGGAGATGCCCGCAGCACCGGCGCCGCTGATGACCGTCTGCACCTGCGGCAGCTCCAGTCCCAGACACTTGGCCCCGTTGATGAGAGCCGCCAGCACCACCACCGCCGTTCCGTGCTGATCGTCGTGGAACACGGGAATGTCCAGTGTTTCGATGAGCCGCTCCTCGATCTCGAAGCACCGGGGCGCCGAAATATCCTCCAGATTGATACCGCCGAAGCCCGGTGCTATCAGCTGCACCGCCCGCACGATCTCCTCCGGGTCCTTGGTGTTCAGGCAGATGGGGTAGGCATCTACGCCGCCGAAGCGCTTAAAGAGACACGCCTTCCCCTCCATCACCGGCAGGGCCGCCTCCGGGCCGATATCCCCCAGACCCAGCACCGCCGTTCCGTCGGTAACGATGGCCACAGCATTTCCCTTGCCCGTATATCGGTATACCTGCTCCCGATCCTGTGCGATCTCCAGGCACGGCTCCGCTACCCCCGGCGTATACGCCAGAGACAGATCATGCTTGGTCTCGATGTCCACCTTCAGCGACACCGCCAGCTTCCCCTGATGCACCTCGTGCAGCTGCAGGGCCTCCTCTTTCAGCGCACTCATATGGTCTCCTCCTTATGTCGTGATGGTCGTGTGCGGCCCCTTCAAAATGGTGCCGTATCTATGATTTTATATAGCAACTTCCATGCCACTTTGCTTTCTCTGTCCTCGGCATAGAGCAGAAAAGCCGCCCGCAGCGGCTTTTCTGCTCTATGTAGGCAAGTCTCACCGGTCGTCCCGGACGTCTGTGATCTCCCCCACAAAGAGCATATGCGGCTGCCAGCCGCCCTGAAAGTCCGGGTACACCTGCGGCGCAGCGGCGTAATACGCCTGAATTTCCGGGGCCAGATTATCTCTGGAGAATTGGTGCTGATACAGCTTCTTACAGAGGAAGGTCAGATTCGCCTCCCGGAATGTCACACCCTGTCCCATGGTCACAGGCGTCAGCCCGGCAGCGGCAATCTTATCGCCGTCCCGGCCGGAGTGGGAGCCGATATAACTCAGCGCCTTTCGGCAGCTCTCCGGGTAAAAGCTCACCGTGAAAATGTCGCTGTCCCTTAAAAACTCACTGGTGTAGCGGGCCGGGTGGACATAGACCGTAACGATGGGGCAGCTATGTCCCGCATGGCCCCAGATATTTCCTAGGCTTCCCCAGCTGACGGTACAGCTATTGTAATGCGCCATGGACCCGGCAGTAACGATGGCCCACTGCTTATCAAACAGCTCAAAAATCTTGTATTCCTTCGCCTTGAATCCCTCCATGGGACACCTCCTAAATCTTCTTGTGCTCCGCCCGCAGCGGTCTATTGTGCCTCCACTCCCGCAAGCTTCAGGAATTTCTTGTCGCTCTGGATGCCCTGGGTCAGAAATTTCCCGTCCCGAAACAGGACATAGGTGGTCACCGGCGACGGCACATTCTGTGCCTGCTCCCTGCTGGTGACATGGATGACCTTCAAGGGAATATGATGCGCCTTGGCCGCCTCCACCACTCTCGGCACCCAGTAGTAGGTGAAAGGACACTGATCCGTGTAATAGAGCACGAAGCCGCTCTCCTCCACAATGGGCTGTTTGGCGCAGTCCTTGAATTTCGGCGGCTCTGCACAGGGAACAAGAGGCAGATACAGCAATTCGATCCCGCATACAGAGGTATCCGCCGTTGTGAAGCCCTTGTGCGCCAGATACTTCGGGTCGGAGAGAAACTCACGCTTCCGTCCTTGGGCGGACAGGGTGCACAGACCCTTTCGCCCCTGCGCCTTGGCATCCCGGATGCACTCCGCCAGTAGGTCATTGGAGTAGCCGTGGCCTTTCATGGAGCCGGAAACCCACAAGCAATTAATGTAGAGGTATCCCTCCGCCTGAATGGGAACCCATGCGTACTCCGCCGGGATATATTCGATGAAGCACTTGCCCCGCTCCCGGCTCCGGTAAAAGACCAGTCCCTCCGCAAACCGCTGCCTGAGCCATTCCTTCTTGACAAGGCTCTGTTTGCCGGACATGGCGCAGCAGATGTGCTCTCCATCGATGTTGTCCTCGGTGATCCGAATATAGTCCATGGAAGCCCTCCTTTGCCTGCGGAGAATTTTCTCCGTCGCACTTTTTAATAGGGTGCCGGATAACAGTTTTTCGCTTTTCCGGTGCCACCTTCCGTGGGTCGGAGAGATAGATCTCGTGGTGGAGCCTTGTCTCGCTGAAATTACTGACATAGCCGTTCTCCGCCAGAAATTCGTCAGCGGCACAATTTCAGCGTCATTAATCCCCACGAAAAAGATCACATAAAAAAACAAGCTCTTATTCCTCGGATACACCCGTACCACCGTGACGGTCCTACCCCGCCACGAGCTCTGTCCATAGGCCTTAATGCCCATATGAGTTCTTCTTCCTACCTTTAGGGTATCATAAACCTCTCAGCGGAACAAGAACAAAACAAGAAAAATTTCCCGTCATAGCTGCAAGTTGGCCATCATAGGCAAAGAAAATTCCTGCCGACTTTCATCGGCAGGAATTTCGTTTTTGGCAGGGGCAGAAAGATTCGAACTCTCGACACGCGGTTTTGGAGACCGCTGCTCTACCAGCTGAGCTATACCCCTGTGTGGTGGGCCTTCGGGGACTCGAACCCGGGACCGGACGGTTATGAGCCGTCTGCTCTAACCAACTGAGCTAAAGGCCCAAGTGATCGGCTCTCTCGGCGGACATCATGTAAAAAGGAAGTGTGCCGCCACCTTACGAGTGGCGGCACACCCTTGGCGCCTTCTGTAGGGCTCGAACCTACAACCCTTCGGTTAACAGCCGAATGCTCTACCATTGAGCTAAGAAGGCGTGTTGGCGCTACCTATCTTTCCGGGCCGTCTCCAGCCAAGTATTGTGGGCAGAA
>ERZ1673748.290-NODE-290-length-79869-cov-37.204112_pt1 | contig 79869 bp, 76 predicted proteins | sample MGYA00580196_ERZ1673748 | MGnify/ENA primary metagenome ERZ1673748 (study PRJEB41218, sample SAMN15661796) | gut metagenome | host: Homo sapiens | place: Canada: London | collected 2015-08-20/2019-03-30 | study: EMG produced TPA metagenomics assembly of...
ACTTATCTTAATCTATCCGATTCCTTCGTTTTTACACGAGTTCTTCGTATCTTTGCCCCCGATGAAACGATCGCTGCTTTTCTGCCTGCTTTTTCTGGCGGCCGCGCTTCCTGCCGCCGCCGGGACCTACCGCGTGGAGGAGATTCCCCATGTCCAGCGCGCCGACCGCCGCCGCTACGTCTCGAATCCCGACGGGATTCTCTCCCCGGAGGCCGTGGCGCGCATCGACGCCGTGTGCGCCTCGCTCCGCGAGCGGGGGCTGGCCCAGGTGGCCGTCGTCGCCGTGGACGACATTGCCGGCGGCGACACGTTCTCCTTCGCCGTCGAGCTGTTCGGCCGCTGGGGCGTGGGCGGTGCGGAGAGCGACAACGGGCTGGGCATCCTGCTGGTGAAGGACCTGCGCGAGATCCGCTTCGTCACGGGCGGCGGGGTCGAGGGCGTGCTGCCCGACGCCCTCTGCAAGCGCATCCAGCTCAGATACATGCTTCCTGCTTTCCGGGAGGGGAATTACGACGCGGGCATGGTCGCAGGCGTGGAGGCCGCGGCGCAACTGCTCGAAGGAGGCGATCCCGACCTGGGGGAGGAGGAAGGGCTTTCGCTCGGGGCGATTCTGCTGATCGTCGCCGGCTTCGTCTTTCTGCCGCTGGCCGCGGGACTGGCCGTCCACTACCTTTCGCGCCGTTGTCCCCGCTGCCGCAGGTTCGCGTTGCAGTGCGACTCGCAGCGGGTGCTCGGGACGACGCCCTCCTACCGCGAGGTGGAGTACACCTACGTTTGCCGTCACTGCGGCGCCGTGGTGACGCGGCGTTCCCGCCAGTCGCGTGGCAACGGCTTCGGCGGCGGTTCGGGCGGCGGTATGATTATCGGCGGAGGCGGCTTCGGCGGACTGGGCGGAGGCGGGAGCCTCGGCGGCGGTTTCGGCGGCGGATCGTTCGGGGGCGGCGGCGCCGGATCGAAGTGGTGACGGCCGTGCGGGGAGTTTTCGGAATCGGCAAATGTATAATAAGGTAAAAAGCAAGACAATATGAAAAAGTGGATTTGGATCGGCCTCGTCGCCGTCGTCGCGATTTTCTTTTACGCCACCTACAACGGCTTCGTCACGAAGGAGGAGGGGCTCAACAGCGCCTGGTCGAACGTGGAGACGCAGTACCAGCGCCGTTCCGACCTCATTCCCAATCTGGTCAATACGGTAAAGGGCTATGCCGCCCACGAGTCGGAGACGCTCGGCGCCGTGACCGATGCGCGTGCCCGCGCCGCCTCGATCAGCCTTTCGGCCGGCGAGCTGACACCCGCGAAGCTGGCCGAGTTCCAGGAAGCGCAGGCCGGGGTGCGTTCGGCTCTGGGGCGGCTTATCGCCGTGGCGGAGAGTTATCCCGACCTGAAGGCCAATCAGAATTTCCTGGAGCTGCAAGCCCAGATCGAGGGTACGGAGAACCGCATCGCCGTGGCGCGCAAGGAGTTCAACGATGCCGCGCGGCATTACAACGTCGCCGTGCGCCGCTTCCCGGCCAATCTGGTCGCCGGGCTGTTCGGTTTCGCGCAGAAGCCCTATTTCGAGTCGGCCGAAGGGACCGACGCGGCTCCCGAGGTGAAGTTCTGAGATGCCCGGCGAAAAGACCCGCGGCTACGTACTGGGCGCCGTGGCCGCCGCCAGTTACGGACTCAATCCGCTCTTCGCGCTGCCCCTCTACGGGGCGGGGCTGGGTCCGGATTCGGTCCTTTTCTACCGCTATCTGCTGGCTGTCGTCATGCTCGGTTCGCTGATGATCTTCCGGCGGCAGTCCTTCGCGCTCACACGGCGCGACATCCTGCCGCTGGCGGTCATGGGACTGCTTTTTTCCTTCTCGTCGCTGTGCCTGTTCGCCAGCTACAACTACATGGACGCGGGCATCGCCTCGACGATCCTGTTCCTCTACCCCGTGATGGTGGCCGTCATCATGTCGGCCTGCTTCGGCGAGCGGGTCACCGCCTCCACCGTGCTTTCGATTCTGCTGGCTTTGGGCGGCATCGCGCTGCTCTACAAGGGCGGCGACGGAGCCACGCTGAGCCTTGCGGGCGTTGCGCTGGTCTTCCTCTCGTCGCTCTGCTACGCCGTTTACATCGTGGGGGTCAATCGCTCTTCGCTGCGCGACCTTTCGACCGAGAAGCTGACTTTCTATTCGCTGCTCTTCGGCCTGAGCGTCTATCTGGTCCGTCTGCGGGGCGTCGCCGGTTTGCAGATGATCCCTTCGCCGCTGCTTTGGATCAATGCCGTCTCGCTGGCGCTGTTTCCCACGATCGTCTCGCTCGTCACGATGGCCGGCGCCATCCGCCGCATCGGCTCCACGCCCACGGCGATTCTCGGGGCGCTGGAACCCGTCACGGCGCTCTTTTTCGGCGTGTTGGTCTTCGGCGAACGGCTCACGCCGCGCATTCTCACGGGTGTAGCGCTGATTCTTGCCGCCGTGACGCTCATCATCGCCGGCAAGTCGCTCCGCATCCCGACCGCCGCGACGCACCTCGCGCACTGGCTTTCGCGGCCTCGCCTGCCGCACTGGACCCTCGCCTGGCTGCGCCGTCTGCCGCTGCCGCGCCTGCGGCACGGGGCGAAATGAAAAAGCGGTCCGCTCGACAGAGCCGGACCGCTTTCCGTTTCGGGCCGCGCGCCGTTACATGCGTCCTTTGTCCTCGGAGGCTCCCGCCTCCACGGATTTTTTTCGGAAGGCCTTGCCTGACTTGAAGTTGCAGGTGATTCCGATCTGATAGCTGCGGGCGCACCACGGCTGCCGCGTGATGACCCGGCGCACGAATCCGTCGCCCTGCGCCGTGATCTCCTGCCCCTCGTCGAGCAGGCTGCGCGCCGAGAACGAGAGCGTGAACCGCCTGCCGAAACGCTTCTTTACCTCTGCGTTGAGGAACTGCATCGGCTCGACTGTCGCATTGCCGAATGTCATGCGGCTTTGGTAGCGGTAGGAGAGGTCCACATAGAAGTTCGCCGGCAGTTCGATCGTCGCCGAGACATTGGCCAGCAGGATATGCTGGAAGGTCTCGGGGGCATGCTGTTCGACACGCTGGCCGCGCCGCATATAGTTGGCTCCCATGTTGATCTGTAACCATTCGGTCGGTTGTATGGGCAGGTTTGCCGCCGCATACCACGTCTTCGTGTCGTCGTAATTGACCCAGAGGATGCCGAGCATGTCCGGATTGTCCGCATCGGCCGCGGTGGTCTGGTTGATTTCGTCCCGCTGGAGGATGACGCCGCCCGTGAGCGTGTATTTGTGCGCCAGCACCAGCGTCAGGCTCACGTCCTGCTTGTAGGCGGGGTCGAGCAGCGGGTTTCCGGTCTGGTAGGTGTAGTCCGAAATCTGCATCCGCTGGGGTGTGAGCGTCCAGAACCGCGGCCGTTCGATCGTGCGGGCGTATTGGGCGACGAGCGAATAGGCGCCGTCCTCCGAGAGACGGCAGGAGAGGTTCGCGTTCGGGAAGAGCGAGAAGTAATCTTGCCCGACGTCGCCGCGTCCGTAGGTGTGGGTATATTCTCCGCGCAGGCCGGCCACCGCGCTCCAGCGGCCCAGTGAAGCCGTCACGACGCCGTACGCCGCTGCGATATGTTCCGTGTAGTTGATTTCGAAGCTCTGCGCCTCGTTGCGCGTCCATGCCTCTCCGCGGAGGTATTCGTAACGGGCGTCGTTGCGCATTTCGTTACGCGTGTATTTGATCCCGGTCCTGAGTCTCCAGCGCTTCGAGAAACGTTTGTCGAGTGCGAGCGTCAGCGCCGCCACGTCGTAGCTGCTGCGCGTGCGGTCGCGGTAAAGCGAATCGACGGCCTGAGCGGGCGCGGGCGGGGCGATACGGCTGCGGTTATCGTTGCGGAGCGACGTGTTGCGGTGTGCGTAGTCGCCCAGCACCTTGAAGGTCGAACCCAGCGTGTCGATCTTCCGGACGTAGTTGAACGTCCCCTCGTAGCCGTTTGCGGCGTTCCCGCCCGCATAGCGGCTCGCGGTGTTCGTCACGCTTCCGGACGTCATGTCCGTCGAGGTTCCGGTCGTCGTCTGCGTGTTGAGGTGCAGGTACGAGAATTCGGCTCCGAGGCTGTTTCTTCCGTCGAACTCGTAAACGGCCCCCAGTGTCGCGCCGCCGTTGTAGTCGTCGTCGTTCATCGACGATGCGGCGCTCAGCCGTTTCCGCCCTGCGGTGTAGGAGGTCTCCTCCTGGCTGTCCATTTCCGATGAGCCGAGCTGTCCCCAGGCCGAGACGTTGAGGTCGAGCCGTCCGCTGTGGATCGAGACGTTGCCCCCGGGGCCGTAGCGATGTATCAGTCCGCTCTGTTCCGTGCGCAGCGAGAGCGAGCCCTGCAAGCCGTCCTCGCGCCGTTTGCGGAGCGTGATGAGGACGATGCCGCCCGCCGCATCGGCGTCGTGGTCCGCGCCGGCTGTGGGGACGATCTCGATCCGCTGGATTTCCTCGGCGCGCAGCGATCGGAGGTAGGCCATGAGCTGCGCAGGTTCCATGCGCAGCTCGCGGTCGTTCACGAACACCTTCGTGCCGCCTTTGCCGTTGATCGAGATTTTCTCGCCGTCCATCCATACGCCGGGAGCGCGTTCGAGCAGCTCCGCGCCGTCGCGCCCTGCCGCCGCCGGCGCATTGGCCACGTCCACCACGAAGCGGTCGGCCTCGCGCCGGACGATCCGGGCCTTCACCACGACCCCTTCGATCTGCGTGGCCGAGCTGCGCAGTACGAAGTCCCCCAGGTCGCTCTCCGCCGCCACATGCACCTGCCGCGTCAGCGGGTCGTAGCCCAGGTATTGAATCCGGAGCATGTAGTCTCCCGCAGGGGCTTTCAGCGTGAAGCGCCCCTCGGCGTCGGTGGCTGTTCCCGTCACCTGCGCCGAATCCCGGAGCAGGACGACCGTGGCGTATTCCACGGCTCCGCCCCGTTCGTCCATCACGCGTCCTTTCGAGGGGCATAGACGTGCCGCGGAGAGCTCTCCGGCGACGAAAACCAGCATGACGATCAGGGTAATCAGTTTTTTCATAATATTATGTGTTTAATTGTAGTGTGCCTCGATCTCTATATTGCTCTGCAAATATATGTAAAAATAATAATAGTTTGCAATACATAGTACTATGAAAATATCGGAAAAATATTCCTTCTTCCGGTCCGGACCGCATATTTCGCTGTGTCATGGGCGGTTGGTTCCTTCTTGTCCGCCCCGGCATTCCGGGAACCCTGCCGAATCCCTGCCGGACCTCCGCCCGGTGCGCGATGGGACGGATCCGCAGGTGCGTTCCCGGATTGCGGACGCCGACCGTTGCCGATTTATGAAACGGCAGGGCGGCGGAGTTAGGAATCCCGGAAAAAATCGCTATCTTTGCTGCTTGGATTGATTAATATGGTGTATCGGCTCCCGGCGCCTCCGAAAGCCGCGCCGTGCGGAGCGTTCCTTTCCGAACCGAGATTATGCTGAGTGCCCTCTATTACCTGTTTCTGGTGCTGTTGTGCACCTTTTTCATGTTGCTTTCGGCCGTCGCGCTGGTGGTCTGCTGGCCGTTCGACCGCGCGCGCCGTGTCGTGCATTTCCTCTCGCGCGTGCTGGTGCGGATTTTCTTCGCCGTGCCTCCCTTCTGGCGGCAGCGGGTCGAGGGGCTCGGGCGGATCGACCGTCGCCGGCCCTACGTCATCGTCGTGAACCACAACACGGTGATCGACATTCCGGCGCTCTACTACCTGCCGCTCAATTTCCGCTGGGTCTCCAAGCGCGAGGTCTATAAGGTCCCCTTCTTCGGGCAGTTCCTCTTCCTGCACGGCGACATCTGCATCGACCGCGGCCGTGCCGCGGAGGCGATGGAGCAGTTGCTCCGCGAGGGCCGCATGTGGATCGCCCGCGGAGCCTCCGTGGCCGTCTTCCCCGAGGGCACGCGTTCGAAGGACGGCGAGATCCACCGCTTCAAGGCCGGGGCCTTCACGCTGGCGAAGGAGGCCGGCGCGGACATCCTTCCCGTGGTGCTCGACGGCACGAAGAGCCTGATCGGTCCGAAGGGCCTCTTCGACTGGCGCAACCGCATCACGATCCGCGTGCTGCCGCCCGTGCCGGCCGGCGAGGTGGCCTCGGCGGATACGCACGAGCTGATGCGGCGCGTGCACGACGACATGTGTGCCGCGCTGGCCGACATCCGCAACAACCGTTAGACTATGGCAGATTTACTCAATACGAATCCCAACGACACCTACGGCGACGACGCCATCGTGACCCTCTCGCCGCGGGAGCATATCCGGCTGCGTCCGGGCATGTATATCGGCAAGCTGGGCGACGGCTCGCAGGCCGACGACGGCATCTACGTGCTCATCAAGGAGGTGGTCGATAACTCGGTGGACGAATTTATCATGGGAGCCGGCCACCGGGTCGAGATCACCGTCGAGCAGAACGTCGTGACGGTGCGCGACTACGGCCGCGGCATTCCCCTCAAGTCGCTCGCGGCGGCCGTCTCGGAGATGAACACCGGCGGCAAGTACGGCGGCTCGGCCTTCAAGAAGACCGTGGGCCTGAACGGCGTGGGCGTCAAGGCCGTCAATATGCTCTCGAGCGAGTTTACGGCCCGCTCGGTCCGCGACGGCGAGGCCCGCACGGTGACCTTCGCCAAGGGACTGGAGCAGAGCGACCGCTGGGAGTCGGGCGTCGCGGAGAAGAACGGCACGCTGATTTCGTTCCGTGTGGACGAGGAGGTTTTCGGGCAGTATGCCTACAACCTCGAATACGTCGAGCAGATGGTGAAGAACTACACCTACCTGAACCTCGGGCTGACGTTCTGTCTCAACGGGCGGAACTATGTCTCGAAGAACGGCCTGCTGGACCTGCTGGGCGAGAATCTGACCGAGGAGCCGCTCTATGCGCCGATCCACCTCTCGGGCGACGACATCGAGGTGGCGATCACCCACGGCACGGGCTACGGCGAGAGTTATTTCTCGTTCGTGAACGGGCAGTACACCTCGCAGGGCGGCACGCACCAGGCGGCCTTCCGCGAGGCCATCGCCAAGACCGTCAAGGAGTTCTTCCACAAGGACTACGACCCGTCGGACATCCGCACGTCGGTCATCGCCGCCATTTCGGTCAAGGTCACCGACCCGGTCTTCGAGTCGCAGACCAAGATCAAGCTCGGCTCGAAGGAGATCGAACCGGGCGTCTCGATGCGCAACTTCGTCATGGACTTCCTCGGCAAGCACCTCGACGACTACCTGCACAAGCATCCCGAAACGGCCCAGACGTTGCAGAAGAAGATCGTCGAGAACGAGAAGGAGCGCAAGGCCATCTCGGGCATTCAGAAGAAGGCCCGCGAGACGGCCAAGAAGGTGTCGCTCAACAACCGCAAGCTGCGCGACTGCAAGATTCACTTCACCGACCGCAGCGAGCTGGCCGAACAGTCGATGATCTTCATCACGGAGGGCGACTCGGCCTCGGGGTCGATCACCGCCTCGCGCGACGTGCGCACGCAGGCCGTCTTCTCGCTGCGCGGCAAGCCGCTCAACTGCTACGGGCTCACGAAGAAGGTGGTTTACGAGAACGAGGAGTTCAACCTCCTGCAGGCGGCGCTCAACATCGAGGAGGACATGGAGAACCTGCGTTACAATAAGGTCATCATCGCCACCGACGCCGACGTGGACGGCATGCACATCCGCCTGCTGCTTACCTCGTTTTTCCTGCAGTTCTTCCCCGACGTGATCCGCACGGGCCACCTCTACATCCTCCAGACGCCGCTGTTCCGCGTCCGCAACCGGAAGAAGACCTTCTACTGCTACTCCGACGAGGAACGTCAGCGGGCCATCGCCGAGTGCGGCGCCGGCGTGGAGATCACCCGTTTCAAAGGTTTGGGCGAGATCTCCTCCGTGGAGTTCAAGGAGTTCATCGGCGAGAACATGCGCCTCGACCGGGTGCGTCTGACGAAGGACGACCCGATCCACGACCTGCTGGAGTTCTACATGGGCAAGAACACCTTCGAGCGGCAGGGCTTCATCATCGACAACCTGCGCATCGAGGAGGACCTCGTCGAGCAGGATCTGAAAATCAGCTGACGACTATGGCAGAAAACGACAAAGATACACGCAGCCCGCTCTCCGGCGATGCGCCCGACATGCCCGGCACGCCCGGCGCCGATATGCCCGCCGGAACATCCGCCGCTTCCGGAACACCCGCCGCTCCGGGGAAGGGTTCGGAGCTTTCCGGCGATTCCGCCGCACCGGCATCTTCCGGAGCTTCCGGCAGCGCCGCCGCCCCGGCGGAGACCGGAGAGGAGAACGCGGCGGCTCCGGCCCGTCCGGGCCGGTTCGGCCGCCTGACGCAGGACGAAGGGGTGCGCAAACTGACGGGCATGTACCGCAACTGGTTCCTCGACTATGCCTCCTACGTGATTCTGGAGCGTGCCGTGCCGCACGTCGAGGACGGCCTGAAACCCGTGCAGCGGCGTATCCTCCACGCCATGAAGACCGTGGACGACGGCCGCTACAACAAGGTGGCGGGCATCGTCGGCGAAACGATGAAATACCACCCGCACGGCGACGCCTCGATCAAGGACGCGCTGGTGCAGCTCGGGCAGAAGGACCTGCTGATCGACTGCCAGGGCAACTGGGGCAATATCCTGACGGGCGACGAGGCCGCCGCAGGCCGGTACATCGAGGCGCGTCTGTCGAAATTCGCGCTCGACGTGGTTTTCAACCGGAAGACTACCGAGTGGATGCGCTCCTACGACGGCCGCAACGACGAGCCGGTGACCCTTCCGATCAAATTCCCGCTGCTGCTGGCCCAGGGATCGGACGGCATCGCCGTGGGACTGGCGTCGAAGATTCTGCCCCACAACTTCGTGGAGCTCATCAACGCCGCCATCGCCCACCTCGAAGGGCGCGATTTCCAGCTCTATCCCGACTTCCCGACGGGCGGCATGGCCGACGTGAGCCGTTACAACGACGGTCTGCGCGGCGGTGCGGTGAAGGTGCGCGCGAAGATTTCGAAGATCGACAAGCGCACGCTGGCCATCACCGAAATTCCCTATACCACCACCACCGAGTCGATCAAGGAGTCGATCATCAAGGCCAACGACAAGGGCAAGATCAAGATTCGCAAGGTGGACGACAACACGGCCGACAAGGTCGAGATCGTGATCCAGGTCGCCCCCGACGAGTCGTCGGACAAGACCATCGACGCCCTCTACGCCTTCACCGACTGCGAGGTGTCGATCGCTCCGAACGCCTGCGTCATCTGGGACGAGAAGCCGCATTTCCTGGGCGTGAAGGAGATTCTGCGCCGTTCGGCCGAACATACGAAATACCTGCTGGGCCGCGAGCTGGAGATCCGTCTCGGCGAGTTGCAGGAGGCGTGGCACGCCGCGTCGCTCGAGCGCATCTTCATCGAGCACAGGCTCTATCAGCTCATCGAGGGCTGCAAGACGCGCGAAGAGGCCTATGCGGCTGTCGATAAGGGGCTGGAGCCCTTCAAGAAACAGTTGCGGCGCGAAGTGACGACGGAGGACGTGCAGAAGCTCACCGAGCTGAAGTTCATCCGTATTTCGCGCTACGACACGGAGAAGGCCGACAACGAAATCCGCCAGATCGAGGAGGATATTCGCTCGACGCAGTACCATCTGGCGCACCTGACGGAGTACGCCGTCGCCTGGTACGAGCGCATCCGCGACAAGTACGGCAAGGGGCGCGAACGCCGCACCGAACTGCGCGAGTTCGACTCGATCGAGGCGACGAAGGTGGCCGTCACCAACGCCCGGCTCTACGTGGACCGCGCCGAGGGTTTCTTCGGCATCGGCAAGTCGATGAAGGACGCCGAACCGGTCTGCGACTGCTCGGACATCGACGACGTGATTGTCTTCACGAAGGAGGGGCGCTATGTCATTACGAAGGTTTCGGACAAAGCCTTTTTCCAGAAGGGCATCTACTACATCGGTGTCTTCAAGCGCAACGACGAGCGTACGATCTACAATGTCCTCTACCGCGACGGCAAGAACGGTCCGCTGATGATGAAGCGGTGTGCCATCAAGGGCGTCACGCGCGACAAGGAGTACGACATCACGAAAGGCACGCCCAAGAGCGAGATTCTCTATATGTCTGTCAATCCGAACGGTGAGGCTGAAGTGCTGAAGGTTTACTTCAAGCCGCGTCCGCGCCTGAAGAAGGTGATCGTGGACCTCGACTTCTCGACGCTCGCCATCAAGGGCCGCCAGAGCCAGGGCAACCTCTTTTCGCGGTACGGCATCCACAAGATCGTGCTCAAGGAGCGCGGCGCCTCGACGCTCGGCGGGCTGAACGTCTGGTTCGACGAGGACGTGCGGCGTCTCAATTCGGACGGCCGCGGCAAGTGGCTCGGCGAGTTCAAGGGGGACGACAAGCTGATCGTGTGGACCTCTAAGAATCAATACTATATTACGGGGTATGACCTCGGGCAGCACTTCCCCGACGAGACGGTGCGCGTGGACCGCTACGATCCCGACCGGATTTACAGCCTCTGCTACTACGACCGGGGACAGCGGTACTACTACATGAAGCGTTTCACGGCCGAGACGAGCGACCGCCTGCAAGCGTTCCTCGACGAGGACGCCGATTTCGTCTGCGTCACCGATTGCCGTGGCGCGCAGCTCGAGATCGCCTACAAGGGGGCGCATGCCACGCGTCCGGCCGATCTGGTGGATGTGGACGAGTTCGTGGGCGTGAAGAGCCACCGGGCCAAGGGCAAGCGCCTGACGACTTACGACGTGGCCGCGCTTCGCTTCGTCGAACCCGAACTGCCGCCCGAGCCGGACGGGGAGGAAGTCCCCTCGGACGGGGATCCGGACGGAGCCTTCGGCGGGGGAAATCCGGCGGCCGCCGCTGACGGCGCCGCGGTCGGGAGCGAGGACGCCGGCAATGCCGGGAACGCCTCCGGAAACGGCGGACATGCCGGGCACGACGGACATGCGGGAAACGGCGCGGTTCCCGCGAATCCGGAAGGCCCTGCCGGGAATGTCCCCGGAGCGGCCGGCCGGGATGCCGTAAGCCGGACCGGGAAACCCGCCGCCGCGAAGCCGGTGGCGGCGACGCACGGACTGCCTCAGTCGGGTACGGTCGCAGGGGGCGTGGAGTTCGAGATCGAACGGGCGAAAGGCGATGCGGACGAGGTGATTGACCCCGAGCAATTAAACCTTTTCTGAAGATGAAGCCGTTGTTTCTGGTGGGATACATGGGTTGCGGCAAGAGTACGCTCGGCCGCAAGCTGGCCCGGCGGCTCGGCGTCCCCTTCGCCGATACGGATGCGCTCGTCGAGCGGCGCGAAGGCGCCTCCGTGGCCGACGTCTTCCGTTACGAGGGCGAGGCGTGTTTCCGCCGGATCGAGCGCGAGGTGCTGGAGGAGACGGTCGGGGCGGGCGAAGCCGCCGTCGTCTCCACGGGCGGCGGCCTGCCCGTCTGGGGCGACAACATGGCGTATATGAACCGCGCGGGGCGGACGGTCTATCTGCGCCGGACGGCGGAGCAAATCGCCCGGCGGCTCAGCACCTACGGACGGCAGAAGCGGCCCCGCCTGCGGGGACTCGGCGACGGGGAACTGGTGGACTTCATGACGCGCGACATGGCCTCCCGCGAACCTTTCTATGCGCAGGCTGCGCTGACCGTCGAGTGCGGCGCCTGCACGGACGACGAAATCGTGGAACGGATTCTGACTTTCCTGCGTGAATGCGAAGTACGATAACGCCCCCGTCGGGGTGTACGATTCCGGGCTGGGCGGGCTGACCGTCTGGCGCGAGATCCGCCGTGCGCTGCCCGCCGAGTCGCTCGTCTATCTGGGCGACGGCGCGAACTGTCCCTACGGGTCGCGGCCGCGCGAGGAGGTGCGGCGGCTGGCCGATGCGGCCGTCGGACGGCTCGCGGAGGCGGGGTGCAAGCTGGTCGTCGTGGCCTGCAACACGGCCACGGCCGCCGCGATCGACAGCCTGCGCTCCGGGTATGCCCCGCTGCCGATCGTGGGGATGGAGCCGGCCGTGAAACCCGCCTGCCTGGCCACCCGCAGCGGGGTGGTGGGGGTGCTGGCCACCGAGCGGAGCCTCGACGGCGAGCTGTTCCGCCGCACCGCCGCGAAATACGGCGGCGGCATCGAGGTGCTGACCGTTCCGGGACGGGGCTTCGTGGAGCTGGTGGAGGCCGACCGGGAGGATACGCCCGAGGCCGAAGCCTGCGTGCGCGCCGTCGTGGAGCCGATGCTGGAGCGGGGCGCCGACCAGATCGTGCTCGGCTGCACGCACTATCCCTTTCTGCGGCCCGTGCTCGACCGCATCGTGGCGGGACGCGACGTGCGGATCGTCGATCCGTCGCCCGCCGTCGCGCGTCGGGTGGCGGAGCTGCTCGACCGCGGCGGACTGCGCGCCGCGCCGGACCACCTTCCCCGCTACGAATTCATCACCTTCGCCGACGAAGCCTATCGTCTGCGGCTCGTGCGGAAAGCCCTCGGCTGACCGGGGGAGGGAGCCGGGCCGGGTCGCATGGCCGGGATACGGATGAATGTCCGGGTTCCCGGGATGTTTCGCCCCGTATATGATGCGAAATGAGATATGACCGGACCTATTGCGTTGTCGTCTATTGCGTTGCGTGTTCGGGTCGGTGCGATTTTTTCCGCTGCGTTTTTAATTCCGCAAATTATTCCGTATCTTCGCTTGATATTATCAAGCGTTAGACGACATGGCATCCAAAAACAGCACGAATAATACGTCGCCGGCCTCCGGCCGGAGGCCGACTGCCGAACGGACCAACGGCGACAGCATCCGCTGGATCGGGGGCTTGCTGCTCCTCTTCGCGGGACTGTTCGCCGTCGCGTCGGTCCTCTTCTCGTTCGTCAGTTGGGATGTGGACCAGAGCATCTTGCAGAAGCCGGCCGAGGAGCGCGAGCTGCTCGGCAACGAGGTGGAGAACCTCTGCGGCGAGACGGGGGCTCGGCTGGGGCGTCTGCTGGTGGACGATTCGTTCGGGGTGTTCGGCATACTGATTCCCGTGATGGTGGCGCTCGTGGGGCTGCGGATCATCCGTCAGCGTCCGCTGCTGGTGAACCATTCGCTCCTCTCGCTGTTCCTCATCCTGATTCTCGGGTCGCTGACCCTGGGATTCGCCTTCGGTGACAACTGGAGCATCTGCTGCTCGACGGGCTGGGGCGGGGCGTTCGGCATCGAGGTCGCGGCGGTGCTGCATGCCCGTATCGGGGTCTTCGGAACGTTGATCCTGCTGCTCGGCGGCTGGATTCTGACCGGCGTGTTCATCAACCGCAACTTCATCAACAAAGTCAATCGGGCGGGCAACGCGATGGTGGACCGGAGCGGGCGCATCGTGGAGACCGTGCGCCGCAGGGTGGCGGGACGCATGCCGCTCGACGAGCCGCTCGGAGGCGAGGAGTTCCGCGGGACGGAACCTGCGGCCGCGGAGCCTTCGGAACCGTCCGGAGCGCATTCGTCGGGGGCGGAAAAGGCGGTGCGGGAGCGCGGTGCGTCCGCTCTCCGGGAGAATGTGTCGCCGGATGCCGGCGAAGAGGAGATCGCCGAAGCGGAGCGGCGGGCGTGGAGTGCGGCCGGAGCGGCGCGCACGACGCCGCAGTCCCATAGCGGCGGAACGGCGGCGGAGCATCGTCCGTCGGAGCCGTTCGCCGTGGAGCGTGCCGCGGCGGAACCGGAGGCGGTCCGGCGGACTGCCGGGCCGGAAGGGGCCTCCGAAGTGCGGATTTCGCGTCCTGCCGGGGAGGAGGAGAGTCCGTTCGTTGAGCTGACGCCCGACGGCGAGCCGCTCGTGCCGGAAAAGGCGGCTCCGGCCGTTCCTCCTGCTGCGGAGGAGGAGTTTACCGAGGTGGACCTGTCGCGTCCCGATGGGCGCTTGGTGATGGGCCGCGGAGGGCTCGTGGAGCTGGAGCGCCCGGCCGTGCGGCGGGAGACCGTGTCGGACGGACCTTTCACCGAGATCACCGTAGGCGACGGAGAGGCTCCTGCGGAAGATCTGCGCACCCTTGCGGAGCGGATCGTGGCCGAACGTGCCGGAGCGCGGCGCGACGCCGCGCGGCCCGTGTTCGAGGAGTTGTCCGTGGCGGGGACCGGAGATGCCGGCATGCCCGCCGGAGGGGAGGAACCGCACCGTGCGGGGGCCCCCGGAGCCGGAGGCCCGGACATTGCGGAGCCGGAAGCCGGGGGATACGCGGCGGCGGAAGGATACGCGGCGGCCCGTCCGGAAGGCGGCGCGGGAAGCGCGGACGGGACGGTCCCGTCCGGTGCGGCGCCGGAGGGCGGAATGCCGGGGACGAGGCCGGAAACGGCGGCGGCCGGAAGTGTTGTGCCGGGAGCTCCGGCATCGGGCCAAACGGCTCCGGGCGGTGCGCAGCGGACGGAAGGGGTCGTGGTGACGGTCGAGGCCCGCGAGGCGCGGCTGGTCGATGAACGGCGGATTCCGACGGAGGCCTACGATCCGCTGAAGGACCTGGTGAACTACCGCAGGCCGCCCGTGACGCTGCTCGAGGACTACGTTTCCGATTCGGAGGTTTCGGACGAGGAGATTTTCGAGAACAAGACCCGGATCGAGGAGACGCTCCGGAATTTCGGCATCCCGATCCAGCGCATCAAGGCCACGGTCGGCCCGACGGTGACGCTGTACGAGATCGTGCAGAAACAGGGGGTCAAGATCGCCAAGATACAGGGCCTCCAGAACGACATAGCCCAGAGCCTCAAGGCCGAATCGGGCATCCGCATCATCGCGCCGATTCCGGGCCGCGGAACGATCGGCATCGAGGTCCCGAACCGCAGCAAGCAGGTCGTGTCGATGTACTCGGCCGTCCGGTCGCTGCGCTTCCAGGAGTCGAAGGCCGAGCTGCCGGTGGTGATCGGCCGCACGATCCAGAACGAGAACTTCGTCTTCGACCTGGCGAAGATGCCCCACCTGCTCGTGGCCGGAGCCACGGGACAGGGCAAGTCCGTCGGACTGAACGCCATCATCACGTCGCTGCTCTACCGCAAGCATCCCGCGCAGCTCAAGTTCGTGATGATCGACCCCAAGATGGTCGAGTTCTCGCTCTACGCCAAGGTCGAGCGGCACTTCCTGGCCAAGATGGAATCCGAGGAGGAGGCGATCATCACCGATCCCAAGAAGGCGGTCTATACGCTCAACTCGCTCTGCACGGAGATGGACAACCGGCTGGAGCTGTGCAAGAAGGCCGGAGCGCGCAATATCGCCGAGTACAACGAGAAGTTCACCGCGCGGCGGCTCAACCCGATGAACGGCCACCGCTACATGCCCTACATCGTCGTGGTGATCGACGAGTTCGCCGATCTGATCATGACGGCCAAGGAGGTCGAGACGCCCGTGACGCGGCTGGCGCAGAAGGCCCGCGCGATCGGCATTCACCTCATCATCGCCACGCAGCGTCCCTCGGTCGATGTCATCACCGGCAAGATCAAAGCCAACTTCCCGGCCCGCATCGCGTTCCGCGTGATGCAGATGATCGACTCGCGCACGATTCTGGACCGTCCGGGCGCCGACCAGCTGATCGGCCGCGGCGACATGCTCATCTCGAAGGACGGCGAGCTGACCCGTATCCAGTGCGCGCTGGTCGAGACCAAGGAGGTGGAGCGCATCGTGGACTACATTTCGAAGCAGCAGGGCTATACGTCGGCCTACACGCTGCCCGACTACACGCCCGAGAGCGGCGAAGGGGGCGGTCTGGGCAGCGAGGAGTCCTCGGCGCCGGTGAAGTACGACTCGCTCTTCGCCGAGATCGCCCGCGACGCCGTGTCGGGCGGACAGATTTCGACCTCGATGATCCAGCGCAACTACGAGGTGGGCTTCAACCGCGCGGGACGCATCATGATGCAGCTCGAGCGGGCGGGCATCGTGGGCCGTCAGCAGGGCGCCAAGCCGCGCGACATCCTCTATCACGACCTGCCGTCGCTCGAGGCCAGACTGCAGGAGCTCGGGCTGTTCTGACGGGGCGGGATACCTCGGCGGGCCGGCAGGTCGGCGCGGCGCGGAAATAAGGGAACTGAAAAAACGGAGACAAACGATGATACGACGGATATTGTATGTGGCGGCCCTCCTCGCGGGGGTGTGCGAGGCTTCGGCCGCAGGACGCGCGGAGGAGATTCTGGGCCGTGTGGCCGAGGGGTTTCGCGCGATGAAGGACTACACGGTGCGCTTCGAGGTCGCGGCGGACGAATACCGGACCCCGGGAAGCTATGCCGTGCGCGGCGGAAGCTATTACCTCCGCCTGGGCGACGATGCCGAGGTCTATTCCGACGGACGGCTCCGCTACGAGGTGGACAACCGCCGCCGCGAGGTGACCGTGACGGAGGTGAACCGCGCGAGCCGCAATATCCTCGACAACCCCGTGCGGGCGTTCGACTTCCTCGGCAGCGAGTACGATTTCTCGCTCGAAGGGGAGAGCGGCGGCCGCGCCACGGTGCGGCTTGTGCCGACGGCGGAGAACGACACTTCGGCGGGCGTGGTGACGCTCGTGGTCGATACCTCCTCGATGCGGCCCGTGTCGCTGGCCTACGATTACGACGGGGAGCGGGTCGGGATCCGAGTGACGGGAATCGAGCCGCAGTCCGGACATTTCAGGACCTTCGACCGGCAGGCCTACGGCGGCTACGAGTTCATCGACTTCCGGTAAGGGTCCGGATGCGGATCGCCGGGATATTCCGCCCTGGTGCGGTCCCGGGAGTCCGCTTATGAGCTGAGTGCGGAAAAGAGTGGAAACCTTCAAGATTCGTGATTATGGATGGATTGGATTTTTCGCTGCGGGGATTCGTCGTCTGCTACCTGCTGACCTATGCGGCAGGGATTCTGTTTGCCGTGCTCGAGGGCCGGAGGTGGAACGCTGCCGCGCGGACGGTTCCGCCGGCGGTCGTGCTGATCGTCTTCGCGCCTTTGATCTTTCCGGTCGTGGCGCATCTGGTGCGGCCCCGTCTGCGGGCGCGCGGGGTCGATGCCCGGATCGTCCGGCTGAAGCTGGCGATCGCATGGTTCGTGCCGGTGCTGGCCGCCGCGGGACTGTGGCTTTGCGGCTTTTTCTGCAATGCGGTCGTGGATGCGGCGTTCTCCGAAGAGCTGGCGGCCTGCTGCGGGCTTTCGTGCGTGTTCCTCAGCATGATTTCCACGATCTGGGTCAGCGCGCGCCTCGATGCGCTCGCGGACGCGGCGCAGCGCGGCAGATGACCGGTGTATGAGACGGAATTTCCGTCGGCACGGGGCGCAGGACCTTCGGACCCGTGCCCCGGATGCGGCGTTTCTCCCGACAGGAAGGCGGGAGAATTTTTTTGTGCCGTCAGATCGGCGGAAAAGGGCCGAAAACGGCCTCCCCGGGGGAAATATCGTGCGGGCGCGCGCGATTTTCGTGCGCAAAGTTGCTCAGATCGCAAGAAATTACTATTTTTGTTCGTTAAAAAGTACGTCCGGACGCTCCCTTCGGCCGGACGAAGGCGCGGCGTCGGAGACGGCCGGAAATAAGGAATTTGGTTTTAAGAGATTATAGATGCTAACAGAAGAAGAAAAGAATGCCGGTCTGATGGGGCGGATCATCCCCATCAATATCGAAGAGCAGATGAAGTCGGCCTATATCGACTACTCGATGTCGGTCATCGTCTCGCGTGCGCTGCCCGACGTGCGCGACGGCCTGAAACCCGTGCACCGACGCATCCTCTACGATATGAGCGCGGAGCTCAACCTCTATTCGGACAAGCCCACCCGTAAGTCGGCGCGTATCGTCGGCGACGTGCTGGGTAAGTTCCATCCCCACGGCGACTTGTCGGTTTACGACGCGATGGTGCGTCTGGCGCAGGAGTGGTCGATGCGCTACCCGCTCGTGGACGGGCAGGGTAACTTCGGCTCGATGGACGGCGACTCGCCGGCCGCGATGCGTTACACCGAGGCGCGCATGAAGAAGATCACCGACGAGGTGATGGCCGACATCGACAAGGAGACGGTGGACTGGACGCTCAACTTCGACGATACGATCCCCGAACCCACGGTGCTGCCGACGAAGATTCCGCTGCTGATCGTGAACGGCGCGAGCGGCATCGCCGTCGGCATGGCGACGAACATGGCCCCGCACAACCTCTCGGAGGTGGTGGACGCCTGCTGTGCCTATGTCGATAACCCGGAGATCACGGGCGAGGAGCTGCTGCACTACGTCAAGGGCCCCGACTTCCCCACGGGCGGCATCATCTACGGCTACGAGGGTGTCAGGGAGGCGATGCTCACCGGCCGCGGCCGCGTGGTCATGCGCGCCAAGACCGAAATCGAGCACACCCCGTCGGGCCGCGAGTGCATCGTGATAACGGAGATTCCCTACATGATCAACAAGGCCGAAATGATCCGGAAGATCGCCGACATGATCAACGACAAGAAGATCGACGGCATCTCCTACATCAACGACGAGTCGGACCGCAACGGCCTGCGGATCATCATCATCCTCAAGCACGATGCCGTGGCGAGCGTGGTGCTCAACACGCTGTTCAAGAATACGCCCCTGCAGACGTCGTTCGCCGTGAACAACATCGCGCTGGTGAACGGGCGGCCGCAGTTGCTGTCGATGCGCGACTTGATCCGGTATTTCATCGAACACCGCCACGACGTGGTGGTGCGCCGCACGCGTTTCGACAAGCGCAAGGCCGAGGAGCGGCTGCACATCGTGCTGGGTCTGCTCATCGCGCAGGACAACATCGACGAGATCGTGCGGATCATCCGCTCGTCGAAGACGCCCGACGAGGCGAAGCAGACGATGATGGCGCGTTTCGAACTGGACGACATCCAGGCTTCGGCCATTATCGAGATGCGCCTGCGCGCCCTCACGGGGCTGGAGCACGGCAAGCTCGTGGCCGAGCGGGACGAGCTGATGAAGCTCATCGCCCACCTCACGGAGGTGCTCGAGAACGTTCCGATGCAGATGCAGATCATCAAGGACGAACTGCTCGAGATGAAGGAGAAGTACGGCGACGAACGCCGCTCGGAGATCGTCTATGCCTCGGAGGAGTTCAATCCGGAGGATTTCTACGCCGACGACGACATGGTGATAACCATTTCGCACATGGGCTACATCAAGCGCACGCCGCTGGCCGAATACCGCACGCAGAACCGCGGCGGCGTGGGGGCCAAGGGCAGCGCCACGCGCGACGAGGACTTCATCGAGCATATCTACGTGGCGTCGATGCACAACACGATGCTCTTCTTCACCGAGAAGGGCCGCTGCTACTGGCTCAAGGTCTATGAAATTCCGGAGGGCGCCCGCTCGTCGAAGGGCCGTGCCATCCAGAACGTCATCCAGATCGAGCCGGACGACAAGGTGCGCGCCTATATCAACGTGAAGAACCTGAACGATGCCGAGTACGTGAACAGCAACTACATCATCATGTGCACGAAGGACGGCACGATCAAGAAGACGAAGCTCGAAGCCTACTCGCGGCCGCGTCAGAACGGCGTGAACGCCATCGTGATCCGCGAGGGCGACCAGCTCATCGAGGCCAAGCTCACCAGCGGCGAGGCCGAGGTGATGATCGCCGCGCGCGAAGGCAAGGCCATCCGCTTCAACGAGAACACGGTGCGTCCGATCGGGCGCGTCGGCGCCGGCGTGCGCGGCATCTCGATCGAGGAGGAGGACGAGGTGATCGGCATGATCTGTGTGGAACCCTCGTCGAAGCAGGACGTGCTCGTGCTGAGCGAGAACGGCTACGGCAAGCGCACCGACCTGGACGAGTACCGCATCACCAACCGCGGCGGAAAGGGCGTGAAGACCATCAACATTACGGAAAAGACAGGCAAACTCATTTCGATACAGGCCGTGACGGACGAGAACGACCTGATGATCATCAACCGTTCGGGACTCACCATACGCACGGCCGTGTCGCAGATCCGTCTGGCGGGCCGCGCCACGCAGGGCGTGCGTATCATCAACCTCCGCGAAGGCGATGCCATTGCTTCGGTGATGGCCGTGCCGGCCGCCGGGGTCGAGGAAGATGCGGAGAGCGCGGAGGGGACGACCGCCGGGGGCGAAAACCCGGAGGCGGGGACCGCTCCGGCGGAACAGTAGCGCCGCGGCCGGCGAAGAGGCGGCGTCCCGGGATGCGGGGCGCGGTTTCCGGAGGTGCGGAGGAAATGTGAAACGAATTCGGACAAACTGAAAAACTAAATTTCAAACACGTATGAAAAGAACGATTTTGACGGCTGCCGCCGCGCTGCTTCTGGCGATTCCGGCGGTGCAGGCCCAGAAAGTGAACAAGGACGCGCTCCTGTCGAAGATCGAGAAGAGCGACGAGGCCGTGGCCGACGCCAAGAAGGGCGCCAAGGCCGCCACGTGGATCAGCCGCGGCAAGGCCTACTACGACGCTGCCGTGGCTCCGACGAAGAGCCTCTTCGTCGGCCTGGAATCGATGATGCTCAAGCTGGCGGACGGCGATCCTACCTCCGTGGGCAAGGAGACGGTGAACGGCGTGGAGTACGACGCCTGGGTGTATCCCTACTACACGGCCTATCTGCTGGACGACAAGGTGAAGACCTGGAAGCAGACGCAGACGGTTTACGACGGCGCGATCGAGAAGGCGCTGGAGTCCTATGACAAAGCCTGCGAGATCGACCCCAAGAGCGCCTCGAAGGTGAAGGACGGGTTGCAGCAGATCAGCGACTTCTGCTCGCAGGTGGGTAATGCGGGCCTCGACACGGGCGACTTCATCGGCGCCGCCGATGCCTATGTACTGGCTTTCGCCGCACAGTCCAAGCCCGCCTACGAGGGCAAGCCCGATCCCGCGCTGCTCTACTATGCCGGTTATCTGCGCACGGTGGACGGTTCGAACAATCCCGCATCGTTCGTGCAGGGCGGCGAGTACCTCTCGAAGGCGCTCGACATGGGCTATGCCGACGAGGAGGGCAATATCTACTACTACCTCTTCCACTGCTACTACGGACAGAAGGCGCAGGACAAGGCTTTCCTCGAGAAGGCCAAGCAGGCCCTGCTGACGGGTATCGAGAAGTTCCCGAAGAACGACCGCATCATCGACGGTCTGGTGCAGCTCTATACTTCGCCCGAGGATAACGTGGGCGACCCGGCCGACCTGATCGGTCTGATCGACAAGGCTATCGAGAACAATCCTTCGAGCGTGGACCTGTGGTTCGGCCGCGGCCGTATCTTCTATGCGCTGAAGGATTACGACCAGAGCATCGACTCGTTCAAGAAGGTCGTGGAGCTCAAGCCCGACCTCTACGAGGGCAACTACTATCTCGGCGTATTCTACACGATCAAGGGCGACGAGGTGAACAAGGAGATCAATGCGAAACAATACAGCAGCCAGGCTGCCTACGACGCCGATCTGGAGAAGGTGAACGTGATCTACATGGAGGCCATTCCCTATCTGGAGAAGGCGCTCGAGCTGAAGGAGAACGATCCCAGCTCGCTGGAGCTGCTCAAGTCGATCTGCTTCCGTCTGCGCGACGAGGAGGGCATGATGGACAAGTACAACAAGTACAACGAACTTTACAAGCAGGTGCAGGGCGGGGAGTGATCCCCTGCTCCCGCATCGGGCGACCGACCCCCGGAGGCTCCCGGCCTTCGGGGGTCGTCGTTTCCGGAGCGGCGGGAACGGATGAGGCGGGGAACCCGGCGGGAGGGCCGGGCGTTTCTCAGGCGCGGTCCGTCGCTTTGGCGAGGATGGCGCTCAGACGGCGGGTCATGAAGTATTGCAGCACGCCGCGCAGGAACATGTAGAGCGTGAAGGCGAGCCAGAGGGCGTTGTTGCCGATCAGCGGATGGAGTGCGTAGTAGATGCCGAAATAGGCGGCCGTGGCGAAGAACATGGAGTTGCGCATGACACGCGTCTCGGTGGCGCCGACCATGATGCCGTCCATGATGAAGGGCATGGCGCTGGCGATCGGGATGATGATGATCCAGACGATGTACTCCCCGGCCGTCGCAACGAGCGCCTCGGCGTTGGCGGCCGTGGAGCTGACGAACAGCCCCACCAGATCGCGCCACCAGATGATGTAGATGACGACGAACAGCGCCGAGATGAGGGTTCCCCACGCGAGACAGCCTTTCAGGCAGCGGCGCAGCGCCCCTCCGTCGCGGGCGCCGATGAAGCGGCCCGTGAGCGCTTCGGCGGCGTAGGCGAAGCCGTCGTTCATGTAGGAGAACAGCGTGAAGAGTTCGAGCAGCAGGGCGTTCACGGCCAGCAGTTCCTGGTTGCCCAGCCGTGCCGACGAGCCGGTGAAGAAGGTATAGACCGCCACGATGCAGAACGTGCGCAGGATGATGTCGCGGTTGATCGAGAAATAGGTCTTCAGCGGCCGCAGATCGAGCACCTGCGACCAGTCGATCAGCCGGAGAACGGGGCGGTATTTCGCCACGAGCAATACCGAGGCGAGCGCCACGCCCGTCCATTGGGCGACGACCGAGGCGTAGGCGATGCCCACGATGCCCAGATCCATGCCGAAGGCGAACCAGAGGCTGCAAAGGGTGTGGACGACGTTCACGGTGATGGCCGTGCACATGGGGAACACGGCGTTCTGCATTCCCGTGTACCAGCCGTTGAAGCCAAAGAGCAGTATGCCCGCCGGCACGGCCCAGATACGCGCATAGAAGTAGTCGCGGGTCATCTCGCCGCCGTGCATGGCCCAGAGCGCCAGCTCGCCCACGGGGTACTGGAGCGCGACCATCAGCAGTCCCATCGCGCCCGCCGCGGCCAGCGCGCGGGCCAGCATGTTGGCGCACTCGCCGAAACGGCCCGCACCGAACGCCTGCGCCGTGAGGCCGCTCGTGCCCATCCGCACGAACGAACAGTTCCAGTAGATGAAGTTGAAAATCGAAACCCCGATGGCCAGCGCGCCGATGGCTGCCGCCGAGTCGTCGCCCCAGTGTCCCGCGATGGCTGTCGAGACGATGCCCATGAGCGGCACGGTGATGTTCGAGACGATGTTCGGCAGCGCGATGCGCAGTATTTCGCGGTTCATGTTCATATCCGGATGCAAAGATAAGGCAAAAGAGCGGATATTGCGGCCTTGCGGGGTTTTTATCTTAAATGAGGCACGCGATGTGCCGCAATCCGGAAAAATTGGATTACCTTTGCCTCCTGACAGACCGAAGGTCGCGGCGGAGGCCGCTCCGGGCGTCCGGGCAGGGCCCGGGACGCCCGGGGTGCGGTTTCGCAGGCCGGAGGTTCCAACTAATCGAATGGAAAGATGAAAGATCAGAAAAACGACTCGACCCCGGTGCTCGCGCGATTCGGACGCGACAAGCGCGTGCGCACGGTGAAGGCTACGGCGGAACGCGTCGAGCGTCGCCCGCGTTCGCAGCGTGACGCTGCCGATTCGGAGCAGCCGTACCGGGAGCAGCCCGCCGGACGGGCCTCCTACAACCCCCACTTCACGGCGGACAACCGTCCGGCGTTCGACAGGCCGCGTGACGGGCGTCCGCAGCGCGATTCCGGCGAACGGCCCCGCCGGGCATTCGACGACGACCGGGCCCGTTCGGGAGAGGAGCGTCCGCGCCGTGCGTTCGGCGCGAAGCCGCATGCCTTCGGCGAGCGTTCCCGGCAGGACGGGGAGCACCCGCACCGTTCGTTCGGCGACAAGCCGCGCACGCCGGGCGGGAAACCCGCATTCGGCGCGAAGCGTTTCGGCGGGAAACCCGGCGATCGCACCTTCGGCGACAGACCGCACGGGGAGCATCCGTCCGGTGACCGGTTCCGCGGGAAATCCGGCGACCGGAAGTCCGGCGACCGGAAGTCCGGCGGCAGACCCGCCGGCGATCGCAGGCCGGGTTTCGGCAAACCGGCCGCCCGCCGGGAAGGGGCGCCTGCCTCCTATCCGAAATACGACCCTGCGAAACAGACGGGCGAGATGCGCCTGAACCGTTTCCTCGCCCAGTCGGGCATCTGCTCGCGCCGCGAGGCCGACGACTTCATCACGGCGGGGCTCGTCTCGGTGAACGGCAAAATCGTCACGGAGCTGGGTACGAAGGTGATGCCCACGGACGAGGTGCGTTTCAACGACAGCCGCGTGCAGGGCGAGAAGAAGGTCTATCTGGTGCTGAACAAGCCCAAGGGCTATGTCACCTCGCTCGACGACCCCCATGCCGCGAAGACGGTGATGGACCTGGTCCGCGGAGCCTGCACGGAGCGTATCTACCCTGTGGGGCGTCTGGACAAGAACAGCCTCGGGCTGCTGCTCTTCACCAACGACGGCGACATGACCAAGCAGCTCACGCACCCGTCGTACCGCAAGAAGAAGATCTATCAGGTGTCGCTCGACAAGCCCCTGACGCGCGCCGACATGGACCGGATCGCCGAGGGCGTGACGCTCGAGGACGGCGAGATCCACGCCGACGAAATCTCCTATGTGAAGGAGAACAAGCAGGAGGTGGGAATCGAGATTCACTCGGGCCGCAACCGCATCGTGCGCCGTATCTTCGAGTCGCTGGGCTATACGGTCACCAAACTCGACCGCGTCTATTATGCGGGTCTGACGAAGAAAAACCTCAAGCGCGGCGCATGGCGTTTCCTGACGCGCGAGGAGGTCGAGCGCCTCAAGTCCGGACAGTACGAATAGCGCGCACGTGCGTGCATGTTACGATAACGAGCGGCCTTTCCGTCGGGAAGGGCCGCTCGTCGTGTATCCGGGTGCCGCCGCCTCAGTGCGTGGCGCGCCACCAGGCGGTCTGCTGCCGGTCGATCGCCGCTTCGGGATCTGCACTCGGATCGGAGGTCGTGATGCCCGAGAAGGTCCGGATCGGATTGACGCCGTTGGCCATCGAGTAGTACTCCTCCGTATGGCGGTGCCAGGGGACGGTCGCGTCCAGTTGCTTCTCGAACTCCGCGAGCAGGGCGTCGTCGTCGGAGCAGAGGCGGCGCACGTAGTCCTCCAGATCGAAGAAGAGCGTCGGGGTGTAGCCGTCGAGCCGCTGGAGGTCGCCGAGCCTGCCGGGATCGAATGCGTGCGCGGCGTTGATGCGCCGCATGATGTCGGCGAGCTTCTCCAGCCCGGCGCAGCGCGTGACGCCGATCGTGCCGTAGGGATAGGTATAGGTGCTGTAAAAAGCGTGGAAGGCGTCGCAGATGCCCTCGTAGTCCACCTCGCCGAGCATGTGGCGGCCCGCCGAGGCGTAGGGGAATCCGTAGGCCATGATCTCCGACGTGGAACCGATGAGGTAGTCCGTGACCCCGCGCAGCTCGTAGGCCACCTCGACCGACGACATGTAGCAGTCGTCGAAGAGGATGTACTCCATGTGCAGCCCCGTCCGGGCGAGGGCTTCGGCCAGCGTGGCGATTTCGGTCCGGTGATCGGGGGAGGTCCCGCCGAACCAGCGGGTCAGCGGGCGGTCCGGAGCGGCGTGCTCCCAGTATTCCCGGCGGGCCGGGGCGGCGGCGCGCGCCGGGACGGAGGAGACGGCCGGAAGCCATGCCATGCCGTGCGATCCGATGCTCATGGAGTAGCGGAGGGCGGGGGCCTCGCGTTTCACGTCGCCGAGGACCGAGGCGATGCCCTCGGCCGCGGTGAAGTCGGGCGCGGGGTCGTAGGTGCGGAGCGTGAGGCGTTCGCACCGGCCGCCCCTGCGGTAGAGTTCGAACAGCGACGCTTCGTCGGGAGACTCCATGAAGTAAACCAGCACACGCACGTCGGCGGGAATGCCTTCGGCCACGACACGTGCCATGTCCTCGATGTTGGTGCGGAAGTAGGAGGTGAGGTTGCCCGACCAAGGCATATACATCAGGTGGGTCTGCGCGGCCGTCTCGGGCGGCGTGTAGCCCGGTTCCTCCTTGTCGGAGCAGGCGGGCGTCAGGGCCGCGACGGCAAGCAGGACGCAGAACCGGCGGAGCGTGCGGGTCATTTGTAGGTGCGGGGTTTAAGGTTGTTGAACTGCCACGTGCGGTCGCGCTTGTAGGTGTAGCCCTCGGGTTTGTTACGGTAGATGCGGCTGAAGTCGAAGTAGAAGCCGCGGCGCTTTTTGCCCTCCACGACGTAGGGCGACGTGAGGGGCACGAACTCCACCGTGCGGCTGATGACGCGCGACTTGTCGTAGGAGAACCCTTCGACGGTCAGCACGTCGAGCGCGTGGTCGAACATGAGGATGTGGCGCGGGGTCTTCTGCGTGAAACCGTCGCCCGACGAGAGGATCGTGCGGACGATGCCGTTCATACGGTTCGAGTAGGCCCGTTCGCGCTCCTTGTCGCCCAGCGCGCCGTAGGCGTAGGACATCAGGTTGAGCAGCTTGGGGCTGAACGGGTCGCGCGCGAGGGCGTCGGTCCCGGCCGAGATGATCGCCTCGAGCGTCCCGACGTCGGGCGCGTCGGGGTCCAGCCCCGAGGCCAGGAGCAGCACCCGGTCCAGATCGGGATTGGTGTTGAGCGGCTTGTAGGCGTCCTGATAGGCGTAGCCGTAGTAGAGGTAATGGTAGTCCTCGTCGGTGAGGGTCTCGTCGCCCGCGTTGTAGCGCATCATCAGCCCCGTGTAGTAGTACGGGGACGAGGTGTCCGTGATCCGGTCGAGGATGTCCTCCTCGACGGGGACTTTGGCCACGGCCAGTGCCGGCAGCAGCAGAGCGAATGACAGGAGTCGTTTCATCGTATGCGTCGTATTGGTTCCCGGTACGAACGTATTTTTCAGCACAAATCGTACCTGCGGATCAGATTCCGGAATTTTTCGCGCAGCGCGGGGGAGCCTTCGACCAGCGGCAGGCGCATCGTGGGGCCGATTTTCCCCATTTCGGCCAGGGCGCATTTCACCCCCACGGGGTTGCCCTCCTCGAAGAGTGCCTTCACCGCCTCGTCCAGCGCGGCGTATTCGCTGCGGGCCGCGTCGAAATCGCCCGTCTTGGCCAGGTTCACGCACTGCATGAACCGGTGCGGGAAGGCGTTGGCCGCCACCGAAATCACGCCGTCGCCGCCGCGCTGCATCACGTCGAGGGTCATGCCGTCGTCGCCCGAGAGCACGAGGAACCCCTCGGGGCGTTCGCGGAGGATCTGCTCGATCTGGTCGATCCGCCCCGACGCCTCCTTGATGCCGATGACGTTCGGAAAGTCGCGGGCGATGCGCAGCGTCGTTCCGGCGGTCATGTTCACCCCCGAGCGGCCCGGGATGTTGTAGAGGATCACGGGTAGCGGCGAGTGCTCCGAGACGGTGCGGAAGTGCTGGTACAGCCCCTCCTGCGAGGGCTTGTTGTAGTAGGGCGTGACGCTGAGGATGGCGTCGGCTCCCCGCAGGTCGAACTCGCGCAGTTGGTCGAGCACTTCGGAGGTGGAGTTGCCGCCGCAACCCATCACCAGCGGCACGCGGCCGGCGATCTGGTTGGTGATGAACATGGCGATCACGGCCCGTTCGGGCATGTAGAGGGTGGGGGTTTCGGCCGTCGTGCCCAGCGCCACGATGTAGTCCACGCCGCCGTCGATCACGTAGTCGATCATGCGGGCCAGCGCTTCGTAGTCCACGCGGCCGTCGGGGGTGAAGGGGGTGATCATCGCGGCCCCCACGCCGGAGAGTTTGGATTCTTGCATGGTATTCTCGTTTTTTCGGTTTCTAAAACAGTTCGCCCTGCCGGGTCGCGGCCGGGGTCTTTCCGGCATTGTCCTTCGTGGCGGCGGTTTCGCCGCTATCCGCCGGGACGGTTCCGGGTCGGGTCGCGTCCTTCCCGTCCTCCGGTGCGGGGGCGGCTGCCGGAGAACTTCCGGGTGCGGATTCGCCGCTCGTGTCCGGGGCCGTTCCTCCGCCGTCTTCCGGCGCGGAGCCGGCTGCATTGCCGTCCGCCGGGCGGGGCATGCCGTCGTCCGCGGCCGAGGGGCCTTCGGCGACGAGGCGCAAGAACTCCTCCTCGGAGAGGATGCGGATGCCCAGTTTCTCGGCCTTCTTGAGCTTCGCGGGGCCCGTCTTCTCCCCGGCGACGAGGTAATCGACGCTGCCCGACACGGCCGCGAGATTGCGCCCGCCGTGCCGTTCGATCAGCTCCTTCATCTCGTCGCGGCTGCGCGAGAAGCGTCCCGAGATCACGAGGCTCTTTCCGGCGAGCGACTCCGAGGCCAGCTCGCGCGCCGCGGCCTCGAACTGCACGCCGGCGCGGCGCAGGCGGTCGATGATCCGCAGGTTCCCGGCGTCGGCGAAGTATTCGAGAATGGCGTCGGCGATCTTCCCGCCCACCTCGTCCGCCTCGACCAGCTCCTCGCGCGAGGCGTGCATCACGGCCTCCAGCGAGCGGAAGTGCTCGGCGAGGTATTTGGCCGTGGTTTCGCCCACGAAGCGGATGCCCAGTCCGAACAGCACGCGCCGGAACGGGACTTCGGCCGAGCGGCGGATCGACCGGATGATGTTGTCGGCCGACTTCTCGCCCAGCCGCGGCAGCGGCGCGAGCTGCTCGGCACGCAGGTCGTACAGGTCGGCGATGTCGTGCAGCAGGGCGTTGTCGTACAGCAGTTCGACGGTCTCCTCGCCCAAGCCCTCGATGTCCATGGCCTTGCGGCGGATGAAGTGGAGGATGCGTCCGATGATCTGGGGGCGGCAGCCGCTCTGGTTGGGGCAGTAGTGTTTCGCCTCGCCTTCGTAGCGCACCAGCGGCGTGCCGCACTCGGGGCAGCGGTCGATGTAGCTGAACGGCCGGCTGCCGGCCGGACGCTCCGAAAGTTCCACGCCCGTGATCTTGGGGATGATCTCGCCGCCCTTCTCCACGTAGACCATGTCGCCCGGGCGGATGTCCAGCAGGGCCATCTGCTCGGCGTTGTGCAGCGTCGCGCGGCGCACGGTGGTTCCGGCCAGCAGCACCGGATCGAGGTTCGCCACGGGGGTGACGGCGCCCGTGCGGCCCACCTGGAAGGAGACGCTTTCGAGGCGTGTCAGGGCCTGCTCGGCCTTGAACTTGTAGGCCACGGCCCATTTCGGAGCCTTGGCCGTGAAGCCCAGTTGCCGCCGCACGGCGAAGTCGTTCACCTTGACGACTACGCCGTCGGTGGGGAAGGGCAGTTGCCGCCGCGCCTCGTCCCAATGGGCGATGAAGGCGTCGATCTCGGCGACGCTGCGGCAGATGCGCGCCTCGCCGGAGACCTTGAAGCCCCATTCGCGGGCCTTTTCGAGGCTCTCCCAATGGGTTGCGAAGGGCAGGTCGTCGCCCGTGAGCTGGTAGAGCGTGCAGTCCAGCCCGCGGCGCGCCACGACGGCCGACTGCTGCTGCTTGAGCGTTCCGGCGGCGGCGTTGCGCGGGTTGGCGAAGAGCTGTTCGCCGTTGGCCTCGCGCTCGGCGTTGAGGCGGTCGAACGAGGCGTAGGGCATCAGCACCTCGCCGCGGATCTCGAACAGTTCGGGCCACCCTTCGCCGCGCAGCCGCAGCGGCACGGAGCGCACCGTGCGGACGTTGGCCGTCACGTCGTCGCCCTCGACGCCGTCGCCGCGCGTGAGGGCCTGCACGAGCCGCCCGTGTTCGTAGGTGAGCGAAATGGCCGTGCCGTCGAACTTCAGCTCGCATACGTAGTCCGTCGCGCCTGCCTCGCGTTCGATGCGTCCGAGGAACTCGTGTAGCTCGTCGAGCGAGTAGGTGTTGCCCAGCGAGAGCATGGGGTAGCGGTGGCGCACGGTGCGGAACTCGGCCCCGAGGTCGCTGCCCACGCGCAGCGTGGGCGACGCGGGGTCGGCGTATTCGGGATGTTCGCGTTCGAGCTCCTGGAGTTCGCGCATCATCGCGTCGAAGTCGAAATCGGAGATTTCGGGCGCGTTTTCGACATAGTATTTATGGTTGTGGTAGTCGAGCTGCCGGCGCAGCTCCTCGATCCGTTGGCGTATCATCGAAATCATTGTATAGGGACGGTCGCATTCCCGGACGTACCCTCTGCTCCCTTTCCCGGAGGTCCGGGCCTGCCGAAACGGCCGCCGGTACGGGCGCGGCGTTGCGATCGTGCGAATATAACCTGCGTAAAGGTACGCAATTTGTCCGTAAGATGGGGCGAAAACAAAAAAAATGCAATAAAAAAATTGCGGATGCGGTGCGATATGCAAATTTTGCGTATAATTGCAGAAAATTTCGAAGCACTATCAGTATGGCTAAACAGAATACGGCGAAGAAACATATCGTAACGAGTTTTCACAATTTGAGTGCTGAACTGCAGGATGCGGTCAAGGAGAAGTATCCCCTGGGATTCACCGACGCGATGATGCGGGTGGACAAACCCAACGGAGACTTTTTTTATGCCGTTCCGTTCGAAACGGACGAGGTGTCCTATCTGGTGAAGATCGACGTGAAGATCGACGACCACTCGCAGGACGACGACGACAAGGACTTCTACGACGACGACATCAAGGGGGCGGACGACCTCCAGGGCGAGGACGACGGGGCCGAAAGCGCCGACCGCTCCGACGACGACGTGGACATCTGACGACGGCCATGAAACGCCTGCTCCCCGCACTCGTCCTGGTGTCGGTCACGGCCTGCGGCCTGGCCGACGACGAGCGCGACGAGGAGAACAAATACATCTATCCGACTTTTTCCGACAAGACCTTCGAGGCCTACTGCCTCGGGGAGTTCGATCTCGACGGCAACGGGCGCATCTCGCGTTACGAGGCGCAGCGCGTCGTGCGGATCGACTGCTCCGGGCGGGGCATCGCGTCGCTGGCGGACGTGGCCGAATTCGCCAATCTGCGGGAGCTGGACTGCCGCGGCAACGACCTCGTGCGGCTGGACGTGAGCGTCCTCGCGCGGCTCGAACGGCTCGACTGTTCGGAGAACCGCCTCGCGTCGCTCGACGTCGAGGGGTTGCGCGCGCTCGTATCGCTCGACTGCGGAGGCAACCCGCTGCGGCAGCTGAACCTCTCGACCAACGCCTCGCTCATGCGTTTCGGCGGCCGCGGCTGCGGCTTCGGAACGCTCGACCTCTCGCAGTGCGCCCGCTGGATGGAGCTGGCCGACGTGCGCGGCTGTCCGTCGCTCGCGCTCCTGTACGTGGCGTCCGGGCAGCGGTTCGGCGCGCTGCGGTTCGACGGGCCGACGAAGGTGGTCGAACGGTAGGGCCGTGCGGCGGTATGCGCACGGCGGCTTTCCCGCAGGACGCTGCTTTAACATTTTGTTGAAAAGTCCCCGTGTCCGATGCGGCTTTTCGGAGAATATTTCGTACCTTTGGATGCAAAAAATGTCTTTTGCACTAAACTTTTACCGGTTACAATGAAAAAAGTAGACGTAATCCTCGGCCTGCAATGGGGGGACGAGGGCAAGGGAAAGGTCGTGGATGTGCTGACGCCCCGTTACGAGGTGGTGGCCCGGTTCCAGGGCGGTCCCAATGCCGGTCACACGTTGGAGTTCGGCGGTGAGAAATATGTTCTGCGTTCGATCCCTTCCGGCATTTTTCAGGGCGGAAAGACCAATGTCATCGGCAACGGCGTGGTGATCGACGCCATCCTGTTCCGCGAGGAGGCCGAGGCGCTCGCAGCCAGCGGGCACGACCTGACGCGGCAGCTGGCCATCTCGAAGAAGGCCCATCTGATCCTGCCCACGCACCGGATGCTCGATGCGGCCTACGAAGCCGCGAAGGGCAGCGCGCGGATCGGCACGACGGGCAAGGGCATCGGCCCGACCTATACGGACAAGGTGAGCCGCAACGGCATGCGCGTCGGCGACCTGCTGAGCCCCGATTTCCGGGAGATCTACGCGAAGGCCAAGGCCCGCCACGAGCGGATTCTCCGCGATCTGGATTACCGGTACGACATCGCGGAGCTGGAGGCCCGGTGGTTCGAGGCCGTGGAATACCTCAGGCGGTTCCGCATCATCGACAGCGAATATTTCATCAACGGCTGCCTCGCGCAGGAGAAGTCGGTGCTGGCCGAAGGGGCGCAGGGCACGCTGCTCGACGTGGACTTCGGGTCGTATCCCTTCGTCACGTCGTCGAACACCGTGACGGCGGGCGTCTGCACCGGTCTGGGCGTGGCCCCGAACCGCATCGGCGAGGTGTACGGCATCTTCAAGGCCTACTGCACGCGCGTCGGCAGCGGTCCGTTCCCCACGGAGCTCTTCGACGAGACGGGCGAGCGGCTGTGCCGGCTCGGCCACGAGTTCGGCGCCGTCACGGGACGCAAGCGCCGCTGCGGGTGGCTGGACCTGGTGGCGCTCAGGTACGCCATCATGGTCGATGGCGTGACGCAGCTCATCATGATGAAGTCGGACGTGATGAACGACTTCGAGACGATCCGCGTGGCCACGGCCTACGAAATCGACGGACGGCGCACGACGGAGTTCCCCTATACGATTTCGGAGGGCGTGAAGCCCATCTACACCGACTTCGAGGGGTGGCGGTGCGATCTGCGGGCCTGCCGCCGTTACGAGGATTTCCCCGAGGCGTTCCGCCGCTACGTGGAGTTCATCGAACGCGAGACGGGCGTGCCCGTGAAAATCATCTCCGTGGGTCCCGACCGCGGCGAGACGATCGAAAGATAGTTCAATACCTAAATAACTGCTATGAAAAAACCGTTGAAAATTGTCGTATTGGCCAAGCAGGTGCCCGACACCCGCAATGTGGGCAAGGATGCGATGACGCCCGAAGGGACGGTCAATCGCGCGGCGCTGCCGGCCATCTTCAATCCCGAGGACCTCAATGCGCTGGAGGCCGCCCTGCGGCTCAAGGACGCCGTCGAGGGGTCCACGGTACATATTCTGACGATGGGGCCGCAGCGCGCCGCCGACATCATCCGCGACGCGATGTTCCGCGGCGCCGACGGAGGCTATCTGCTCTCGGACCGCAAGTTCGCCGGTTCGGACACGCTGGCCACCTCCTACGCCCTCTCGTGCGCGCTGCGCCGGATCGCCCCCGACCTGATCGTTGCGGGCCATCAGGCCATCGACGGCGACACGGCGCAGGTGGGTCCGCAGGTGGCCGAGAAGCTCGGCCTGCCGCAGGTGACCTATGCCGAGGAGGTGCTCGAGATCCGCGAAGGGTCGCTGGTCGTGAAACGTCGGCTGGAGCACGGCGTCGAGACGGTCGAGTGTCCGCTGCCCGCCGTGGTGACGGTCAATGCCTCGGCCGCCGAGTGCCGTCCGCGCAACGCCAAACGTGTGATGAAGTACAAGTATGCGCTGGCCGGATCGGAGATCGCCGCGGCCGCCGGATCGCCCGCTGCGGAGCGCGCCGCCGCGACGCCCTACCTGCAGATCGTGGAGTGGGCGGCCGCCGACGTCGATCCCGACGAGACGCAGCTCGGCCTGCAGGGTTCGCCCACGAAGGTCAAGAAGATCGAAAACGTGGTGTTCGCCGCCAAGGAGGCCAAGCGCCTCACGGCCGCCGACGCCGAGATCGAATCACTGATGGTTGAACTTATCGCGAGCCACACGCTCGGTTAAAGCGCTTTAGAGATGAACAACGTATTCGTATATATCGAGATGGAGGGCGGCCGGATCGCCGACGTGAGTCTCGAACTGCTGACCAAAGGCCGCGAGCTGGCCGCAGCGCTCGGCGTGAAGACCGAAGCCGTGGCGCTGGGCGAGTCGCTCGACGGTATCGAAAAGGAGCTGGCCCGCTACGGCGCCGACACGGTGTGGGTGGCCGACGACAAGATTTTCAATCCCTTCCGCACGCTGCCCCACACGGCCGTGATGTGCGGGCTGATCGAGCAGGAAAAGCCCCAGATCGCGCTGTTCGGTGCGACACCCGTGGGCCGCGACTTCGCGCCGCGCGTTTCGTCGGCGCTGCACAGCGGCCTCACGGCCGACTGCACGCAGCTCGAGATCGGCGACCACAGGGACGCCAAGACGGGCCGGGAGTACAAGGACCTGCTGTACCAGATCCGTCCGGCGTTCGGCGGCAACATCATCGCCACGATCGTCAATCCCGACCACCGGCCGCAGATGGCCACCGTCCGCGAGGGCGTGATGCGCAAGGAGTACGCCGCCGTGCCTGCCGCCGGGGAGGTGAAGCGGATCGACTGGCAGCGCTTCGTGAAGGATACGGACCTGGCGGTGCGGATCATCGACCGCCAGATCGAGGAGCGCCGGATCGACATCAAGGGCGCCCCGATCATCGTGGCCGGAGGCTACGGCATGGGATCGAAGGAGAACTTCCGCCTCGTGCACGAATTGGCCGACGTGCTGGGCGCCGAGGTGGGCGCCAGCCGTGCGGCGGTCGATGCGGGTTTCACGGAGCACGCGCGCCAGGTCGGCCAGACGGGCGTCACGGTGCGTCCGAAACTCTACATCGCCTGCGGTATTTCGGGCCAGATTCAGCACACGGCCGGTATGGACCAGTCGTCGATGATCATTTCGATCAACACCGATCCCGACGCGCCGATCGCCAGGATCGCCGACTACGCCATCACGGGCGACGTGAACGAGGTGATTCCCAAGATGATCAAGTACTACAAGCAAAACTCGAAGTAATGGCTAATTTCTTTTCAGATAACAAGGATTTGCAGTTCCACCTGGGGCATCCGATGATGCGCAGGATCGTGGAGCTGAAGGAGCGCGGCTTCGCGGAGAAGGACCTCTACGACTACGCGCCGCAGGATTTCGACGACGCGATGGACAGCTACCGCCGCGTGCTGGAGATCGCCGGAGAGGTGTGCGGCGACGTGATCGCCCCGAATGCCGAGGAGGTGGATCACGAGGGCCCGCGCGTGGTGAACGACCACGTGGAGTATGCCTCGGGCACGGTGCGCAACATGAAGGCGATCGTCGATGCCGGACTGAGCGGTCTGACGCTTCCGCGCAAGTACGACGGTCTGAATTTCCCGCTCGTCTGCTTCGTCATGGCCAACGAGATGGTGGCCCGGGCCGATGCCGGCTTCGAGAATATCTGGGGCTTGCAGGACTGCGCCGAGACGCTCAACGAGTTCGCCTCGGAGGAGATCAAGCAGAAGTTCCTGCCGTGGGTGTCGGCCGGCGCGACGTGCGCCATGGACCTCACGGAGCCGGACGCCGGTTCGGACCTGGGGGCCGTGATGCTCAAGGCCACGTGGTCCGAGGAGCGGCAGACGTGGCTGCTCAACGGCGTGAAGCGTTTCATCACCAACGGCGACGGCGACGTGTCGCTCGTGCTGGCTCGCACCGAGGAGGGCACGACCGACGCGCGCGGCCTGTCGATGCTCGTTTACGACAAGCGCGACGGCGGGGTGAAGGTGCGCCGCATCGAGAACAAGCTGGGCATCAAGGGATCGCCGACGTGCGAGCTGGTCTTCACGAACGCCCCCGCGCAACTCGTGGGCGACCGCAAGATGGGGCTTATCAAATACGTGATGTCGCTGATGAACGCCGCCCGTCTGGGCATCGGCGCGCAGTCGGTGGGCTTGTGCGAGGCCGCCTACCGCGAGGCGCTCAAGTATGCGCAGGAGCGCGAGCAGTTCGGCAAGCCGATCATCCGCTTCGCCGCCGTTTCGGAGATGCTCTCGAACATGAAGGCCAAGTTGCAGGGCGCCCGTGCGCTGCTGTACGAGACGACGCGCTTCGTGGAGATCTACAAGCAGTACACGCACATTTCGCACGAGCGTTCGCTGGAGCCGGAGGAGCGTCAGGAGATGAAGTTCTACAACCGGCTGGCGGACGGTTTCACGCCCCTCGTGAAACTCTTCTCGTCGGAATACGCCAACCAGCTGGCCTACGACGCCGTTCAGATTCACGGCGGTTCGGGCTTCATGAAGGATTACCCCTGCGAGCGGCTCTACCGCGACGCCCGCATCATGAATATCTACGAGGGAACCTCGCAGTTGCAGGTCGTGGCGGCCATCAACGCCGTGACGAAGGGGACGTTCATGGAGCAGATCGAGCGCTACGCCGCCGGGGAGTATGCGGAGACGATGCGGCCGGTCGTGGCCAAGCTCAGGGAGCTGACGGTGAAATTTTCGGAGATGGTGGCCCGCGTCGAGGCCGGCGACAAGGAGTGCGCCGGGTTCAAGGACTTCCATGCCCGCCGTCTGGTGGAGACCGCCGGACATATCATCATCTCCTATCTGCTGGCACGTCAGGCCGGGGAGTCGGAGGAGTACGCCCCGTCGGCACGTATCTTCTCGAAGCTGGCCGAGGGCAAGATCGCCGAAGCCTATACCTATGTGATGAACTCCCCGACGGAGGACGTCGGGCTGTTCCACGACGTGGAGCGGCAGGAGTAGCGCGCAGCGCTCGTGTCCCGCATCGAAAGGAGCGTCCGGGGGTTGTTTCCCGGACGCTCCTTTTTTTCGCGCGGCGGGGTCCGGCCGGAACGGAGGATTTGACGCCGCATGGATTTTTGCTATATTTGTCTCCGGATAACCCCCTGCCGGGCCGGCGGCGGGCGTGCGGACCGGGCGAATCCGGCGCGGCGTCGGGCCTGCACGGCCTTTGCAGGGGTACGTATGGACAATAAATGGATTGGTATGAAGAGAATTTTGCTTCTGGCAGCCGTCGCGCTGCTTTCCGCACCGCTTTGCGTGCAGGCGCAACGCAGTGAAATCACCGTATCGTACGGCTATGCGCCCACGTCGAACTGGAGCGATTCGTTCAGTGCGATCAAGGATCTGGTATCGGACGCGAAGACCGACATCTCGGGTTGGGGAGCCGTGACCGTGGGGTACAACCTCCGCCTGCTGGGGCCGCTGAGCATCGGCGCGCAGGTGGTCTGCTCGACCAACGAGCAGAAGATCAAGGGCACGAACACCGAGATCAGGAACCGCTACTGGGCCGTCATGCCCAATGTGAAGTGGACGTGGCTCAACCTGAAGATCGTGTCGCTCTACTCCCGGGCGGCCGTCGGAGCCGTCTTCTCCGAGGCGGAATCCGGCGGCGAGAGCGAGCATGCGACCCGCTTCGCCTATCAGGTGTCGCCCGTGGGAGTCACTGTCGGCGGACGTCTCGCGGCCTATGCCGAAGCGGGCGTCGGTGCCTCGGGTTCGCTCCTCGTCGGTCTGCGTTACAGTTTCTGACGACGGCCGCGGCCGGGGGTATCGGCGGACGGATTCCGCCTACGGAGAGGACGGGCGGATCGTTCCGGAGCATGCCGGCGGCTTTTCCCGGGAAGCGCGTCCGGAGGCCGGTGCGCGGAGTTATCGCTCCGGCGGAGGCCGGAAGATTCCGGCGAACCTCCGGAGATAAGATCACCCCTGTCGGAACTTGTTCCGGCAGGGGTGAAGTCGTAAGAAAGCGGGGTTGCCGGGCGGCTTTTCGGGGACATGCCGACCGTTCCGCCGTCTTTTGGACGGCTGCTCGGTGTCCAGTCCGCACGAAAGAATCGCGTCTTTTGGGCAGCCGTTCCGGTATCCCGTCTGTCCGGAGAAGCTACGCCTGCGGGGCGGGTTCCGGTTCGGCCATGACGCAGCGCGTCGTACCGAAGACGCCGAGGTTGAGGCGTCCGGCGATGTAGGCCAGCGCCCGCTGCGCCTTGACCGAGTTGCCGGCTTCGTCGAGCGGCGGGGCGAAGGCCGCGAGGCCCATCACGCCGGGCACGACTCCCATGATGCCGCCGCCGACCCCCGTTTTGGCCGGAAGGCCCGTCGTGAAGAGCCAGTCGCCCGTGTGTTCGTAAAATCCGACCGTGGCCATCATCGACGTGATCTTCGGCGCCAGCTCGGGTTTGAAGACCTCCTTGCGGGTCAGGGGATTCACGCCTCCGGAGGCGATCGTGGCGGCCATGACGGCCAGTTGGCGGGCCGTCACGCCGAGCGAGCATTGCCGCGTGTAGAGGTCGAGCGACAGCTCCGGATCGTCGTAGATGCGGGCATAGTTTTTCAGCAGCCAGGCGATCGACTTGTTGTTGAAGTTGGTCGCCGTCTCCGACCGGTAGAGTTCGTCTATCACTTCGACCTCCGAGCCCGTCAGATCGGCGACGAACGAGACGATGGCCCGCCACTTGCCGTCGGCGTCGCCCGTGGGGCGGATCATCGAGCAGGCCGAGATGGCTCCGGCGTTCACGAGCGGGGTCGAGGGATGCTCCTTTTCGAGCAGCAGCGCCATGATCGAGTTGAAGGGCAGCCCCGTGGCGTCGGCGCCGATCCGGTCGAGGATCTCCTTCGCTCCGTACTGGTTCATGGCGAGAATCGCCGTGGGGACCTTCGACACCGATTCGATGCCGAAGACGTAGTCCGTGTCGCCGACCGCCACGACGTCGCCGTCGGGCAGACAGGCCGCGATGCCGAAGAGCGTCGAAGGCACGCCGGCCAGGTAGGGGATGTAGTCGGCGTTCTTGCCGCCCTGCTCCTCCTTGCAGCGGTCGTAGGCGGCTTCGACGGCCGCCCGGACCGTTTGTTTGTCGATTTTCTGAATCATGATGGTAAGGTTTTACGGATGTCTGATGTTATTCGCCTTCGTTCGATTTTCGCGCGGATTTTGCCGCTGCTGCGGGTTTCGCCGCTGTACCTGCCGCGGTTTCGGTCCGTTCCCAATGGAAGGGGGCGAAGTCGGCGGCGGCCTGCGGGTCGCGCCACGAGGGCTTGCGCAGGGCGTAGATCACGAAGGGGGCGCCCACGACCGCCAGACAGCCGATGACGAGCACCGAATACCAGACCGTGTTGCTGCCTGTGGCGATCTGTCCGGGAGGCACGAAGCTCAGAACGAAGGCCAGCAGCGCCCCGCAGAAGCCCAGGCAGCCGAGCAGCCACATGAGGCCGTTGCCTTTGCCGAGCCGGAAGGGGCGGGGCGCGGACTTCATCTTGTAGCGCAGCACGATCGCTGCCGAGAACATGAGCATATACATGATCAGGTAGAGCAGTACGGTGAGCTGCGAGAGAATCTGATAGAACGACTGCACGGAGGGCATCACCACGAAGAGCAGTGCGAGCAGCGTCACGACGCCTCCCTGCACGAGGAGAATGTTGCGCTGCACGCCGTTGCGGTTGGTCTTCTGGAAGAACGGAGGCAGGTAACCCGCCTTGCCGACGGTGAAGATGCCCTTCGAGGGACCCGAGACCCAGGTCAGCACACCGGCCAGCACGCCGAACATGAGCGCCACGGCGATCACGGGCGAGGCCCACGAAAGATGCAGGTAGCTGAAGTAGTTGTCGAAGCCGATGAGCAGCGATTGCGTGAGGCTGATGTCCCCCGCCGGGATGATGAACCCCAGCGCGAAGGTTCCCAGAACGAAGATGCAGACCGTGACGAGCGAGCCGATGATGATGGCCCGGGGGTAGTTGCGGCCCGGGTTTTTGACGTCCATGACGTGTATGCCCATCATCTCCATGCCGGCGTAGAAGAGGAAGATGCTGCTGGCGAGCACCAGGTTGTCGAATTTCGAGAGATCGGGGAAGAAACCCTGCGAAAGGTCCATGTGGTTGTGGCCTCCGGTGGCCAGGTAGATCGCGCCCAGTACGATGAGCAGTCCGGCGGGGATGATCGTGCCGATCATGCCGCCCCATTTGCTGATCTTGCCGACCCAGTCCAGTCCCTTGAGCGCAATGAAGGTGGCGACCCAGTAGATGACCAGCACCACGACGAGCGTGAAGGCCTTGTTCGAGGCCAGCGTCATGTCATGCGCCTCGTTCATGCCGATGAAGGCGATCGACACGGCTCCGAAGGTCAGGACGGTGGGATACCAGATCGTCGATTCGATCCATTGCAGCCAGATGGCCAGAAAACCCGTGCGCGCTCCGTAGGCCTCGCCGACCCAGCGGAACACGCCGCCCTGCTTGTCGGAGAACATGGCGGCCAGCTCGGCGGCGACCATGGCCGTCGGAATGAGGAACACGATGGCTGCGAACAGGTAATAGAAGGCCGAGGATAGGCCATAGACCGCCTCGGCGGGCAGACCGCGCAGACTGACGACGGCCGTGACGTTCATGATCGCCAGGGTCATGACGCTCAGTTTGAACCCCGTGCTTGTGGTAGTTTTTTTTGCATCCATAATCTGTTGATTGGTTTTGAACGATGCGACGGCTGCAAGGACCGTGCAAAACGGTTCTGCCGTCTTTCCGCGCCGGGACGGAGGATTTGTCGCCGGAATTTCGTATCTTTGTTTCCGACACCCGAATACCGATTCGCTATGCGACGCATTGTGTTGATTCTCGCCGCGGCGTGCTGTCTGGCCGCATGCGGCTCCCGTCCGGTGCGGACGGCCGATGCCGGGACGGAGGCCGCGGACCTGCCGCGCGTTTACCTGCCGCCCGAGCCTCCGGCGCAGCTCACGCCCGAAGGACGGCGCGACTACCTCCGTCTGCACTATTGGGACGGCTTCGACTTCGCCGACACGCTCTTCCTCGCCCGGGCCGATACGTCCGGCATGTTCGAGACCTTCGCGCGGTACGTCATGGTGCTGTCGGACCGTCCGGCGGACCCTGCGCCGATGGACTCGCTCATGCGCCGCGCCGCCGTGTCGCGCCCGATGCTCGACTACTTCTCGATGCTGGCCGACGGGGTGCTGCACGATCCCAATTCGCCGCTGCGCAACGACGAGTTCTACATTCCCGTCCTTCGGGCGCAACTGGCCGCGCCCTGGTACGACGAGTACGAGCGCATCGCACCGGAGTACGACCTGAGGATGGCGATGCAGAACCGTGTCGGGCAGCGTGCCAACGATTTCCGTTATACGCTCGCTTCGGGAGCCGGAGGAACGCTGTACGGGCTGGAGGCCGAGTACGTGCTGCTCTTCGTCAATAATCCCGGCTGCCCGATGTGCCGCCGGCTGCGCGAGGAGATCGCCTCGTCGCCGATGCTCTCGGAGATGATCGAGCGCGGCCGGCTCCGCGTGCTGGCGCTCTATCCGGACGAGGACCTCGCGGCGTGGCGCGAGTACCGCGAGCGGATGCCGGCCGCGTGGATCAATGCCTACGACCGCGGGTGCGTGATCCGCGAGCAGGGGCTTTACGATTTCCACGCCATCCCGGCGCTCTACCTCTTCGACCGGGACAAGCGCGTGCTGGTGAAGGATTCGACGGACGTGCCCGCGATCGAGGAGGCGATCGACCGCAGGGGATAGCGTCTGCGGCGGATTCAGGGTGCGGAGCGTCCGGGCCGGGGCGGGAAATACGTGCCGCTGCGACGGGGCGGACGGTCCGGGCAGCGGCGGGTATAGGTTCGCCTTATCGGGCCATAAAAAAAGCCGATCGGTTTTGTGCCTCCACTTCGCGGCGAATCGTTACCTTTGCAGTGCGAACACACGCTACACACAAATAGTAACACACAAACATTCTGAAATTATGGCAAAGAAATGGCGTTGTACCGTATGCGGGTACATTCATGAAGGTCCGGAGGCTCCCGAGCAGTGCCCGATGTGCAAGGTCGGCAAGGAGAAATTCGTCGAAGTGGTGGAGCAGGAGGGCGACCTCGACTTCGTGACCGTCCACAAGCTCGGCGACGGCAAGGGCGCGAGCAAGGAGCTGTGGGAAGGATTGCAGAATCACTTCATGGGCGAGTGCACCGAGGTGGGCATGTACCTGGCGATGAGCCGTCAGGCCGACCGCGAGGGCTATCCCGAGATCGCCGAGGCCTACAAGCGTTACGCATGGGAGGAGGCCGAGCACGCTTCGAAGTTCGCCGAGCTGATCGGCGAAGTGGTATGGGACACGAAGACCAACCTCTTCAAGCGCATGAACGCCGAGTGCGGCGCCTGCGAGGACAAGATGCGTCTGGCGCGTCTGGCCAAGGAGGAGAACCTCGACGCCGTACACGACACGGTGCACGAGATGGCCAAGGACGAGGCCCGTCACGGCAAGGGTTTCGAGGGGTTGTACAAGCGCTACTTCGGCAAATAATCCGAACCGTAACCGGTTCAGGCAGGAGCGGCTCCCGCAAGGGCGCCGCTCTTTTTTCGTGCCGGAACGGTATGGGTGCGCGATTTTTTCCTATCTTTGGCTCCGGTTACACGAATCCGTAAAAAACGAACGATATGAAACGCTTTCTTCTGCCGCTCGTCTGTGCGGCGCTGGCTTTCGGGGTCGCCTCCTGTTCCGACGACGATACGCCGGGCGATCCCGCCGGAACCGTCATGCTCAACATGCTCGACGAGCACAACGGCAGGACGCTGCTGGACGATTCGGACATCTATATCAACGATGCGGGAAACTTCGTCAGCGGGGGCGATTGCTCGCTCTTCATGCTGGGCGAGGCATCGGGGCTGGGGGCAGTCCGGATCGCGTCGCTGAGGAATCCGGTTCCGGAAGCCGCCGTATCGCCGGGACAGGGTTATGCGGCAGTCTGTTCCGCCGCCGCGATGCAGTTCCCGTCGCAGTGCGTGGCGTTGCCGTTGGACGGCAGCGGTGCGAACCTGCTCAAGTTCTACGTCGTTTCGTCCCTGCCCGACGGGGAGAACGGCTCCAAGGGGGCCGTCGTCAAGTTCGTCACGGTGCAGCCGCAGCGGCACGGGCTTCCCGAGTGGGGCGATACGGTGCTGACGATCGAAAATTACGACCACCTCGGGCAGGAGGTGGTCTATACGTTGCCGACCGAGGATTTCGAGTTCGTTCTCGACGGGGAGGGACAGATTGGATGCGAGAAGCGGGGCCGGAAACTGGTCTTCGCGCTGACCGACTGGCCCTATCCGGGGCAGAGATTCGGACTGACGCTGCGCATCGGCGAGAGCTATACGAACGTGTTCGTGGAGTTTCTGAGCTGATGCGGGCCGTCCTTTCGGGACCGGGACGCATGGAAAATCCGGATGCCTGACCGCATCCGGATTTTTCCGTATTCACTCCTTGCGCAGCTCCTCGCGCACGGCGAGAAAGAGTTGCAGCTTTCCGGAGAGCCATTCGTAACCCGTTTTGGCGGCGTGGGCCACGTCGTAAACCGTCTCGACCTGATCCTGTATGCGGTCGATCGGCGCACGCAGCGCCAGCGCATAGATCGCGGCGGCGAGGAGGAAGCAGAGGCCGCTGACGATCAGCGTCGCCGTGACGAGCGATCCGGTGAGCGCCGAGAGCCAGACGACCAGCGTCGTGAGCAGCAGCACGATCCCCGTGGCTGCCGTCAGCGCGAAGGCGAGCAGCGCCACGAGGAACCGTCCTCCGGAGGGTTTGTTTTCCATGAGCGTATGTGCGGCTATTTGCCTTCGGCCTTGCCGCGCACCTCCTCGATCTTTTCTTCCGCCTTTCCCTGGGCTTTCCGGGCGGCGGCTTTCGCCTTGTCGAGTTCGTCGTTGGCGAAGTCCTTGATCTGTCGGCGCAGTTCGGGTCCCGACTGAGGCGTGAGCAGCATGGCCAGCGTGGCTCCGATGACCATGCCGCCCAGCATGGATGCGATGATAGTGGCTGTGTTTTTCATGATGATTGAGTTTTGATACGCCCTTATCGCTTGCAAAGTCCGGGCCAAAGCCCTATCTTTGGGATATGATCGCAGACTCCGGCAGATCGGTCGCCTTCACGGGGCACCGTACGTACGACGGGACTGCGGCGGAGAGGCTCTCCGCTGCAGTGGAGCGGTTGTACGGACGCGGGTTCCGCACGTTTCTTTCGGGAATGGCCGTGGGGTTCGACCTCGCGGCGGCCGAGGCCGTGCTGACGCTGCGTGCGGCGCATTCCGACGTGCGGCTGGTCGCCGTCGTCCCTTTCCGCGGGCAGGAGGAGCGCTTCTCTCCGGCCGACCGGGTGCGTTTCCTCCGTGCGGTCGCCGCGGCCGACGAGGTGGAGGTGCTCGCCGGGGGATATCGCCGGGGATGTTACGCCGTGCGCAACGATTTCCTGGTCGATCGGGCCGCGCTCGTCGTGGCATGGTACGACGGTTCGCCGGGCGGCACGCGCTACACCCTGAGCCGGGCCCTGGCCCGCGGCCGCGAGGTGTGGAATCTCCACCCTTCGGGCGGCGGCCTTGCGATCCGCCCCGTGCAGCCGGCGCTGTTCTGAGCGTGCGGGGCGGTTCGGGTGCGGGCAAAAAAACACCCGGCAGGTCTCGGAAAGACCCGCCGGGCGTTCGGTGAAATCCGTCGCCGGATTATTTCCAGTTGAGGATCTTGTGGAAGTCGTACTCCTCGGGGTTGGCCACATACTGCTTGGCGGCCTCGTAGTCGGCCGGCGTGACGGCGTTGAGGATGTTCTCCACCACCGAGGTGAACTTGTCCGAGTTGATGTCCACCAGACGGGGCGGAATCTTGCCCGTCGCGGGGTCTTGCAGGTCCTTGAGGTAGAGCGGCGAGACGTTGCCCTCCGAATCCACGTAAACCATGCAGCCCGTCTTGCCCTCGGCGAAGAGCTTGTGCACGCCGATACCCAGCTCCGAGCAGTACGTGAGGTCGTAGGCGATCGGGGTCTGGCAGCGGATTTCGTAGCCCAGCTCCACGGGGCGGCTCTTGACCTTGATGCCCAGCTCCTTGAGCTTCTTCTCGATCATCTCGTTGAAGATGTGTGCCTTCGACACCTTGCCCAGCTCGGGATGTCCGTGCTCGTCGTAGGTGAAGTGCACGCCGCTCTTGCGGATCTCCTCGTCCGACAGCGCGTGGAACACGCCCTCCGAAATGACGGCGGCGCCGTAGTCCATGCCCATGATCTTACGCTTGATGATCGACGAGATGACCAGGTTCACGATCTTCTCGACGGTGATCTCCGTCTTGTCGAACATTTCGGGAATGACGATCATCGGGTAGTGGCACGCCTCGCCGATGCCGAATGCCAGGTGGCCGGCCGAACGTCCCATGGCTGCCAGCACGAACCAGTTGCCGCTCGTGCGTGCGTCCACATAGACGGCGCGGGCAATGACCGCACCCTTGTCCTTGGCCGACTCGTAGCCGAACGTCGGCGTGCCTTTCGGCAGCGGCAGGTCGTTGTCGATGGTCTTCGGCACGTGGATGTTGGCGATGGGGTATTTCTTCGCCTCGAGGAACTTGGCGATGCGGTTGGCCGTCGAGGCCGTGTCGTCGCCGCCGACCGTCACGAGCAGTTTCACGTTGTTGTCGGTGAAGAACTTGAGGTTGAAGTTGTTTTCGAAATCGGCGTCCGTCGGTTTGAAACGGCTCATCTGCAGGAACGAACCGCCCTGGTTGAAGATGCCGTCGGCCATCGGGTAGTCGATGTCCACGGTGCGGGGCGAGGGGTTGAACAGGCCCGTATAGCCCTCGTGCAGGCCGATTACGCGGTAACCTTTGCGCAGGAACGTCTTGGCGACGCTGCCCACCACGGTATTCATGCCGGGGGCCGGTCCGCCGCCGGTCAGGATTGCGATTGCTTCTTTCATGATTCTGTTCGGTTTATGGTATTTTGTTGAACCTTCCGTTTCGGATTTTGGCCGCCCAAAAATACGACATATTTTTCAAACGGGCAAGAAAAAGGGGGCTTCCGTCGCCGAAAGCCCCCTCTGAAAATCGGTAATTATAGTTTACTCAACTACAGTTACGTTGATGGCCTGCTCGCCTTTGGCTCCCGAGCCTACCTCGAACTGGACCGACTGACCTTCGTTGAGCGACTTGAAACCGTCCGTTGCAATTCCCGAGAAGTGCACGAAAATCTCCTTGCCGTTCTCCGCCGTAATGAATCCGTAGCCTTTCTTGCTATCGAACCATTTTACTTTACCTGTCATAAAAAAAGTGTTAAAAGTGTTAATGTCTGACAAAGTAACGCAAAAAACATTGGCTTTCAAAACTTTTTACCGTTTTTTTTCGGGTCTGCGGGAAAAAAGTTATCTTTGTGGGGGCGGTTCTGTCCGCCGTGTCCGTCCGGTCCGCGTGATGCGTCTCGGGGCGGGATCCGGGCACGGTTCGGCAGATGGCCCGGGAGAGGCGGCCGGAAGCGGCCGGAGCGGAGAGGCCCCCTGTTTCTGGAATTTTAAGAAGAACCGAAAATTCGGACAACGATATGAACAGACGAGTGAAATTGGCGATTCTGGCCCTGCTGGGCTTTTCGACGGCCTGCTCGACGGTGAAGGATTCGCCGCGCCGGGACGGGAAGGCGTGCGGGAGCGACGAGGCTCCGGCTCCGGATTCCGTGGAACGGAAGATTCCGCCGCGGATCGTCCTCATGTACGGCGTGCGGCCGCCGCATCCCGTGCAGTCCGTTCCGCGGCAGGACGGCGGGAGCGCCGCTCCGGCGGACAGCGCGGCCGTGCGCAGCGGAGCGCCCGTATCGGCTGTTCCGGCGGAATCCGCCGAATCCGTTGAATCCGCGGCGGGAGGGCGGTGACGATGCCCGGACGCCGTATCGGGCCGCGTAAACGGCTGGCCCTCGAACTCTTCTCCGGTCTCTATGCGGACAAGGTGCGCGAACACCGTCTCGATACGCTCTTCTGGGAGTGTACGCTGCGGTGCAACCTCGCATGCAGGCATTGCGGGAGCGACTGCCGCACGGATCCCGGCGTGAAGGACATGCCGGCGGAGGATTTCCTGCGGGTGCTGGACGAGGAGGTGACGCCGCACGTCGATCCCGCCGGGGTGCTCGTCATCCTCTCGGGCGGCGAGGTGCTCGTGCGCGACGATCTGGAACGGATCGGTTCGGAGATCGCCCGCCGCGGCTACCCGTGGGGGATGGTGACCAACGGCCTGGCGCTGACGCCGGAACGGCTGCACGGCCTGATTCGTGCCGGGTTGCGGACGATTTCGGTGAGCCTCGACGGATTCGAGCGGGAACACAACCGCATCCGGTGCAATCCGGCGAGTTTCGCCCGGGCGATGGACGCCGTGCGGCATATCGTGCGCGAGCCGGAGTTGGCTTTCGATGTCGTGACCTGCGTCACGGAACCGCTCGTCCCGCGGCTCGAAGCCTTCCGCGACCGGCTCGTCGCCGAGGGGGTGCGCCATTGGCGGCTCTTCTCGATCTTCCCTGCGGGACGCGCCAAAGGCGACGGAACGCTCCGCCTGACCGATGCCGGTTTCCGCACGCTGCTCGACTTCATCCGCCGTACGCGCCGCGAAGGGCGCATCGACGCCAGCTATGCCTGCGAGGGCTTTCTGGGAGGGTACGAGGCGGAGGTGCGCGACCATTTCTACCAATGCGCCGCCGGGGTCTCCGTGGCTTCGGTGCGGGTGGACGGCTCGATTTCGGGCTGCACGTCGATCCGTGCGAATTTCCATCAGGGCAATATCTACCGCGACCGCTTCTGGGAGGTGTGGCAGTCGCGTTTCGAACGCTTCCGCGACCGGGAGTGGATGCGCCGCGGCGTGTGTGCCGGCTGCGGGGTTTTCCGCTTCTGCCGGGGCGGCGGAATGCATTTGCGCGACGACGACGGCGAGTTGCTCTGCTGCCATTACAACCGGTTGTGAATGCCCGCTGTGGCGTCGTCCGATCCGCCTCCGGCCTTTCCGATCCGGGCGCGCCGCGCCGCGGCGGTTTTGCCGGACCGCTTGCCGGCGGAGAGAGACGAAAAGCTATTTTTTTGCGAATTTATTTTGTCTTTTCGGATTTTAGGCTTATCTTTGTGCGCTCTTAAAACGATAAGGGCGTTTGTTCGGGGTGTAGCGCAGTCCGGTTAGCGCGCCAGCTTCGGGAGTTGGAGGTCGCTGGTTCGAATCCAGTCTCCCCGACAAATCGGCAGACCGCCCGCAGGGGGTCTGCTTTTTTTATTTGCCGGGCATCGGGCCCGGGGCGGATATTCCGGTATGCCGCCGCGGATGCCGCCCGGACGATTCGGGGTGTAGCGCAGTCCGGTTAGCGCACCTGCTTTGGGAGCAGGGGGTCACAGGTTCGAATCCTGTTACCCCGACTTTTGAAAATCAGTCGTTTATGTAAATATAAACGGCTGATTTGTTTTTGTATTTACACACAATTTACACACAACTTTCCGGATTTTGCGAATAGTTCGGTGTGCGAGTAAAAAGAAATTCGGCGCCTACTTCCGGTAAAAAAGGGGTATCCTCACAGGATACCCCTTTTTCTACATTGTTGTGGGCTTGGGGAAGGTCTGCAATTCTTTTTTACTTTGTCTTTTTCGCTCGCACGATTTCGAGAATCACCCGGTCGCCGTCGAGAATCAGCATCCCGTGTCGGCGGGGATCGCCGCCTTTGGTTCGGTGCTCTGCTTCGCATTCGGTTCGGATGCGGACGCAGCGGAAACCTGCAGCCTCGAAAGCCGATCCGATCAGCGACAGGTCGTTGCGCTTCGATACATATACTTGCTTTTTCATAGTGTCAGTTGTTGAAGTCGTAGGATTTATTAGTCGTTTGTCAGTCGATTAATACTTGTAACGCCTCGGCAATGTCGGGGCATTCGTTCCCGTCTTTGTCCCATACGTCGGCCACGGTAACGGAACCGCCGCCGGGTTTGGTCCTGTACTCGATAAAGGCCATATAACCCGCGTGTGTAACCTCTAATCCTTCATCCGCTCCGTCGCAGTTGGCGGCGACATATTCCCGGATCAAGTCCGCCAGCGCGTTAATATCCGCCTCGGCATTGTTTTCCCGGTCGTAATTCGTGAAGTCGTAGGATTTATTCACCGAGGGGTCGAACGTCGAAAATTCGCCGTCCTTCTCCCATTCCCGGAGGGTATAGCACCCTTTCGGCAGATAGTCCGCCCGGCGGACGGCCTCGGCCTCGGTGGGGAATACCCCCAGCCGATAGCCGTCGCAAAGTAATTCGTAGATCATGACCTATATCTTCTCAAAAAACCGAATCCGAAATTTTTTCAACCGGTCCGCAAACCATTTGTCCCGGTCTTCGTCCGGAATAGCCGTATAGAGATTCGGATTCACATAGTCCCTGCAAATGCGCATCAACGTAATAAAGGCGAGTTCATCGAGACCCGTACATTGCTGGGTATCTGCTGCGATCCTATATAATTGGGCTGCCTGTTTTGCGGTCAAACATCTCGTAACCGTGTTTTTCATGATTATTCGGTTTTAGAGTTGAACATTTCGATAAGCCCCTGCGCCTCGATAAACGCCATCGCCCGGCGTGTTTCTTTCTTGGCTCTCTGCATACGGGCGAATATCTTGCAGAAAGTGTCCATAGCCTCGTTGTACTGATCGACCATTTGATTGTACGACTTCACGATGTCGCTATATTGCGACTTCATTTCGTCGAAGTTGTAGCGCACATAGGGCGACAGGTCGTGCAGCTTGCTGGCGTGGGCAAGGTAGATAGAATCCATACTGTCGAATACAGCATCAGGAGTGAATTGGCCCGATACGGGCGAATAGGGATTGTTTACTCTGTCAGATGCAACAGAGGCAGCGGGCACGATTGTGCCCTGGTTTTGAGTGTGTGACATAGAGATTTAGGATAAATAAAAAGCCGTTTTTAGGTGTCCTACGCTCTCTATAAAGCGCTGGGGCGTTTCCGCTACCCACACCATGAACGGCAAATTGCGTGTCGAAAATAATCATATTTATAGAGATTTAGGATAGTGCAAATATAGCCCTTATTTTTGAAACCGCAAGGGCTGGGGCGGTTATTCTTTGCTATTTGTCACACTTACTATCATCCAACTAACCCCGACAAGCCAAGTCAAAAAAACTACAAATTGGTAAAGTCTTATAGAGATTGGCGCATCCGAGTTCATAATATAGACACCAACGAACATAAGGCCGATAAAGCCGAGAAACATAAAAATCACGAATACCGTCAATCCGGCCATTTTTAGCCAGTTCTTTATCGACTTTTTGATTACCCGCCTAACAGCCTCTTCGGCCGCTTCATCTGCTCGGGCATCGGTATAATCTTTCAGCCCTTCAATCAAAAAGCGGGTGTAATTCAATAAGTCCCTTTCATCATTCATATCAATACACCGTTACGAAATTCTCAACCTTGAACGACCGCCAGCCGGCCGCCTCCACGTCGTAGTATTTGACCGTTTGGCCGTCATCTGGACGTCCGATTCCCTTCACCGTTGCGGCCACATCGTGCAGCGTACCGCAAGCCTTACGCAGCGAGCCGTCGGCCTTCTCGTAAGCGAACCGGACCACGCCGGCCCGCATCCGCTTCGTCAGCCGGTAAAGTTCCCACGCCTTAGAAAGGCATACGGAGAAGGCCCGGCCAGTCGAGCGGAACAGCGCCCACGCCCGGCGCATAATCGTTTGTAAATCGTTTCTTTTCATAATCGTGTTATTTGTCGAGTATTGCGATAATTCGTTCGATACATGCCCGCTGTTCATCGAGCAGGGCGGCCAGCCTGTCGGCCGATTGGATTGCTTCGTTATTCATAGTTATTTCGAGGTTTTGCGAGAATCTCGCTATTTCAATCACCATAGTAGCGGCCATATTCGCCGTAGTAGTCGGCCGGAATCGTCAGCAACTCGGGGTTATAAGTCGTCGTTTTGGCCTGCGCATCTTCCTCGGCAAGGTTGCGGCCCTCGATCTTCGCGGCCAACATCGCCAGCTTCTCGCTGCGCCACGCCTTGCGAAGTGCTGCGGCGAAGGTCTTGCACATCTTCGCTTTGAACATATACCAAGCATTGCGGAAGATTTTAGACAGGTTGTATTTGCTCGTTGCTTTCATGGTTTTATATCGTTTTGTGTTATGATTACGATGCAAATATACTGTATTAAAATATATTCTCCAAATATTATATATCTTTTTTGAGAATATTTTTACGCTTTTTATATCGCATATATAAATAATAGTTATATTTGCATACGATATAAACCCTATTTAATCGCTTATGCAGTTGAGAATTAAGGAGGTAAGCAAATCGCAAGGGATTTCTATTACCAAACTTGCGGAATTGGTCGGAATCACTCAGCCCAATATGTCGAATATTGCCAACGGTAAAACCTCGCCGTCTTTGGATTTGCTGGAGCGTATCGCCGCCGCCCTGGGTGTGCCGGTTCCGGAGCTTTTCGCCCCTCGGCCGACGAACACGATCACCTGCCCGAAATGCGGGACGGTGCTGGAGGTAAAGGAACGGGAATAGCCTCCGGCATTCATACTGTTTTCGATACTCCGCGATTTTTACAAATTCTGCAACGAATATTTGGAGGGGGGGGAATTTTGTAACTTTGCCGAACCTAACTAATACAATTAACGACATGAAGAAAATTTTACTCTTGTTTGCAGCGGTGGGTACTTTAATTTCTGCGGGGTGCTCGGACAATGACGAAAAGACAGGCAGCGACGAGCTTGTGGGGACTACTTGGGCCTATACCGAAACAGATTCGGATTATTCGATCAACGAAACATTAGTATTTAAATCCGCATCTACTTGTGTTTATTCTCTTGTGGAAAAAGAAAACGGGATAACGGTAACCGACATTTCTACGACAGGTAAATATACTTATAACCCGCCTATCGTTAAAATAAATATTTCATACGAAGGCCAAAATGCGACAAAGGAATTAACAGTTTCAGGTAACACAATGTCGGACGCATCCGGATACACTTTTACATTAAAAGACTAATATAAAATCCCCGCCAATTCCATTTTGGCGGGGATTTTATATATTATGCGAAAAGCATGATATTAACAGAGTTTGCCCGGGCGCTTTCCTTTAAGTTCTGCTGAGAATTGTATAATCTCGGAATTAAACCCCTTGATCGCATTTACACACTTCATTACATTTTGCCTCTTTAATTCGCATGTTTGAGCTATTTCGGGATTATTGAGTTTATCCTCCTTTAACCGCGTTAATGCCTTTCGCCACGCAACAAGAGCGGTTAATAAATCCGATCTTAGCTCCAATTCTTTGGCTAACAAGTCTTTAATATCCATGATTATTATAATTTTTCAGCGATGCGATTGATTCCATCTTCAACTCGTGCAAGCCGCTTGTCGATGTTTTTAGTTGATGAATTGATTTCTGCCACCTCTATATAGGTTCTGACGGCGTATTGGAGCAGGTCATTGTTGATCTGTACATTCTGAATAGAAGCATTCCTAATATCCGCCACGGAGGATATGACCGATATGATGGATATGGTTTCATCCATAACATACGTACGGATGTCGCCCAGTTTCCCTTGTATGTCCGTGAGCCGTCCGTTTTGTTCCGCTACCTCGTCCTGTGAAGCGACTTGATAGCCGCGCGCCGTTCCCGATTGGGTGGGCGTTTCCGAAATATCGAATCCGTTTTCTTGGGCGGCTTGATTGACGGCCTCCAATAATTCATTAACCTGTCCCTGCTGAGCCACAGCATCATTAACAAGATTTTTCAGTACGCCAATCATCCCTTTTGTGCGTTCCGTTTCGGATATGTCCTCTTTTTTTGCCCATTCAAGCATATCGTTTTGCGCCTTTTCGGCAAGCGGAGCAATCGACACCGAATATATCATTTGCTTTGCAAGGGTTCGAATCATATCCCCGACACTATCGGAAAGTGCCGCAAACGCATCTGTTCCGCTTTCGGCCGCATTGACGAGTGCATCGGTTATCGTGTTGCCCAAATCTCCGAATATTCCGCTCAAATAATCGCTTACCGAGGCCAACGCATCCTCCATTTGGTCGTACAAGTCAATCGCATTTTGCAATGCGTTCTTGTTGGCCTCACTCATTTTACGAGTGTTTAAAATGGTTTCGGCCAACTCCCGGTTAAACTCGCCATTGCTGGAAATAAGTTCGGGATAAACTTTCAAAATATCGCTGTAAAGGTCCTTTCCTTTTCCCCATCCGAACAATCCTGTCTTTTTGTGACCGGTTACAATGTCGATATTAGCGACATCGGAAAGTGCATTTTCCAAACTTTGGACGGATTGTTTATAGACATCGACTGCGTTCGCGGCTTTTGCATACTGGTCCGTCCCGAATATTGTAGTGCCTTTTTCGTACTCTAAATTCTGCTCCAGCAATAAAAGATTGTATTCTCGTTGCTGGGCTATTTCTGCGTTTTTTATGGCCGTCAATGCCTCATGGTGTCGTTTTGCTGCCGCGGATGCCACCGAGAATAACGACGTCACAATGCCTATTCCAGCTCCTACGGCAGCGCCGGCGGGCCCACCAATAGACATTCCGGCCTGTGCTCCGCTTACGGCATTGTTTATCGTGTCAGACAGCAGATTCAAACTCTCTCCGAATCCGGCTACAAAATCGCTTCCGATAGCCTCTCCCAACTCGGACATAGTATCGCCTATATCTCCGATAAGGGTACTTGCTCCTTTGAATCCGGATATAATTTTATTGACTGCTTCCGTTTGTTTGTCCGCATCTTCCCCGGCCTCGGTAAGGTCCTTGAATCCCTTTATAAGTTGGCCGAACGGATCGCGTTTATTCAAAGCGTCAATTTTTCCTTTGAGCGCATCTAATATCGGCTTCAGCTTTTCGGGCTCGGCCGCTACGGCATCGACCTGTTCTTTCGTCAGTCCTAAAGCCGCAAGAATGGTCTCGTCGCCATTTCCATTTTTGGCTTTGTCGATATACTGCAATAACGATTCGGTATCGGCAATGATCTTTTTTATAGATGCCGTTGCCATCGTTTCGGAATCTTTGAAAAGGCGTGTCCATAAAGTCGTTTTTTTGAGCATGGACAAATCCAGCTCTTTCAACGCTTTATTCCTTTCTGCCTCCGCGCTCTTTTTCTCCCAGCTTGTTTCTGCCTGGGCTATCTTGGCCGCATATAATTCCGTAATTGCAAGGCGCTTTTGCTGATAATCCCCATATTCAGCCAAATATTCGTTTTGAGCTTGTCGCTCTTTATTCATCTGTGTCCCTATGGCCGAGGATATGGCCAATATGTACTGCGACAAATACGTGCTTCGGGCACTTGATACCCATTTTTGTTGTTCGGGGTTGAGGGTCCCGCCCTGTTTCTTTCGCAATTCGTTTTCTGCGTTCGTAATGGCCTGTTCGCGCTTTTTGTAGTCGAAATTGATTTGTGCTATTATTTTTGCCGATCCCTCCTTCATTGAATTTATTTCCGCCTGCAAGGCTTCATCACGAAGCTGTTGCAACTTCTTTTCAAGGTTTTTGATGGATTTCTCTTGTTCCGAAGCCGCTTTCTCTTGCTCCTTTTGTGTAGCTTCATATTCCTTGTTCCTTTCCTCCGGGGATTGGGTCGTGTATAACGGTTTAGCGGCTCGGGCCAGCTTCTCGTCCATTGCATCCATGGATTGAATGAACGCCTGCAAATTCCCATTATATACCTCCTCGATTATCTCGACAAGCTCATCCCCTCTTTTAGTCTTTTTCAGATCGTCGAATATTTCATCCTGAAGGGTGGATAACTTCTTTTCAAGTACATTATATATCTGTTCTATTTGTTGTGCCTCGCGCGCCGCCTGACTAAAAATAGAAGTTCCTTTGTATTCCTTCATTCGCCGTTGTGCATCTGCATATCGAAGGGTCAGCGGTTCTATTTCATGCAAAGCCGCGGAATAACGTTCCCAGGCTTTGGCCTCGGACAGTATTATTCTATAACCTGCATTTTCTTTTATTCTTTCCTCTGCGGCCTTTGCTTCCGCGGTCCGGATTATTGCGTCCCGTAAATCGTTATATGCCGTAATGGCATCCCCGAGCATAATTTGCTCGTTAGACATATTACTGAAATAGGCCGGATAAAGGTCCTGCAACTTTTTAACAGCTTCCGCACGCTCTTTTTGAGTGTTCGATAGGTCGGTAGCCGCTTTGTATAACTGTTCCAGTTTGACTATTTCGCCCTGTGCATCGATGTTTCCTCCGGACAATGTTTCGTGGAACTGCTCGGTGGCAACTTTTGCAGCATCCACAGCCTTTTTCCCTTTGAACAACGAGCCGACCCATCCGGTGATTTCCTTGCCGTAGAGCGTCAAAACGGTGATGCCGGCGACGAGGGCTGTCTGCCACGATATAATAGACGATAGCACCTGTTTCCAAACGGGCGTGAACGACTGTCCGGCATTTTTGAGCTCCTGCACCCGCTGTTTTGTCAAAGCGAGTTGATCGGCCAAAATAGGCAAGTTATTCGATATGGCGAGAAAAAACGTCTGCGGGCTTACGGCCAGCGACGGCAGTTCCCGTGCGACCTGCTGGATCGAGAACGACAATCCGTTCCAACTCGAGGCATAGTTGCCGACATTACGCTGATGATTGCCGATAGAAGCGTCCAGCTCCTTAATCTTCGTGTCGAGGGTCTGAATGTTTTTGAGCAGGTTTTGTCCTAACGTACTCTCGCGTTCTACCCCTTTCATGGATTCGTAAATGGCCCGCATCCGGGAGAGTGCCTGCGACATTTCATCCATCGAACCGGTGGCCGCTTGCTCTAATTTGATTTGATTGGCTAATTCTCGGCGCAATCGGGAAATCTGCAGCTTGTATTCTTCGATAGACGTGGAAGCCGACAATAATTGTCCCCTTTTTTTCGATGACAGTTGCCCGTTCTGCAATTCCTCTTTATTGAGAGCCGCAACAACAGCTTTTAATCGTGATACTTCATTCTGATATTGTCGAAGTTCGATCATCGCCTTGCTTTTGGCATCGCTGGCAGCTTTCAACTCCTCCAATAATCCCCTCCACGCCTCGGTTTCCGCATTGACGGCCTGCGCCCCCGAGGCGGAACCGACCGACGACGGGGCGGCCGGCGATGCGGCGGTCGGTTGCGAGACCGTTTTCGCCGCCTCGTTCTGCATCTGTGCGATCCGCTTCATGGTCTGCTCGACGCGGGCCTCCATTTCGGCGATTTTCCGGTTTATGACGTCGAATTCCTTCGTTCCCGAAGGAATGTCGGCCAAGACCTCTTTCAACCGTTTGAGCGAGGCGATAAAGCTGTTGAGCTTATCGGTCTCGGCATTTATTTTAAATGATAGTGCACTCATGGTTATTTCGTTCTGTAATTTTTATTATTTTTTGTAATTTACGCCGGATCCGCTCCAGCAGCTCGTCCAATTCCCGGCGGTTTAGGCCGATATTCAGCGTACTGTCGTCCCTTGCCCCTCCCCTCCGTTTGGTTGTCCGTTCGTACATATCCCCGATTTTATTATCTTTGACTTGTCGAGAATCAAAGCATCGGGGGCTGCTTTCCCGATAATTTTAGAGCAAAGCGGATGTATAGTCCGCCTTGCTCTTTTCGTTACTCGGCATCAGGGACAAACCGCCCTCCGTCCCAGGCTTCGCAAATCCTTTCCGGTAATATTTTCGCCTTTTCCGAAAACCGGTCGTATCGAATAACATCCGACACGTGCAATCCGTATTTAGGAAGCAATTCAGACAATTTTTCGACAGCATCCCGTACTTGTGTCGCCAAACCGTAAACCTCGATCTGCTGCGGGTCCGAAATGTAGATTTTTTCCTGCTCCTCGAAATATCGGTCGATGATGGTTTCATCGTATCCGACCGTGCCATCTTCCCGAACGATATAAACATCGGCAGGAATATTCCGATAAAATAGCAATGTGCGTTCGGCCTCCCGGCATAACACGGCTAATTGCTCGGACAGAATATCGAATAACTCCTGCTTTTTCCGCTTTTCCGCCGGGAAAAACAGGGCTTTGACAGAGTTTTTCATGCGGTCCTCCATCCGGGCACGGATCGCTTGCCCTCCACGTATGACGTCCCGGAATGTCTCTGTCGTCAAATTCTCGCCCAGCTCGGCCAACCTGTCGATCGTCACCTGTCGGGCAAGATCGTCGAACGCACGCAGAAATTCGCTTTTATCGTGCGCTAAAATCCGGTTCCCGATATAAATTTTCGCCTCTTTCGTTGTCATGGTCATTTCAATCCTTTAATTGCATTTTTACAGTAAGTTTCCCGAATTTTACGGGATTCGATCCGGGCCTGCATCGCTTCGGATACTTCTACCGGGTCGATCTCTACGTCGCCGGTTTCCCGGGCGATTTTCAGGGCGGCGGCGATTCCTTCGGTCTCGGCCACCTGCAATAATTCTTTTAATCGTTCCTGTTTCATTTTAATACTGTGCTACTGGTAGAATAAAGTTCGTTAAGTCCGCTGTCGCTCTGCACTTTGGGCAACAGTCTGTAAAGTGTCAAAAGCTCATCGTCGGTCAGTTTGCTATAATCGTAAACCGGCCCGTCGTCATGTACGGTTGCTTCGACGGCCTGGAGTTTCGGGATCGTGTACTGCATGAATTTTTCAAGCACCTGCAGCCGGTCTTTCGGATCGAGCGATTGCAAATCCCGTTCGATCTGTTCCCGGTTTCCTTCTACAAGCTGGGTAAGCCATTCCCGGGCATCCTGCGTTACCTTATTCGGGGTTCCGGCTTTCCGTCCGCCGGTCTTGGGGGTTCCTTTCGGTCGTGACATAATGTTTCTATTTTAATCTACTTTAGATTTGCGTTGCTTTGCCTGCCGTGCGAACCTCAACAGCGATTCGGCGATCTCCACCGCACGGTCGGGAGTAAAGGTTGCGAAGGCTTCGGGATCATCTTCCCCGTTGCCGTAGCCATTGACGAGCAAATAAACCTCCGAAGGGGCGGGTTTGCCGTTCATGGTGACGTCCGTAACTCCCACCGTTAGGGTCGTACCGTCATGTTTGAAAATCTGACACGGCGCAAAGGCCGTCTTTCTCTTGTTCTGTTCCATTGTTTTTTTCGTTTAATTCGTTTAATGAGGATAGCGCAAAACATGCTATCCCTGACAATCAGTGATTTATGCAACAAACCACTTTAATTACGGAATCGGTTGAATCTGGGTTGTTTTTGGGTTGTTTCGCTGGGGCGGTTGTCATGCACGGTATCTGCCGGCCTCAAATCCATTCGCCATATAGAAGGCGATTTTGTCGGCTGTGTGCTTCTCTCCTCCGCGGATGCAAAGGGCCGTGCCGAAGCCGAACTCCGAGGAACTCGGATAGCGTTCGTAGGGTTCCCCTGTGCCTCGGGTTTCTTTGGGTGCTTTGAACACCTCGTAATAAGTCAGTCCTTCGGAGGTGGTACGCTTGTAACAATACATCCCGTTAGCCTCGTTGTGGGCGATTTTCACGAATTTATCGCCGAACTTCGTAAACTCATTCCGCAAAGGCGGGCACAATAGCTGTTTTTTCATATAACCTCTTTATTTTTTCGATTATCTTTCGTGTTGTGGGTACTTATTCCACCGGGGTGTTTTCATGCGCTCAAATCGCGTATTTCGTCAAAACGGCTCGTTCTCTCCGGTGGCATCCGATGCCGGACCGTCGTAGTCGGTTATGCGGGTCAGGCTCTCGTTATGCCGGAAGCAAATCGCACCTATTGCGCCCTCGCGGTTCTTGGCGATGTGGAGCACCCCGACACCCTCGGAGGAAATAGCCCCGTATTTCCCCGCCTCGATGGTTTCGACACCGTACACCGCCGGGCGGTCGATAAAAATCACCATATCGGCGTCCTGCTCGATGGCTCCCGATTCCCGAAGGTCGGACAACTGCGGCGTTTTGTCGGCCCGTTCCTCAACCTTGCGGGAGAGCTGCGACAGCAGGATAACCGGCACGTCGAGTTCCTTTGCGAGCAGCTTTGCCGCCCGGCTGGCGGCGGCGATCTCACGTTCGCGGGTGGTGTTCGGGTTGCGCATTGCGGCATCGACGAGTTGGAGGTAGTCGATAACGACCATCCCGCACCGTCCCCGGCGGTGCATCGCCTTGCATTGCGAGCGGATCGAGTTCATCGAAAGGTGCGCCCGGTCGTTGAGGTAAACCGGTATCGCCGAAAGGTCCGCGCCGGCCTGTTCGAGTTTGCCCCATTCGGCGGCCTTTACGTTACCCGTGCGGAATGCCCCCGCATCAACCCCCGAGCCGCCGACCAACATACGGCCGGCCAACTGCTCGTCGGACATCTCCAGCGAAAAGACGCACACCGGAACCCCGGCATCAGCAGCGGCGCGGGTGAAATGGAGCATTACGGCCGATTTGCCCATACCGGGCCGGCCAGCCAGCACGATAAGCTGGCCACCCCTCCAGCCGCCCGTCAAAGCGTCGAGACGCCGCAAGCCTGTCGAAAACCCTACGCATTCTCCGGACTGCACGGCCTTTTGTCGCCGTTCGAGGTTGTCGAGAGCTGCCCGCACGACCTCCGAAAGCGGTGTAATATCGTCGGCGTGGACCGTTGCGGCGGCTATGGCGGTTATTTCTGTTGTCGCCCAATCCAAAACGCCCGAGGGATCGGAGGCCGCCCGCGCTGCGAGTTCATGGCCGAATAGGCACAACCGGCGGCGGGTCTCCGTGTCTTTGAGCTGCCGGGCGTGGTCGAGGACATTCGCCCCCGAGCCGACGGCCTGCGTAAGCTTTGCCAGGTAGGCCGCCGGGTTGCCTAACCCCTCAACGGTTTTACAACGCTGTGCAAGTGTGTAGAGGTCGATTTTGACGTCTTCCGCAAGCATCGAGAGCATCACGCCGTAGATTTTGCCGTTTTTTGAGGTCTGGAATGCCGAAATTTCGACGATCTCCGCCACGTCGGGCAAGTATTCCGGTTCGAGGATCAAAGCGCCCAAAACGGCCGCTTCAAGCTCGGGAGATTCCGGGAGCGTCAAATCGTCGGGACGGTTACAGGAAATTTGTTTTTCGCGTTTCATGGCTTGGGGTGTTTACGGGTTTGTTAAATTCGGATTTACGGCGTATCCAATTCCGCGCGGCGGCTTGCCAGTTCTTCATCGGGGATTTACCGGACACTTGCCAGCCGTTCGCCTCGAAATGGTCGTAGAAACTTTCCGCATCCGTATCCGTTCCGTGAATCTTCGAAAAATAATCTTTGACTATTTCGAGCGCGGGGACGACAAACGCCGTGCGTTTGGTAGTCCCTCGGCGCGGCTTGGCCGCGCTTGTCGGTTCGATAGCGTCGGGACTTTCCGGGCTTGATTCTTCCCCCTTACAATCCCCCTTTACTCTCTCTAAACTTTCTTTTACTTTACTTTCCTTTACTTTACTTGTTATAACGGTGTTATCCTTTTGTAATAACGGTGTTATAACATTGTTATCTCCCCAGCGTCGAACCATTCCTAAACGTCCTGCCGCTGAACGCTTTGCACGCTTTTCATTAAAAACCAACATTCGGCGGTTTAGGCTCTCCGAGAAAAATATTTTATCATCTTTCACCGTGAAAAGTTCGTAGTTAAACACTACCGTCCGCACCTTCTCTGCAGAAGTGTTGTAACGACGTGCAAGTGCGGGAATATTAGCCACAGGATAGGTGTAATCCGGCTGGTCGCGGAGGGTTTCAATAAGCATCCAATAAATGCCGTAACCCTCCATCCCCAGTTGCTCAATCAACAACACGCATTTAGGGTCGTCTTTTGCATTGCTGTCATGCGGGAAATAATAGCAATCCTTACTCATTGCGTACCTCCTTTCCTGCGTTGCCTCCGTGAATAAAATACCGTTTGAACCGTCCGCCGTGCTCAGATTTGAACCACTCATCGGCTATATTCACGCCCTTTACCCGCAGATCGCGGATCACCGATCGGGGATCAGACATGCGTAATGCGGTCGAAATATCCGCGGCGGAGTATTGCCCGCCGTTCGATAAAAGGTCGTACACCCGCTTTTGATGAAAGGATAATTTTGCCGGAAAATTGTTATCTTTGCTGCGGTTCTCGTTGCCGTTCCCGCTGTACGTGGCGGGGGCGGCATTATTATTTACGTTCATAGTCTTCCGGATTATTTACGGTTGGCACTTTTGGCGATACGCGAGGCGGCGGTCGTGTGGCGGTCCTCGTGTGTGATAGTGCGCGATTCAATCCAGGCGAGCAGCTCCCGCCGGGAAAATACCGTCCGGCGGCCGAACTTTTTGTAAGGAATCGTATTTTTGTAAACGAGGTTGTAAAGCGTCGCCCGCGTGGTGGGTATGCCCTGTTCGGTCAGGAACCGGGCGGCATCTTCGACGTTCATTCCGTCGGTCTCGACGGGCTCGTTCTTGCGCCGGAAGTCGGCGAGTTTCGGAAGAATCGCGGAAACCTCGTCGGCGACGATGGCGCGAAGCTCCGCGGGAGTTGTGACGATAACGGTAGTATCCATTGCGTCGTGAAGTTTTAAAAATTAAACACTGGCCCGCGTCCGGGTTAGGTGAACATTCACGATGCAAAGGAATAATAAGAAAGAAATAAACAGAATAAAAACACAGTTGCAGTAGTTACCCGCAACTACTGCAACTGAAAAAGCAAAAAAAATGAAGTGACGAAGTTAGTAGATGTATTCCCTAAATTGCCCTCTGCACAATTTAGGGCGTGTAAATCAATTAGTTGAATATCTTAATTTATTGCAAATATAAGTTTGCCGAATCAATATCCAACGGTGAAACAAGGTTGGTGCAAATGTACTTCGTTACCCCCTGCCGTGAGCCTATATTTCTCCCGTCGTTATATATATCACACAAGGCCCTATAAATAGCACCTCTTTCCCCGTCGGCAATTGGACGCATTATTCCGTTTGCAATCAATGCGGTAATAATTGCTCCATACATTTTTGTTGGCAAATCTCTTGGCAACTGTCGCAGCTTATTTATTACGCTTCCCTTGTCTTCAACCTGAAGATAGGTGGCAAAATCGGTATTCGATACATTTGCATCAAGGTATGATATTTTAGCCAGAAAATCCCGACGCACTTGTATAGAATTTTCCAATAATTTGCAACGCTCTATAACGATAGAAATGCGTTCGTCACAATTATATCCGGCCTTATGCGATGCATTGTATTTCTCCAATAATTCGGCTTTGGCTGTTTCTCGACAAAGTTTCGAGAATTTGAAATCATATTCATTAAACGGCATTCCAAATTCGTCCACATACCCGGGTAAGTCCTCGTCGAAACGTATCTTTCCCGATTCAATAGCTTTAGTAAATAATTCGTGCGCAATTTCCTTTGCATATTCGGAAATCGTTTGTTCTGGGAACAGTATATCCCGATCGTATCCGAATGTACGTTTATTATCGCATATAACTTCTTCGATCTCTTTTTTGATAACGGATAACACCCGCACACGATCTGCATACGTGTAGCTCTCCGCCCATTTGATTTCTCGGCAAATTTCCGCGCATTTTCCACGTATTCGTAATGTGTTGTCTCGGATGTATTTTTTTTGTTCATCGTTTAAATGACGTTCGGATGTCCAATGTTTTGGGAAAGGCAATGTATATCTCGGTTTTGGAGCCTGTTTAGGTTTAGAAAACGGTTTTATACGAGACCACGGTATCGGCGTATCTTCTATTTGCCCCCTTATTTGCTCAATTCTTAATTTTAACTGTTGTACCTTATGCAACTTGGCAGAGCTAAATTTATCCATACCCTAAAATTTCGTTAATAATTCCGCATTCTTTACTCGCTCCTCCCGTTCGAAGCTGGCGAGGTAGTTCTCCGTCGTTTTGAGGTCGCTATGCCCCAGCGATTCGGAAATATACGCGATGTTCGCCCCGGCCCGCTTTAATACCGTAGCGAAGGAATGCCGGGCCGTGTAGGTCGAAATAGACCCGATCCCGAGAGTTTCTCCGATTTCCTTCATGCGCTTGTTGATCGTGTGCGTCATATCCTTAGTTCGGTTCTTGGCTGTCATGGCATCTTCCCGGCCCGTCAGCACCGGGAAAATAAAGGCATCCGGTCTTTTCAGATTGCCCCATCGGTTGATGATTTCTTGCATCGGAGGGGTCAGTACAACCCGAATATCGCGTAACGTGCGGAGGGTGTTTTCGGTCTTTTGACGGGTGAAACAGATTTCCCCATTCACAATATCTCGATACCTCAACCGCACGAAATCGGCGACGTTGATTCCATTACACAGATAGAGGAATAGCCAATAATCACGATACCGAGCTGTGGTTTGTCGGCCGTCGTCATATCGGGCAATACGGCCTATTTGTTCAAGCGTGAGGGCCATTTTCCGGCCTGTTCCAGCTTGTATGCGGTATTTTCCGGGGCCCCGGCCAAATGGATATTGCGCCTCGCGGATAATTCCTTGCTGCTTGGCTATGTTGAGGATCGCCCGCAGGGTTCGTAGGTGGATTGCGATAGTTGTCTGCGCCTTCCCTTCTTTGCGTAGAAATAAAACGTATTTTTCAAGCCACAATACGGTGATGGATTCAAAGTGGATGCGAGGACCCGCAAACCGCTCCAACCCTTTCAGCACGTTATCGTAGATCAACATATTGCCGACCTGCAGGGCTTTACTTAACGCCTCCATCCGAGCCCGGAATGCCGTGTTTACTGTGTCGGTAGCCGCATTTTTCAATCTATTGTTAAGAGCTTCGAGCGAGAACCCGCCCGAGGTGGCCAGCTCCTCAACGGCCGACCGCACGATCTGGTAACTGCTTTCTATGTCCTTGCGAACTGCTACGAATATCCGGGCTTTTGTTGTCGGTAGTGCCGCCCACTCCTCGGCGGTCATGTCTTTTCCGGTAGGGTAGTACCATCGGATCCGCTTGTAAGTGACACGGATTTTTACGGGACACTTTCCGGACTTTTTCGGGTGTGCGGTGTCGAGCATTGGTGCTACCGTTATACCGTCTTTCGAATAGTTCATGTGTGTGTAAATTTGGGTTCAGGTGCACAATTTACACACAAAAATACAAATTTCCATGAAATAAACAAAAACAAAATGAAAAGAATTTGCTATATTTATGGCTGAAATACAGGTGATTATAAAACAAACAAGAAATTGTCGAAAATCGCTGAAAATTGGCGTATTACGCTTTGGGAGCAGGGGGTCACAGGTTCGAATCCTGTTACCCCGACTTTACGGAAAAAGCCTTTCAGATTTCTGAAAGGCTTTTTCCGTGTTTCATGCGGTGCGGCGGGCGGCGGGACGCAGTCGGTTCAGCTTCGTCCCACCGATTCGAGCAGGTGGCCGAAGTCCTCCTGCGGGGCGGGCATGTAGATCGAGAAGCCGAGCGCCTGTGCCGTATCGACGTTCCTGCTGCCATCGTCGATGAAGAGCGTTTCGGCGGGTTCCAGACCGCTCGCGGCGATCATTTTCCGGAAAATCGCCTCGGAGGGCTTCAGCTCGTGCATCCGGTAGGAGAGGTAAACGGCGTCGAAATAGTACTCCATGTCGTGCCCGTCGGCCGTGAACATGCGCCGGACGAACTCCATCGAGGCCGGGTTGTTGTTCGAGAGCACGTAGGTCCGGATACCCCGGCGGCGGAGCGCCTCGATCTGGCGGAGTTTCGCGACGGGGATCGTCACCAGAAACTCCCCGTAGGCCCACGCGATCCGTTCGTCCGGGACGTCGGGCGTACCCGAGAGGCGGCGCATCTCCTCGCACGCCTCGTGGAAGGTGATGTCGCCGTGTTCGAGGCGGCCGATCATCTCGGCGGGGTAGTAGGGGTTGATGAGCTCCGCCACGGCGTCCATGCCGAGCGTGCGGAACGCCGCGATGCAGCGATTCAGGTCGAGGTCCACGAGGACGCCCCCGAGGTCGAATACTACGTTTTTGATCTTTTCCATGGTTTCCGGAGCCGGAGCGGTCGGGTCCGGCGGCACAAAGATACGAAATTTTGCGTTCCGGCGCTCCGGTCTTTCAGTGCGGACGGTATTCTGCCTGCACAGGACGCATTTTTCCGGCGGGGGCGCATGCGGAAGGCGATGCCCGGAAGGGAGCGGGTGTCTGTCGTGATGCGGGAGGATGGGAACACCTGCCGCATATACGGGGAGGCGAGGAGTCGATCGGACATTGCGGGGCGTCGGCGGCCGGACGGGCGGAGGACAAACCGGAGGTATGGCCTTCGGCGGGGCCTCGTGCCGGTCCGAGCTACCTCTGGAACCGCATCGTGAAACGCCGCAGCGGACGGATCGCCTGCATGGGCAGAAGTTTGCAGAGGGGAATCCAGATGCGGTTCCACCAGTCGGGGACGATCGTGCGGCGGCCCCGCCACAGGGCGCGCAGTCCCCGCCGGGCGCAGGAGTCGGCCGAGATCAGTACTCCGAGCCGGAGCCCGATGCGCTGCCAGCGGGGTGTCAGTCCGTAGAGGTCGGTGGCCACGCCTGCGGGGCAGACCGCCGTGACGCGGATGTCTTCGTCGCGGACCTCCTTGGCGAAGGCCACGGAGAAGGCGCGCAGGTAGGCTTTCGAAGCGCTGTAGAGCGACAGCCCGGGGAAGGGCATCCACAGCGAATAGGAGGACATGTTGAGGATGTGCCCGCCCCGCCCGCGGCGTGCCATGTCGGCGGCGTAGAGGCGGCAGAGCTGCGTGTTCGTCAGGTCGTGCAGGAGGATGATCCGCTCGATGCGCTCGGCGGGCGTGCGGAGGATGTCGAGGAACGAGAAGATTCCGGCGTTGTTGATGAGCACGTCAACGGCGATTCCCTCCCGCTCGGTGAATGCGTGCAGCTCTTCGGCGGCTCCGGTCCGGGCCAGGTCGATCTCCGCGATGCGGACCTCGGCGGCGGCACGGACGGTGGTTCCGATCTCCCGCCGGACGGCCTCCAGCGGTTCGCGGCGGTCGCCCGCCAGCACGAGGTCGTAGCCCGCCGCCGCCAGCCGCAGGGCATAGCAGCGGCCGATGCCCGATCCGGCGCCCGTCACGAGGGCCCAGGCGCTGCCGGGCGCGACCTCTCCGCGCCGCCGGCGCGTGTCGTTGCGTCGGGCGTTCATGGCAGGCGTTCGAGTTCTTCGACGATCTTCCGCGGCAGGTCGGGGCAGTGCTTGCAGCACTTCATGTCCACGGAATACATGCGGGCGATGCAGTAGTTGCGGTGGTCGCAGGCGCTGCGCGTCGAGGCGTCGCCCGTGCGGAGCTTCTCCACGAAGGCCGGGTCGTTCACCAGCGCGCGGGCCATCTGCACCAGCTCGAACCCGGCGTCGAGCGCGCGGTCGATCCCTTCGCGGCTCACGAGCCCTCCGACGTAGATGAGCGGGCATTTGAGCGCCGCGCGGAACTTTTTGGCGTCCTCCAGGAAGTAGCACTCCTCGAACGGGTATTGCCGGATCATCCACGGGCCGCACCAGCGGATGAAGTAGCGGAGCCACCACGGCGAGTAATAGCTCATCGTGTAAATCGGGATCAGCCCCCGCATGACGGCCATCGGGGCCTTCGAAACGAATCCGCCCGAGAGCACGATGCCGTCCACGCCGAAGCGTTCGATCTCGCGGGCGATTTCGAGGCTCTCGGGGATTTCGATTCCGCCCCGGAATCCGTCGTACATGTTGTGTTTGACGGTGACGGCCATGCCGCAGGAACGGGCCGCCCCGACGGCTTCCTCCAGACACATGCGCATGAAGCGCATCCGGTTTTCGAGCGATCCGCCGTATTCGTCGCGGCGGCGGTTGGTGTAGGGCGAGAGGAACTGCGAAATGAGGTAGCCGTGCCCGGCGTGCACCTCCACCGAGTCGAACCCGGCGTCGCGGGCCGTGCGGACGGCGCGGCCGAAGTCGCGCGCCACCTCTGCGATCTCGCTCCGCCGCATGCCCCGCACCGGGGTGTAGGCGTACAGGTTGAAACCCGACGAGGCGCCGATCGGAATCTGTCCGGCGGTGGAGTAGTGGGTCATGTTGCCGCAGTGGCCGATCTGGATGGCCGCGGCGGCTCCTTCGCGGTGGACGGCGTCGGTGATGTCGCGCAGCCCCGGCACGATGGCCGGGCGCAGCCAGAGCTGTTTGTCGAACGAGAGGCCGCTGCGCGAGACGGCGGCATAGGCCAGCGTCGTCATGCCGATGCCGCCGCGGGCCACCGCGACGTGGTACTCCTTGAGCTGTTCGGTGGGACCGAACGCCCGGCCCATCGACTCGAAGGCCGCCGAACGGATCGTGCGGTTGCGCAGCGTCACGGGGCCCAGTTGGTAAGGGGTGAAAAGTGCGGACATGGATCAATAGATAAAGGGTATGATGCGCTTCCTGCGGAGCGAGGTGAACTCCTCGCCGAACTCCTGTTCGTAGCGGCGGCGCAGCGAGGCGGCGCGGGGCGCGAGGTTGGCGAAGGTCCACCAGGCGAAGACCGCCCCGGCCCACGACCACGAGGCGACGGCGAAGCCGGTCCATTCGAGCAGCTCGCCGAAGTAGTTGGCCGACGAGACGTAGCGGAACATGCCGCCGCGCGGAATGTAGTGCCTCGTGTCGCCGGGGCGGCGGAGGCGGCGGATGATGCTGTCCGAATGGATGTTCACGGCCATCCCGGCGAGGAACAGCGCGCCGCCGGCGTAGATGAAGGGCTGCGAGAACCACCCGGCGTAGTAGTCCGCCGGGGAGACGTAGAAGATCCAGCCGCCCTGCATCAGGGCGTTGAGCGTGTTGAAGACCATACCCATGAGGACGATGCCGAGCGGCATTTTCGACTTCCCGCGGATGAGCAGCGGGAAGATGAAGGCCCGCTGGAGGTAGTGCGTCTGGAAGAGGGCGAACAGCGCGAGCGGTCCGGCCTGCCACATGCGGTCGGAGCAGGCCCAGAGCACGCACATGAGGATGAATACCGGGGATTCCATCACCACCCATCCGATGCGGTTCGGGACGGGTGGTCCGTAGCGGCGGTCGAACAGGTAGCCGTAGCCGGCTTCGAAGAAGTGCAGCGCCACGAACACCCCGAGCGCCGCGACGGCCATGACGATAAGGAAAATGTCGAAACTCTCTTTCATAGGCGGCCCGGGTATTCCCGGCGGATAAACACGGTAAAGGTAGTGTTTTTTTCCGGTCCGGGCAAGTCCTCCGGTCCTGGCCGCTTGTCTGTTTCGTCCGGAAACGGGGCCGATTCGTCCGGAGCGGAAAACGGAGACGGCCTCCGTTTCCGAAAGGAAGCGAAGACCGTCCGGGGCGCTGCCGCCCGGGAGAGGCGCGTGCCGCGTGGCGTTCCGGCGATGCCGGCCGCGGGAAGACGCCCGCCGGGGCGGCGCGGAGGCTGTACCCGCGCACCGGGGCGTGCGGGCTGTGCGGGCCGCGTCAGTGCGTGTAAACCTTGCCCTTCTGTTTCTCGTTTTTCTCGAACAGGAGGCGCGACTGCGTGGGGTAACGGAGCTTCTCGAACTCCTCCACGGCGTTGCGGATGTCGCCCATGAGCATGTCGGCCATGTCGCGCGACATGCCCTGCCGCACCACGATGCGCATGACGATCAACTGTTCGATGTTCGCGGGCATCGTGTAGGCGGGGACCATCCAGCCGCTCTGCTGCAGTTTGGCCTGCAAGTCGAAGAGCGTCCATTTGGCCGTTTTCTCGTAGGCCGGGTCCATCGACCAGATGAAGAGCGGATTGACCACCTCTTTGGCGAAATTCCGGAAGCAGGTCATCTCGCCGATGGCACGGTGGCAGTAGGCGGCTATGTCCATCGAGTTCTGCTGGATCTCCTTGTAGCCCTCGAATCCCAGCCGGATGAAGTTGTAGTACTGGCCGAGAATCTGAGCCGCCGGACGCGAGAAGTTCAGGCCGACCTGCGTGATGTTGGCGCCGAGGTAATTGACCGAGAACGACATTTCGTCGGGCAGGTACTTCTTGTCCTTCCAGACGACCCAGCCCAGACCCGGATAGACCAGCCCGTACTTGTGGCCCGACGTGGAGATCGACAGCACCCACCGCAGCCGGAAGTCCCATCGCTTCTCGGGCTTGAGGAACGGCAGGATGAATCCGCCCGAAGCCGCGTCCACGTGGATCGGAATTTCGTAGCCGGTCCGGGCGTTGTAGGCGTCGAGGGCCTTGTCGAGCGCCTCGATGTCGTCGTCGAGTCCGGTCCACGTCACGCCGGCGATCGGCACGATGCAGATGGTGTTCTCGTCGCACGCCTTCAGCGCGGCGTCGATGTCGAGCGTGGGGTGCTGTTCGTCGAGGGGCACGGTGCGCAGCTCGATCTGCCAGAGCTGGCAGAACTTCTCCCAGACGACCTGGAACGCCGAGCTCATCACCAGGTTCGGCTTGTCGAAGGGTTTTCCGGCGGCCTTGCGGCGGGCTCTCCAGCGCAGCCATGCGGCCACGCCGCCCAGCATGCACGCCTCCGAGGAGCCGATTCCCAGCGCGCCGGTCTTCCATTCGGCCTTCTCGGGCGAATTCCACAGGTTGGCGATGATGTTCAGGCAGCGGCCGCACATGACGGCCACGCGCGGATACTCCGTCTCGTCGATGTAATTGACGTTGATCGCCTCGTTCATCAGACGCGTGGCGTAGTCGTCCATGTAGGTCGTCACGAAAGTGGCCAGGTTCAGGCGCGGCTGCGTCTGCGGGTAGGTCTCGTCCTTGACCAGTTGGTAGGCCACTTCGGGGGCCGTCTTGCCTTTGGGAATAAATTCCGTGGGTGCGGGACAGCGCATTTCCTGCGTGCCGAAGATGTCGGTCAGGGTGTCCTCGCGGGGATGTCTTTGTTGATTCATACCGTAAAAGATTTTTTTGGTTCGTATTGCCGTTCCCGTCGTTGCACGAACTATGCCATGCGCGTCCGGCGGGGAAAAGTTTTGCCCCGGAGGCTTGCGATTCTCCCGCAAAGAGGGTAGTTTTGTCAGGCCGCCCGGCCGCGGCGCGGAAGAATGCAGTGCGGCCGGACGGCGGAAAGTGTTGGATATGAAGAAAATCGTCGTTTTTACCGGCGCCGGAGTGAGCGCCGACAGCGGCCTTGCGACCTTCCGCGATGCGGACGGGCTCTGGGCCGATTACCGGATCGAGGAGGTCTGCACGCCCGAGGCGCTGGCCCGCAACCGTGCGCTGGTGGTCGGGTTTTACAACGAGCGCCGCCGCGAGATGCTCGCCGCCCGGCCGAACGCCGCGCACGAGGCCATCGCGCGGCTGGAGCGGGCCTGCGAGGTCGAGGTGGTGACGCAGAACGTCGATGACCTGCACGAGCGGGCCGGATCGACGCGCGTGACGCACCTGCACGGCGAGCTGCGCAAGCTCCGTTCGTCGCGCGATCCCGAACTCGTCGTGCCCCTCGACGGCTGGGAGCAGCCGCTCGACGCCACGGCGCCGGACGGGGCGCTGCTGCGGCCGCATATCGTCTTCTTCGGCGAGGCGGTCCCGATGTTCGAACGTGCGGCCCGGATCGCCGCGTCGGCCGACGCGATGATCGTCGTCGGCACGTCGCTGGCGGTCTATCCTGCGGCCTCGCTGGTGCGTTGCCTGCCGCCTGCGGCGCCGATCTGGCTCGTCGATCCCGGCCGTCCCGACACGGCGGGCATCCGCAATCCGCTCACCGTCATCCGCAAGCGGGCGGCCGAGGGCGTTCCCGAGCTGGTCGGGGAGCTGCTGCGCGGCATGCGCGGGTAGTCTGCGCGGTCCGGGCCGTGCGGAGGCCTTCGCGAACCTTGCGGATGGCAATTCCGCGGACGGGGCGGATCGGCGGATGCTCCCGCGGGTGCGATTCGCGGCCGTGGGATGGATATTGTCGAATTTTGCGCTATCTTTGCAGCCCTCCGGGCGGGCGGAATTTCCGCTTCGGAGGAACCGACGATGACACTCTTCACATTTATCGAAATCCTGGGTACGCTGGCCTTCGCCATCAGCGGTATCCGGCTGGCTTCGGCCAAGCGCTTCGACTGGTTCGGGGCCTATGTCGTGGGGTTCACCACGGCCATCGGGGGCGGTACGCTGCGCGATCTGATGCTTTCGCTGACCCCGTTCTGGATGCTCGACAGCTCCTACCTCGTGGTCACGGCTTTCGCGCTGGGCATCGTGGTCGTGTACGGCCGTTACCTGATCCGGCTCAACAACACCTTCTTCATTTTCGACGCCATCGGTTTGGGGCTGTTCACGGTCGTCGGCGTCGAGAAGACGCTCGGCGCCGGATTCCCGCTCTGGGTGGCGGTCATCATGGGCACGATTACGGGCGCCGCGGGCGGCGTGCTGCGCGACATTCTCATCAACGAGGAGCCGCTGATTTTCCGCAAGGAGATCTATGCGCTGGCCTGCGTGTTCGGCGGACTGGTTTACGGCGGCGGTCTGGCGGCGGGACTTTCGGGGGCCACGCTCCAGATCGTCACGGCGCTGAGCGTGATCGCCGTGCGGATCGTCGCCGTGCGCTTCGGGCTGCGCCTGCCGACACTCAGGCAGAACTGGGATGCGTAGCGGGCCGCCGTGCGTGCGGACATGCACGGAAAACCCCGTCTGCCGCTTCTTCCGGCGGACGGGGTTTCCCTCGTCGGGCGAATGCCTTTATTTCAGCTCCTTGAAGTAGAGTTCCAGCAGCTCCTTGGCGGCGACGAACGACGAAATGCGGTCCTCGAGCACCCGTTTCTCGTACTCCCCGATACGGGCCTCGACGGCCGGATCGCGGTAGAAACTGCCGCGCAGCGCTTCGTTGATCGTCTCGTACATCCAGTACTTGTTCTGCCGGTTGCGGTTGTGCTGGAAATAACCGTTGGCGTGAATGTGGTCGAGGAACTCCTCCACGCCTTTCCAGACCTCCTCGAGACCCGTTCCGGCCACGGCCGAACAGGTATAGACCTTGGGCCGCCAGCCCGATTCGGGCAGCGGGAAAAGCCGCAGCGCACCCTGGAACTGCGTGCGGGCCAACTCGGCCTTGCGGACGTTCTCGCCGTCGGCCTTCGTGATGACCATCGTGTCGGCCATCTCCATGATGCCGCGTTTGATGCCCTGCAATTCGTCTCCGGCGCCGGAGATCTGCAACAGCATGAACATGTCCACCATCGAATGCACGGCCGTCTCGGACTGTCCGACGCCCACCGTCTCGATGAAGATGACGTCGAAGCCGGCGGCTTCGCACAGCACGATCGTCTCGCGCGTCTTGCGCGCCACGCCGCCGAGCGACCCGGCCGAGGGCGAGGGGCGGATGAAGACGTCGGGGTTGTGACAGATGCTCTCCATGCGGGTCTTGTCGCCGAGGATCGAGCCTCCGCTGCGCTCCGACGAGGGGTCGATGGCCAGCACCGCGAGCTTGTGGCGCAGCGAGGTGACCATGTTGCCCACGGCCTCGATGAAGGTCGATTTGCCGGCTCCCGGGACGCCCGTGATGCCGATGCGCACCGAATGCCCGGCGTGGGGCAGGCAGCGCTCGATGATCTCCTGCGCCTGGGCGTAGTGGGCCGGATTGGCCGACTCGACGAGCGTGATGGCCTGCGAGAGGGTGGTGATGTTGCCTGCGAGGATGCCCTCGACGTACTCGTCGGTCGAGAGCGCGCGCTTGCGGCGCCGCGTGAAGTAGGGGCTTACGATCGGCTGGTCCCCGACGCCTTCCGAGACGTTGAGCGCCGTGTCGTGGTGCGTGTCCGCATACTCCTTTTCGTAGTGGTTTATCTTCGTGAATGACATAGGCTTTTCATATCGTTTTCCGTGTGTTTCCCTTGTCGGCCGGTTGCGTGTTCCCTTTCCGTTTCCCGTCCGCTTCCGGAGGAAGCTCCCCGTCCCGCGGGGCGTCCGACGCCGAAAGATAGCGATTTTTTTCGGTATCGTCCGCAAATTTCCGCTCCGATTTGCTCCGTGCGTTCCCGACCCGCCGCCGGAAGGGGCATCCGCGTGCCGCCGCTTCCGCCCCCGGTGTCGCCTTTCCGGACATTTTCCGCGAATTTCGGGGCGAAGGAATCGCCAAAAAAAGTCGGTCGAATTTTGGCGAATCCCGAAGAATTCTTCTATCTTTGTGTGCGCAAAAAAATTACGACGCATTGATCCGGAAATAACAGTCTTTTAACTTAAATCATTTTTGTTATGAAAGTTTCTCATATCGAGCATCTCGGCATCGCTGTAAAGAGCCTGGATGAAGCCATTCCCTACTGGGAGAACGTATTGGGCCTGAAGTGCTATGCGATCGAGGAGGTCGCCGACCAGAAGGTGCGCACGGCCTTCTTCATGCTGGGCCAGACGAAGATCGAGCTGCTGGAGCCCACGTCGGAGGATTCGACGATCGCCAAGTATATCGAGAACCGCGGCATCGGCATCCACCACATGGCCCTCGCCTGCGAGAATATCGAGGAGCAGCTCGCCGACGCCGAGGCCAAGGGCATCCGTCTGATCGACAAGACGCCGCGCAAGGGCGCCGAGGGCATGACCATCGCCTTCCTGCACCCGAAATCGACCCAGGGCATTCTGACCGAACTTTGCGAGAACAAGAATAAATAATCCACCACACATTATGAGCGATATTCAGGACAAGATCAGCAAGTTGATCGAGAACCGCGAGACGGCGCGCATGGGCGGCGGTCAGAAGGCGATCGACAAGCAACACGAAAAGGGCAAGTACACGGCGCGCGAGCGTATCCAGATGCTGCTGGACGAAGGCTCGTTCGAGGAGTTCGACATGTTCGTGACGCACCGCTGCTACGATTTCGGCATGGAGAAGAAGCACACCTTCGGCGACGGCGTGGTGACCGGCTACGGCACGATCGGCGGACGTCTGGTATATGTCTTCGCACAGGATTTCACCGTGACGGCCGGTTCGCTGTCGCTGTCGATGTCCGACAAGATCTGCAAGGTCATGGACATGGCCCTGCGCAACGGCGCTCCCTGCATCGGCATGAACGACTCGGGCGGTGCGCGTATCCAGGAGGGTGTCAATGCGCTGGCCGGCTATGCCAACATTTTCCAGCGCAACGTGATGTCGTCGGGCGTCATTCCGCAGATCTCGGCCATCTTCGGCCCCTGCGCCGGCGGTGCGGTCTATTCGCCCGCGCTGACCGACTTCATCATCATGAAGAAGGAGACCTCGAACATGTTCCTCACGGGTCCGAAGGTCGTCAAGACCGTCACGGGCGAGGACGTGACGCAGGAGCAACTGGGCGGCGCCGTGATGCACACCACCAAGTCGGGCGTGGCGCAGTTCGCCGTCGATACCGAGGAGGAGGGCATCGAACTGATCAAGAAGCTCATCTCCTACATGCCGCAGAACAACATGGAGGACGCTCCGCTGGCCATCTGCACGGACCGCATCGACCGGTTGGAGGATTCGCTCAACGAGATCATCCCCGACAGCGCCAACAAACCCTACGACATGGCGGAGGTGATCCGCGCGATCGTCGATAACGGCGAGTACCTGGAGTCGGCCGCGGGCTATGCGAAGAACATCATCACCTGCTTCGCCCGCTTCAACGGCCAGTCGGTGGGCATCATCGCCAACCAGCCCAAATTCATGGCCGGCGTGCTGGACATCAACGCCAGCCGCAAGGCGGCGCGTTTCGTGCGCTTCTGCGATGCGTTCAACATTCCGATCGTGACGCTGGTGGACGTTCCGGGCTTCCTGCCGGGCACGACCCAGGAGTACGGCGGCGTCATCACGCACGGCGCGAAGCTGCTGTTCGCCTACTGCGAGGCCACGGTTCCGAAGATCACCGTCACGCTGCGCAAGGCTTACGGAGGCGCCTACATCGTCATGTCGTCGAAGCATATCCGCGGCGACATCAACTACGCATGGCCGACGGCCGAGATCGCCGTGATGGGTGCCAGCGGCGCCGTGGAGGTGCTCTACGGCAAGGAGCTCAAGGAGCTGGCCGACAAGCCCGAGGAGCGCGCCAAGTTCGTGGCCGAGAAGGAGAAGGAGTACAACGACAAGTTCTCGAACCCCTACAACGCCGCCCGCTACGGCTATATCGACGACGTGATCGAACCGCGCAACACGCGTTTCCGCATCATCCGCGCGTTGCAGTCGCTGGCTACCAAGCGTCTGCAGAACCCGCCCAAGAAGCATTCCAACATTCCCCTGTAATAAATCCGCACGACTATGAGAATATTAACGGTTATGGATTGGGGCTGGTCGGAGATGCTGTGGGTGGCGCTCATCAGCATCTGCCTGGTCTTCTTCGTCCTGCTGTTGCTGGTGTGGGTGATGAAGGGCTTCGGAGCCGCTTTCTCGCGCCGCAACGCCAAGAATCCGGAGGCCGCCCAGGCTCAGTTGCACGACGAGGAGATCGCCGCGATCGCCACGGCGCTCAAAATGTTCCGCAGCGAGCTGCACGACCGGGAGTCGGAGGTGCTGACCATCCTGAGCATCAAGCGCGCCTATTCGCCCTGGAATTCCAAAATTCACGGTTTAACCCAGATGCCTGACAGAAAATAGCTAAAACAATGAAAGATTACTCTTTGAAAATCAACGGACATAATTACGACGTGCAGATCGACGACGTCAATGAGGCCTCGACGCTGGCCCATGTCGTCGTCAACGGCGTCTCCTACGAGGTGGAGATCGGAGGGGCCCAGACCGCCGCTTCGAAGAAGCCTCAGGTCGCTCCCGCGGCCAAAGGCGCGAACAGCGCGATGATCACGCCCGCGACGGCGGCTCCTTCGCCCCGTCTGGCAGCCGTGGCTCCCAGCGCGGGATATGCGGTGAAGTGCCCGCTGCCCGGCACGGTGCTGTCGGTCAAGGTCGCCGTGGGCGACACCGTTTCGCGCGGACAGACGCTCGTGGTGCTCGAGGCGATGAAGATGGAGAACAACATCGACGCGGACCGTGCCGGTGTCGTCAAGCAGGTGCTCGTGCAGCAGGGCGCCACGGTCATGGAGGGTGATAACTTAATCGTCATCGAATAACCATGTGTACGCTGCTGACCTCGGGCTCCGATTTCGTGTGGAACAGCCTCCGCGACTTCGCGGGTTCCACCGGTATCGCGGGTTTCTTAGCCGAAATGGGCTGGGGCAACGTGGCGATGATTCTCATCGCGTTCTTCCTGCTCTATCTGGCCATCCGGCATAAGTTCGAGCCGCTGCTGCTCTTCACCATCGCTTTCGGCATGCTGCTCACGAATCTTCCGGATGCGAACCTTTACCACACCGAACTCTTCGCGGACGGACACGTGCATTGGGACATCTTCATCGCCAATGCGGGTCTGCTCGACTACCTCTATCTGGGCGTGAAGCTCGGCATCTACCCCTGCCTGATCTTCGTGGGTGTGGGTGCCATGACCGACTTCGGTCCGCTGATCGCCAATCCCAAGAGCTTCCTGCTCGGCGCAGCCGCGCAGATCGGCATTTTCGCCACGTTCCTGGGTGCCTACGCCCTCGGCTTCACACCTGTGCAGGCCGGTTCGATCGGTATCATCGGCGGCGCCGACGGCCCGACGGCCATCTACCTGACGTCGATGCTTTCGCCCGAGCTGCTCGGCCCGATCGCCGTGGCCGCCTACTCCTACATGGCCCTCGTGCCGGTGATCCAGCCGCCCATCATGCGTGCGCTGACCACCAGGAAAGAGCGTGCCATCCGGATGCGGACGCTGCGTCCCGTGTCGAAGTTGGAACGCATCCTCTTCCCGATCGTCATCGCCGTCATCATCGCGCTGCTGCTGCCGAGCGCCGCACCGCTGATCGGCTGCCTCATGCTGGGCAACCTGATGAAGGAGTGCGGCGTGGTGGACCGTCTGTCGAAGACCGTGCAGAACGAGCTGATGAACATCGTGGTGATCTTCCTCGGTCTGACGGTGGGCGCTACGGCCACCGCCGAGGCGTTCCTGAACTTCCGCACGCTGGGTATCCTCGTGCTGGGTGTCGTGGCCTTCGGACTGGGTACGGCCGGCGGCGTGCTGCTCGCCAAGCTGATGAATCTTTTCTCGAAGGAGGGCAACAAGATCAACCCGCTGATCGGTTCGGCCGGCGTGTCGGCCGTGCCTATGGCCGCCCGCGTTTCGCAGGTGGAGGGTCAGAAGGAAGATCCGGGCAACTACCTGCTCATGCATGCCATGGGACCCAACGTGGCCGGCGTGGTCGGCTCGGCCGTGGCTGCGGGTATCCTGCTTTCGTTCCTCGGATAGGATTGCGGCATTCGCAAGACCCTGTTTTTCATACGGCGTCGTAACCTGCGGGTTGCGGCGCCGTATTTTTTTGCGGAGGAACCGGCGGCCGGGAAAGGACCGACTGCCGGAAAGAGATGGGGACTCCGGCTCGGGAAGCCCCTGTGTATCGGTTCCGGCTGTTTTCGCGCAGCGGCCGAAGAAGGGGAGGAGGGAAGGATTTGCGCGGTTCCCGCGGGAGAAGAGCCGGCTGTCGGCCCGGAAAGAGGCCGATGCGTGATCCGGCGGGACCTTGCGGCGGAATATCTATTCCGCGCCCGGCCTTCCGGGAGCGGGTTCTACCGGCAGGAAGGGCGGCAGGCCGAGCCGTGGAAGAGAACTGGCAGGCAGAGATTCGAGCAGAGGGAGCCGGCGAAGAACAGGACGGCCGTGGAGGTCAGCAGGTCGCCGATTCCGACCATCGGCGAGGCCAGTCCGCCGAAGACGTAGGCCGAGGCTCCCAGCAGGGCGGAGGCGACCCCCGCGTTCTGCCGTTCGCTGTCCATGGCCAGCGTGTTCGAGGCGGTGAACACGATTCCGATGGCTCCGCAGATGCCGAAGATCAGCGCCTCGTAGGCCCAGAACGGCGCGTGCATGCCGAATGCGATGCAGAGCAGGGCGGAGAACAGCAGCATTCCCGCATTGCCGGTCCGCACGGCCTGCTCCATCGTCGGGAACCTGACGACTGCGGCCGAGGCGGCGGCCATGGCGACCGCATTGAGCCCGAAGAAGAGGCTGAACTGCGACGGGGTGAGTCCGTAGTGTTCCTGCATGATGAACGGCGCCGAAGCCAGATTGACGAACAGTACGCTCATGGCGAAGCCGTATTGCAGGGTATGGCAGAGGAAGGCGCGGTTGTGCAGCACCTCCCGGAAGTTGCGGCCCACATCGCGCCACCCGGTCGCTTTCCGACGCGGTTTCGGGAGCGATTCGCGGAATCGGAACGTTCCGAGCAGCAGGATGCCTCCGAAGAGCAGCAGGAACCAGAAGATGCCGTGCCACCCGTCCCCGTATTCCGACAGGATGCCGCCGCCGACGGGCGACAGAACCGTGGCCACGCCGTTCACGGCGCCTATGAGGGCCAGCATCCGCGCGAGTTTGCCGATGGCGTAGCGGTCGGTGGCGATCGACCGCGAGAGGACGATGCCTCCGGCCGCGGCCAGCCCCTGAATGAACCGGAAGGCGATGAAGTCGAGGATGGTTCCGGCCAGCAGACAGCCCGCCGTGGCCAGCATGAACAGCCCGAGCGCCGTCAGCAGCGCCGGCCGCCGGCCGTATTTGTCGCTGACCGTGCCGAAGAACAGTTGTCCCGCGGCCAGACCGATCGTGCTCGCGGTCAGGCTCAACTGCACCATCGACGAGGAGGCTCCGAAAAACTCCGTGAGCACGGGAAACGCCGGCAGGTACATGTCCATGACGAAAGGTCCGAAAGCGCTCAGTATGCCCAGGTAGAGCAGCAGGAATAGTTCCGAATTGTGTTTCCGTTTCATCGTTCGCAGTCGTTTTCCGGGGTGCAAAAGTACCGCATCGGCGGGAAATCCGCCGTGCATTAATTTGCGGAAAACATTTCATTTTAGGAACTGATGCGCCCGAATCGGCGGATTATGGCTATTTTTGCGGGGTAAAAACAGCATAAACGATGGAAGAACCCTTCGTCCGGCCGCCGGATGCCATACGATACGAAGAGGGCGATCTGTCCGCCCTGAGGAGGGCCCCGGTGCATTTCCGCTGCGGTGTCTATCTGGTCTGCGTCCGCGGGAGCGCCGTCGTCTCGACGGGCATCCAGCACTACCGGATCGGGGAGCAGTCGGAGCTGATCTTCCTGCAGGGTTCGCTGATGCAGGTGGTGGAGGCGAGCGGCGACTTCCGGGTGCGGATGGTGACCTTCTCGCGCGAGCTCTTCCTGGAGGCCGTGCTGCCGATCGACTCCCCCTATCTGGACTATACGCACGAACATCCCGGCTACCGCCATACGCAGGACGAGCGCAGCCAGAAGACCTGGCGGGAGATTCTCCTCTGGATGGACGTGGCGCGGATGCTCTTCGCGGAGGGCGGCACGCAGTTCCGGCGGCAGCAGGAGCTCAACTTCCTGCAGAGCCTCCTGATGTGGGTGTTCAACACCATTCAGGAGAAGATCGGGGGCACGCAGCAGTACACCCGCAAACAGGCGTTGAGCCACCAGTTCGTCGGCCTGCTCCGCGAATATGCCACGCGCGAGCACGCCGTGTCGTTCTATGCCGACCGGATGTGCATCTCCCCGCGCTACCTCTACGAGGTGACCGTCGAGTGTCAGGGCGGCAGGACACCCAAGCAGCTCATCGACGAGCAGCGGCTGGCCGAGGTCAAGGTGCTGCTGAGCGATCCTCACCTCTCGGTGACGGAGATCGCCGAGCAGTTGGGATTCGCCGACCAGTCCTATCTGACCCGGTTCTTCCGGCGTCATACGGGGATGTCGCCCAAGGCGTTCCGGGCCGGAATCCGGTGACCCCGGCCTCCGGTCCCGCGGTGTCGGACGGAGGGCGTGCCCGATGGCGCGTGCCGGCGGTTCCGTTTTTCGGCCTTGCGTCGTAATTTTCTGCGACTTGGCTTGTAGTGTGAAATATTTTTCGTACCTTTGCGCACCCGCAATGTGCGGGATAGGATTACAACAAGTTAAATTTAAACGTAAAACACAGTGGATTCATTAAGCTACAAGACTATCTCGGCCAATGCATCGACGGTGACCAAGGAGTGGGTCGTCATCGACGCTACGAACGAGGTATTGGGACGTCTTGCATCGCAGATCGCGAAGATCCTCCGAGGCAAGAACAAGCCCAGCTACACGCCCCACGTGGACTGCGGCGACTACGTCATCGTCATCAACGCGGAGAAGGTGAAGCTCACGGGCAACAAAATGACCGATAAGGTTTACACGCGTCACACCGGATATCCGGGCGGCCAGCGTTTCGCCACCCCCGCCGACTATCTGGCCAAGAAACCGACTTTCCTCATCGAGAAAGCCGTAAAGGGTATGCTCCCCAAGACCCGTCTGGGCGACAAGCTGCTCACGAACCTGAAGGTTTACGCCGGCGCCGAGCATCCGCACGCCGCCCAGAACCCGAAGCCCATTAAGTTAAACGAGATTAAGTAAGAGTTATGGAAGTTGTAAACACCGTAGGTCGTCGTAAGGCCGCTGTGGCTCGCGTATTCGTGAAGCCGGGTAAGGGTCAGATTACAATCAACCGCAAGGAGCTTGCAGCCTATTTCCCGCTCGAGATTCTCCAGTTCCAGGTGAAGCAGCCGCTGCTGGCCACCAACACCGCCGAGAATTTCGACATCACGATCAACCTCGACGGAGGCGGTATCAAGGGACAGGCCGAAGCCGCTCGTCTGGGTATCGCACGCGCACTGTGCGAGATCGACGCCGAGATGCGTCCGGTGCTCAAGAAGGCCGGATTCCTCACGCGCGATCCCCGCGAGGTTGAGCGTAAGAAGCCCGGTCAGCCCGGAGCACGTCGCAAGTTCCAGTTCAGCAAGCGTTAATCCGCTCGCACGACCGGAAATTTCGGCAAGTACGGCGTCGGTTCCAAATCGGAAGGACTACCTATTTATATTATATGTATTACCGCCCGGTTGCCGCGCCGCGGAAAACTCATCGGGACCAGCGAAGCTGCTACCCGGAGGGTTGAGGAAAAGAGAATTAAAATTAACCAACGAAACGAATTGAAATGTCACGTACAGATTTTAATACATTACTGGAAGCCGGTGCGCACTTCGGTCA
>ERZ1673748.291-NODE-291-length-79773-cov-15.998419_pt1 | contig 79773 bp, 48 predicted proteins | sample MGYA00580196_ERZ1673748 | MGnify/ENA primary metagenome ERZ1673748 (study PRJEB41218, sample SAMN15661796) | gut metagenome | host: Homo sapiens | place: Canada: London | collected 2015-08-20/2019-03-30 | study: EMG produced TPA metagenomics assembly of...
AAACTAATTCAGTTATAACAAACGAAGTTGTCAACTAAAACCAGTACACATCAATAACTTATAGTTTCCTATCATTTCTTGGAATGGAAACTGTCGTTTCCCGGTGAGGGAACGGGCGTTCCTTTTAATGGAAACGACCGTTCCTTTTAAAGGGAACTGCCGTTTCCTCCGAGGAAACTAACGCTTCATCGAGGTTGTCAACTAAATCCAATACAGTACAGACAACAAAAGAGGGGCTATCAGACATTAACACGCTGAATATCAAACCACAACATCAAGTAAAAAGTGTATTAAAGCATGGATATAGAGTGAGAGCAAATGCCTGCTCCCACACTGCTACAACACTTGCTACAACAGCTGTAACAACGATGAATAAGACGATACAAGCAAAAAGTGAGAGCATGGGAGCAAAACACGTGTTTAATTCATAGTAAGCAGAAAATATACTCGCCTTGAATCTACTCTTATTATTTGCCTGCTATTGATGCTTCAATCATTTGTCTTAGCAAACCGGTTGTGCTTGATTCAGCATGAAGCAAGCATTCCCGGTTACCGAACACAAAAAAAAGAATACCAAATGGCACACGAACATCCACCCCTAAATCAATCAATCTATCTGCCATATTGGCATTTTTCTATCTTGTACACTTATATATTACAGGAGAAATCTCATTTCAACGCTTGCATACCATGCATATATAAAATCACTGTTAAATCACTGCTAACTCTCAAACAAAAACATCTCCCGTCTGTTACATACCCGACTTGAATATAGTAACCTAAACTTTTAAATTATGGCTAGAGAAAGCGTAAAAATCTTACAAGGAAAGCTTGATGTAGAAAGCTTGATTTCACAGTTGAATGCAGCATTGTCCGAAGAATGGTTGGCATATTACCAATACTGGGTAGGTGCATTAGTAGTAGAAGGCGCCATGCGTGCAGATGTACAAGGCGAATTCGAAGAACATGCGGAAGAAGAACGCAGACATGCGCAACTGCTTGCCGACCGCATTATCGAACTGGAAGGAGTACCCGTATTGGACCCGAAGAAATGGTTCGAACTGGCAAGATGCAAATATGATGCTCCCCAAGGGTTTGATTCTGTAAGTCTGCTAAAAGATAATGTAGCTTCTGAGCGTTGCGCAATACTGCGTTATCAGGAAATTGCTGACTTTACCAATGGAAAAGATTTCACTACTTGCGACATTGCCAAGCATATCCTTGCTGAAGAAGAAGAGCATGAACAAGATCTTCAGGATTACCTGACTGACATTGCCAGAATGAAAAAATCATTTCTCGACAAGTAATTTCCGACTCGTCAGAGAATGAGCGAAAGGCAGTCTTAAAAAGAGAATATCAAAACATTCTCTCTTCAAGATTGCCTTTTTTCACAAATATATGCGAAAACGACCCCGAAGTTTATACTCCTTTAGTCTCCTTTTGAACAATTTTCGTCCTGAATGGAACACCGCATTTCAGTTGATTCCTCCTACATTTGCAACCACACTTAATCATAAGTGCATAGAAAATAGGTATAAAGAGTATAAAAAGAAAAGACTATGGCAAATCAATTATCAAGAACTGATAGTTCATCCAATCAGGATATCAGACAACGATTCAACGTAAAAAAAACAATCATCGGAGTTATTGTTTTATTAATAGGATTATGTCACTTACCTGAAGCGATCCTCCTCATTATGGACGGCATTTCTTTAGATAGCATATTATATCTTATCGGCAATATATTACTCTGTCTGCTTGGCATATACCAACTTAAATTCCGTTCCAGGGAAATGAGATATCTGCTGACTAAAAGCGTGGTCAAAGAGAAGAACTATTCTTTCAATCTGAAATACCTTGAACCATTGAAAGAAATGATCGAATCAGGCAATTTTTCTAACAATATCAATATTGAGAAAGGAACAGGCGGAAATCTTCGGCTGGATGTCCTCATGTCGGCTGACAAGAAATTCGCAGCAGTGAGATTGTTACAGTTTATCCCTTACAGCTACATTCCGGTCATGGATATGCAATATCTGCGGAATGACAAGATCGCCGCTCTGGAGAATTTCCTGGAACACTCTAAATAAGGGTCCGTTTTATTTTATCCATCCCCACTTTTATGTAATAGTGCGATAAAAACCAAACTATTTTCAAACAAATCAAGAAGAAATCTTTCTTTTTTCGTATTTTTGTCCCAATATGCACTTTTAATTCAAGTAGACAACGAACATCAACGAAAAAGAATGAGAGTAATTGATTTAATACATAACAGCGAAAAAACAGCTTTCTCTTTCGAAATCCTTCCTCCACTGAAAGGTACAGGCATCGAAAAGCTGTATCAGACTGTCGATACCCTTCGGGAGTTTGATCCGAAATATATCAATATCACCACGCATCGCAGCGAATACGTATATAAGGATCTGGGCAACGGACTTTTCCAGCGAAACCGGCTGAGAAGACGCCCGGGGACTGTTGCCGTAGCTGCCGCTATCCAGAACAAGTATAATATAACGGTGGTTCCGCACATACTGTGCAGCGGCTTCACCCGTGAAGAAACCGAATATGTACTGCTCGACCTGCAATTCCTCAATATCACCGATCTGCTGGTACTTCGGGGAGATAAGGCCAAACATGAATCAGTATTCACTCCCGAGGGCGACGGATACCATCATGCTATCGAGTTGCAGGAGCAAATCAATAACTTCAATAAGGGAATCTTTGTAGACGGTTCGGAGATGAAAGTAACCAACAGCCCGTTCTCCTACGGTGTGGCTTGCTATCCGGAGAAGCACGAGGAGGCTCCCAACATCGAATCCGATCTCTTCTGGCTGAAAAAGAAAGTAGAAGCAGGTGCGGAATATGCTGTGACACAGTTATTCTACGACAATAAGAAATACTTCGAATTTGTAGAGCAAGCGAAGGCAGCAGGTATCAATGTACCTATCATTCCGGGCATCAAGCCATTCAAGAAGTTATCTCAACTCAGCATGGTGCCCAAGACATTCAAAGTAGACTTGCCGGAAGATTTGGTCAAGGAGGCTTTGAAATGCAAGAACGACAAGGAAGCCGAACAGGTTGGTATCGAATGGTGTGTCGCCCAATGCAAAGAGTTAATGGCACATGGAGTGCCAAGCATCCACTTCTACTCCATCGGAGCAGTGGACAGTATCAAAGAAGTGGCTAAAATCATTTATTGATATGTTTTTCAGAGACGTAATCGGACAAGAAGAAATCAAGCAACGACTCATTCAGGAAGTGAGTGAAGGGCGCATACCGCATGCCCAACTGATCTGTGGCCCCGAAGGAGTCGGTAAGATGCCGCTGGCTATCGCTTATGCCCGCTACATCAGTTGCACCAACCGGGGTGAGACGGATGCCTGCGGAGTATGTCCGTCGTGTGTGAAATTCAATAAACTGGTACATCCGGACGTACATTTCGTATTCCCCATCGTGAAAAGTTCTAAAGGAAAACGGGAAGTGTGCGACGACTATATCGCCGACTGGAGACCATTCGTTCTGAAGAATCCGTACTTCAACCTGAATCACTGGCTGAGAGAAATGGATGCCGAGAATGCACAGGCCATCATCTACGCAAAAGAGAGCGATGAAATCCTGAAGAAACTCAGCCTCAAATCGAGCGAAGGAGGATTCAAGATCACGATTCTCTGGTTGCCCGAAAAGATGCATCCGGTATGTGCCAACAAATTATTGAAATTGCTCGAAGAGCCACCTGAGAAAACTATCTTCCTGCTCGTATCGGAAGCTCCGGAAATGATTCTGCCTACTATTCTGAGCCGTACTCAACGCATGAACGTGCGAAAAATAGACGAACCGGCCATCGACCGCGTATTGCAGTCCAAATACGGTATCCAGCCTGCCGACAGCCTTTCCATTGCCCATCTGGCAAACGGGAACTTTATCAAAGCACTGGAAACTATTCATCTGAATGAAGAGAATCAGCTCTTCTTCGACTTATTTGTCAGCCTGATGCGATTGTCCTATCAACGGAAAATCAGGGAAATGAAGCTCTGGAGCGAACAGGTTGCCGGCATGGGACGTGAACGCCAGAAGAACTTTCTGGAATACTGCCAGCGCATGATCCGCGAAAACTTTATATTCAATCTCCATCAGCGTGATCTGACATACATGACAATCAACGAACAGAATTTCGCCTCTCGCTTTGCTCCTTTCGTCAACGAAAGGAACGTAATAGGCATCATGGATGAACTAAGCGAAGCGCAACTGCATATAGAACAAAATGTAAATGCCAAGATGGTATTTTTCGACTTCTCTCTGAAGATGATCGTACTGTTGAAGCAATAATAAATATATAAACTATGGAATATAAGCTTCATAATGGGAGCGGCGGTCTTTGCTGCAAAGGATGCTCCCGACAAGATAAGAAACTGAACACTTACGATTGGCTGGCAGACATACCAGGCAACGCGGAAGAGTGTGATATGGTGGAAGTGCAATTTAAAAACACCCGAAAAGGCTATTACCGCAACAGCAATAAGATCAAACTGGAAAAGGGAGACATCGTTGCCGTAGAAGCTGCTCCGGGCCATGACATCGGCGTCGTGACCCTGACGGGAAGACTCGTCCCGCTGCAAATGAAGAAGGCCAACTTCAAGACTGATGTTGAAATAAAGAGAATCTACCGGAAAGCAAAACCGGTGGATATGGAGAAATTCAACGAAGCGAAAGCAAAGGAACATGCGACCATGATCCGTGCCCGCCAGATCGCACTGAACCTGAACCTGGATATGAAAATCGGTGATGTGGAATATCAGGGCGACGGCAATAAGGCCATCTTCTACTACATTGCTGACGAACGTGTGGACTTCCGCCAACTGATTAAGGTACTTGCCGAAGCTTTCCGTGTCCGCATTGAAATGAAACAAATCGGTGCACGACAGGAAGCAGGACGTATCGGAGGTATCGGTCCTTGCGGACGGGAGCTTTGCTGCGCTACTTGGATGACGAGCTTTGTATCGGTATCTACAAGTGCCGCCCGCTTTCAGGACATTTCACTGAATCCTCAAAAGCTTGCCGGACAGTGCGCAAAGTTAAAGTGTTGTCTCAACTATGAGGTGGACTGCTATGTGGAAGCTCAGAAGCGCCTCCCTTCCAAAGAAATCGAACTGGAAACAAAGGACGGCACTTTCTACTTCTTCAAGGCTGATATTCTGAGTAATCATGTTTCTTACTCTACGGACAAGAACTTCCCCGCCAATCTGGTAACAATCAGTGGAAAACGTGCCTTTGAGGTAATTGCCATGAACAAGAAAGGAATGAAACCGGATAGTCTGCTCGAAGCTGAAGTGAAGCAAGAATCCAAAAAGCCGATTGACTTGCTGGAACAGGAAAGCCTCACCCGCTTCGACCGTAACCGAAATAATAAGGACGGAAACAACGGTAACCGGAACAAGAAGAAGAGAAAAGGAAATAATGACAACCGCCCGCAGGCACAGGCCGAAAGTGGAAATCGTCCGCAGCAACCTCAGAGGGGGGAGAACGAGAATCGTCCCCAACCGTCAGAGAACGGCAACAGAGGAGAAAGAGGAGACAGAGAAAATCGTCCGAGAAACAATAACAATAATAACCGGAACAGAGGACAGAATCAAGGACGGAATAATGAGAACAGACGTCCGGAAAGAGGACAGAATCAGGAACGTCCACAGAATCCGAACCGTCCGCAGAATCAAGAGCGTTCACAAAATCAAGAGCGTCCGGTAAATCAGGAACGCAATCAAGAACGTAATCAAGAGCGTCCGCAGAATAGAGAACGGCAACCCAAACAGGAACGTCCTCAAAATCAGGAACGCCCGCAGGAACAAGGAAGACAACCCAACCAGGAACGTATTCCCAGACCTGAAAGAAATTCGAATCAAGAGAAACCGCAAAATAATGAAAAGCCTGCTCAGGAATAGCTTATTTTGTTTATTCGGTGCCTGCCTCATGGCAGCCTGTAATGAAAATACCGTGTATCACTCCTACCAGTCCCTGCCCAATGAGGGATGGGGAAAGAGTGATACACTCTCTTTTCAGTGTCCTGTTACGGACAGTATTCCTGGTACACTCAGATTATTTGCGGAAGTTCGCAACAGAAGTGAATACCCTTACCGCAACCTTTACTTATTCATTCATGAGAATCTGCTCGACTCCACAGTATGGCGCACTGACACGATAGCGGTCAACCTGGCTGATTCCACAGGAAGATGGACAGGCAATGGGTGGGGAAGTATCTATCAAACAGCAGTTTTTGTCAAATCTGTCCGCCCGCTGCATCCCGGAAACTACACAGTTAAGATTGTGCACGGAATGCAGGATGAGAAATTAACCGGACTCAATGACGTCGGTATCCGGATTGAAAAACAAGGAGAATAGATTAAAGCCTTCTGCCTCTTCCGGCATCCAGCCTCAGGAAGATAAACAATAAAATGGTGAATCCCCACAAGGAAGAACCTCCGTAACTGAAGAACGGCAAAGGAATACCAATTACCGGAGTCAGCCCAAGCACCATCCCGACATTAATAAAAAGATGGAAAAGGAAAATACTGACAACGGAATATCCATAGACACGTGCAAAAGTGGAAGTCTGCCGCTCGGATAAAGCAATCAGTCTCAGAATCAATATAAGGAAAGCCAACAGAACAGCAGCCGAACCGACAAATCCCTGCTCCTCTCCCACTGTGCAGAAGATAAAGTCAGTATCTTGTTCGGGCACATATTTCAGTTTCGTCTGTGTGCCATTCAGAAAGCCTTTTCCGGTCAATCCACCGGAACCGATGGCTATCTTTGACTGATTGACATTATATCCTGCTCCCGTCAGGTCTTCTTCCATACCGAGTACAACCTTGATACGGATTTGCTGATGGGATTCCAAGATGTTATCAAATACGTAGTTACTGGAATACAGAAAGCCGATAGAGCCGATGGCAAACAGGGCAATCAGGAAATAGGAACGTTGACGCTCTCTCAATGCCAGATAGAGCAGATAACCTACCACAAGAACACAAAGCCCCCATTGCACCCATACCAGACTGAAGTGTATTCCGTATTCCGATATTAAATATGCGATAAGCAGAATGATCAGGCTTCCTCCGATAATGTTCCGTGTGGGTTCCCACTTTTTGGGGTACACCCATACCATTCCTCCGGCAAACAACAGAATCAATAACAACACGATAAATTCGCCCAACGGTGTGGGAGTATCGGCAATAAAGACCTCGTCAAAACGGATGCCGACAACAAAGTAAATCACTGCACACAAACCGGCAAAAAGCACTACACCGGGCATTCCTTCCCGATAAAGCACCAAAAAGAAGGCAAGATAGACTAATGCTGACCCCGTCTCCCGCTGTCCGATAATCAGGAGCATCGGAAGAAGAATGATAAAGCCCAAGACGAAGGCACACTTTTCTTTCTTTATGCTGAATGAGTATGAGTTCATATATTTCGCCAGCGCCAGTGCCGTAGCAAACTTGGCAAACTCGGCGGGTTGCAGGCTGACCGGTCCCATCACCAGCCAAGAACGCGATCCTTTCGTATCCGGTGCGATAAAGATGGTAACAATAAGCAGCACAATCATCCCTACATATATAATGTACGCGAACATATCATACATCCGGTCTTCCAGCATCAGCAAAACAAATCCCAAACCAAAGGAGCAGATAATCCATACAAACTGCTTTCCGGCACGGGTAGAGAAATCAAAGAAGTCACGATCGCCATAGTCATAGCTGGCACCGCAAACGCTGAACCATCCGCCGACAATCAAAAGCAGATAGATACCAATCGTTACCCAATCCAGTGTTTTCCACAAACTATCGTTCCTCGTTACCATATAAGATGATTCTGTTACTGATTTCTTCTGCTCTTAACTCATTCTCGGGCGACAACTTCCCTTTCATATATTGTTCCATCATCAATGCACCGATCGGCACTCCATAAGTCGCTCCCCAACCTCCATTCTCTACATATACGGCAATGGCGATCTTAGGCTGGTTCATCGGAGCAAAGCCCATAAACACCGAATGGTCATGTCCGCGATTCTGCGCTGTTCCTGTCTTTCCGCAGGCTTCAAGTTCCGGCACCATCACGGACAGCATACGGCAAGTACCTCCGGTGGCAGCAGCACGCATTCCTTCTACCACAGATTCATAATGTCTTCGCTCTATGGTTGTGTTGCGTGGATGTCGATAAATGCTATCCAACTGCGCATCCTGAATTTCCTTCACAATATGTGGTGTTGTAAAATGTCCGCGATTGGCAATCGTTGCCCCTAAGTTAGCTATCTGAAGAGGGGTAGACAGAATTTCACCTTGTCCGATGGAGATACTGATGACCGTCAGTCCGTTCCAGTGTCCACGATAAGCCTTGTCATAAAATTGCGCGTTCGGTATCAAGCCCCGTTTCTCTCCGGGCAAATCAACTCCTAACTTATAGCCGAATCCCTGAGAAACCATGTGATCTTTCCAGACTGTGATGGCATTCTGCGGTGAACCGTACTTGCGATCGCCGAACATACGGAACAGCCCCCAACAGAAATAGGAGTTGCAAGAAGTCGCAATAGCCGGAATCAATGGCAAAGGTGAGCCGTGAGCATGACATCCCACTGTCAGACGCCCATAATGGAAACCACGAGAACAGGGGAAAGAAGGACTTTGCTCGGTAATGATTCCTTCTTGCAGGAAGGTCAGTCCCTGTGCCGTCTTGAAAGTTGACCCCGGAGGATAGACTCCCATCAACGCACGATTGAGCAACGGTTTCTGTTTATCGCGTTGCAGCATCAGATGGTTCTTGCCACGCTGACGACCAATCATCAGATGCGGATCATAATTCGGAGAAGAAACCAGACAAAGGATTTCTCCGGTTTCCGGTTCGATAGCTACGATACTTCCAATCTTATTTTTCAATAACCGTTCGCCTAATATCTGCAAATCGATGTCGAGACTCAGAGTCAGATTCTTGCCCGGAATGGAAGGACGGTCATACTCTCCGTCCATATAACGTCCCTGGATACGTCCATGCGCATCGCGCAACAGAATCTCTACTCCCTTTTCTCCACGCAGGTATTTCTCGTACGATCTTTCAACTCCCAGTTTTCCTACATAATCTCCGCGGATGTAGTATCCCTCTTCATCCGCCTCCATATCTTTAACGGATACCTCACCGATATCCCCCAAAGCATGGGCGGCAGCATTGTATGAATATTGCCGGATCGTACGCCGCTGAATATAAAAACCGGGAAACTTGAACAGTTTCTCCTGGAAGACACCGCACTCCTCCGCAGAGAGTTGTGACATGAACAGCTGGTTGGTATATCGGGAATATCCCGGATTGCGGCGGCGGTCTCTCATATCACTCATGATCTTAAGGAACTGAGCACGAGTAATGCCCAACGACTCACATAAATCGAGTGTATCCAGATTTTCGACCTCTTTCGGGACAAGAGTGATGTCATAGGCCGGCTGGTTGAATACCAGCAGTTTGCCGTTACGGTCGTAAATAGCACCCCGTGAGGGATATTGAATTTTATTCAGGAAAGCATTGCTGTCGGCATTCTTCTTGTAGTCGTCTGTCGTTATCTGCAATACAAAGAGGCGTATCAGATAAATCAACACAATAGTTAAAGCAATCCCCCCGATAACAAATTTCCGCTTTTCTAATCTATAGTCTTTTGCCATTCCTATCTCCTTATTCCTTCTACAGCAAGAATGCAGGTTAAAGTCAGAAGGGTGCACGAAATCACCCGCAATAACAACAGCCAGATGCTGGTAAATGAGAAGAACTCAATGCTGAGTAATGCCAGGCTATGGACAAAAACACTTGCCGTGGTATATTTCAGGAAAGGAGTGATGCCCATGCTCTTGAAAGAAGGGATGATACTGTCCAGATTGTCACGCGGAGTAAACAGGCGCAGCAAGGACGGACGAAGGAAAGCCAGCAGCACGGTTGCCGCAGCATTCATCCCCGGAGTATCGGCAAAGATATCAATGGTTAGTCCGAAGAAGAAAGCCCACAACATCAACTCATTCCGGGAAGTTCCGGAAGCGAATTTCAGTATAAAGTAAATGTAGAGAAAGGGAGTAGCATATCCGGCAATATGTACGTTATTCAGGATCAGTACCTGAAGAAGTACCAGCCCGATAAACCATCCGATTCTATGTATATAGGTAATTATCATTATTTCACAGCCTTATTTTCCAGTTCTTTCTGTTCCTGCTGACCGTTCCGGGCTATCACCCGCACATCACTCACCTTGCCGAAATCGGTAGCCAACTTGATTTTCAGCAAATAAGACAATCCGTCGTGCGAGTCGGACATATCATCGACTGTTCCTACCATGATTCCTTCAGGGAATACGGTAGAGAAGCCGCTTGTCACCACCGTATCACCCAGATTAAACTCTGCATGACGAGGCAAATCTTTCAGATACGCATAACGGGAATCTCCATGCTCCCACTTCAGATAACCAAAGTAGTCACTTCCGACAATCTTGCAACTAATATTTGACTTGCTGTTCAATACCGAAATCACGAGTGAATACGAAGAGGAGGTTTCATAGACAATGCCCACTATTCCGTTTCCGTCCACCACTCCCATTTCGGGACGGATGCCGGAAGAAGAACCCTGATCGAGCGTTATATAATTATCCGCCTGATTCAGACTGTTCTTAATGACGTGTGCCTTGAACAACTGATAATCTGTCAGAGGTATCTCCTTGATGCTGTTTACAGTGACCGAATCAACCTGATGCTCCCGCAACGCCTTTTCCAGATTAGTGATCTGCTGTTCGAGCACCATATTACGATCCAGCAAGTCTGCGTTGACCGATTTGAGATGGAAATAAGAGCTTATTCCTCCCGAAACTTCATAAACTGCCCCCACAACGACATTGGCAGATGTAAAAAAAGTACTCTGCTGATAGTTGTTGAACCGAAATAACAAAACAAAACTGGCTACCTCTAATACGATGAAGAGGAACCAGTAATTGTATTTCAAAAGGAAGTTTATTAAATTCCGCATGAATAATGATCCGTATTATTTATCTCATCAAGAAAGAGAAACGGTCTACATTCTTTAATGCCACACCCGTACCTTTGGCTACTGCGTGCAAAGGATCTTCAGCAATGTGGAAAGGTATGTTAATTTTATCTGTCAAACGCTTGTCCAGTCCGCGAAGCAATGCACCACCACCGGCAAGATAAATACCGTTGTGTACAATATCCGCATACAGTTCGGGCGGCGTATTTTCCAATGCACTCAAGATGGCTGTTTCAACCTTGGAGATGGATTTCTCCAGACAGTGAGCCACTTCCTGATAACATACGGGCACTTCCATCGGAAGAGCTGTGATACGGTTCGGTCCATGAACGATGTAATCTTCCGGAGCGTCATCGCCAAGCTCGGTCAGTGCGGCACCTACGTTGATCTTAATACGTTCTGCCATACGTTCGCTGACTTTCACATTATGCTGACGGCTCATGTATTCCTGGATATCCGCAGTCAGATCATCACCGGCGATACGGATAGAGTTGTTGGAAACGATACCTCCCAAAGAGATAACGGCAATTTCCGTAGACCCACCACCTATATCCACGATCATGTTTCCTTCGGGCGCTTCTACATCAATACCGATACCGATTGCCGCAGCCATCGGTTCGAATATCAGATAGACGTCACGCCCACCGGCATGCTCGGCTGAGTCACGAACGGCACGGAGTTCTACTTCCGTACTTCCCGACGGTACACCGATCACCATACGAAGTGACGGCGAAAACAAGTGATTACGAGTATTTACCTGCTTAATCAAACCGCGCATCATTTGCTCGCAAGCATAGAAGTCGGCGATCACTCCATCCCTCAACGGACGAATAGTACGTATATTTTCGTGGGTCTTTTCGTGCATCAACTTCGCCTTTTCCCCAACGGCGATCATCTTATCTGTACGGCGATCCAAGGCCACAACCGAAGGCTCATCCACCACAATTTTCCCGTTTGTGATGATGATGGTATTGGCTGTCCCCAAGTCCATCGCTATTTCTTGTGTAAAAGAGAATAATCCCATTAATATAAAGTATTAAGTATTAAGTATTAGGTATTAAATATTAGGTATAAAGTAGACTGCCTTATCCGCAAGGTTAATACTTAATACCTAATACTCAATACCTGTTTTTAATGTTTAAAATGACGGATACCGGTGGTCACCATCGCCATACCGTGCTCGTTGCAGTAAGCAAAAGTAAGATCGTCTTTCACCGAGCCGCCCGGCTGGATGACTGCCGTAATACCTTCTTTGTCTGCTATTTCTACGCAATCCGGGAAGGGGAAGAAAGCATCTGAAGCCATTACCGCACCGTTCAGATCGAATCCGAATGATTTGGCTTTTTCAATCGCTTGTTTCAAGGCGTCTACCCGTGAAGTCTGTCCCACACCGCTTGCAAGAAGCTGTTTGCCTTTTGCCAGCACGATAGCGTTTGATTTACTGTTCTTAACGATCTTGTTGGCAAACAACAGATCTTCCACTTCTTCCGGAGTAGGAGCTTTGTCTGTCACAGTTCTCAGATCGGCAACCGTTTCAATATTCATATCTTTGTCCTGCACCAATACACCGTTCAACAAAGCACGGAACTGTTTCTTAGGCAGTTTGGCTTCTTTGCGAACCAGGATGATGCGGTTCTTTTTCTGTCCCAAAATCTCGAGCGCGTCTACGTCATAGTCCGGCGCGATAATCACTTCGAAGAATATCTTGTTGATCTCTTCAGCTGCTGCTTTGTCAATCACTCCGTTAGTAATCAATACGCCTCCGAAAGCGGAAACGGGATCACCGGCCAACGCGTCTGTCCATGCTTCCAGTACAGTTGGACGAGAAGCCAGGCCGCAAGCATTATTATGTTTCAGGATAGCGAAAGTCAAATCTTCGTATTCGTCGATCAGATCGACGGCAGCATTGATGTCCAGCAAGTTGTTATAAGAGATTTCCTTACCGTGAATCTGATCGAACATGGCGTCCAGATTTCCGTAGAAATAACCTTTCTGATGAGGGTTTTCACCGTAACGGAGTTGCTTCTGGTTGTTTACCGAACAACGGAAAGCAGAACCTTCGCCGGCATCGAAATAATTGAAGATAGCTGAGTCGTAGTGAGAAGAAACGGCAAACGCTTCTTTTGCCATCCAGCGACGTTCTTCGAGTGAAGAAGTAGCGCCATGTTCCATCAGCATATCCAGCAATGGCTTATATTGTGCCTGAGAAGCCACGATGATGACATCGTTATAGTTCTTGGCAGCAGCACGAATCAAAGAGATTCCACCTATATCGATTTTTTCAATGATGTCTGCTTCGGATGCGCCGGAAGCTACGGTAGCTTCAAACGGATACAGGTCGACAATAACCAAATCTATTTCGGGGATTTCATACTTTTCAATCTGTTGAATATCCTGTTCCAGGTCACGACGGCAAAGGATACCTCCGAAAATCTTCGGATGTAATGTCTTCACTCTACCACCAAGGATGGAAGGATAAGTGGTCAAATCTTCCACTGCCTTACAGGGATATCCTAGTGATTCAATAAACTGACGAGTTCCACCTGTTGAGAGAAACTCGACTCCTTCTTCGTAAAGTTTGGTAATAATTTCATCCAAACCTTCCTTATGGTATACAGATACCAATGCAGTTTTTATTCTTTTAGACTCTGACATTGAATTGCTTATTAAGTATTTGATGTGCAAAGTTACGAAATATTGTTTATCGTACGTAATAAATAAGGTGTGAATTAATAAAAAAAAGCGTTGACTGTTCCTGTTGGAAAGTCAACGCTCCTTCGCACATAGAGCTTCTAATCAAAATATATTACCAGATAGACACTCGTTTATCCTTCGCTACGAACATAGGATCATGTTCTGTGATATTGAATGCTTCGTACCAGTTCTGGATATGAGGCAATGCTCCGTCCACACGCCATTTTCCTAAAGAGTGAGGATCGAGTTTGGTCAGTCGGAGAATCTCTTCCGGGCGGATGTGTCCGGCCCATACATTAGCATAAGCAAGGAAGAAACGTTGTTCGGGAGTAAATCCGTCAACAACTTCCAGCGGTGCTGTTTCCATTGCTTTCTTGAAAGCCGCGAAAGAAACCTGCAAGCCACCGTGGTCGGCAATGTTCTCTCCCAAAGTAAGTTCACCGTTTGCATGTACACCGGGAGCCACTTCTATGCTGTCAAAGAAGTTAACCATCACTTGAGCACGTTCCTCGAACTTTTTAGCATCTTCTTCTGTCCACCAGTCTTTCAGGTTACCATCCTTGTCGTATTGACGACCCTGATCGTCGAATCCGTGAGTCATTTCATGGCCGATTACCACACCGATAGCACCATAGTTCATCGCATCGTCAGCGTTCATATCAAAGAACGGAGCCTGCAGGATAGCGGCTGGGAAACAGATTTCGTTGGTTGTCGGGTTATAGTAAGCATTTACTGTCTGAGGTGTCATCAACCATTCGTCCTTGTCGACCGGCTTACCGGCTTTCGCGATCATGTCATTGAAGTCCCATTGGCTGGCACGCTCGATATTTGCCCAATAAGAGTCGTCTTTGATCTCCAGAGCAGAGTAATCTTTCCATTTATCCGGGTAACCGATCTTTACATGGAAAGTAGCCAGTTTCTCTAATGCTTTCACCTTTGTCGGTTCGCTCATCCATTCCAGCGCTTTGATGCGTTCGCCCAGAGAAGTCTGCAAATTCTTCACCAATCCAACCATACGTTCTTTGGCAGCGGCAGGGAAGTATTTCTCGACATACATCTGTCCTACTACTTCACCCAAAGAGCCGTCTACAGTGCTTACCGCACGTTTCCAGCGAGGCTGCATTTCTTTCTTGCCAGACATTGTTCTACTATAGAAGTCGAAGTTTTGTGCTACGAAATCATCACTAAGGAAAGAGGCTGCGGCATCGATCAGATTCCATTGAAGATAGAACTTCTGGTCTTCAAGAGGCACTGTATTAATAACATCGGCAACTTCCTTCATGGCTGCAGGCTGACCGATATTCACTTCTTTCAAGTCATTCAGTCCCGAAGTAGTGAAATAAGCATCCCAGTTGAAAGTAGGGAAGTTCTTTTTCAGCGTTTCCATATCCATCTTATTATAGTTGGCATGCGGATCACGCAATTCTACTTGTGAACGGGCAGCTTTGGCAAGACGTGTTTCGATGTTCATCACAGCCACCATTGCTTTCTGTGCGGTAGCTTCGTCATAGCCGGCCAACTGGAACATTTTAACGAGGTGCTCCTTATATTTATCGCGGATACTCTTTGTCTGCTCGTCATTCTCCAGATAGTAATCACGCTGTCCCATTCCGAGACCGCCCTGATAGGTCTGAACCATGTTCATAGAGCTGTTCATATCATCCGCACTAACAAACATGGTAAAGTAAGGACGTATTCCTTTCTTCTGACTTTCGGCAATGTAAGTGTAAATCTCTTCTTTATCTTTGAGCGCATCGATAGCCGCCATTTCTTCTTTGATCGGAGCTGCTCCTTCTTTGTTCAGCTTCACGCTGTCCATAGCGATGTTATAAAGATCACCCACTTTCTGGGCAGCACTGCCCGGAGCGTTGTCTTTCTTTGCAGCCAGTTCTGCAATCAGTTCTTTCAACTGTTCGCGGCTTTTCTCGTGAAGCATATCGAAAGAGCCGAAGCGTGAATACTCGTCTGTCAGCGGATGACTTTCAATCCACCCACCGCAGGCATACTGATAAAAACTTGTACCCGGCATTGCCGTGGTATCCAGATTAGCAAGGTCGATACCGGACGTTAGTACGGCCTCTTTCTTGCTATTACATCCTGTTGTCATAAGGCATACGGCAAGAATTGGTAAATACTTGGTTACTTTCATATTATATAATAAATTAGTTTTTCACTTCTTCCAGTTCCATCGAAACCCGTTCCCACTCTTCAACGGTGGTATCCAATTGCTGTTTCAGCTTCTGATGCCGTTCATACAGTTGCATATCCGATGCTCCTTCCGGGGTTGCCATTTTTGCTTCCAGAATGGCGATTGCCGATTCCGTTTCTTCAATCGAAGCCTCACAGTCCGCCACCTGGCGTTCCAACTTCTTTATCTTCTTATTGAGTTCCTTCTGCGCTTCATACGAGAGTCTGTTCTCCGAAGGTTGCTCTGTATCCGCTTCGTTTCCTTTGGCAGATGCGGTAGGAGAAGTAGAGAGAGAAACTCCTTTCTGAAGTTCATTCAGGCTGTCGATCTTCTTCTTTTGCAGGAAATCGTAGATACCGCCAAGATGTTCTTTCACTGTTCCACCACCGAACTCATATACTTTAGTCGCAAGTCCGTCCAAAAAATCACGGTCGTGGCTGACAAGTATCACTGTTCCGTCAAATTCGCGGATAGCTTCTTTCAGTACATCTTTGGAACGCATATCCAAATGATTGGTAGGTTCGTCCAAAATCAGGAAGTTCACCGGTTCCAGCAGCAACTTAATCATAGCCAGACGAGTACGCTCTCCACCGGAAAGTACTTTCACTTTTTTATCCGAAGCCTCTCCGCCAAACATGAATGCACCCAAAATGTCACGTATCTTCAACCGGATATCTCCTGTCGCCACACGGTCGATCGTATCAAATACCGTCATGTTTTCATCCAGCATCTGCGCCTGATTCTGTGCAAAGTAACCGATCTGCACGTTATGCCCGATCGTCAGTTTACCATCAAAATCAATCTCGCCCATGATACATTTCACTAACGTAGATTTACCTTCTCCGTTCTTTCCGACAAATGCGACTTTTTCTCCTCTGTTGATCGTCAGATTCACATCATGGAAAACAACGTGCTGTCCGTATGCCTTGCGTACGTCTTCACAGATAACCGGATAATTCCCGCTGCGGCTGGCAGGAGGAAATTTCAGACGGAGGGAAGAGTTGTCTTCCTCATCGACCTCGATACGGTCTATCTTTTCCAGTTGTTTGATACGACTCTGCACCTGTACGGCTTTGGTTGCCTTATAGCGGAAACGTTCGATAAAGTCTTCCGTATCCTGTATCTGCTTCTGCTGATTCTCATAGGCACGGAGCTGCTGCTCACGACGTTCTTTACGTAATACGACAAACTCATCGTACTTCACTTTATAGTCATAAATCTGACCGCAGGTAATCTCGATCGTACGGGTAGTTACATTATTAAGGAAAGCACGGTCGTGGCTGACCAGCACAACAGCATTGGCACGGGTAGACAGAAAGTTCTCCAGCCATTGTATACTCTCGATATCCAGATGGTTAGTCGGCTCATCAAGGAGCAGCACATCCGGACGACGGAGCAAGAGCTTCGCTAGTTCGATACGCATACGCCAGCCGCCGGAGAATTCGGAAGTCGAACGGTTAAAGTCTTCCCTGCTAAAGCCCAATCCCAACAGGGTACGTTCTATTTCCGCCTGAAAATTGGTTCCTCCCATCATCAGGAAGCGGTCGTTTTCGTGTGTGAAGCGGTCTATTAACTGGTGGTATTCTTCGGATTCATAGTCGGTGCGGTCGGCAAGCTGCTGATTCATCCGTTCAAGGTTTGCCTGAAGTTCGAAAATATGCTCGAAAGCGAGTTCTGCTTCCTCCATCACCGTGCGGACATCCGAAAGGATCATGACTTGCGGCAGATAGCCGATTGTTACATCTTTAGGGACGGCTACCACTCCACGGGTCGGGTTTTGCAGACCTGCCAATATTTTCAACATAGTCGATTTGCCCGCACCATTCTTGCCGACCAAAGCGATGCGGTCTTTTTTATTGATAACATAGCTGACATCCGCAAAGAGCGGTGTCGCATTAAATTCTACTGATAATCCTTCTACTGAAATCACGTCTGTCTCTGATTTATAAGATTTTGGATTGCAAAGATAATGAATAATTATTGGATAAAGGGCAGTATTATCCGTTATGAAAGACAAAAAAAGCAGTCATTCTCATGAATGACTGCTTCCTGGTCTTTATCAAAAGCTTTTCTTTAGAACAATTTAGCAGGGTATTCACCGGCATCTACCAATGCCTGAATCTTATCCACTACGCTCTGACGGTCTTCCGGATAAGTTACACCAAACCATTTGCTGGTAGTATCCAGAACTTCTACAGTTGCAGTTCCGTCGTTAATCAATTTATCCACCATCAGCGGGATAAAGAATTCGCTCTTCAGGTTCTCCATGTTCTTCGGATCGCTCAGGAAAGTCTTGAAGAACTCTTCACTGTAAGCAAAGTAGTCGGGAGTAAAGCCCCAGAAGTTCATACTTACCGGAGTCGTATCAGGAGTAGCTGTCCATTCACCGTTATCATCGATGTATTTTACTTCGCCGTCCAGACGTTGAATCTTCGTACGTTCCACTACGGAAGTCAGCAAGTTGTTAGCATCTGTACTGCAGATACCACGAGATACCGTACCGCTCTCGCTCAACGTATTTCCCACACGGAAACCTACCATTGAATAAACATTCTTGGAATTTTCGGGAAGAGCAGACAGGAATTTGCCCATTACCTGGAACGAGTCACGACCATAGAAGTCATCGCAGTTGATTACCGCAAACGGTTCACTAATCACATCAGCTCCCATCATTACCGCATGATTTGTACCCCATGGTTTTGTACGGTCTGCCGGACAAGTGAATCCTTCCGGAAGATCATCAATAGACTGGAATACCAGTTCGCAAGGAATGTGGCCTTCGTATTTAGAAATAATCTTTTCGCGGAAATCCTGTTCAAAATCTTTGCGGATTACAAATACAAGCTTACCAAATCCTGCGTTGATAGCATCATAGATAGAGTAATCCATAATAGTTTCGCCGTTAGGACCCAGTCCGTCCAATTGCTTCAAGCCTCCATAACGGCTACCCATACCAGCAGCCAATAAGAATAAAGTTGGTTTCATAAATTGTGTAATATTAAAAGGTTAGTGATGTCAATGGCATCAGATTTCGTTGCAAATTTACAAAAATAGTTGAATCCAACAGGACAAATATCAATCATTATTCACTAAAATCGTACAAAAATCATTCATTAGAACGGGTAACCGATAGCAAAATGTATTCCCAGATTCTTGAAGAAAGCTCCGGTTACATTATAATAGCCGCTACGTTCCGTATCATAAGGCAGATGCAGAGGAATACCGAAGTCGAGACGGAATACGAGAATATCCATGTCATAACGGATACCGACACCCGTTCCCAAAGCTATTTGTTTAGGGAAAGTCTTCAGACGCAGTTGTGAATTGGGACGTGCTTCTTTTCCATCAGCCAAAAGCTTTCTGTCTTTGCGCAACAACCACACATTTCCTGCATCCAGAAAGGTAGCTCCCCAAAAGCTCTTGAAAATACGGAAACGATATTCCACATTCGCCTCAAAGCGGAAGGTTCCTGTCTGATCCAGGTAGGAATATTTTCCCTCTTCCGGATGATAACCGCCCGGACCGACACTGCGCACTGTAAAAGCACGGATACTATTGGCACCACCTACATAAAATTGTTCACTATAGGGAGCTATCGTAGCATTGCCATAAGTAAACAGTGCACCTACTGCCATGCGGCTGGCTATCGCATTATTCTTATCTATGTTCCACAAATGACGCAACTCTGTATTCAACTTCACAAACTGTGCAAACGGAGCCCCCAGCAAACTCTTATCCTCTTCATTGAACGGCTTGCCAAAAGCACGGTAAATAAGGGAAGTGATATTACCCGCCGAAGTGACGGTAGACTGCCACCAGATAGGGTTCTTTATCCGACGACCCGAAGCATTGTCATACGTATACGTATATTCCATCGCCGGAATAAACTGGTTCCTAAGACTGACATACAATGCAGGATTAGCTTCAGCTATCTCTTTAAAATCCTCAGACTGATGCTGCAAGACATTAAATGTCAGTTTAAAAGGAGTAATACTATGCCGGCTGGTACGGGAGGGCTGGAAATCGTATGTAGCATTGCCGCCAAAGGACAGCAGTTTATAATACTTTGCCCGGTTCAGCTGGTTGATATACAGACGAAAGGTCGTCGTGGCCGGGAAGTCAAACTCCCGTTTACCCAGATGCGGGAACACGACTCTCGGAAAAGTCAGAGAGGTAGAAAGCCCCATTTCCCAACTGTTCATCAGTGAGCTCTTCTCACCGCCTCCGGTCTGCCACTCATAAGAGCCTTTCAGTTTTACGTTCCAGCTTTCACCACCTCCGAATACATTGTTACGAGTGACACCGAAAGATGCACCGGGACCGGTCTGGTCATTACTCTTCGTTACTACATTCAGTTCCAGTTCTGCATCCAACGGTTTGGCAAATGTAGCCTGCATAGTGACATCCAGTGTATCACAAGCCGCTGTCGTATCTCGGGGAGCATATTGCATATCCATATAGCTGAATATACCGAGCTGACTCAATTTCTCCTGCACCTGCTCCTGCCGGTACTGGCTATAAAGACGGGTACGGTTGGAAGCCCTCATCTGTTTGCTCCGTACAAACTGCTGATAGTTCATCCATCGATAGAGCATATTCGGACGGACCTGCAGTTTATCATAATAGTGAATATTCAGATTCTTGTACAAGATACTGTCATTAGGTGCCTCGCCATTCTTTCCGAAGAGATAGACCGAAGCATCTCCTACATAGTAAGAACGTTGAGCGGCAGCCGGTAATCCCGGAAGAGGAATCAGACGAAGACTGATATGTCCGCCGGGAACCAAGGTTGTATCTGCCTGATAGGTCATATAGTCCGGACGGAAGTAGAAATATCCCCGATTACGCAAAAGGGTACTGATACGGGAACGTTCTTCATCCAAATCCACCACATTAAACTGTTCGCCGGGGGTGATGTAAGACATACGACGTCCGCGTTCCATGATCTTCAGAGTCTGGGGAGTGAAACGCTGATAATACACTGTATCAATGAAATAAGGGTTCTTCATATCTACCGTATAGAGCAGACTTGCTTTCAGACTATCTTTCTTATCGACCAAAGTCTCGTAAGTCACCTTTCCATTGAAATATCCGTAATCACGGAGCAGGTTAGTGGCTACCTTGACACGTACTTCGGGATTGACAGTAGAAATAAATACGGGCGGATTGGCGGCAAAGCGGTTAAACATCCACTTACCGAATCCTTTCTTGTATTTCACGAAGTCGTTATACATCCACATTTTAAAAGGAATAGGCAGAAAACCTCCCAACAGAGTAGTACTGGGAGTTTTGGCAAGCGCTGCATTGATTTCCGTCAAAGCAGTTTCACCAACCCGTGTCGATGATTTATTGACTATCACCGTTTTTCCTCCGGTATAGAGTATTTCATCTTCGGGCAGATGTTTCGTCACCGAACACGCCGAAAACAACACTATACCTATAAGACAGCCTGCTAATATGTTAATACGTATATCTTTCATTCTTACTTCTTTTTCTTAAAGATGAACAGTTCACTGAGCTTATCCAGTTTCTTGCGAAGTACCAGACCGACTCCGGTTTCCGTAATCTCCCCTTCGAGTACACTCTCATAGTTCTTATCGTAGAACAAACGGACATAACGGGTTCCCGTACGGTCCAGACGATATTCCAAAGAGATGTTGTCAATGAAGGATTCGGCATCATTCGTCGCATTTTCGCCCGTCGATACCTTACCACCGATTACAATCTGGAAGCGGTTATTGAAGAGGCGCTGCGAATAACGGAAACTGTAATCCGTACGCTTGCCGCCGGTATCCGAGGCGTCATGATCTTCGACACCCACAGAGACGCTGGCATTCTTCAGGTTACCCATCAGTGAATTTATCTGACTGCTCAGTACGGAGTTCAGGGCAGAACCCATATTCAACTTGCCAAGTCCGCCGCCTCCACCGCCGATCGGTCCGGTGCCGAGATAGGTTTTCATCAACATGATATAAAGTGCCTGTTTTCCACGTTCTTCCGCTCCCATTGCTGTCAGTTCATTCTGTATGGTCGCATCTTCCGGGGCCGCTACGTCGAAAGCAAAAGACAGGTTGTCCAACCGGTTCTTTACGACAATGGAAACGTCAAAGTTAACCATTCTCGTTCCTCCGTTCTCTCCTTCGGATACGGAAGCACGGATACGGTCAGTTGCCTTGAAGTTCAGCATGGGGTCCATCGGGTTTCCGGTCCAATCTACATAGCTGCCGTTATCGATGGCAAATTCCTTGACTGCAATGATAGGCAGAGAATACTTCATCAGTCCACCGCTCAGTGTGTAACGTCCGGTCAATGTCAGGTCTCCCTGCGGAGTGTATTTCATCGAAAGATCGCCACCTCCTTCCAGTTCGATACGATTGTCACTGGCGTCCAAGTCCACTTTCACCCTGACTGAAGGGTCGATATGAACCATCATCAGCATATCCAATCCACCTAAAGATACGGTAGGCACTTCCTGACGGACAACTGTGGTGGTATCACTGAATGAAGTAAATGTCACCAGACTTCCCAGACGATCCTGCACGGTCAGCGGTGAATCGGTCAGTACATACGAGACATCCGTATTGCCCAGCAAATTCAGGTTTCCACGCATATTCAACCCGTCCAACGGGCCTTTTATGGTTGCCCGCAAGTCCGCAAAGACTTTTCCGTAGACAAGGCTTTCGCGAGTACGCTTCGCATTCAACAAGGTATAGTTTTCCGCCAGCAGATTCAGACTCGCCATCGGTCGGGACATATCACGGAAATCGACATAACCGTCGATCGTAAACGGATTCTTTCCCGTGGTGTAAATGGCGAACTTATCAAATATCAGACGATTGTTCTTCAACTGCACAGGGCGGTTATCAAACAGGAAGTTAGCACCATACTGGCGTGACAGGACAGATACGCTGTCCAGTATCAGTTCACCGTTTATCAATGGCTGCTCGGTACTGCCTGTTATATTCAGGTCACCGTCCATATCACCGGCAAGCGTAACCAGCTCGTCGGGAATAAAGGCGTTGGCAATACGAAGCGGGAAGTGTTCCAACGTCGTATTTACTTCCAGGCTATCCTTTCCCGTCGAGGTAGGGAGCAGCTTGCCATCTGCTATCAGCACTTCTACCTTATCATGATTCAGATAAGCGTTGAGGTATTGTTTTCCCTGTTCGCCCGGCAGCCATGTAGCTCCCAAAGTAATGTCACCAATGCGCTGGCGTTCATAAGTCAGTTCATCAATGGATGCTTCTGCAGAGAGCTGAAGGTCCTTTTCGGTCTGTATATAGTGTGCTTCTGCCGAGAACAATCCGGTGATTTCGGGGAAGTAAGGCAGTACGCTCGTTATTTCATCCAAGCGGATTCTCCGGATTTCGACATCGATATTCTGCAAAGAAACCGTATCTCCCTGTACCGAATGCACACGGAAGCCCATACCTTCATCATCCCACATATCCACATTGGCATACACGCGCATATTCTTATGCAGATAAATCCAGTTATGATCTTCGTTGAAGTGGAATTTACGGAACGCAATAATCGGTTCTTCCGGAATCAGTGTAAAAGCCAGTCCATCCCCTTTTCCACGTCCTCCAACCAGCGGACGGGCATTGACTCCAAGCAACACACCGGTTTTCCCCTTTTCGTTCTTATATTCTGCCAGCAGCTCGGCATCGCGGTCGCGAATCTCGCCTGTCAGAATAGTGGAGAAGGAAAACTGGGGATTCTTCGGTCCGTTGATTACTCCGGCACGGAGATTCATACGGGTAGTATCCTGTTTGACGGTGAAAAAGACCGTATCCAGTTGCAAGGTATCCACTTTCAAAGCATGGATGGCTGCTTTGCCGTTGATTCCCCAATCGGGAGCAGTGCCGAATTTCATGGAAGCATCATGGAACGATATATTCTTCATTGCCATATAGTATGCCAACGGATTCTCCTTTCCTGCCGAGAAAGAGAAAATAGCCGACGGCAATGCTTCACGCAAAGCAGCATGATCCAAGAGTTTTTCATCCACCTGCTTCATCAACACATCTACAAAATGGGTAGACTGACGAATCAGAGGATATACACCGGCACGGGCACTCAGATTCAGTTTCATATCACCGGCGGTGAAATGAGTGAAAACACGGTTCTGCCGTGCCTCTCCGCTTAAATTGAATGCCAACGGATGTTTCATCGGCTTGGGCATAAGTCCCAGTTCGTACAAATCAAGCTGAGTAACGTCAACTGTCACTTTACCGTCTGGATAGCTATGAGCTAAATTATATTCTGCATCCGCCGTCATTTTCAAAAGTTCATTGTCACTCGTAAGCTGAGCCGTTGCCAAAGCTCCTTTAAGATTTCCCGTCAAATGAACATTCGAAAGATGATAGCGGGCGTAATGAAGCTGGTCCAAAGAAAGATTCAGATTGGCTAAAGAATGAAAGGACATGACATCCAGTCCCCTGCCCTTGGCATCTGCCGAAAGAGATAGTTCATAAATCGAGTCTTTCGGGAGAAAATGATGCAGTTGCAGATCGTTTATTTTCAGATCGGCCGTATAAACTTCTGTCGAACTGTTTAATGCAGCATTTACATTCATGCTGCCCTTACCTTCTTTCAGATCGAGTTTTGCTTTATACTGCGGGCCGTTCATCTCCATCTTCATCTTGAGACTCATACTGTCGGGAATTACTAAAGAGCCATCGGGTGTGACTCCAGTCAATCCTGTCAGGAAGTTCAGATTCCGGGTAACCATATCCAGCCCAATAGTTCCCGAACGAGTCAGACTGTCCGTCAGGTTTTCAAGGATTCCTCCCCCCTTTAGCGAGAAAGCTCCCGGCAAGTCTACCGTGAAGCGCGAAATCTGCATCTCTTTCAGATTTCCATCTGTACCGGCACGAATCACTAACGGACGGAACGGATATGCTTCTTTAAACGTTTGAGGCAGTCCGCCGGCAAAAAGCATCACGTCCTCTTTGCCTATATGTGCGTTAAAGCTGGCGGATAAACGTCCTGTCGTCGGGATATTTACGAGTTCCCAATAAGTCTGGGCGGACAGGTCTATTTCTGAATGTGGGGTTTGCAGTTTCAGTTCAGGAATGCGGATGATAGAATCATTCGAAAAGAGCCGCCCTGTCAGTGAAGTAATACTCAGTCCCGAACGCTCTTCCATCGTTATTTCACGAATCACAGCGTTCATATTTCTGCCTTCGTAGAGCAGAGAGTCCAATCCGATGCGGATATTCCGGACTGCCATATGAGAGGCGTCAAAACCTTCCGACGGTTGGGCCTCTCCAGTGTCATAACTGGCAGAGGCACCCGACAAAAGGAATTGCTTCAATCCATAAAACTGGTTCTTTAAATCCGCTTTGGCGTCATCAATGGTCGCTTCGCCTATGTATGCCGCCATCTTCATGGAGTCGGCAGGCAGTTTCATACCGAATGATACATTCTTCAACTTCAGTTGATGAAGGTTCACCTTCCAGTTCACAGGAGCAGATGCCGTCGTATCTTTGGGAGTGGTCGTGGTATCAGTCATCAGAAGTTGTATATGAGTATCGGATAACTCTGTCCGATTGACAACTGCCGTTTCGTTCGATAAATCGACTCCATGACTTTGCAGAAAGAAGCGTCCCAAAACGCCTTTTATCTGCATCCCCTCTATCAGATTGGCAGAATTGACCGCCACCTGACTTAAGGTAACCTCGTCAACTTCTACTTTTCCTTTGAGCAATGGCCATGCCTGTACGCGGACATTCAGGCTTTCCAAAGACAATAAGGTATCCGGCTGCTGTATGACCTCCACCCCTCGTACCAGCAGATTAAGCGGAAAACGAAGGTCTATCCGTTCCACCTGAATCTGCATTCCGGTTGCTTTAGAAGCATACGCAGTAACCTCCCGTCGCAAAAGATTCTGAACAGGAGGTATATAAAGTAATACCATCAGTATTACAAAAAGTATTATAGGAGTAAGCAATATCCAGCCCACCCGTCTTATCCATTTTCGTTTCATGCAGGATGTGTCAGTGTAAAAGTGATACAAAGTAAACAAATTACTTTGAAAAAAGGTTTGTCCAAAAGCTAAAATGTGAAAAAGCCGGAGGTTATGGTTGCATTTAGCGCAATTTCATCCCGTTCATTCCGTTCATTCGGAAGGTGAGATATTTGTCAAGGCAGCACCTTCTCACTATGCTACGAGCTTATGCCCGTGCCACTACGTTGGCACGCTTGTGCCACCGCAGTGGCACGACTGTGACATGCCTTTGGCACAACTGTGCCAACAGGGTGGCACAAGCATGGCACTATATAGGCTGTTCCAAAGGAGCTGCCGAGAGAGATTTAATGTAAACCGAAACTATACTCCTCAGCAGCACGAACAACTTTACGCACCGCCTCCAAAGTCTCCAACGTAGTCTTTTCTATTTCTTCGGAGAATTCTTCCCCCCGGCAAGACTCCAGCCATCTTAATGAAGCAACAGACTCAGAAGCTCCGATCAAGGTGAAAAGCGGAAGGAGTTTATGAGCCATAGCGGCTATTCCATCCACCTCCCTGTCAGTTAATGCCTGTTGCATCCGGTCGGCATTCTTGCCGGTCTCTTCGATAAAAGTCCGGATAATAGAACACGCCGCTTCCGGATCATCTTCCGAGAAGGCAGTCAGTGCAGAAAAGTTGAATAAAGTATCTTCAGGCAGCGCATCTGCAATCAATTGCATATCATGTGTTATATGCGCCTCATCAGCTGACATTTGTCCTTCATTCAGAGTTACCAGCAATTCTTTCACCGTAAAAGGTTTGTGCAGGCATCCGGCAAAGCCATGTTCATGCAAAGCCTTCTCATCCATTTCGCTACGTGCCGTGACAGCAATAACAGGAATATTGCGGGCTTGCGGAATGTTAGAGGCACGCAATAATTTGACCAGATCAAAACCGTTGATAGCAGGCATCTGTATATCGGTCAGCAGTACATCAAACGTCGAAGAGCGCAGTTGCTCTATCAGTTCTTCCAACTGCTCGCAGCAAACAGCATCGATGTTGTGCTGTTTCAGCATGGCAGCAGTCAGGTTCAGCTGAATCTTATCATCATCAATCAGAAGCACACGGATCACCTTCATGGCCGGTACGGCATCTGTCTCTTCCGGAGAAACATCCGTATCTTTCGATGGTTTCTTAATTCTGCTCCCGAAAGGTTTATTTTCCACTATTGACTTGCCCACCGGAAAGAGTGGCAACACGACAGTAAAGCAACTTCCTTTTCCTAACGTGCTTTGTACATCGATCGTACCTTCAAGCAGAAGAACCAGCTTATGCACAATGGACAATCCCAGTCCGAATCCTTCTTCTCCCTGCGCACCGGGGAGGCGGGTAAATTCCTGGAAGATGCGTTCCCGGTCTTCCGATGCCATCCCTTTGCCGGTATCCGCAACCGCTATTGTCAGCTTCGAAGCGTTATAACCAACAGTTAATGTGATCTTGCCCTGCTGAGTGAATTTCACCGCATTGGACAAGAGATTATTCACTATCTGCTGAATACGTAAAGGATCACTGATATATTTCTCCGACAATTCCGGAGCGATATGACATTGCAAGACCAAGCCTTTAGCCGCCGTCAGAGGTTCAAAGCAAACACGGATTTCTTCAAACAGCTGAGCAGGATTAAAAACAATCCGGTTCACTTCCGCTTTATTGAGGTCAAGACGGTGGAAATCAAGCAAGTCGCTTACTAACTTCAGTAAATGCTCTGAAGAACTTTTCATGTTGTCCAGATAGAATCGCTGCCGTTCATCTTCGGTCAGGCGGGACAAGAGTTCCGTATATCCCATTATCGAGCCTAATGGCGCCTTAAAGTCATGGGTAATGGCAAGCATCAGTTTCTCACGGGCAACAAGCAAGTCTTCCGCCCGCTTATTCGCTTCTTCGAGCTGACGCCGATAACGGTTGCTACGAGTAATATCCCGCATAATTAAGATCAGGAAAAAGGCGGATAAGAATACGGCACCAATGGCAATTCCGGCAATGATATTAGCCGAACGCATCCGCACCTCTTGCTGAAGTTCCGCATCCTGACGGGCACGCGCAGACATTTCCTCCTCGTATCCTTTTATCAGACTATCCATTCTTGCGGTCAGCTGTGTATTCATCCGCTGATACCTCGTACTGGTACGCCGGATCGTTCGCCTCCGCTGCAACCGTTTCTCTTCGGTAGCCATGCGAATCTTATGCTGAAGGGAGTCCGCCGACTTGACAGGTTCCAATATCGTATCGGTGGCAATTTCCAGAGAAGTATTGACCAGCACGGCAGTATCTTTCTTAGAAGGCGCGAACACTTCCCCCAATCGTTTGAAGAAGCCTTTCTTCTTCGGGGTAGTGATCAGAGAATCGCGTTTGGTAATAACCCGGTGTTGTACCCGTTGCTGAGTAATCACCGAGTCCTGCTGTTCTGATATGATTTCTTCAATCTCCGAGGCGGAAAGCAAGCTATCATTCGCCTCGCTCAGCACCCGCAGCATCTGAAGGGTATTCTGATCTTTCTCATGGAGAAGACTCAGCAGACTGTCTGTCCGCAGATTCTGCTGATCGTCCGCAGCCGACAGCGTCTCCATCTCCTGATGCACAAACACCAGAGAAAAAAGAAGAATCGCCAGCAGCAATATATAGCCGATGGTTATTTTCAGTTTGGTGGAGCGAAAGGAAGCCATAGGCAATTAAGATTTTAAATTATGAATTTTGAATGGAAGGCGGTAGTTTCGTCTTGTGATGGAAACGCCACCATAACATCAGACCGGCACTGGTCAACCCAAAAGGAAATGCCATCCAGACACCTATGATCCCCCACTCCAACACGAATCCGCAAAAATAGCCGACCGGAAGCGAAATAAGGAAATAAGCAATGAAGGCAATCAGCATCATCAGTTTTACATCTGAGATTCCACGCAAGGCATTGGCAAAGGTTATCTGCAATCCATCTCCAAACTGATATACAAGGAACGGAAGGATAAGCGAAGTTACCATAGCCGCCACTTCGGTACTATCGGTAAACCAACCTCCCAGATAATTGCGGCAGAGGAATACGATGGAAGAAAGCACAACACCCAACGCCATCATCAAATGAAAACCGGCATAAGCCGAACGACGTACATTGAGTATATCGCCCTGCCCGTTAAAGTTACTCACACGGACAGCCACAGCTGCTCCCATCCCGTAATACATCATAAACGTAAACTGAGAAATAGCCAGCATGACCTGATGAGAAGCCAGCGCAATGGTACCCAGCCAGCCAATCATCACCGCACTCAGACTGAACGAAGCTGTCTCCATTCCCATCTGAAAAGCAATCGGCCAACCCAGCGAATTCAATCGTCCGAATATAGCCTTCGACCATCCCAGACGATAGAAGCCGAGCTTAAAACGAAGAAAACGCGGACTCCGCATAAAGACTATGATAAATACGACTACCATCATGATACGCGAGAACAGCGTACTGATACCTGCTCCCAGCAAGCCCATTTCCGGCAAGCCCAGCTTTCCGTATATCAGGATATAATTGCCGATAATATTCAGCACATTTCCGCCGAGCAATATCCACATAGCGGTCTTAGTATCCGTAATTCCATCCGTAAACTGCTTGAAGCCATTGAACAGCATCACAAAGACGAGCGAAGCCAGCAGAACCAGATAATAAGGTTTTATCAGGGGAATAAGTTCTTCCGGCTGTCCCAGATTTCCCACATTAAAATAAAGGACAGTCATACCGATGGTAAGCAAGAATGCCACCAACAAATTTGCCAGCAGGCTGTTACGCAACGCCTGCCCCGCCGAAGCATACTGATGAGTTCCATACAAACCTCCCACGATAGGAGTCAGCCCGTACGAGAAGCCTGTACTGAAAATAATCACCAGATTGAATACATTATTGACGAAGGAAGCAGCACCCAGTTCTATCGTACTATGATGACCGATCATCAACGTATCGGCAAACCCCAGCACAATAACTCCTATTTGCCCGATTACAATGGGCAATCCGAGAGAAATCAGTGCTTTGTAATGCTCCTTATATATACTATAGATATTTCTCATTTATTTTTCCGTAGTTAATCGCATATTCCGGCAACTCCGCATCCTGCCGTTGCCTCCAATAAATATCCCGCCGGTAAGGAGAAGTCAGGATATTTGTTTCTTATAATAAAGTATCACTCCATTCTCCTTCCTGAAAGCAGACTGAGCTACCTTTTGCAATTGTCCGGCAGTAACAGCGCGATAACGCTCTACCTCCTTTTCCATATCTTCCGCCCTGCCCAACAGTTCAAACCAAGCAAGATTGGTAGCGACATTCAAATAATTGATATTGCCGAATATCTGCGTCGATTCGAATTTATTCTTCACTTTTTCCAGTTCCTGTTCGTCAACAGGTTCTTGCTGCAAACGTTCCAGTTCTTCACGTACGGCCGCTTCCGCCTGTTCCAGCGAAACACCTGCCGCGGGTTTGCCCGAGATATGGAACAATCCGGCATCCACACTACCGGAAATATAAGCGTCAATACTCGAAAACAGTTGTTTTTGCTGTACCAGGCGTTGATTCAGACGACTGGAACGTCCGTTGCTCAACAAATCCGACAATATATCAAAAGCGTAATAATCCGGATGATCATGACTGCACATATGATACGCCATGAATAGTGAATCAAGGGGTACGTTACGCTCTACTGTCAACCGTCGTTCTTCTGTCTGCTCCGGTTCCTGCGGCAGATTCCGTTGAGGAACCTCCCTGCGAGGGATGGGACCGAACCATTTTTCCGTCAATGCAACTGCTTCCTCAAAAGAGATATTTCCCGTTACGGCGAGCACTGCATTGTTCGGCGCATAAAAACGGAAGAAGAATGCTTTCACCTCTTCCAGCGTCGCATTGGCTATGTGCGACAAATCTTTTCCGATGGTAGGCCACTGATAAGTATGCGCCCGATATGCCAGAGGACGCAAAAGATGACCGACGTCTCCGTAAGGCTGGTTCAGGCAACGCTGCTTGAATTCTTCCATTACTACTCCACGCTGTACTTCCAGACTCCGTTCACTGAAATCAAGGCTCAGCATACGGTCGGATTCCAGCCAAAAGCCGGTCTCTACATTCTGCCGGGGTACAGTGAGGTAGTAATTGGTTATGTCATTATTGGTCCAGGCATTATTCTCGCCGCCTGCCAGTTGCAGCGGCATATCATAATCGGGAATGTTCACCGAACCTCCGAACATCAGGTGTTCGAACAAATGAGCAAAGCCTGTATGCTCGGGATGTTCGTCGCGGGCTCCCACATTATATAATACATTAAGAGCTACCATCTGCGTACTTTCGTCCTGCGAATGTACCAGACGTAACCCATTGTCCAAAATATGCCTGTTAATCTTCATTCTACTTAATCCAGTACTTCTACTTTTACAATCTTCACGTCCTCTTCGGGGCGGTCGCTACGGTCGGTTTTCACCTGCTGAATCTTATCCACGATGTCCATGCCTTCGATTACTTCACCGAAAACCGTATACTCACCGTCCAGATGAGGAGTACCTCCTACAGTCGTATAAGCTTCGATCTGTTCCGGCGTAAAGTGAAATTCCGGTTGCTTGGCAGCTTCCGCTTCCGCCTCTGCAAAAAGCTTCTCCTGCAATTCATACAAACCGTTTTCATCGTTTTCCTTCCGCATCTTATAGATTTCTTTCATGTGCTTCTGAGCCAACGTATTGAAAATAACATTGATCTTATTCTCATTCATCTGGCTTTCCATGCCCAGCAATGTAGAGTCGTTGTACACCTTGCCTGTCACAATGTAGAACTGGCAACCGGATGATTCTTTCTTCGGATTTACATTGTCTCCCTGACGGGCAGCAGACAAAGCGCCTTTTTTGTGAAAATACTTCGGATAAACAAATTCGGCCGGAAGGGTGTAACCCACATCTCCTGCACCCAGCATCTTTCCTTTCGGTGCATTCTTTGAATCCGGGTCACCTGCCTGAATCATAAAGTCTTTGATAACACGGTGGAATAGCGTTCCTTCATAAACGCCGTCTTCTGCCAGCTTAATGAAATTATCACGATGTTTCGGCGTCTCATTATACAACTTAACCTTGATGTCTCCCAAGGTTGTTTCAATCTTTACCAACGTTTCGTTGTCCATATTTCCTCCTTTTTTTGTTCCGGTTTTGCAGGCCGTAAGTCCGCAAAACGATATGGTTAATAGTAAGTATGCAATCTTTTTCATAACACTTTTATTTAATTTAAGTTTGCAAATATACTACTTTCGCCCAAATCCTCTTACCTTTGTAGCATTAAAAGAGGCAAAAGAGAGTATGATGAAATCCATATTGATAATAGAAGACGATATCACTTTCGGAATGATGCTGAAAACCTGGCTAAGTAAAAAAGGGTTTGAGGTGTCGTCAGTCAGTAACATTGCCCGTGCCCAGAAGCACATTGAAGGACAAGGGGCAGACTTAATCCTGTCCGATTTACGCTTACCGGATCACGACGGAATCGATCTTCTGAAATGGATGAACGAAAAAGGAATCGATATTCCTTTGATCATCATGACCGGTTATGCCGATATCCAATCGGCAGTACAAGCGATGAAACTGGGAGCACGCGATTATGTTGCCAAACCGGTGAATCCGGAGGAACTACTCAAAAAGATGTCAGAAGCTTTGCAAGCGAAAGAAGCGCCGACTACGCATACCGCAGCCAAAACTTCTGCAAAGAAAGGTTCTTCCATTTCGTCCGGAAACGCCACCGAAACCCATCATGCTTATCTGGAAGGAGAAAGTGATGCCGCCAAGCAACTCTATAATTATGTAGGTCTGGTAGCTCCCACCAATATGTCCGTACTGATCAACGGTTCCAGCGGAACGGGGAAAGAGTATGTGGCGCACCGCATCCATCAACTGAGCAAACGGAATGACAAGCCGTTTATCGCGGTAGACTGCGGTTCGATTCCCAAAGAATTAGCTGCATCCGAGTTTTTCGGCCATGTGAAGGGCTCTTTTACAGGAGCACTGACGGACAAGACCGGAGCGTTCGTTGCCGCCAATGGAGGCACTATCTTCCTGGATGAAATAGGAAATCTCAGTTACGAGGTACAGATACAACTTCTCCGTGCCTTGCAAGAGAGAAAGATTCGTCCGGTCGGTTCCACGCAAGAGGTATCGGTTGATATCCGTCTGGTATCCGCCACCAACGAGAATCTGGAACAGGCTATCGAGAAAGGTACTTTCCGTGAAGACCTTTTCCATCGCATCAATGAATTTACCCTGCGGATGCCCGACCTGAAAGAACGGAAAGAGGATATCCTGTTGTTTGCCAACTTCTTCCTCGATCAGGCAAACAAGGAACTGGACAAGCATCTGATCGGTTTTGACTCGAAAGCCTCACAAGCCTTACTCAATTATCACTGGCCGGGCAACTTACGCCAAATGAAGAATATCGTAAAAAGAGCGACCTTACTGGCACAAGGCAGTTTCATCACTCTTCTTGAGTTAGGAACCGAATTACTGGAAACAAGTACCGTTTGTTCCGCAAGCATGGCGCTACGCAACGAAGAAACAGAGAAAGAACACATTCTGGAGGCATTGCGCCAAACCGGAAATAACAAGAGCAAAGCGGCACAATTACTGAATATCGACCGAAAGACATTATATAATAAGTTGAAACTATATAATATCGACTTGTAGGTTATCAATCAGTACTACCCATATATTTAGAAGGAGATACGCCGAACTGCTCCATGAAGTGCTTGCGCAAAGTACGGGTATCGGAATAACCAACCATTTCCGAAATTTCCTGAATAGAATAGCGATTCTCCAGAATCAATGTCGCCGCCTTGCTTATACGTATACTGCGAATCATATCTATAACAGACAAATCACTGCGCTGTTTCACCTTCCGGTACAAGGTAGGCTGACTCATATTCAGTTGCTCCGCCAACATTTTTACATTAAAGTCCGCATTGGAAAGGTTAGCTTCTATGATATGAATCAGTTGTTGCAAGAAGGCATCTTCTTTCTCCCCCTCTTCCGATTCCTGTTTCAGCATCAGGGCTTTCGTATAAATCCGCTTCAATCGCTCACGCTGCAAAATCAGGTTATCCACTTTGGTCTTTAATATCTCCGGATTAAAGGGTTTCATCATATAATCATCCGCTCCGCTATTACAGCCTTGCAGGATGTCAGCATCTTCTGCTCTGGCAGTCAGTATCAAGATAGGAATATGCGCGGTTTCCTGCTGCATACGAATTTCCCTGCAACAAGTAAAGCCGTCCTTTACGGGCATCATTACATCCGAGATAATAAGATCGGGCAACTGTTCTTTGGCTATCCGCACCCCTTCCTCACCATTGCAAGCTTCACTGACGGCATATCTGGAAATGAATAAGCTCCGGATATATTCGCGGACATCTTCATTATCTTCGATGATCAGCAGACTCTTTTTAGCCGCTGTTTCCTGTATTTTGTTTTCCGGTATTGGAAGAAACGGTTCCGGTTTCAGCTCTTCATTTTGCTTTGTTTTTCCCTGATGGCTGTCAATAAGTTCATAAGAATCTTTTGCAAAATGCTCTTTGCCTTCGGGAATATAAAGGGCAAAGATACTTCCTTCGTCCGGCACACTCTTCAGCGTTACCAATCCATGATGCAAGTCCATCGTGTTCTTCACAATATGCAATCCTATTCCTGCCTTCGTTGACATCTCAGGTACATTATCTCCCGTTACGAACGATTCAAAAGCATGTTTCTGCAACCATTCCGGAATCCCTGCACCTGTATCCGAAACGGTGATCCGGCAATAACCCTGCCCACTTTTCATCAGATGAGAGACAGAAAGCAAGACACGCCCTCCCGAAGGGGTATACTTAAACGCATTTGAAAGAAGGTTTTGCACGGCCGAAGCGATCTTTCCCTCATCTACCCAATACAGGAACTTCCCTTCGGGCAAATCAATATCAAATTGCAAACCTTTGATTTCAGCCATCTGCCGGAACGGTTCCGACACATTGCAGACCAACTGTACCAAATCAGTCTCGGATAACTGGAGTCTGACCATCCCGGCCTCTATCTTTTGTACATAAAGCAACTGATCGACCAAGGTGTGCAGTGAGGCTGCATTCTTATACATGACCTGCAATTTCTTATAAAAGTCATCCAATGGATTGCACTGTTTCATCAATTCCTGTAACGGGGCAAGGATTAAAGTCAGCGGAGTACGCAGTTCGTGGGCAACGCCCGTAAAGAAGTTCTCGCGTTCCACACGTATCTGACGTTCTTTCTCACGCTCCATACTGACCGTCAACAGTTCATGCTTCATCTGCATTTCGTGTTCCATCCGTTTCTGCCGTAGTCTGATCAACCGTACTCCATAAGCCACTCCTCCCAACAATAACAGGGAAACGAAAAGCCGGAAAGCAAAAGTCTGACTCCAATGAGGTAGAATTATGATCTTCAGCGAAGTCACCGCCCCTGTCTGACCGTTCGGATGTATATTCTTCACTTCAAATACATACTCACCGGCTGGGAGGTTGGTATACGAGGCTTTCTCTCCCTCATCAGAAATCAGCCAATTCCCCTGATAAGGCAAAAGCCGGTAATTATATTTTTGTTGTTCGTCCGAGTAGGACAGGTTGTTGAAAGTCAAGGAGAAATCTTTGTTATCATTATCCAGTACAATGCGATCCGTAAAAGGGATGAATTGATTGAGGATGATCTGATTATTAATCTTTTCTCCAGTCCCGACAGGATGGTTATCCACTTCCAAACCGGTTATTAACACCCGTCCGTTGGTCGGATAGGCATTTATATCCTCCGGATTGAAATAAGTCAGACTCTGATTATTTCCGAAAAACAAAGTCTTGTCACTGAATAAGGCAGAACGGTTACTACCTGCTATGTAGTAATTGTAAAAGAGATGCTGACGACGACCATACCGCGATATGCCGGAGTTGCTTCCCAGCCAGATATGCCCTTCGCTGTCTTCCGCTATGCAGCCGATAAAATTACTGCACAGTCCGTCATTCGTGGTATAACGGGCACTGATCGTGTTCTGTCGTGGAGACAGGATGGCAAAGCCATCCGTATAACCTATATATAAATTCCCATCCGAAGATGCCAGCAACGAACGTACCGAACGATATTCCATGTTCATCTTCTGCTCATATCCATTTTCTACGGAGATACCTCCGGAAGCAGATTCAACTACTCTGCAAACTCCCATATTACTGGTCCCCAGCCATATCGTTCCATCTTTTGTCTGAGCAATCGCACGAATGAAAGGTTGTCTTTTCTCATTTAAATAATGTGCTGCTGATAATTTAACGCATATACCTGTCTGACGGTTATACAATAAAAGCCCGTCTTCCGTACCTACATAGAGCCTGTTCTTATCGTCCATATACAAAGCCCATACCGAAGCCCTGTTGGCAACACCGTCTACCAACAGCGAATGGATCACAAAACGACCGGTCCGGACATGATAAACAGTCAACGTACCGTTTATATTTCCAAACCACAGATTGCCGTCTACATCTTTCAAGGCACACAACATCGTTTCTTCCGATTTCCCGCTACCTGTATCGACTTTAGAGAAACTAAGTTTTTTCCCTTTTGCGTACGGTATGTCACTTCGCATGATTCCTTTGTGATAGGTCGCCAACCATAATCGATGACTATCATCCATGAGGATATCACATATTTCGTTATGCCTGTCCTGATAGTAACGGTCATAAAACTGTGACCTCAAATCAGAATACATCACTCCTCCACCGTTAGTACCAATCCAAAGAAGGCCATTAGGATCGTAACAGGCAGAAATCATACGTGTTTCGAGGTTTCGGTAAATCTGTGTATGCGTATTGTTATATATCTCCGACGTCAGTTCTTCCGGCTGCTTTTCATCCGGCATCAACAGTGTATAGCCACCCCATGTCACTGCCAGATAGCGGTTATTGCCGATAAATATAGTCTGATAAACATCTGTATGAGAAAGGAGATTCTCTTTTCCTGTCCCGCCGTACGAAATCCGGTCCATATGCCCCGACTTCGTGTGATAACGGACAATGCCTTTGCCGATGGTAGAAACCCAGACAACTCCGTCTCTGTTCAAGATGGAAGTGACTTGTAATGGTTTTCCGTCTGTCAGCGGTATCTTCTGATACGCCCCCGGAGTATCCGGATGAAACAAGATCAGATTACCCCGGTTAGTTGTCAGCCATATTCCGCTCCCGGCTTTTTCATGATAGCACAGAGAAGAAAAGACTTCTCCTTTTTCTTCCAATAACTGAAAGGTCTTTTGTATGCGTACCCGAACAGCCGTTTTTTCTTCTTCCTTTCCTTGTTGTATCTCCCATTGACAGAGTATCAGTCTGTTTCCCGATATTCCCCAAAAAGAAGAATCGTCAGCGGGCAGGACATTAAATACACCTATGGCAGTATCTGATTCAGTATGTATCGGAAGAAAAGTTTCCCGCTTCCGGTTGAAATAATAAAGGTATCCATCGGATACAATTCCTAAAAAGTCATCTGACAGTCGCACAATGGCAGCAATCGAAACATATGTATTCGCAGGCTTGAAGTTCTGAATTGTTTTGCCGTCATAACGGCTTAATCCGTTATCCGTCCCAAACCACATAAATCCGTCTTCATCTTTATAGATGCAAGGAATCGTGTTATCCGCCAATCCGTCCCTCATTGTCAGCAGCCGAATATCTTTATCAAAAAAAGCATAGGCAGGATGCAGCGGGCAACAACTCAGAATCAGGATAATGAGGATTAGACTTAAGTGCTTCATTCTATTAGACAATTTAGGGCAAATAAACGAAATTAAGTCAGAACATACAAAAAAACGAATAAAGAAATGGACTTATGAATTAAACATGTATGTTGAATGAAAGAAACAGGCATATTCGGAACCACATTGTTTGCGTACATTTGCAGCCATACAACAACCTGATGTACACCTTTTAAATAAAATACAATGACCTTAGTTTATCTTAACCTGTCAGACACAAAGGAGAAATTTTTATGATAATGCACATACCAAAGAGTACATATTATCATAAATGGTTCATCGGAGCTACACTCGTCGTTCCGGTTCTTCCGCTTGCCGCCCAGACGTCTCCGAATCTTGTCTTCATCATGGCAGACCAGTATCGGGGAGACGCACTAGGTTGTCTGGGCAAAGAACCTGTAAAGACTCCTTGCCTGGATCATCTGGCTTCCGAAGGAGTCTTATTCACTAATGCAGTCAGCAGTTATCCTGTTTCATCACCCGCCCGTGCCATGCTGATGACGGGCATGTACCCCCTGCATAATAAAGTAACAGGCAACTGCAATTCACAAACAGCACCTTACGGAGTGGAGCTTCCACAGGAGGCCCGCTGTTGGAGTGATGTACTAAAAGACATGAACTACCGTACGGGATACATAGGAAAATGGCATCTGGATTCTCCTTACAAGCCTTATGTAGACACTTACAACAATCGTGGCAAAGTAGCGTGGAACGAATGGTGTCCGCCCGAACGCCGCCACGGATTTGAATACTGGACAGCCTACGGGACATACGATTATCATCTGAAACCGATGTACTGGGACACGACTGCTCCACGTGACAGTTTCTACTACGTCAACCAATGGGGCCCTGCATACGAAGCGGACAAAGCCATCGAATACATTCAGACACAAAAAGAGAATAAACAACCTTTCGCACTGGTCGTATCGATGAATCCTCCGCATACCGGTTACGAACTGGTTCCCGACAAATACAAAGCCCTATATAAGGATATAGATGTGGAAGCCCTCTGTGCCCACCGCCCCGACATACCCGCCAAAGGAACCGAAATGGGAAACTATTTCAGAAATAACATACGCAATTATTACGCCTGTATCACAGGGGTAGACGAGCAGGTAGGACGTATCATCGAAACCCTCAAAAGCAACGGACTGTTTGAGAATACCATCATTGTATTTACTTCCGATCATGGCATCTGCATGGGAGCTCACAACAATGCCGGAAAGGATATCTTCTACGAAGAATCCATGCGCATCCCCATGATTATCTCATGGCCGGCAAAGATAAAGCCACGCAAAGACGACCATTTGATGATCGCTTTCGCCGACTTATATCCTTCCCTCCTTTCCCTGATGGGATTCCGGAAGGAAATACCCGAAACGGTACAGACTTTCGACTTATCCCGCCATATTCTGGGCAAGAGTAAAAAAGAAGTGGTACAACCTTATTATTATGTACAGTTTGACAATCATGCCACCGGATACCGCGGGCTACGTACGTCAACCCACACATTCGCAGTCCACGCAACCAATGGAAAAATAGACGAAACAGTTCTTTACGACCGAACCAAAGACCCATATCAAATGGATAATATTGCCGGACAATCCCCCCGTCTGGTCCGGCAATTCAACAAACAACTCAAGGCATGGCTACTCCATACCAACGATTCATTTGCCCATTATCTCGAAACCGTAACTAAATAAACACCATGAAGAAACTTTGCTATCTCTCTCTTTTTATCCTATACTCAGTTTGCAGCTTCGCACAACAACAGGCTATCCCCGTCCCCAAGCCCCATCAACTCAAATGGCATGAGGCAGAAATGGGAGCTGTCTTCCATTATGACCTGCACGTGTTTGACGGCATCCGCTACGGACAAGGCAACAACCGTATCAATCCCATCGAAGATTACAACATCTTCAACCCGACCGAACTGAACACTGACCAATGGGTACAAGCCGCCAAAGCTGCCGGATGCAAATTTGCCGTACTGACCGCCACCCACGAAACAGGTTTCGGACTTTGGCAAAGCGACGTCAACCCTTATTGCCTGAAAGCCGTAAAATGGAGAGACGGAAAAGGAGACATTGTCCGTGACTTCGTCAACTCCTGCCGCAAATATGGTCTGCAACCGGGCATCTATATCGGTATCCGATGGAACTCCCTGCTGGGCATCCATAACTTCAAGGCCGAAGGAGAAGGAGCGTTCGCCCGCAACCGCCAGGCATGGTACAAGCGCCTGTGCGAGAAAATGGTAACAGAACTCTGCACCCGCTACGGAGATTTATATATGATATGGTTTGACGGCGGAACCGATGATCCCCGTGCCGATGGCCCCGACGTGGAACCGATTGTCAACAAGTATCAGCCAAACTGCCTTTTCTATCATAACATCGACCGTGCCGACTTCCGTTGGGGAGGTTCGGAGACAGGTACAGTGGAATATCCCTGCTGGTCTACCTTTCCCGTCCCCTGCTCACACCATAAACGCATTGAAAGCAGTATCGACCAGCTCGAACTGTTAAAACACGGTGATAAGAACGGTAAATACTGGGTACCAGCGATGGCGGACACTCCGCTACGGGGAGCAAACGGCCGCCACGAATGGTTCTGGGAACCGGATGACGAGAACAACATCTATCCGCTAAACACGCTGATGGACAAATATGAAAAGTCAGTAGGAAGAAACGCCACCCTCATTCTCGGATTAACTCCTGACCCGACCGGATTAATCCCTGCCGGAGACGCACAGCGCCTGAAAGAAATGGGAGATGAAATCAATCGGCGGTTCTCCTCCCCGATAGCCCGCATTTCGGGACAAAAGAAAAGCCTGACACTGAAACTTGGAAAGGAGCAGCCTGTCAATTACTGCATCATCCAGGAAAACATCAAAAACGGAGAACGCATCCGGCAATATCAGATAGAAGCCAAAGTGAACGGTAAATGGCAAACAGTCTGCAAAGGAGAATCCGTGGGGCACAAACGAATCGAAAAGTTTGAACCGGTAGAAGCCACAGCATTAAGACTGACCGTATCCGAATCTATCGCACTGCCGGATATTATCAACTTCAGCGCCTATTCCGTAAAATAACACAAGAGGCATGAGAAGAATGATCCACATCTGTTTATGGCTATTGACGGGCATCTTTGCGGAAGCATCGCTGTCTGCACAGAACCCGTTTATCTACCATAAAGGGAAGACATACAAAGATGTTGCAGCTTATCGGATGGAAGAAATCATCGACCTGAACACCCATACTCCATCCACCCCCATTTTATACGAACAACAAGTGCCGGAACACCAAAGCACTCTTTCGTATAAGGTTGCACTTCCTTTGTATGTTCGTGGCATATTCTTCAGCCGTGATTCCCGCCCCGGCGACTATCAATGGCCGAATAACACCAATCGGTTGCTCCCTTGGATGTTCAACCATCTCGAAGACCTCACACGGAGCGATTATGCAAGCATTCCTTCCAATGCCCTGCCGTCCGCATCGGGCGACGCACTGCTCCTTGAACTTGCAGACGGAGAATATCTGTTCGCCAAAGCCATTGCGGGTAGCAACAGCCTCAGCTGGTTTCAGGTTAATCAGGACGGCACACTCACATTGTATGTCTCCACACTAGGAGAAGATGCACTGACCGGCCGACTCCCCCTCCTGATTTTCCGGAAATCTTCATCCGTCTACCATGTATTCAGTGACGCCTACGATTCGTTAATCGCAGACAAAGCCGTATCTGCCCTCCGCAAAAGAGCGGACAAACAGTATTTCAATGCTTTCGACTATCTGGGATGGTGTACTTGGGAACATTATCATTATGACATTGATGAAACGAAAATACTGAACGATATCGATGCCATCGAAGCATCCGGCATACCGGTACGTTATGTCTTAATTGACGACGGACACATAGCGAACAAGAACCGGCAACTGACCAGTCTCGTCCCCGACAAAAAACGTTTTCCGAACGGATGGAGCCGCATCATGAAGCGCAAACAAGCAGATAAAATCCGATGGATAGGGCTATGGTACAGCCTTTCCGGCTATTGGATGGGAATCTCTGCCGAGAATGACTTTCCGCCGGAAATCCAGCAAGTTCTACACTCCTACAACGGCAGTTTACTGCCCGGCACCAGTACAGAAAAGATAGAAACATGGTACGAATATTATGTCCGTACCATGAAGGAATATGGATTTGACTTCTTGAAGATAGACAATCAATCCTTTACCCTCCCGCTCTATATGGGCGGAACGCAGGTTATCCGACAGGCTAAAGACTGCAATCTTGCCCTGGAACATCAGACACATCGGATGCAAATGGGACTGATGAACTGCATGGCACAAAATGTGCTGAACATTGACCATACCTTGTACAGCAGCGTAACCCGTGCCAGCATCGACTATAAGAAATATGACGAGGATATGGCTAAATCACATCTGTTCCAGTCATATACCAATACACTCATACTGGGGCAGACCGTCTGGCCCGACCACGATATGTTTCATTCCTGCGATACCGTTTGCGGCAGTCTGATGGCACGCTCGAAAGCGATCTCCGGCGGACCTGTTTACCTGTCCGACTCTCCAGGCGAATTTATTGCCGACAATATCCGCCCCCTGATTGATGAAACCGGAAAGATATTCCGTCCGGCGGCTCCCGCCGTCCCGACTCCGGAATCCATACTGACCAATCCCCTGCAAAGCGGTAAAGCCTACCGTGTATTTGCCCCTACAGGAGACGAAGCGCTCTCAGTCATTTGCTACAATCTGAACACTTCTCCCGCTTATCGGGAAGTAGAAAGTTTCGTCAAACGGGAAGATTACCTGTTACGGGAAAGCACCGGCAAATCCGCAGATTCTTCTTGCGACAGCATTCTCGCATTCAACTGGGAAAAACAGAGCGCCGAAGTATTGAACGCATCTGAAAGAAAAATAAAGTTATCCGGATTTACAGATAGTCTGTTCCATCTTTGCCCCATCCGTAAAGGTTGGGCAGTGATCGGCATACAAGAAAAATACCTGTCGCCTGCCACTGTGCAGATACTCAAACGTACTACCGATAAGCTGATATTGGATGTCCACTGCACCGGTACATTAAGAATATGGGCAGACTCCCACGGGAAACAGGAATTACGGAGCATACCGATCAAAAAGGCCGGCAGAATTGAAATAATGAAATAACACTAAATAATTAATCCATGAACAAAAAAATACTTTTCCCCCTCGCACTCGTGCCACTGGCTGCCACCGGCCTGCAAACACAGAAGTCTGCCCAGACACAGCGTGTGGACAAACGCCCCAACATCATCCTTTTCATGGTAGACGACATGGGATGGCAAGACACTTCACTCCCCTTCTGGACACAAAAGACAGATTACAATAAGCTGTACGAAACACCCAACATGGAACGACTTGCCAAACAAGGCATGATGTTCACACAAGCGTATGCCAGCAGTATCAGTTCCCCCACCCGATGCAGCCTCATCACCGGAACGAACGCGGCACGCCACCGCGTAACCAACTGGACGCTGCAAAAGAACACAAAGACAGACCGCAAGGACAAAGTACTGGATGTGCCGGACTGGAACTACAACGGAGTAAGCCAAGTGCCCGGCACCAACAACACATTCGTAGGAACCTCCTTCGTACAACTGCTGAAAGACAGCGGCTATCATACGATTCATTGCGGAAAAGCACATTTCGGTGCCATAGACACTCCGGGAGAAGACCCGCACCACTGGGGCTTCGAAGTAAACATAGCCGGACATGCTGCCGGAGGACTCGCCAGCTATCTGGGAGAAGAGAATTACGGTCACAACAAAGACGGAAAGCCAATATCACTCATGGCTGTTCCCGGACTTGAAAAGTACTGGGGTACGGAGACCTTCGTCACCGAAGCATTAACTCTGGAAGCCATCAAAGCTCTGAACAAAGCCAAGAAGTACAACCAGCCTTTCTACCTGTATATGTCCCAATATGCCATCCACGTCCCATTGGACAAGGACAAACGTTTCTACGACAAATACAAGAAAAAAGGCATGACCGACCATGAAGCCGCATACGCCACACTGATCGAAGGCATGGACAAGAGTCTGGGCGACCTGATGAACTGGCTGGAAAAAAGCGGAGAAGCCGACAACACCATTATCATTTTCATGAGCGACAACGGAGGACTTGCCGCCGAATCGTATTGGCGTGACGGCAAACTGCACACCCAGAATCATCCTCTCAACAGTGGTAAAGGCTCCACCTATGAAGGCGGTATCCGTGAACCGATGATCGTCAGCTGGCCCGGTGTCGTAGCCCCTGGCAGCAAATGCAATGACTATCTGCTGATAGAAGACTTCTATCCTACTATCCTCGAAATGGCGGGCATCAAAAAATACAAGACAGTTCAGCCTATCGACGGCATCAGCTTCATGCCTTTACTGAAACAGACCGGTAATCCTTCCAAAGGACGCAGCCTCTTCTGGAATATGCCCAACAACTGGGGTAACGACGGTCCGGGAATCAACTTTAACTGTGCCGTACGCAAGGGTGACTGGAAATTAATCTATTACTATGGTACAGGTAAAAAAGAACTATTCAATATCCCCGATGATATAGGCGAAAGTAATGATCTCAGCGCACAACATCCGGATATTGTGAAACGGCTTTCTAAAGAATTAGGAACCTATTTGAGAAAAGTTGATGCCCAACGTCCTACAGTCAAAGCTACGGGTAAACCTTGTCTTTGGCCGGACGAAATTGAGTAATTATTCACCTGTCTAGTCGGGAATTATATTAATTATATGGTTCTGAATCAATAGCAACAGATTCAGAACCATTATTTTTTTAGTGGAATTTACTACTAAATAAGTATTCTATTTGAAGCAATATTCATTCTCATTAGTAGTTTTCTTTCGTTGCACCTAGGTGCAACGAATATGGCACTAAGGTGCTTCAATTATTCAACCTAGGTGCAACAATTATCAAACCTAGGTGCAACGAAATAAAAACAGGATTATTATGGTTAGAGAATCAATATGACTGACTAATAAACAGTAGCAGAACGGTCACTTATTTACTACATTTCAATTCACTGTCACATAAACATAAGTTCATTGTATCACAGCCATTCTTTCATTACTTATTATTACCTGCATAGCAAAGCACACTATTGTGGAATAATTCCACACTTCCTGCCCCATTTTCCACACATTCCCCATACATTTCCACACTATAGGCAATGTACATCACTTATATATACCACTAATAATCAACGCATTGACAGCACATATCAGTCTTTGGCACATACTTTGATACTTATTAAAAAGTTAAGTAAAGCAACAACCGATTCCTTAACACATAAGAGAGAATTGAAAATATATGTTTAATAATCATTAAAGCAAACGATTATGAAAAAATTAGTATTAGTAGTAGCAATGTTTATGTTTGTTTGTGGTGGTTCATTCCTTGTAAAGGCTCAGAACTCTGCAGAAGCTGCGACAGCCCTGACAGAAGTTAATGCAACAGCTATCGTTAATGATACAGTAGTAAAAGATACTGTAACCAAGAGCGAGGAACCTGTTAAGACAGAACTGAGTGCACCGACCGCTATTGTCAACGATACAGTCGTTACTGACACTGCATCCAAAGACAAACCGGCTGAGCCTGTCAAGGAATAACCTTTCCAAAAACTCACGGAACATAGTCTGCCGAACAATAGTAAGCACACTACAAAAAAAGCCATCCCTACTTCGTCTATTCCGGGGATGGCTTTTTTATGTTCTTATTTTCCCTGAACGGGAATCATTCAACTATCGGTTTTCACGTTCCAGCACTGATAACCGGGCATACAGTTCAACCAATGCTCCCTGGTGGAGTATTTCCCAACCGGTCTTGGTCGTTCCACCTCTCAGATCATCGTCATTCAGTAAGTTGTTACCCTGATGACAGCTACTGCTCCACGCATGAATCATTGACTTCTCGATATCATCGATATATTTACGGTCATTGTCAATAGAATAAAGTTCAAAGAATCCGCGGCACATGATCGTATTGAACCAGGCGTATCCCGGAGCAAGGATGTTGAAAGTTAGATTCAGCTCTTTGGAACGATAGGGCATAAACCATTTCTTATGACAGCTTTCAGCAATCGCATACGCTTCATCCAGATATTTCTGTTCGCCGGTAATCTTATATAAGACATATCTCAATATGTTATCAAACACCTAACCCAAACATATAAATTATCAAACATTTACTACCTTTGAAAACTATGCAAGTATTAACCCTAAAAACTTATATTCATGAAAACAATTAAATTAATTCTATCATTTTGGCTTGCTGGATTTATCATTAGTTCATGTACTAGTGAAGATTCAAGTACCTCCCCACTAGTCTCAACTTCTGAGAATACCACTACAACTCGTTCCAATGGATATGATTTAGATGAGCCTTATCTTACTCGTCCAGATTTAGATCCTTATTCAGGTTCCAAAGATACAACTGACCTCTGGGTGATTGACGTCAGAACTGACAAATACATAAATGGGGAATATTATCACGGCAAAAAGGGGTTATATAAGCAACTCCAATATACTACCATTAGAAATGCATATGAAAGTGATTGGAAAGATGCAGTAATTCAGATTGAGAATCCAATATATTTGCGAAAAAAGAATTATCCGTTTGGAGAAATTTTTTTTAGGGTAAGGACAATGGAAAGAAAAGAATTAGCCACAATAAAGAGCGATTATCAATATCAATATGTAAGAGAATTATCCCCATGGTCTGATCCACTACCTGCCATTAATAATATATATAATAAAGATGGGGTTTCATTAACAAAAAAGAATGTAATAGTTGAAATTACTTTTACTTTTACTGCATCTTACACAGGGTATTTATGGGAGCAAGATTTAAGCAATTTCAGAGCTTCTATAATATACGGAGATAGTTCTGTAAGTTATTCCGTACAAGATAGATATCTAAAAAAATCAGGATATAAAGAGACTCAGACCCTTTCTATAGATAAAAATTATTTTAAAAACAACGGACTAACTATATCTGTCGTAGATCGTACTTCCCCAGCGTATTATATCTCATTCGATCCCCAATTATTCACTTTATACTGTAATATAGATGAAATTACTCAACCTTTCTTATTTAATATCGATGTTAGACTGTGGTAATTATTATATATAAAACTTTTGATAATTCTAAAGAACGAAAAAGCTCACTTTACAAATACAGACATTCAGTAAATAGCAAAATAAAGGAGATCGAACTATATTTGAGACATTCAGTTTCTTTTTTATATCTTTAAACAGGACAATTACTGAATATCCTTAAATTAAGATTAGGGACAATAGAAAATAAATTAAGAAATCACGCTCTCGACATAGTAATTTACTTTCATAACAAGAATTAAATCATAACTACTTATTACTATAAAACATTAAATTTCATCCTTTGCTATTTAGCATAAAGTACACATTTACCTTTAATTGCTACCCTACTTAATACAAGACAACAATTTATTTACAAATAAATTGTTCACAAAAAAACAGCTGAATCTATAAAGGAATAACCTTTCCAAAAACTCACGGAACATAGTCTGCCGAACAATAGTAAGCACACTACAAAAAAAGCCATCCCTACTTCGTCTATTCCGGGGATGGCTTTTTTATGTTCTTATTTTCCCTGAACGGGAATCATTCAACTATCGGTTTTCACGTTCCAGCACTGATAACCGGGCATACAGTTCAACCAATGCTCCCTGGTGGAGTATTTCCCAACCGGTCTTGGTCGTTCCACCTCTCAGATCATCGTCATTCAGTAAGTTGTTACCCTGATGACAGCTACTGCTCCACGCATGAATCATTGACTTCTCGATATCATCGATATATTTACGGTCATTGTCAATAGAATAAAGTTCAAAGAATCCGCGGCACATGATCGTATTGAACCAGGCGTATCCCGGAGCAAGGATGTTGAAAGTTAGATTCAGCTCTTTGGAACGATAGGGCATAAACCATTTCTTATGACAGCTTTCAGCAATCGCATACGCTTCATCCAGATATTTCTGTTCGCCGGTAATCTTATATAAGAGACAGGCTGCCTGCAACGGCTGTCCGGAATTGTAAGAATACTTGTTCTTTTCAAGATCGCCCGGCAGATTGGGATCATCCTTATTCGGACGTACATTGTCATAGAATAAATGGTCAGACTTGTCTTGCAATACATCCAGCATATAGTCGTAACATTTGATCGCCCAGTCGAGATATTCCTGTTCCTGAGTTGCCAGATACATCTTACAGCCCATCACAGCAGTAGGTCCGGTAGAGCAAGAGTGCTTGCTGGTAGTGTGTTCGTTCAACTCCCTCCAGTGTACACCTCCTCCGCAAGTCTCATCCCAACCGTGATCGATCAAGTAGCGCCATACCACCTTTGCCTGTGTCAGATAACGCATCTCTTTCGTTTCCGTATACCAGTCGACCATATCGAGCCCGATCCATACGTTATCATCGTAAAAGCGTTCGTTACCGGCAGCCGGGTAGCAGGAATAAGCCAGGATTCCACGATCCAGCTGACAGAAATACTGAATTCCTTTGAACATCATATCATCCATTGCGCCATAGATATTCTCCACTTCGCTCTCTTTGGTTGCATCACGCATAGCGACAAATGCCGAAAGACCGCCGCCTTGTCCCCAGACCAACGCATCACCATCCCAATAACCTTTTCCATCATACGGATAATTACTACGCCAGCAGCTTCTGGAACTCTTGCCGAAATAATATCCAATGACAGAAGTCATGTAAGAATGTGCACGATCCAGCATTTCCGGCAGTTTCAGTTCAGGCTCATCCACCTTTTCATGATAAGGCATCACCACACGGCTTTCGGGTACCGATCGCTTGCCGGCTTTGCTGATAGCTACGGCAGAAACTTCGTAAGTGGCAAAATAAGGAACTTTCAACATATATTCCTGTGTGACATCACGCTCTACTTGTATTATGATATGTCCCGGCGAGAAGTCGGTAGCACGAGACAAGCTCGCTTCCACATCCCTGTAAGAGAGTTCTACCATATCCACGTCGCGATTACTGGGATTGGTCCATTTCACCAGAAGTTCATTCTCGTTATTGGTAGCTTCTACCGCAAATGAACCTACCGGAGAAATATTGCCACTGACCGGATCATTCTGTTCTGAGTTTGACTGATCATCATCACTACAGGACGGAAGTAATGCCAAAGCCAAGAGGTTCAATATAAACAGTTTGAATATTGCTTTCATTTTTCTTCGAATTTAGAGATTACTTAAAAGGTACTACTATGGGAGCTTCCTCAAATCTGCTCATTGGAAATTCTGTAGCATTGAAGCTGTCGTACTTACAAACATGCATCAACAATTCATGATCGGAGTCAGTGCCGTCTTCAATGTAAGCAACCGGTGCACCGGCAGAGAAATCCCAGCGTCCTAACAAACCTTCCGGGTTTTCTTCCACAAAGTCCCATGCGTTGGCTTTCAGTTGCGCTTCCGTACGGCAAACAGACCAGATACGTGCTTCAAGTACAGCTCCGCCCAAGAAACGATTATTGTCACTAGCCTTACCAATGGAGATTTTTCCGCCGTCATTTCCTGTGCAAAGATCTACTTCCGGGTAATTGAGATCATTCTTCTTTATTTCTCCCCAGGCAACTCTGCTGCCATTAATATAAAGCTTGTACTTTTCACTCGGATTACTTTGTGCTACGTCACAGTCTACCACCAAAGCCAGATGCATCCACTCGCCAAGCTTAATCGCATTATGCCCTGTTCTCAGATGTAATTTATCGCTTTTACCTACCAGGTCAATGACTTTCCACTGATTACCGCCTTCTTTGCCTTTTTCACCATCGTCACCGCCACGGAGGATAAAGTAACCTTCTTTACCCATAATGGTCTGCAACCAATAAGTATTATCGATACGGCAAGTCAGCTCCCAGGTCATCTTCTTCAATTTGAAATCGTTGGTCGCAGCTTTCAATGCTTCTACTCCTTCGCCTGTCATTTCTCCGAAATGCGTCCACACGGCATAGTCTCTTCCCAGATTCATACACCAACGTTTGTCCGGTGCAATCTTCACCTGAATAGGTTGCGATACCTGTCCCTTGGCGTCAGTCAGCGTAAAGGAAGTTTCGCCGGCTTTTCTTCCGGTCACTGTCACTACGTTACCATAAAGTTCGAGACGGACTACTTTCGTATCACCGGCATCAAGTATTTTATACTCTCCGTTACCACTCAAAATCTTTACTTGCTGAGAACCTTGATTAGCATTGATCAGTACACCCTTTTCATCAGCGTCAGTCGTAATCTGTTTAGGAGCAATCACATTCAGATTCACAAAGGCTTCTTTTCCTTTCCGGTCAGTTATCTTGACCTCGGCATTTCCCTGGGCGATACCTTTCACGGTGAATGATTCCGAGTCTTCAAGTGTAGACTGATCGACTTCGATACAATTATTTTCGTCTATCACTTCGAGCGAATAACCTCCGTTTCCTGTATAGATTTTAACGAAAGCTTCATCGGCGCCTTCCACCTGCGAATAAAGCGTAAATAACGTCTTATTCAACTTCAGATCAAACTCTGCCGCCGTGTTAACCAAAATCTTAGCGCGCTGGTAGTACTTGTCTTTCACGTATACTACACCCTGAGCATTGTTATGTCCTTCTACAGCTGTCAGTGTCACTATATCACCATCGACTTCTGCCGTCACCACTTCTTCGTTTGCCGAAGTCACCTCATATTCGCCATTACCGGACGTAATTTTTACGGTTCTGGTATCCCCCTGTGCGATACTGATTTCACTGGCGTCAACGGTTAGCTCTGCCAGATTCTGGGGTGTCTCATTATTTTTGTTGTCGTTATCATCGCTGCATGCACTAAGACAAAGCAATGATGCGAGAACGAAGTATTTCATCACTTTCATATATATTATAACTAAGGTAAATTACTCTTCTACGTCTACATTAGGATAGTCTACTCTCAATACATCTCTTGACATGGAGAAAGTACCTTCGAACGACATCATTAATGATTCGCCCTGTGCAGAGTCCTGATATTCATAAGCCAATTCAATGGTAGTAATTTCTGTATAATAACGTTGGTCTGTATAGTTATACGTATATTTACGACTGAGTTTGGCACTATAAGGTTTAAACTTCAATCCATCCACATGGCTGGTTAACGTTATGTCTCCGAAATCATCACGTTCTATTTCAACCACATAATTCAGATAGTCCGTAGTGTTGGAACGTGTCTTCTCGCCCACAAACATATAGCAGGTATTATTATTAATTGCATAAAGTTGTGTGCTGGTCGTTTCAGTCGTATAAGTTGTTCCCTGTTGTGTCACAACGCCCTTACCACTATAAATACCTGAATAATCGTTCTTGAAACCGATATGTGCCAATACTTTCGTATATTTATTCGCTCCCATCTCTTCTCCTGTAGAAGAAGTGATGCGCAAGGGAAGTACATAATCATTATACAAGTTGCCTACTTCTCTGATCTTGTTCAAGTCGATATGAATATAAGCCGCCGCATTCAATTCTCCACTTTTAATATTCCATGAATCGGCATCAAACGTATAGGTTCCTTCCGGCAATATCTTATAATATAAGTCCGTCTGACTCTTATACTTGTCCTTATTATACGCATCCAGCGTATCCGGGTCAACTTCCATCGTTATATGAATTTCCTTATCATTTCCCGATGTTCCATTTACTCCGAAATATACAGGAAGTACGGTGGTATTATCATCAGCTACCTCCAATGAGTAATCCTGCCAACCATTATGAATGATATATGTATTCTTCTTGAATAATTCATCTTCCAATTTATCGCATGAAGAAACTCCGGGCAGCATAGCGATCAGCAGACTTCCCATTATTCCGTATATAGATATTATTTTTTTCATAATAAGCCAATTTTATTTAGTTTTACCATTCAGGATTCTGCGTCATATTCACGTTACGTTTCAGCTCGTAAGTCGGGAAAGGCCACAAATACATTTTCTGTTCAAACACTTTGTGTACCGAGGTGATGATAGTCTGTTTATAAAAATCAGCAATACGCGTTTCATCATCACTGATATTAATGTTACACCCCTGCAATAACTGGTTTTCTTCTGTCATAGCATCTTTCCAACGGCGTAAATCAAAGTAGCGCATACTATTCTCACCCAATAACTCTATCTGGCGTTCTCTTTTCAATTTCACACGGAAATCGTTCGGGTTATTATAAGTCTCCTCTGAATAGTCAGGTACTCCGGCACGCATACGGATACGTTTGATAGCATAACGCATTTCATCTACACTGCGCTGAATCTCTACATCAGCTCCGGTATAGGTAGTCAGATGGTAAACTTGTCCCGAAGTCAACTCATTCAACGCTTCGGCATAAATCAGAAGAATTTCACCATAACGAATGGTCATCTCTGTTTTATCAACCAGATATCCGCCTTCAGTCCGTGAGTCTTCCGAATTATAAAACTTCTTTAAAGTAACTCCTGTCAGTGGACATTCTTCCTTAAATCCCTGTTTGCCATCGTTCAGACCACGATAATAGAATATCTGTTGATCGCGGAATTCAGATTCAGAAGCACTGGAAGCTTCCCAAACCGAACCATTATAAGCGATGGACGCATAGAAGCGTGGTTCACGATTATTGTACATCAAATTCACCTTAGCCGGCAGGAAAGGATTCGCCACAGCATACGCCTGTGTAGTGAAACCTTGGGTTACGTAATCACCGGTAGCTTCCGCCTCTGTGATAGAACGTCCGTCGTTCATCGCATACGCATCGACCTGCTTCTGAGTAACAGCCAACCGATTGTTTCCTTTTAAAGTCTTTGGCGTAGATTGGTAAGCCCAGTCATTGATATGTCCTGTTCCAATTCTTGTCCGGGTAAATATAAGTTCCGGATTTTTCGATCCCAGAATCGTACCGTCAAAGTTGGACTTATAAGAAAGTAACGGGTCTACGTCCGCCCAACCTTCCGGATAGTTCTTATCCGAATAAAGTGCATTATGAGGAGGACGTTGTGAAGGCAGAACGGTCGCTTTCGGCGCTACAACATACAGTTCATACAGACCGGAAGCCTTAGCCAATTCAATCACATCCTTAGCAGCTGCCGCCGCTTTCGCCCACTTTGTTTCATCATAAGTCTGAGACACTAATTGATTACCATAGCAGTCTTTCACATTAAAGAAATCCGTATTTCCGTTGAAAAGCGGGCTGGCCGCATAAAGCAACACACGTGAACGAAGTCCTAATGCAGCTCCGCGAGTCGGACGTCCAAGATTGTTGACCGTTCTTTTAGTCGGTAGTGAACGGGCTGATTCAGCCAATTCCTGATCTATAAAATCAACCAGATTATCAAAATGCTCTCGTGGCAAGGAAAGTTCTTCATAAGAAAGATTCACATCCAGTCCTTCCAAAGGAATCAAAGGTACGGGACCATAGACGCGTATCAAAGCCCAGTAACAATAAGCACGCAAGAAACGTGCCTGTCCTTTCATATCGGCTATTTCATCCATCGTCAGTTCCGGACAGCGATCTACATTCTGAATGAAAGTAGATGCCTTTCGGATACCTTCATAATATTTCCACAGTCGTGACTCATTTTGATCTTTATCGCTCAATTGATTATCAGCACTATAGTTTCCTTCCACATAATCCTTCATGTCCGGATGGTAAAGATCATCACTAGCCCAGCGGAACGGTTCTCTATATTCACCAATATAATCCATTACACTGTATGCACTCGACAACCATCCATCCACATACACACGTTTGGAGAAAGCGGAGTCCAAAGATACCTGATCATAAAAGTATTTGTCCACATTGATATAATCGGTACATGACGAGAAGGACAATGTACCTATAGCCAGCAATATGGTATAAAGTATTCTTTTCATAATTCGTAGTTTTTGATTTAAAAGCTAAATTGAAGATAACAGGAGAAAGTTTTATTAATCGGATAGCTACTTCCCGATTCATTTGTACCTTCTGGATCCCACCAGTCAAACGGTGCCCAAGTAAACAAGTTCTGTCCGATAAATCCAAGACGCAGATTACTCACAAGGAACTTGCGTGTCCATACCTGAGGAAAGTCATAAGAAAGTTCCACATTTCTTAAGCGCAGATATTTTCTATCCTTCAACCAGAACGTAGATGCTCGGTTGTTCATATTGTTGTTTCCATAAGTCAGGCGAGGCCAGTCGGCATTCGGATTTTCCGTAGCTTCCGTGCCCGAAATTTCCTTTGGAATCCAACGATTACCATCTACCATAACTTGCAGAATATTACCTGTACGACCGTCATGGAAAGCATGAGGTCCACTGCCGCCTACGAAAAAGTCACATTTACCGGTTCCTTGGAGAAGCATGCTAAAGTTCCAGTTCTTCCAACTGGCGCTCAAGCCGATACCATACTGAAGTCCCGGCTGCTGACGATATCCCAAAGGTACCTCATCATCCGTTGTGATGACTCCGTCACCATTCACATCTTTATATTTAATATCTCCCGGAAGTATTGTTTTGTTAGCCAAAGATGCCTGAGAAGGACTTCTGTCAATGTCTTCCTGATCTTTAAACAAACCCAGGGCGATAAAACCACGGCTCTGATTCAATTGGAAACCCTTATTCATCTTGTACCATAATTCATTGGCGGCCTCATCCATATCCAGGATATCAGTTTTCTGATAAGTAAAATTACCACGGAGTTGCAGACTCACCTGTCCAATCTGCTGGGTGAAAGCGATATTTCCATCCCATCCGACTGATTTCATCTTACCTACATTGGCCATAGGTGTTTGGTCGGCAAGACCGGTTGTCAGCGGCATTTGATTGCGTTGCATAAAGATATCATCCCGTTTATCAACAAAGTAATCTACTGTTCCGGTGACTTTCCCATTAAAGATACTGAAATCCACACCGATATCATACTTCTTGGCAACCTCCCAGGTCAAATTCGATGTTCCCAGTGTTTTAATACGATAACCTTGTACTTTGTTAGTACCAAATTCACCAAAAGTATACGATCCTCCATCATCCGTACTTACCAAAGATATATAAGGGAAGCGACGTGCCTTATCATCGGTCAAGCTAGTTCTCAACTGGTCATTACCCACCTCACCATAAGAAGCTCTAATCTTAAACAGATCCAACCACGGCATCGCTTTCTTCACAAACGATTCTTCCGAAACCACCCATCCGGCAGATACGGCCGGGAAAAAGCCAAATTGCTTTCCATGTTCAAAATTCTCGGAACCTGTATAACCCCAATTAAATTCTGCCATATACTTATCTTGGAAAGCATAAGTAAAACGTCCTGAATAAGCCAAGTTGCGATGAGGAATAGATCCCATCAAATCACTCTCATCAAAATTGACGTCAGTAGTCTCTTGCTGATAGACCATAGCAAACACTCCAACGCGATGTTTCTGAGCGAACAATCGGCTATAATCCAAAGAAGCTTGCAAATAATAACGTTTATCTCCTTCCACTTTTTTTGTCTGAGACATTGCAGCAGCATTCTGTACTCTCTTCAACACCAGATTACCGTTTGCGTCACGAGAATATTCCGCAGACCACAACTCTTGCGCTTTAGAACGACGGATGGTATTCTTATTATAGGTATCAAAAGCAAAGACTCCGGAAAATTTCAAGCCTTTCGTTATAAACGACAAGTCCTGATCCAAAGCAACGCTACTTTCTACTTTGCTTTCCCAAATAGTGCGATATCCGGTTTGAGTCATCTGATACTCAGGCGTAGTCATGCCATTAACAACCGGCCATTGACCTGTAGACCATTTACGCGGAGAAGACAGCGGAGTATAGTAAGCAAAGGATTTCCAGATATCATCCGCATCGCTCTGTGGAGAATTGCGGTTAACCAACCATCCGCCTACACTCACTTTCAATATCGTTGAACGGGTTAAGTTCATATCTACATTCGCACGATAGTTCCAACGTTCATACGTCGTATTTGTATTGTATTTATTTTCAGAACTGGAAGTACGGTAACGTCCGTCTTCACTGGTATACTGTCCCGATACGAAATAACGTACATTATCGCTACCACCGGAGAAATTAATATTGGCATAATAGCTGGGAGCTCCACTTTTCAGCATCAAGTCTCTCCAGTCTACATTCGGATAAAGATCAGAGTCCAGTCCATACCGGATAATATTCATCTCTTCACTTGTATACAGAGGGCTTTCATAACGTCCTTCCAAAGCCTCATTAGCCAAACTCGCCCAATCATAAGCATTGGCATATTCAGGAACCTTCACCGGAGTATTCCAGCTGAAACCGGTTTTCACATTAATCTTCACTTTCCCTTTTTCACCACGTTTGGTAGTAATCAGGACAACACCATTTGCACCACGTTGTCCGTAAATGGCAGTTGCCGACGCATCCTTCAACACTGAGAATGATTCAATATCTTCTACCGGAATCTCATTAAAGCTACGTTCTACTCCATCCACCAGTATTAAAGCTCCTGACTTGGCACCAAATGTACTCATACCACGGATCCAGAACTCTGACATATTTTCACCCGGTTCACCGCTGGTTTGCATCGCTATGATACCCGGTACAACACCTGCCAATGCATTCGAAAGATTAGCTCCCGGAGCATTCAACTGTTTGATATCAACATTGGTAATGGCACCGGTCAAGGTCTTTTTCTTCTGGATACCACTGGCAGTAATCACCACCTCATCAATCTTACGGTTATCTTCTACAATTTTCACTTTCAGATTATTCCGGTCTTTGATCGATAACACAGGAATTTCAACTGTCTGATAACCAATAAAAGTCACTTGAAGTACATCATAAGCTCCCACCTTTATGGTAAACTCTCCATCTAAGTTGGTAATCGTACCGACGCCCGGCTGATTTTTAGCAACAATCGACGCACCGGCAACAGGACCAAGATTATCTTCCACTACCCCCTTGATTACAAATTCCTGCTTGCTCTCCTGTGCCCATGCACTATCAGGCACGAGCAGCATTACCGTCAAGAGTAATACGATACATTTTTGAATATTATTCATGGATAATTCTTTTTATAGATTATTTATTCTACTGTCACACGACGAATAACATGGTTATCGCGGTCAGCCACATAGACCGAGTTGTCCGGATAAACCGTCACACATTCGGGCTGATTGAATTTTGCTTCTTCGGGCAAACCGTCACCAAATCCACTCTGCTCGGGTTGGCCGGCGTACAGAGAAGCGGAACCTGCCGGTGTGATTTTACGAATAATGTGGTTATTACGTTCGGGAACAAACATATTTCCGTCTTCATCAAATGCCATCTGCTCCGGCTTATTCAGACGGACAGTCGCACCTGTACCATTGATATAGCCACTTTCATCCCATGCGCCGACAAAAAGAACCGGATTCCCAAAAGTATGTGTAGCAGCATCATAAGGAACCTGATAGATACAATGGCGGTTACATACCGCTACATAAAGGATCGTACCTTCGGTATTAAAAGTCATACGGGTTTCAATTTCCGTTGCATTGTTAATTCGGAAGAGAGGGGTAAAGTCTTCGTAACTCGGTCCGTCAAAACGATACACATAGCCAGTACCTTTATTACAGAAGAACACTTCCCCTGTTTTGGGATGTACTGCCAGTCCTGTAGTGCCGACTTTCTTCGCTCTGCAAAGTCCTCTTACATCCACGAATCCACCTTCGCGCGTTACATAAATAATATTGAAGTCAGTCTTGGTATTACTCTCATCCGTATAGGAATACTGAGAGATATAAAGAGTGTCCTGAGCCGGACTGAACGCCAGACAGGTAGGTGACTGAAACGGACCGCTGGAACACTGCACCAAAGTTTCCACTTCACCATTACGTGCACGGCGCAAAGCACCATTCTGTGTCTGACCACGTCCTTCATCTATAAAGAATACCGAACCGTCTTTATCAGTCAGCAAAAACCAGGTTCTCTGCAGCTTGGAAGCAGCATAACTGCCGTCCTCACGACCATTCATACCGTGTTGTCCCACCATCGTCGTCACATTACGCTTAAACTGATAACGGAATTTTGTCTCGGAAGCATACTCTTCTATATTTTCGTCTTTACCTATAAACAGACGAACATAACCTGTATCTGCACGTGCGGGAACGATGGCATAGATTACCTCATCGTCCATTCCTACAATAGCTGCTTCCTTGTTATTTACAGTGACCTTCACATAACTTGGATCGGAACCGAAATTTTTTCCACGGATGATTAACTGTGTTCCGATACCACCACTGTCGGGAGAGAAACTTTCGAAAACAGAGTGTTTACTCAAATCGGGAGGTAAGGCTTGATTTTGGCGTATCGGAGCCAAGTCATTGTTGCAACCCCAAAAGGCAGACATCCCTATTAATAAGGTAAGTCCGATTTCAAGCTTACGCTTCATAAATAAATTAGGTTTCATAAGATATTAAATTTAATTCAAACAAAATGAAATAAAAGGTAAAAAGGAATCATTGCATACTTAAATAAATTAAGTGGAGGATCGTGTTGTTGATTCATAGTTTCATGAGATATTTAGTTAAACATATTATATATATTCCTGCTTCTTTATTGCATCAGCAAAATTAGCGTGTTTGCCAAAATTCTGAGTTTTCCTTCTTCGTGTTTTATGCCACACGGCAGGGATATTTACTATTTTGGCATGATTTGATAATATTCCGGTTTTCTTTAAAAGTTAAATTCCCCGCAATGAAGGCTGAGATAAGATTCAGAATATCGATAACAGGAAAACGAACTTCTTATTTACTTTTTTGGCATAGACATTTACTCGCTTACAAACCTGCTATAGAGCATATTCTCTCAGTGTAATCAGACTCTTCACCTTCCGGAAAAAGTCTCGTTATGCTATACAGACAGTCAACAGAAGGGACTGATTATTGTACTTCTTCCAAGTGTTTGGTCCGGAATTCTTTTGGCGTGCATCCGTACTTTTCACGAAATACTTTAAAGAAAGTGACCTTATTAGAGAATCCGGCTTCGAATACAATTTCATCAATCGTCTTTTTCGTTTTCAGCAGCAAATCTTTCGCTACATACAAACGACACTCCTTAATCATAATCGTAGGACTTTCTTCCCCCATCTCCTCCATTTTCCGGTAAAGGCTGCGAACGCTGATAGCCAAATGATCGGCTATGAAACGGGGAGTCAGTTCCTTCTCCTGAATGTGGTCATTGATAATCTTCAGAACAGATTGCTGGAACTTTTTCGATTCCTTATGTGTCAGTTTACCATCTGTCTTTTCAAAAGAGCTGATTGCTGAACTGAAATAATCCTTCAGTACTTCCTTACGTTCCAACATCTGACAAACAGAGATACGGAGATATTCGGCATTAAACGGTTTGGTGATATACATCTCGGCTCCTGCAGAAAGTGCAGCCATCTGCTGTTCCATTTCATGCCGGCCGGAAACCATAATAATAGGTATATGTGACGTTTCCTTCACCGACTTAATCCGTTTCGTCAATTCGATACCGCCAACTCCCGGCATCATGATATCGCAAATGATCACATTCGGATAAACTTCATTCAATACCTGCTCCACCCGTTCCGGCTCCTGCAGGGTGACCACATTAAAATCGTTAGAGAAGATTTCCCCGATGAACCACAACATTTCCAGTTCATCATCAATCACCAGCAATGTAGGCCGCATCTTGTCAAATTCATAGTGAGGAAGTTTCAGCACCAGTTGCGACTCTATTTTTGGAATGTATTCCGAAGTGATTCGTTTAGAAGACGATACGCCGGTAGTCACTTCCAGCGGAGGCAATGACAAAGTAAACAATACCCAGCCGTCAGGCGTATTTTCCACCTTCAGCATACCATTCAGCAATTTCGCCATATTGTAGGAAATGGCAAGTCCCAGCCCATTACGGGAGAAGTTCTTTTCATCCTGGTTTTCAAAGCTATCCAGGATAGCATAACGGTTGAAAACATATTGAAAGTCTTCTTCTTTAATCGTACTTCCCTCATTAGCAACCCGGAGAACCAGCAGGTTTTCATCGTTGGTATCCACTTCTATTTTGATACTTTTCCCATCCGGAGTATACTTGAAAGCATTGGATATCAGATTGATAATAATAGTATTCAGAAAACCTTTGTCTGAGTTCCAGGAAACTTGCTCGGGTATCTTGCTCAGGAATGTGATATTCCGGGATTTAGCCATATCGACAAAGGTCTTTGCCGTATTTTTCATTAAGGAAGATACATTCAGGGCTTCGATCCTCACTTCCCGGTTTCCGGTTTCGATACGGCGGAATTCGATCAGTTCGTGAATCAGGTTATTCAAACGTTCCGCGTTCGTCTGAATCATCTGAACATAATCGACTACGAATTTACTGAGTCCTTTTGATGAAAGGATACGTCCGCAAGGACCGTAGATAAGAGTCAACGGGGTACAGAACTCGTGAGCTATATTAGTGAAGAAACGAAGTTTCGACTCAAATACATTCTTTTGATGGCGTTTCTCTATTTCATTCAGCAGTTCCTGCTTTTTCCGTTTGGTGCGGAGAATGAATGAACGTACCAGCATGGCGGCTATCATAAGCAGACATAAAGAATAAATGAGATACGCCCACCAAGAGGCGTACCACGGGTCACCGATCCGTATCAACAAAGAATAGACTTCACTTTCTTTATCGAATACACTATTGTAGTACTTCACCAATAACGTATACTCACCGGGAGCCATGTTCGTGAAAGAGACAGAACTTTCTTTACCATTATTAATCCACAGGTCACTCAATCCTTTCAGTTTATAGGAATAGGTGCAGTTATTTCCGTTCAGATAATCGACAGAGGTGAATGAAACGGCAAAGAAGTTCTGGTCGTATTTCAAATTCAGTACTTCATTCTCTTTTTTACGGGTGATAAACTCTCCAAGATTGTATTGTTCTCCAAAGATAGAGAGTTTGTCAAAGTAGATGGGAGGCATATAAAGCTGTTCGGGACGTCCGTCTGCCTGAATAGCTACAAAGCCGTTGATTCCTCCAAAAAACAGTATACCCGTTTGCGGGTCTCTGTAGGAAGCTCCGTCACTAAATTCGACGACTTTAAGCCCGTCGCCAAAGCCGTAAGAGCGGAATACATTTCTTTTGGTATCAAAATTAATCAATCCCTGATTCGTACTCAGCCAGAAGTTATCGGACGAATGCCTCAGAATGGCATGAATAGTACTGTTCAGAAAACCGTCTTTCGCATTAAACAGTTGATAAGAGTTTTCTGAGGCATACTTGATGACTCCATAAGTAGTACCGATCAAATAATTGTCCGCATCATCTTTTATAATAGGTACTACCTTGTTCAAGTTCATATTCTCATACTTATGAGTGGTCAGCGGTTCCAATCCGTTGATCGTTTCATTGAAGCGGTATACCCCGTATCCCATATTGCCGAACAACAGGTTCAGACTGTCCCCCTTGCAGATCGTAAAGAAGTAATTAGAGCCGAATTCTCCGCCATTGACCACATATCGTTGTAACTTTTCAAGAACCGGATGATCCGGTGTACCTCCGATACGCGCTCTGACTACTCCCATCCCCACACTGGCCAGCCACAATTCCGAGTCCTCCGTTTCATAAATATCATGTATGTATTTGAATTCCTCATTATCAATCCAGAGAGGAAGTTTCTTGATACGGCGTTCACGATACGAATAAAAGTTCAGTCCTTCTTCATCACCGATCCATAGCAAGTTACGGTTACTTTCTCTGATACAGTAGACCGCATTACTGCCTAAACCACTGTTCGATGTTGTCAGTATCTCCGAGCGGCAGTCCGAGATATTCTTTTGTACCTCATAATCAAAAATTTTAAGTATTCCATTCCCTTTGGTACCGATCCAAAAAGTACGCTCCTTGTCAAGCAGCAAAGCACGCACGGGCCGTTCTATCTTTTCGGTATAGTTATTCAGTACCACCGATTTTATAGAATAAAGAGGATTTGAGTAAAGATAAACGCCCTGCCCATCCGTACCAATCCAGACAACATCCTGAAAGCGGTCTTTTATCAGGCTGAATGTTCCGCTATTTATAGGTAAGGTCTGAATCTGATATTCACCGCTGCCCTTTTGTTTTTCCAACGTCAGAACACCGTCCATCATTAAGCCGACAAAAAAGCTATCATGATATTTAACAATGGAGGAAATCTTGTCATGCGCCTGTATGTTCGCTCCCAGGTTAGCTATAAATTCATTCTTTTTACTCTCAATATGAAAGGCATAGAGATTGTATTCTTTATCCACGTAGTAAACGGCGGCGTCATCGTAAAAGCTACAAATCAATGGCGTGTGATGATCCAAACCGCTTTTCTGCGATACTAAAGTGATATTCTCCGTCAGAGGGTCCTGTTGCAGGTCATAACACCGGTTATACCCTTTCATCATCACCCACATACGGTTATTTTTATCAAAGAAGAAAGTAATGACATCCGATATCGGGATACCGGTCACATTGATTTTCTTAAAGATGCCTTCCTTCTTATGAAAATAATAGATGCAGTTGGTGTCTTTAATGATAAACAAGGTGCCATGATTATCCTTATTCATCAAGAAGAGTTTCTGAAACTCATTAAAGCGTGTAATGGAGTTCGTTTTACGGTCCAGGCGTATCAGGCTATAATAAGTCTGAAACCAATAAGTATCGTTACCGGTATAAACAATATTATCAATTTGATTGCCGGATAAGTAATCCTCCTTGTCACGGGTCTTAAACTCTTCGATCTCCTGACCGTCATAGATATTGAGTCCGTCACAAGTGCCGATCCACATCAGTCCTTTGTCGTCCTGGCACAGAGAAGTAATAGAGCTGTTGGACATATATTCTTTGTCGGCAACCTGCTTCAGATTATAGGCACCGGCTGTATTCATCAGCAGATTAAGGCAGCAGAAGAAAAGTAAAATACAATGTTTTTTCATGGCATAGAATCCTTAGATTTGCAATATGACAAAGGTAAACAAAAAAACTTTCCAGCACTTTTTTGGCGCAGAATATATGTAAGAATGCGTGCCAGTTTGGTTAATTATAGCGCCACAGGGCGATTTAGTGTTTCGACTTCCGGTAGCGGCATTCCTTTTCTCTCTATTTTCGTCACAGAAACTAATTTTATTCATAAATTCATTTGTTCATGAAAACACATTTTTCATTTAAACACCTGTTATTTATTGGAGGTGCGGTGTTGTACAGCATGCAAATTTCTGCCGTCAAGAATCCGGTAGACTATGTCAGCACGCTGGTAGGAACGCAGTCCAAGTTTGAGTTATCGACCGGAAATACCTATCCGGCTACGGCACTGCCGTGGGGAATGAACTTCTGGACACCGCAAACCGGTAAAATGGGCGACGGTTGGGCATATACCTACGATGCCGACAAAATCCGGGGCTTCAAACAAACACATCAACCCAGCCCGTGGATGAACGACTACGGTCAGTTTTCCATCATGCCGATCACAGGCGGACTGGTATTCGACCAGGACCAACGCGCCAGCTGGTTCTCGCACAAAGCGGAGATTGCCAAGCCTTATTATTATAAGGTGTATCTCGCAGACCACGACGTTACTACGGAACTCGTTCCGACGGAACGTGCCGTTATGTTCCGTTTCACGTATCCGGAAACCAAGAACGCTTATGTCGTTATCGATGCATTCGACAAAGGCTCTTATGTGAAGGTGATTCCGGAAGAAAACAAGATCATCGGTTATTCTACCAAGAACAGCGGCGGAGTGCCGGAGAACTTCAAGAATTACTTTGTCATCCAGTTCGACAAACCGTTTACCTTTACTTCCGGCGTGAAAGAGAACAACATTCTCCCGAACGAAACAGAAGTTCAGGGCAACCATACCGGAGCGATCATCGGATTCGCTACCCAGAAAGGGGAGATCGTTCACGCACGTGTCGCTTCTTCTTTTATCAGTTATGAGCAGGCGGAACTGAATCTCAAAGAACTGGGCAAGGATAGTTTCGACCAGCTGGTCACTAAAGGAAAAGACATCTGGAACCGTGAAATGAGCAAAGTAGATGTGGAAGACGATAATATCGACAATCTGCGCACTTTCTATTCCTGCCTCTATCGTTCGATGCTGTTCCCACGCAGTTTTTATGAAATAGACGCCAAAGGACAGGTCGTACACTACAGCCCTTACAACGGAAAAGTGCTGCCGGGGTATATGTTTACGGATACCGGCTTCTGGGATACGTTCCGCTGTCTGTTCCCATTCCTGAACCTGATGTATCCGTCCATGAATCAGAAGATGCAGGAAGGACTGGTCAATGCGTACCTTGAAAGCGGATTCCTTCCGGAATGGGCAAGTCCCGGACACCGTGACTGTATGGTCGGCAACAACTCTGCTTCCGTAGTAGCCGACGCTTATATCAAAGGACTGCGCGGATATGACATCGAAACACTTTGGGAAGCATTGAAACATGACGCAAACGCCCATCTCCGCGGCACAGCTTCGGGCCGCCTTGCATACGACGCCTACAACAAACTGGGTTATGTCCCCAACAATATCGGTATAGGACAGAATGTTGCACGCACGCTGGAATATGCGTACAACGACTGGACCATCTACACGCTAGGCAAGAAACTGGGCAAACCGGCAAGCGAAATCGACATCTTCAAACAACGTGCACTGAACTACAAGAACGTCTACCACCCGAAACCCAAACTGATGGTGGGCAAAGACGACAAAGGTGTGTTCAACCCCAAATTTGATGCAGTAGACTGGAGCGGCGAGTTCTGCGAAGGCAACAGCTGGCACTGGAGTTTCTGCGTATTCCATGATCCGCAAGGGCTGATAGACCTAATGGGAGGCAAGAAAGAGTTCAACAACATGATGGATTCCGTCTTTGTCATTCCGGGCAAACAGGGTATGGAAAGCCGTGGCATGATCCACGAAATGCGTGAAATGCAGGTAATGAACATGGGACAGTACGCTCACGGCAACCAGCCTATCCAGCACATGGTTTATCTTTACAACTATTCGGGAGAACCTTGGAAGGCCCAGCACTGGGTTCGTGAAATCATGGACAAGCTCTACACGGCAGGCCCCGACGGATATTGCGGTGACGAAGACAACGGTCAGACTTCTGCCTGGTATGTCTTCTCGGCTTTAGGATTCTACCCCGTTTGTCCGGGAACAGATCAGTACATTCTGGGAACTCCCCTTTTCAAATCAGCCAAGCTGCATCTGGAAAATGGAAAAACCGTCACAATAAAAGCGAACAACAATAACACCGACAACCGTTATGTGAAGGATATGAAGGTAAATGGCAAGGTATTCACCCGCAATTATCTGACGCACGACCAATTACTGAAAGGAGCGAATATCCAGTATCAGATGAGTCCTACGCCGAACAAACAGCGGGGAACGACTGAAAAAGATATTCCGTATTCCCTTTCATTTGAATAAAATGTCGTACTTTTGAATGCTTTAATGAATGATCTAATCCAAACAAACTAAAGAAAACATGAAACTAAGAAACCTTTTATTTATCGTTCTTGCAGCGATAGTCTTCTGCAACTGCCAGAGCTATCAGCCTACTTCGCTCACCGTTGCCTCCTACAACCTGAGAAATGCCAACGGTTCCGACTCCGCCCGTGGAGACGGATGGGGACAGCGTTATCCGGTGATTGCCCAGATCGTGCAATATCACGATTTCGATATTTTCGGCACACAGGAATGCTTCCTTCACCAACTGAAAGACATGAAAGAAGCCCTTCCCGGCTATGACTATATCGGTGTAGGGCGCGACGACGGTAAAGACAAAGGCGAACACTCCGCTATCTTCTACCGCACCGACAAATTCGACATCGTAGAGAAAGGAGATTTCTGGCTGTCGGAAACTCCGGACATGCCGAGCAAAGGCTGGGATGCCGTATTGCCTCGTATTTGCAGCTGGGGTCACTTCAAATGCAAAGATACCGGTTTCGAGTTTCTGTTCTTCAATCTCCACATGGACCACATCGGCAAGAAAGCCCGTGTGGAGAGCGCTTTCCTCGTACAGGAAAAGATGAAAGAACTGGGAAGAGGCAAGAATCTGCCGGCTATCCTGACGGGAGACTTCAACGTCGACCAGACCCACCAGTCCTACGACGCATTTGTCAGCAAAGGCGTCCTCTGCGATTCTTACGAGAAGTGCGACTACCGATATGCGCTCAACGGAACTTTCAACAACTTCGATCCGAACAGTTTTACCGAAAGCCGCATCGACCATATCTTCGTTTCACCTTCTTTCCACGTCAAGAGATACGGTGTGCTGACAGATACCTATCGGAGTGTACGGGAAAACAGTAAAAAGGAGGACGTGAGAGATTGTCCGGAAGAGATCACCATTAAGGCTTATGAAGCACGTACGCCATCCGACCATTTCCCTGTAAAAGTGGAATTGGTGTTTGACCAACGTCAGCAAAAATAACCCCGAATACTTCATTAAATAATCTGATACCCATATGAGAAATATATGTTTTGTAGCCTGTATGTTGTTTTGCCTCGCTTCCGCTTCCGGAAAAACGGTGGAAAATCATCCTTTCGTGTCCATTGCCGACTCTATCCTCGACAATGTTCTGAATTTATATCAGACGGAAGACGGGCTGCTTACCGAAACATATCCCGTGAATCCCGACCAGAAAATCACTTATCTGGCGGGCGGAGCACAGCAGAACGGAACCTTGAAGGCCTCCTTTCTGTGGCCCTACTCAGGGATGATGTCCGGTTGCGTAGCCATGTACCAGGCTACCGGAGACAAGAAGTACAAGACGATACTGGAAAAGCGCATCCTGCCGGGACTGGAACAGTACTGGGACGGAGAACGACTTCCGGCATGTTATCAGTCGTACCCAGTCAAATACGGTCAGCATGGACGCTACTACGATGACAACATCTGGATCGCACTGGATTATTGCGACTACTACCGCCTCACAAAGAAGGCCGACTATCTGAAAAAGGCCATTGCCCTGTACGAATACATCTACAGCGGCTGGAGTAACGAACTGGGCGGAGGAATCTTCTGGTGCGAACAGCAGAAAGAAGCGAAGCACACCTGCTCCAATGCCCCGTCAACAGTACTCGGCGTCAAGCTATACCGTCTGACGAAGGACAAAAAGTATCTGGACAAGGCCAAGGAAACTTACGCATGGACCAGAAAACACTTGTGTGATCCCGACGACTTCCTTTACTGGGACAATATCAACCTGAAAGGGAAAGTCTCGAAAGACAAGTACGCCTACAACAGTGGACAAATGATTCAGGCAGGCGTATTGCTGTACGAAGAGACAGGAGACAAGGATTACTTGCGCGATGCCCAGAAGACAGCCGCGGGAACCGATGCCTTTTTCCGTTCGAAAGCAGATAAGAAAGACCCGTCAGTCAAGGTACACAAGGATATGTCGTGGTTTAACGTGATTCTGTTCAGAGGCTTCAAGGCGCTGGAGAAGATTGACCACAACCCGACTTATGTCCGTGCGATGGCAGAGAACGCGCTCCACGCATGGAGAAACTATCGGGATGCCAACGGATTATTGGGAAGAGACTGGTCGGGACATAACGAGGAACCTTATAAATGGCTGCTCGATAATGCCTGCCTGATCGAGCTGTTCGCTGAAATCGAGAAATAAAACATTGATTATTAACCCTTACATGAATTAAAAAAACAATTACCATGAATATAACCAAAACACTTTGCCTCTGCGCAGCACTTTCGGGCGCTGCCGGCGTGCAAGCAATGGAAAACCGCGAATTTGTGACCCAGCAAGACAATACCCGGGTCAATAATTACCAGACCAACCGCCCCGAAGCCTCCAAGCGCTTATTCGTATCGCAGGAAGTGGAACGGCAGATTGACCACATCAAGCAACTACTGACCAATGCGAAACTGGCATGGATGTTCGAGAACTGCTTCCCGAACACACTGGACACCACCGTTCACTTCGACGGAAAAGAGGACACTTTTGTATACACCGGAGACATCCACGCCATGTGGCTCCGCGATTCCGGTGCGCAGGTATGGCCGTATGTGCAGCTTGCCAATAAAGACCCCGAACTGAAAAAGATGCTGGCAGGAGTCATCAACCGCCAGTTTAAATGTATCAATATCGACCCGTACGCCAACGCCTTCAACATGAACTCCGAAGGAGGCGAATGGATGAGCGACCTGACGGACATGAAACCGGAACTTCACGAACGCAAATGGGAAATCGACTCTCTCTGCTACCCGATCCGCCTGGCATACCATTACTGGAAAACAACGGGCGATGCCAGCGTATTCTCCGACGAATGGTTGCAGGCCATTGCAAATGTGCTGAAGACTTTCAAGGAACAGCAGCGTAAGGACGACGCGAAAGGTCCGTACAGATTCCAGCGTAAGACCGAACGCGCACTCGACACCATGACCAATGATGGCTGGGGCAATCCGGTGAAACCTGTCGGACTGATTGCTTCCGCTTTCCGCCCTTCGGATGACGCTACGACTTTCCAGTTCCTCGTTCCTTCCAACTTCTTCGCCGTCACTTCCTTGCGCAAAGCTGCCGAAATTCTGAACACCGTGAACAAGAAACCGGCGCTGGCCAAAGAATGTACCGCACTGGCGGATGAAGTAGAAAAAGCATTAAAGAAATATGCTGTCTACAACCATCCGAAATACGGTAAGATTTATGCTTTCGAGGTAGATGGCTTCGGCAATCAGCTACTGATGGACGATGCCAACGTGCCGAGTCTCATCGCTCTGCCTTATCTGGGCGACGTCAAAGTGACTGATCCGATTTATCAGAATACCCGCAAGTTTGTATGGAGCGAAGACAATCCTTACTTCTTCAAAGGCAGTGCCGGGGAAGGTATCGGAGGTCCGCATATCGGATATGACATGATATGGCCCATGAGTATCATGATGAAAGCCTTCACCAGCCAGAATGACGCAGAAATCAAAACTTGCATCAAAATGCTGATGGATACGGATGCAGGTACCGGCTTCATGCACGAATCATTCAACAAAAACGACCCGAAAAACTTTACCCGTGCATGGTTTGCATGGCAGAATACGTTGTTCGGAGAGCTGATCCTCAAACTGGTCAATGAAGGCAAAGTGGACTTATTGAACAGCATTCAGTAGTCTCTACTCCATCTTTACTTATAAGATAACTGCTTCATACGGTGAAACCGATAGTTCCATGCTTTGGAACCAATCGTTTCACTGTATGAAACAAGAGTTTCCATGCTTTTGAAACTAAAGTTTCAAGCTTCCGAAACTAAAGTTTCAAGCCGCTGGAACTAAAGTTTCTCACTGATGAAACCATAGTTTCTCACCGCTGAAACTTTAGTTTCTCGCCGACGAAACTTTGGTATCAAGGCACAGAAACCGACCTTCTTCGCCGTAAGCGTCTCCGCGATGCCACAGTGACAGCAAAACTACTGTCACTCTGCTATCACACCTTGCCGTCACCTCATAACAATCACATAATCATTCATTTGCCACCATTTATGTGACAGATGACAGCAAATCTTTATTTTTTAATTTATATGTAGAGAGTATATATTACTCCCCAAAATAATAATTATATAATATGAAATCAACCTTTTTATTTCTGGTTACTACAACCATGATGACTTGTACCGCCTTGGGACAACCTTCCAACGACAAAAAGAACGTATTACCCGATTGGGCATTCGGAGGCTTCGAACGACCACAGGGAGCTAATCCGGTGATATCTCCTATAGAGAACACGAAATTCTATTGTCCGATGACACAGGATTACGTTGCATGGGAATCCAATGACACTTTCAATCCGGCAGCTACCCTGCATGACGGCAAGATTGTCGTGCTGTATCGGGCAGAAGATAAATCCGGTGTCGGTATCGGTCACCGTACCTCACGTCTCGGATACGCCACTTCGAGTGACGGCATTCACTTCAAGCGGGAAAAGACTCCGGTATTTTATCCGGATAACGATACTCAAAAGAAACTGGAATGGCCGGGCGGATGCGAAGACCCGCGTATCGCCGTCACAGCAGAAGGACTGTATGTGATGACTTATACGCAATGGAACCGCCACATTCCGCGTCTGGCAATAGCCACTTCCCGCAATCTGAAAGACTGGACAAAGCACGGTCCCGCTTTTGCCAAAGCATATGACGGCAAGTTCTTCAATTTAGGATGCAAGTCCGGCTCCATTCTGACCGAAGTTGTCAATGGGAAACAGGTGATCAAGAAAATCGACGGAAAATACTTCATGTATTGGGGAGAGGAACATGTGTTTGCCGCCACTTCCGAAGATTTAGTCAACTGGACTCCATACGTAAATACGGACGGCTCGCTGAGAAAACTGTTTTCACCCCGTGACGGACACTTCGACAGCCAGCTGACGGAATGCGGTCCTCCAGCTATTTATACTCCAAAGGGAATCGTACTTCTGTATAATGGTAAAAACAGTGCAAGCAGAGGCGACAAACGCTATACCGCCAATGTTTACGCTGCCGGACAAGCCCTCTTCGACGCCAATGACCCGACCCGTTTCATCACCCGTCTCGACGAACCGTTCTTCCGCCCGATGGATAGTTTCGAAAAGAGCGGGCAGTATGTAGACGGAACGGTGTTCATCGAAGGGATGGTTTATTATAAGGATAAATGGTATCTGTATTATGGTTGCGCAGATTCCAAGGTGGGTATGGCTATCTACAATCCGAAGAAACCTGCTGCCGCAGATCCGCTGCCCTAAACAAACTGTTTCTTTCTACCCGACATAAATAAAACTGCAAGGATTACACAATTCTGAATGAACAGAGGTTGTGCTGATCCTTGCAGTTCTTATATTTATCAAGATTGATGCACAAAAAACATATTTCACTGCCAAAAAAGTAAACATTTGCGCCAACCATGCGAATTAGCCCTATCTGAAGGACCTTTTCCTCCACATTATTACTAATTTTATCACTATAGAAATAACACACAACAAATCAATAGTTATGAAAATAGTACAAACCTTTTGGCATGGAAATAATTCATTGTTAGACAATAGTTTTGGATGGATGAATCCACAATACCATTTAATGTCATGGGCATTAAGTTGTCTTTCTTTAAAAGACAACTATCAAAATATCGTTTTATATACCGATTCCCATGGATATGAAATCTTTGCCGAACAATTGAAACTACCGTATACAGATATCATCATTCAATACGACAATCTAACTTGCCCTGAACCTCATTGGGCATATCCCAAGTTATTAACCTATTCACTCCAAAAAGAACCCTTCATACATGTAGACGGAGATGTATATTTGCCTAATAAACTAGACAACACCATAGAGATGAGTGAATTGATTGCTCAGAACAAAGAAATAGGAAGCAGTTATTATAAAAGTATGATGAATCATATTCTACAAAAAGATTTATTAATGCCATCCTTCCTAAAAAAAGAATTAGAAAAAGACTCTATCATGTCATATAATGCAGGAATTATCGGAGGAAATGACTTGGAGTTTATAGCTGAATACTGCCGGACTGCATTTAACTTTATCGAATCAAACCATTTAAATGATATAAACAGCAAAGATATTCACATAAATAACAATATCCTCTTTGAACAAATATTGTTTTATGCCCAGTCAAACAGTTATAACAAACCTGTGGCAACAGTCCTTGATCACAGCGTTCGTGACAATGGATACATTTATGATGATTTCTGTAATTTTTATCTATACGACAAAGCCAAACTATTACATATCATCGGCGGACATAAAAAGAACCAACGGATTTGTGATTTACTTAGCAAAACTCTATTAAATAAATATCCTGACTATTACAATAGAGTAGTAGAATTGTTCGCGAATAATCATAAGCGAATGCAAAACAAGGCTAAAAATACTACCTTCCCCGATTTGAGTGTACAAATGTGTATTGCATCCTATCAAGATTATCTTCATTCTTTGTCCAAAAAATGGGAAAAGCTATCTTATACCGATCTGTATGATTGGGAGAAATGCTCATCTTCCTATTTCATGTTTCTAAATGCCGGAAAAGAGGAACAAGCCATATTTACTATTAATAGAAATCCCTACCTATCCATTTACGAAATTCCGGAACCCTGGCCGACAGAAGCAAAAAAACTGCTTAAAGAACGTATAAACAAAGAGTGCCATTCAGACCACTTTGATATAGTATGCATTCCATGTCTGCTATATGAGGGTTTTAAAGAAGTGCTTATTAACGATTTATGTTATAATATTCTGATTCTCATAGAAGAAGAGAAGACATTTGAATGTCTGTTCAACGAATTGCTACCTTGTTTTTCATCTGAAATCAGCAAAGATAAAGAACAAACTTACAAATTAATTCTGACGGAAGTAGAATATCTTCTTTATCATGGGGTGATATGTATCAATTGATTTCAACTTAAACAAGTGTATAAACTTATCTATGCATCCAAAAGAAACGACTTTATTTATAAACACTAAAATTATCATGTATTATGGAAAAGAAAAGTAAAGCGGAGAAATTAAAATTAAGAGGGATCAACCAAACCATATTGATCTCCAGTTACAATTCAGGGGCAGGTACAGGTCCCAATGATTGCATGACAGAAGAAGTTTATCAACGGCTTAATGCCCAAGGAGCCTTAGATACCACCGTCTATGTATGTGGCATTGGATGGATGACACCGGACGTAACTATCTACGGTAGCGGATCAGGTTTCGGTTCCGGTAGTGGTTCCGGCAGCGGTAGTGGTTCTGGCGAGTATTGGGGAAGCGGACACTGGGGAAGTGGAGATTGGGGAAGTGGTAGCGGGTGGACTGGTGGTGGAACTAGCGGTGGAGGAACTAGCGGTGGAGGAACTAGCGGTGATGGTCCGAAACCTGGAGGTGGAGACAAACCCGTTCCCAAAGATCCAATAGAATTAATGGACAAAAGTAGGTTTGTTGGTTGGAGAGAAGGAGCTAATTGCTTAAGTCTTTGCAAAGAAACACTAAAAAAATATGGATTATCCAATTACGGAAGTAGCTTAAATGTTTTTAAGCTAGTTGATTCTGCAAATGGATTATTAACAAACTGGGGAAATGATCCAGCTCAAAACTACAAAAATGCAATTGAATGTATCGATAAACATCTCAATGCAAAACGAGTTATCATAGTAGGAGTTGATTATGATCTCGATTTAAATCCAAACATCGACGGTACAGACCATTTTATTGTAGTTACAGGAAGAGGATATGATACTTCACGACAACAGTATTACTATACATTTATGGATAATGCAACTTCCAACTCTGATGATGGATGTAGCAACATTAATCGCCTTTACTACAAAACTGAAAATTTAAAGCTAGAGGGAAGCACAAAGGTTGCTAACAGATATTATACTGTAACTCAAGTAAGACCCAACGACGGTGGGAAATATGATACAACATCTTTATAATATAAAAATGTATAACCTAGAACGAAACGATAGAGTCCACTTTTACCGTGGACTCTATCATCATCTATAAATAATAATCAACCATGAAAAAAGTAGCAATTTTAATTATATTAATAATGGCAAGCGGACTATCTATGTATGGCCAAAACAGCTACAAAGTCACTTCTTTAGTGAAGCTATCGGATATAAAAGAAAAGAACTTGCAACGTGTATTCTATGTTTTTTCAAAAAATGAGTTCCTAAAGCTACCCATCAATTATGATATTTCATTCTTTGTTTACCAAGACAACAACAGTATCTCTCGTGATGATTTTGAACATACGAGAGCAGTAACTCAAGGTACATCTTATAGAATAAGCAATTCTCCATTCTATGCTAATCTTGACAAAAGAGACAAGAGACCTCCCATTGAAACAGTTCTTTCTCTCATTGAAGATACTAATGGAAAATATATCATGGGAATAGTCAGAACTTGGTCAGCTCTTCACGATATGGATAAACATTGGTTAGTTACATTCAATTTTGCAGGAGCAATCATTGACTACATTCCCATTTGTGAATGGCCTGGAACATGCAGCAAAGCTAGAACCATGGAAGCACAAATCAATAAAGATTTTACGGTGAATGTTCAACAGTTGAACTTTCCTGAAAATAATTACATCATTCAGTTCGATAGTATAAAAAGAAATTTTATACACCTAGATAACCTGAAAGGGCAACGTATAGATACTAAATATCAGATAATGCCGGATGGAAAGTTTAAAAAACTGGAAGAGGCATATTATCAACCGCAAATCTACACTCCGGACATGTTGAAGAGCAATGAAACCCTCATTCGATATAGAAGAGAAAATATTAAAGAAAAGAAAATATTTCAACAATAAAGACTATGAAAAACAGTTTAAGAATCCCACGAATTATCCACCAAACATGGAAAACAAAAGATGTACCTTCTCCTCTTGACCAACTGCCACAAACATGGAAAGAATATCTCCCGAATTGGGAATATATCCTATGGACAGATGAAATGAACAGGGAATTTGTCTGCAAACATTTCCCTGATTTCCTGGAGAAGTATGATACATATCCTTGTAACATACAAAGAGCAGACGCTATACGCTATCTTCTCTTGAAAGTTTATGGAGGATTGTACGTAGACATGGATTTCGAGTGCCTCGAAAATATTGAGTTCTTACTAGAAGGATCGGATTTTATCGTAGGTAAGGAACCCGACTGGCATGCTAAACGCTTTGGTTTTGAATATATCATTTGCAACGCTTTCATGGCGTCAACACCCGATAATGATTTTATCAACTTTGTATGCCAAAGGTTAATCAATCATTCCGGTGGGAAAGTTGTTAATAACGGATTTGATATACTGGATTCCACAGGCCCTTTCTTGCTAACGCATGCATTCAACGCATTTCCACATAAAGAAGACATACGTATCCTCGAATCAAAGACAATATATCCTATCGGACAATGGGAGGTAGAGAAAATAAAAAACAACCAGATTCCTAAAGAAATGGAAGAGCGTATCAATCAGGCTCATGCCATACACTATTTCTTTGGTACCTGGTTTGGTAAGTAACCTTTAAAAATAAAATAAATAATGATCCCAAAGAATATACACCTTATCTTTCTACGCAAAGATGAACCGTTCCCCGAACTATTCGAGAAATGCAAACAAGAAATACAAGTCAATCATCCGGACTGGAATATCCGCCTATATAATAAGGATGATGCACAGGATATATTAAATCAAGATTTACCTGAATACATCGAAGCCTATAATGCATTCTATCACAATGTACAAAAAGCAGACTTCTTAAGATTAGCCCTTGTATACCTCTATGGAGGATTCTATATGGATTTAGATATGTTAAGTTTAAAGCCACTTGATGAGTTGAGAAAGTATAATTTGGTTTTAGGAGAAGAGAAAATTGTCTGCCAGGCAGAGCAAGAAGCCTTGAATTTAAGATATCGACTTCGAATAGCCAACTATATGTTCGGTGGAATCCCTAAACATCCTTTTTTACACAGAATAATGGATGAAATGGCAGAAAGAGCCACAATAATCTTAAAATCGCAACAGGAGATTTTAGACATAACAGGTCCCGGCCTACTAACAGACACATATTGGGATAACTATGGAATGTATACAGACATCACATTATTAAGAAATACAGATAAAAGGTGCAGGCAACCTTATCACAATGAAATCTCATGCCACTTTGGAGATTATGCAGCTCATCTGCATGCCGGGACATGGAGAACGGGAATTTGAGTTTATATAACCAAGTTATGCAAGAAAAGCTATTTTATCAACAAACACTAAAAGAATCATTGTAAATTTCTTTTCTACATCAACTGCAATAAACGTAATGACCGGGAAACAAATGGAGAGCATATCATGGGAGTTATTACCGCAACATCTAAAAAACATGATAAGATAAAATGGTCAGAGAGTATTGATACTGGTTTGTCATTGCCGACACCTGCTGTACTTTCATTGTTCACAAACATATATTATAGAATGATAATCAGCTACTTATCTTATACCCTAATTATCCATAGAGTACTCTGAACAGACAAAATATATTTGCCTACATATTGGCACTACAAAGGACAGCTAATCATTCGAAATCCGCTATATTTGGACACGTTTTGAATGACAAAAAGCTTCTTGAGCAATCATTCTTTATGACTGACAAGATGCAGCCCGAACCGGACAAGAATACTTTCTAGATGTAAAGTGGTGCCAAAAAGGTAAATATCCGTGCCATTTCCATAAAGAAGTACTATTCTAAACCCTAATAGAATTAATTCCATTAGTTTTGTATAAATTTGTAAACTACTAAACTTGTTAAAAATAAACCATGATGAACAAAAAAGTAATTGCCGTAGCCCTCGCCCTTGCCTTAGCAGGAGGAAGCTATGCACAAGATGACACCGCGAAGAAAAAGGTGAAAGCCTATATGGTGTCGGACGCCCACCTCGACACCCAGTGGAACTGGGACATCCAGACAACAATCAACGAATATGTCTGGAATACCATTAGTCAGAACTTATTTCTGCTAAAGAAATATCCCGAATACGTTTTCAACTTTGAAGGGGGAGTGAAGTATGCGTGGATGAAGGAATACTATCCCGAACAGTATGAAGAGATGAAGAAATTCATCGAGGAAGGCCGCTGGCATATCGCCGGAAGTAGCTGGGAAGCAAGTGATGTGTTGGTTCCTTCCGTCGAAGCCTCCATCCGTAACATCATGCTCGGACAGACGTACTACCGGCAAGAGTTCGGAAAAGAAGGAACGGATATCTTCCTGCCGGACTGCTTCGGATTCGGATGGACGCTTCCCACCATTGCCGCACACTGCGGACTGATCGGCTTCTCTTCACAGAAGCTGGACTGGCGTAATCATCCCTTCTATGGAAAGAGCAAGCATCCGTTTACCATCGGACTCTGGAAGGGCATTGACGGCAAACAAGTAATGCTAGCCCACGGATATGACTACGGACGCAAATGGAACAACGAAGATCTCTCGAAGAATAAAGATCTGGAAAAATTAGCCCAACGTACTCCGCTCAATACGGTCTACCGCTATTATGGAACAGGGGACATCGGTGGTTCTCCTACTCTGGGTTCGGTACGTTCTGTAGAACAGGGAATCAAAGGTGATGGTCCGGTAGAGGTGATCAGTGCTACCAGCGATCAGTTGTTCAAAGATTATCTGCCGTTCAACAATCACCCGGAACTGCCGGTATTTGACGGAGAGTTATTGATGGATGTTCACGGAACAGGTTGCTATACTTCGCAGGCAGCCATGAAGCTGTACAACCGGCAAAACGAACAGTTGGGCGATGCAGCAGAAAGAGCGGCGGTCGCTGCCGAATGGTTGGGTACTGCCAGCTATCCGCAACACACGCTGACGGAGGCATGGAAACGTTTCATCTTCCATCAATTCCATGATGACCTGACGGGAACGAGTATCCCCCGTGCCTATGAGTTCTCATGGAACGATGAACTGATCTCTCTAAAACAATTCTCACAAGTACTGACTTCTTCCGTCAACGCCATTGCCGGACAGATGGATACACGCGTGAAAGGAACGCCTGTCGTTCTTTATAATGCAAACGCTTTCCCGGTATCGGACTTGACAGAGATCATCCTCGAACAGCCTAAAACCCCGAAAGGCTTCACTGTATACAATGCACAAGGCAAGAAAGTCGCTTCGCAAATGATCGGTTACGAGAACGGACGTGCTCACATCCTGGTTGCAGCGTCACTGCCCGCAAACAGTTATGCAGTGTACGATGTCCGCACCGGAGGATCTGAAAAAACGATCTCTCCTTCAGCCGCCTCAGCCATCGAAAACTCCGTCTACAAAATCACACTGGATAAAAACGGAGATATCATCTCACTGACCGACAAGCGCAACAACAAAGAACTCGTAAAAGATGGAAAAGCGATTCGCCTGGCACTCTTCACCGAAAACAAGTCGTACGCATGGCCTGCATGGGAAATCCTGAAAGAGACCATCGACCGTGAACCTGTCTCCATCACAGACGGCGCAAAGATCACTTTAGTGGAAAACGGCGCACTCCGTAAAGCACTCTGCATTGAGAAGAAGTATGGCAAATCGCTCTTCAAGCAATACATCCGCCTCTACGAAGGCAGCCGTGCCGACCGTATAGATTTCTATAACGAAATAGACTGGCAGTCAACAAACACGCTGCTGAAAGCAGAGTTTCCTCTGAATATAGAAAATGAAAAGGCTACTTACGATCTGGGAATCGGCAGCGTGGAAAGAGGCAATAATGTACAGACCGCTTACGAAGTATATGCGCAGCAATGGGCAGACCTGACCGATAAGAACAACAGCTACGGTGTATCGATCCTAAATGACAGTAAATATGGCTGGGATAAACCGGATAACAACACGATCCGTCTGACTCTTCTCCATACACCGGAAACAAAAGGAAATTACGCTTATCAGGATCACCAGGACTTCGGCTTCCATACATTTACTTATAGCCTCACAGGACATAACGGAGCACTTGACAAACCCGCCACCGCCATCAAAGCTGAAATTCTGAATCAGCCGATCAAAGCCTTCAGCAGTCCGAAACATACCGGAACACTAGGTAAGGAATTTGCTTTTGTGCGTTCAAGCAACGATCAAGTCGTTATCAAAGCGCTGAAAAAAGCGGAAGTATCCGATGAATATGTAGTACGTGTATATGAAACAGGAGGCGCAGCTCCGCAACAGGCAGCCATCACCTTCGCCGGTGAAATAGAGAAGGCAGTACTTGCAGACGGTACGGAAAAAGAGATCGGCAGCGCTGACTTCAACAAGAACCAGCTGAATGTATCCATCGCTCCCTACAGCATACAGACATTTAAAGTGAAGCTGAAGAAAAAAGCTGATCTTCAAGCTCCGGCATACGCTTATCTGCCTTTGGACTATGATCGCAGATGTTTCAGCTGGAATGCTTTCCGCAAAGAAGGAAACTTCGAATCGGGCAACAGCTATGCAGCAGAACTTCTCCCCGACTCCATCCTGAAAGCTGACGGCATTCCTTTCCGCTTGGGAGAGAAAGAAATTGCCAATGGTTTGACTTGCAAAGGCAATGTACTTCAGTTGCCAACCGGACATTCTTACAACCGTATCTATTTCCTGGCAGCCTCTGCCGGTGAAGATGCAGTTGCTACCTTCAGCACCGGTAACAACTCACAGGAAATCACCGTACCTTCCTATACCGGATTTATCGGTCAGTGGGAACATCTGGGACATACGGAAGGCTTCCTGAAAGATGCAGAAATCGCTTATGTCGGCACTCACCGTCATGCTTCTGACAAAGATGAGGCTTATGAGTTTACGTATATGTTCAAGTTTGGCATGGATATTCCTAAAGGAGCGACTACGGTTACTTTACCGGATCATGCAGATATCGTATTATTTGCCGCAACGCTGGTTAACGAGAAGTATCCGGCAGTAACTCCGGCTTCGGAATTGTTCCGCACAGCCTTGAAAGCAGGCAACGGAGAAGAAGCGACAAGTAAAGCAAACCTGTTGAAACAAGCCAAACTAATCAAATGTTCCGGTGAAACCAACGAAAAAGAAGTTGCAAGATATGCCGTAGACGGTGATGTGAAGACGAAATGGTGTGATACAAGCACGGCTCCCAACTACATTGACTTCGACTTCGGAAAGGAACAGACGATCCGTGGATGGAAGTTGGTAAATGCCGGAAATGAAGGCAGCGTCTTTATCACTCATACCTGCTTCTTACAAGGCAGAAACAGTCCGGACGAAGAATGGAAAACGATTGATGAACTGAGTGATAACAAGAAAAACACGGTAGTTCGCCAGTTTAAGCCGACTTCGGTACGTTACGTCAGACTGCTGGTTACACAATCTACACAAAACAACAGTCTGAAGGCTGCAAGAATCTACGAGTTGGAGGTTTATTGATAAACCGAAAATAAAACAGAAGTAATATCTCACAAACAAAAAGAAGGCGTATCAAAAGTCAGTAGTAACTAAACTCCCCTCCTACGGGTACT
>ERZ1673748.292-NODE-292-length-79768-cov-16.058347_pt1 | contig 79768 bp, 69 predicted proteins | sample MGYA00580196_ERZ1673748 | MGnify/ENA primary metagenome ERZ1673748 (study PRJEB41218, sample SAMN15661796) | gut metagenome | host: Homo sapiens | place: Canada: London | collected 2015-08-20/2019-03-30 | study: EMG produced TPA metagenomics assembly of...
GACAGGATTTGAACCTGCGACATCCTGCTCCCAAAGCAGGCGCGCTACCAAACTGCGCCACGTCCCGAAGGTGTTGAGCAGCTAAGGTCTAAACCTTGCGTGTCCCAAAGCGAAGGAAATTATAGGGGAGACTCCCCGCCTGTGCAAGCATTGATGCCTTAGCTCCTCGAATGTGCAACAAAACGACTATGGAGCAGGCCGATCACAAACGCCACCACGGCAACCGGCACCCACGCGGCTCCAATGTCCGTCAGCGGCAGCGCATCGAACGGTAGCCACGCGCCTGCAAAGAACGCATCGCGGACCGAGGTGATCACGCTCTGCACTGCGACGACGCCGCCGACCCAAACCCACACTTGCGGATGCACGTCGCAAAAACCGTGCACCAGGCCCATAAGTACCAGCACGATGGCAACGGGATACAGGGCATTGAGCATAGGCACCGAGAACATAAGGATCACGTCGAGACCCACGTTGGAGAGCACGCACGAAAACGCTGCGAACACAAAGGCGAGAATCGCGAAGGGGCGGCGCATGGCCTCCTCGGAAGCCTCCGCTCCCCCTTCGACCACATACGTCTCGCAGAAGTAACGCGAGCAGCAGCTGATAAGGCCAATACACACGTTCATGCAGGCGAGGAAAAAGATCGCAAAGACCACGACCGTGCCCGCAAGGCCAAAGTGCATGGAGGCAGAGCGTGCAAGGATGGCGGCGCCGTTGGTGGCATCGGGCATCACGGTGCTGAGCTGCGTGCCGGCAAGCGCCAGGCCGCAGTAGATGACGGCCATAAGCACGCCGGCGATCACACCGGAACGCGAAATCTCAAAGGCCACGCGCTTGTCATCGGTAACACCCAGCTCGTGGATGGTCTCGGCGATGATGATGCCAAAGGCAAGCGACGCGAGCAGGTCCATGGTCTGGTAGCCGGTCAAAAAGCCCTGGACCGCGGCACCGGCATCTTAGGGAGCCTGAGGCGCGGCAGCCGGTCCCAGCGGCGAGATCACGGCAGCACCCACGACTAGCACGATGAGTGCAATGAGCGCGGGGCCCGTAATGCGGCCGAGCACGCGCGTGATGACACCCGGGCGCAGCGTGAGCACAAACGCGACGACGAAGAACCCGATGGCAAACACCAGACGTGCCGTGCCGAGCGAAACGCCCTCGGGTAGCAGCGGAACCAGCATTTCGAAGGCCGTAGAGCTTGTGCGAGGAATGGCCAGGCACGGACCGATGGCCAGATAGACCGCCGCAACGAAGAATTCGCCAAACTTGGGATGCACGCGGCCGGCAAGCTCGCGCGCCGTTCCGGCAAGCGCCACGGCGATAAAGCCCATGACGGGCAGGCCGATGGCAGCTATGAGAAAGCCGAGCATGGCAACCGGCGTGGCAGAGCCTGCCTGCAGCGCCAGCAGCGGCGGAATAATGAGGTTGCCGGCGCCAAAGAGCATCGAGAACAGGGCGATGCCGACGGTGACGACATGGTCGGAGCGCAGACCGCGCGGGGCGGATGAAGCCATGAGAGCACCTTTCGAATCGAAACAAAAACGGGACGGGCAAAAACACCCGTCCCGCAAGTATAAACGGTCTAGCAGCTTTAGCAGGCTAAATCGCGCAAAGCGTCGATCGCGGTGTCGACTTCCTCGTCCGTGTTGAAATACCCAAACGAGAAGCGAACGACACCCTGACGCTCGGTCCCCAGCGCACGGTGCATGAGCGGAGCGCAATGGGCGCCGGGGCGCGTCGCAATCCCCCACCCTTGCATGAGTGCATCCGAGATCTCGGCCGAATCGATATCGCCCACGTTGAGCGACACGATCGCAGAGCGCGTCGGCTGGTCAAAGGCACCATAGAGCTTAATCCCCGGAATCTCGCGCACACCGGCAAGGAAGCGATCCGCCAGTGCTCGCTCGTGTGCCGCAATCGCCTCGACTCCACCCTGGGCCTCGATAAAGTCGAGACCCGCGGAAAGTCCCGCGATGCCGTGACCGTTGAGCGTGCCCGCCTCCAGGCGCGTGGGCCACTCAAGCGGCTGCAGTGCATCGAAGCTGTGCACGCCCGTGCCGCCCATGGCCCAGGGCGCCACGTCGACACCCTCCGCCACGGCCAGACCGCCGGTGCCCTGCGGGCCCATCAGCCCCTTGTGGCCGGTAAAGCACACGACGTCGAGCCCCATGGCCTGCATATCGATATGCGCCGTGCCGGCAGACTGCGAGGCATCGACGATCACGAGCGCACCGGCCGCATGGGCCATGGCAGCTACGCGTGCAATGTCGACCGCGTTGCCGGTCACATTGGAGGCGTGCGTCACCACCACAGCACGCGTGCCCGGCGTGACCAGCTGCTCGAGCTCGTCGTAGTCGAGCACGCCGCTCGCATCGCAACCCGCATGCTCAACCGTCACACCCTGCTCCGTCGCCAAGCGATTGAGCGGACGCAGCACGGAATTGTGCTCAAGCACCGTTGTGACCACACGGTCGCCGGGGTGCACCACGCCATTGATGACGGTGTTGAGCGCCGCCGTGGAGTTGGGCGTAAAACACACATGGTCCGCCCTCGGGCAACCAAAAAGGCGCGCAAGCTTGGCACGGCAAGCGTGAATCGTACGAGCGGCATCGAGGGCACCCGACGTGGCGCCGCGCCCGGCATTGCCGAGCGAGCACATCGCCTGCGTCACGGCATCGATGACCGTCTGCGGCTTGTGCATGGTCGTCGCCGCGTTATCCAGGTAGATCATCGCACGACCTCCCACATATCAATCACGGTATAGCCCTCGGTGGGAACGCCCGCCGAGGCAAGTTCGCCGCGCAGCAGCTCCTCATCGGCAGGCAACGCCTTCCACGCCAGACCGCAGCCGGCAGCGACCTCCCCGGGCACGGGAATCGTTCGCCCGGGAAGGCCGCGCTCAATGCACAGGGACTCGCAGCCCATGGCGGCCGCCGTGGTGGGAAACGTGATGACAAGCGCCGGGCGTTTCTCCCTCATGGCAACTCCAACCAATACGCTACGGGCGCACGACGCGCACGGCCTGCTCCATCTTCTCCACGATCACATACATGTTGGTGACCTCGCCCACCGCAAGCTGGTCTTTAATGCCATAGTGGTCCAGGCAGGTGCCGCAGGTAAGGATCTCGACACCCTGCTCGGCCAGGCCCTTCAGGTCGTCGAGCACCGGTGAGCCCTCGACGGTGAGCTTGGCGCCGCCGTTATAGAACAGCATGGTCGAGGGCAGCTCCTCCTGCTGTGTCACGGCAAAGATGAAGGCCTTCATGAGCTTGTGGCCCAGCTCGTCGTCGCCGCGGCCCATGCAGTCGGTGTAGACGGAGATGACGAGCTTGCCCTTGCCGGCGCTGGCATCACAGAAGGCAGCGCCATCCTGCTCGGGATCGGCCACGGCAACGGCGCCAGAGGTCGCCACGGTCACGTGCCACTCGGCGTCAGAAACCTTCTCGACCGAGGCCGTGCAGCCCTTCTCCTGCGCCATCTTGGAGATGTTCTTGACGGCGGTCTCGTTATCGACCGAGGTCACCACGGCACCCTCGCCATCGAGCCGCTTCAGGGCTTTGAGCGTCTTGACGACGGGCAGCGGGCAGGCATCGCCCATGGCATTGACTTCAATTTTGGTAGACATAGTTTTTCCTTTCGAAAGAACCGTTCTAGAGAACGGTAAACAGTTACATAAACGTGCGGGCTAGCGAACAACGTGGACGGCAGGACCGCCTGGCACCGGCTCGCACACGCGACCGACGACGGCGGCAATACGTCCTTCGGCATGCAGACGGCGCGCAAGCTCATCCACATCGGCAGCAGGTGCCGCGATGAGCAGGCCACCAGACGTCTGCGGATCGTACAGCGCATCCAACATGCCCGGCTCCAGGTCTTCGTCGGCAGCCACGCGCGGGCCAAAGAAGTCCTGGTTGCGGTAGGAGCCCGCGGGGATAATGCCCAGACGCGCCATGTCGAGCACCTGGTCAAAGAGCGGAACCGCCCCCGACGCAAGCTCAACCTGCACGCCCGAGCCCTCGGCCATCTCGCACGCATGCCCGATCAGACCAAAGCCCGTAATGTCAGTACAGCCGTGAAGCTCGAGTCCCTCGGCCAGACGAATCGGAGCCTCGTTGAGAGTGCGCATCGAGTCAAACATGGCTGCGGCCTCGTCCTGCTCGATAAGCTCGCCCTTAATGGCCGTGGTGATGATGCCCGAGCCGATCGCCTTGGTCAGCAGCAGAACATCGCCCACGTGTGCGCCGCTGTTGGCGAGCATGCGGTCGAGTGGCACAAAACCGCTCACGGACAGGCCGTACTTGGGCTCGTCGTCGTTGATGGTGTGGCCGCCCGCGATGGAGCAACCCGCCTCGACGCACTTGTCGGCGCCGCCCGCCAGAATCTGACCGGCAACCTCAACGCCCAGGCAACTGGGAATGCACAGCAGGTTCATGGCATGGCTCGGCCGCCCGCCCATGGCGTAGATATCCGACAGCGAGTTTGCCGCGGCAATCTGGCCAAACAGGAACGGGTCGTCGACCATCGGCGGGAAGAAGTCAATGGACTGTACGAGGCCCAAGTTGTCGTCAACGCGAAAGACGCTCGCATCGTCGGAGGTATCGAACCCCACGAGCAGGTTGTCGTTATGCACATTGGGTAAGTCGCCCAGGACCTGGGCGAGGGCTCCGGGAGCCAACTTAGCGGCTCAACCGCTCGCGGCAGTCATAGACGTGAGCTTCATGGTGTCCTTAGCCATACGAACCCCCTTCCAACAAATCAACGACTTTAAGTATACGCGCCATGCACGCTTCCCAAGAGACCGCCGACGGCTCGAACGTCGAACGCGGCGCCGCAAGCGCCTGCGCGATAGCGTCTGCCAGCGCGCGCTCAAACAACGGAAGGTCGGCCGCCACGGGCGTGTCGACATCCGTCATACGCGGCGATGCCACCCACGTCACGGGAGCACCGGGAAGCATCGCCTCCATCCAGGGACGAACGCCGGGCAAATCGGTCGCCACAACTTTGCAACCGCACGCGAGGGCCTCGATCGTCACGAGCGGCAGACCCTCGTAAAACGAAGGCAGCACAAAGACGTCGGAACTGCGGTAGGCACGCACGAGCTCATCGCTATCCAAGCGCCCCGCCAGCGTCACCGGCACATCCGAGGCCGCGGTCAAGCGCTCGATACGCGCGTACTCGGCATCGTCCCCGCGGCCGCCCACAAGTACCAAGCCAGATGGGCGGACGTCATCGTCAATCGGCAATGACACGGCTCGAACCAGCGACTCGACGCCCTTTTTAAAGCAAATCTTGCCCACGTACACAAGCGATCCCGGCTGCCTCGCCACGCTCGCGTCGCGGCAGAAGACGCGATGGTCGTAGCCCGTCCCAATCACGTGGATGCGATCGACATCGACGCCGCACACCAGGCCAATCTGCTCAGCCTGCTCAGCATGGAGCGCAAAGACGGCATCGAGCCGACGAACCGCACTTACGATGCGATCGCGCTCGAGCGCATGCGAACGCAGCTGGCGCAGGTCGGTCGAATGACACACGGCAACAACCGGCACGCCCCGGACGCACTCGCGCGCCAATGCGGTCACCAGATACAGGTGGTGACAGAGCACCAGATCGGGCCGAAACTCAGCCACCGCCCGATCGATAGCAGCAGCAAATGCCCGCTCAAATGCCCTGAGCATCGAAGGCGTCAGGTCACGATAGCGTGTAGAGGAATAGGGCATGACATCGGACATACCGCAGATGGGAAACGGCAGCTCGGGCGACTCGAACGGTACGGCAAACACGGCAGCACGCCGATCCAGCTCGCCTTGGGTATCACCCGGTGCCGCGCCGCAAAGCACGGCGGCGCGATGCCCCGTCTCGATCTGTTCGCGCACGAGCGCGGCAAGGTAGGTGCCGCTGCCGGTGCTATCTGGTTTTTGTGCCGAGATATTGAGGATGCGCATGTCGCGGTACACCCCTAGGCCAAGGCGGCGGCGAGAATCGCCGCGCCGATGGCACCGGCAAAGCGAGCCTGGGGCGAGGTGATCACCGGCGACCCCAGCAGCTCGCCCAACCGCTCCACCACGAAGGCGTTCTCGCACAGGCCACCGGTCAGGTAGTACGGGGCGCCCGCGGCCTGCCCGGCCATGGTCGCCACGCGCGAGACCACGCTGTCGATCACGCCGCGCGCAATGTTCTCGCGCGGCTCGCCACGACCGATCAGGCTGATGACCTCACTTTCGGCAAAGACCGTGCACATGCTGGAAATCTTGGTAGGCTCGCCGGTGCGGGCGAGGTCTGCCATCTGCTGCTGGGTAATGCCCAGGCGGTCGGCCATGATTTCCAAAAAGCGGCCTGTGCCGGCAGCACACTTGTCGTTCATGGCAAATTTGGCCACGCGACCGCCTTTAAGTTGGATGACCTTGGTGTCCTGACCGCCCACGTCGATCACCGTGCCGTGATCGCCAAACAGGCGCACGGCACCGGTGCCGTGGCAGGTGATCTCGGTCACGACCTTGTGCGCATAGGGCGCGGCGACACGGCCGTAGCCAGTCGCGATCACGCGCACGTCGTCGACAGCCACGTCATAGCCAGCCGCGGCAAGCTCACCGCGCAGACGCTCGGCCGCATCAACCGACGAATATCCCGTCGGCATCGCGCAAGTCCACGCAATGGCGCCATCCGTGTCCACCACCGCAGCCTTCGCGGCCGTCGAGCCTATGTCGATACCAATGCCAACCACGGCATCCTCCTTCTTATGCAACGCGGGGACGCCCCTTTGCCACATTCGTTAGGCCTTCAAAAAAGCGAGATAGCACACGCAGGTATAGATCACCAGAATAGCCGCAATCACCGTCTCTACAAGCGCAACGGGAGCAAGCCACGGCAGCGGTGCCCCCATGTTCAAAAGACAGGAAGCCGTCATTTTGGATGCGATGGCGCTGATCACAAAGGGAAAGGTAAACGCCGCATAGCTGGGATAAAACGGAAGCGAGATGCAGCGGACCAGCTGAACCAAGGAGAACAGATAGATGACCGTCGCAACGGCAAACATCGCCAACAAAAAGGCGTGGTTCTTGGGCATAACGGATTGCACGTAACCAGCGAGACACAGGCTCATGGGCGCAGCGTAAATGCAGATAAGCGGTTTGGCGGGCTCTGGAACATTGGGCAGCTTGACATACCTCATCGTCACCAGAACAAATAGCGCCACAAAACTAACCAGGCCAAACCAGAATGCGACGGTGCCAATTGCCGTAGCTTCGTACACAGGCGCGGTAACCGCTGCGACCGCAATGCCAACGTACACAATGTAATAACTGGCAAAGACGGCTTGGAGCTTAATCTTTGCCACAAACTTAGCAGTGAAGAACACGATCAGCGCGACATGAAGCGCATTCGCCACGACCCACACGACAAACGCCACATCCGGGGCACCAAGATACCCTTTGATATAGGTCGAAAGCAGCATGAGCGCCATCGAGAAAGTGCCCGAAACACTTGCCATAATCGGGTTCGTCATATCCTCGGCAAGCAGCTTGGGAAATGCGACCACCTTGATAATGAATAGCAGCAGGAACAGCGCCGAAACCACGCCGCAGACCATGCGCAGCGTCTCGGAATAACTCTGCAAAAGATTACCCAGGGCCGCACAACCTAACGCGACGCCGCAAATCGGAACAGGGATTTTCTTGATCTTATCCATATAGATAGGTTTCCTAACCTCGTCGGCCTTCTTATGCCAGGTTCCGGCATCTCGCCGGACACCTGCTGCTAGATTTCGATATCGGCTACTTTACGGCGCGGAGCCGGCTCGTCGACTTCGTCCAGATTCTTAATGCCGCACTCGCGACACACCATCTGGGCGACCTTCCATGCACACAGACCTGTGTAGTAAATGCACTGCTCTTTATGCTCGCCGCGGCCCATGTCAAATTCCTTTGTCAGGATACGGCAGCAGATGGCATGCTTACCGTTGTTCTCGCGAAACCAATCGTGCAGCTCGTGCGTAAGCTGCATCGACTTGACGGATTTTGGATTGGTCGGGCCGTCCTGTTCCGTACGTCCAAACAACATTCCAATCGCCAGAATGCCACCATTAAAAGCGCCGCACGCGCAGCCGGACTTGCCTGCGCCCACCGACATACCAGACGCCATGGCCACGACCGAATCGGGCACATCGAGCTCGAGCATTTGTTTCATGGTGTAGACAAGCGACTCGCAGCAGTAATAACCCTTTTTGAAGTTAGCCTCGGCCGCGCGTTGTACAGCACGAGGACTTAGCTCAGATACGCCAATTGCAACATTGGGTTCAATCATTTCTTTTCCTTTCAAATCGATATGGCATAGGGGCTGCCCCCTTGCCGCGTTCGCCCTACAGGGTCTCGATAAAGGCGGCGATGCGCGTCTCGATCTGGCCCATGTCGCCATTGCTGTAGTCGGTCTCGATCTTCATGTACGGAATACCCGCACCCTCGACGGCCTCCTGCATGCGCGCACTCTCCACATTAAAGGTGTGGCAGGCCTGGAGCACGTTTTCGACCACGCCATCGACGTGATACTTCTCGCACATGGCCAGTGTATTTTCCATGCGACCGTCGTTGGGCGTCATGACCGAGCAGTTGATGTCCAGGTATCGGTCGGCGATGGCGCGCAGGATATCGGGAGCCTCCGGGTCGATCATCATGGCCGCCGTACGCTCGCCCGAGCAGTCGTCCATGCACACAACCACGCCGCCGTTGGACTCGATGGTGCGGCCAATCTTGTTGATCACACCGCCCACCGGGCAGCCGGTGATCAGAATGCGCTTAGCATCTGCCGCGACCGGGCGCTCTCCAGCCTCGTAGGTCTCACGCAGCTTGACAACCTTTTGCTCCAGCTGCTGCGTATAGGCCTCGATATCAAAGCTGAACGTACCGGCAAACATGGTGCTCATCAGGTCGACGCCGCTCATGGCCGCAGGCTGGTTGGCCTGGAGGGCAAACATCTCGAGTTGCGCCGCACGCAGACGGTTGCGGCGTCGGACGGCAGCGCGCAAGTCATCGTCGGTAATCGTGATGCCGTAGAAGCCCTCGAGCTCCTCTTTGAGCAGGCGGCACTCCTCGTACCAGCCTTCACGCTCGTAGGCGCGATCGCGACCCTGCGGCAGATGCAGAACGTGCGTGCGTTTGAGCTCGTTGAGCAGCTCGTACATCTTCTTCTTGCCGTCGCAGGTGGTCTCGCCGATGATCATGTCGCTAAAGTACGTAAACGGGCACTTTTGCGAGTAGGCAAAGCCGTAAGTCGACTTGATGAGCGGGCAGAGGTTTGCCGGCAGCACCTTCTCGGCCTCGGGAATCACCTCATCGGACGTACCGCACAGAGCGACACTTGCGGCCCCCGCGGCATCGATAATCTCGAGCGGCGTATAGCTGCACAAGAAGCCGACCAGGCGATTGCCGGCCTGCTTGTAATCCTTAACGCGAATAAACGCCGCCTTGCGCTGCTCGTTGAACTCCTCAAACGTAGACGGCAACGGCTGCTCAATATATTCCGACATATAACTCCTTAACAAACCTTTTAACCAACCAAGGAAACGGCTTTCCCAGGTGCCCGAGGTTGCCGTGAAAGAGAAGCGCCGCGTACTTTGGTACGCAAACGATGGTTTGAACGGCAAGATCGGGTGCCTGGGGAAGCCGCCGGGACGGATACCCCTAAATGGTTTCCAAGAAAGCTTCAATGCGCGTCTGCAGTTGGCCCGCATCCTCACCGGCGTAGTCGGTCGTGATGTGCATAAACGGAATGCCTGCCTCCTCGGCGGCCTTCTCCACGGCAAACGACTCCATCTCGCAGAGCGTGCAGAACTGCAGCGCCACGTCGACGATGCCGTCGGCATGCAGGTCCTTGGCCATCTGGACAATGTCCTTCATACGCTGGCCGTTGGGCGTAAAGACGGCGCAGTTGATCTTAAAGTAGCGCTCGGCGATGGCGTCGAGCATCTCGTCGACCGTCTCGCCGGACTCGTCGACCAGGTCCTTGTAGTAGCGCGAGCCCGTGCAGGACTCCTCGCCCACCACGACACCGCCGGCCTTCTCGATGAGATTGAACAGCTTCCAGTTGGGCACAGCCATGGGCGTGCCGGTGTACAGGATACGTTTGGTCCCCTTGGGCGCCACGCCCTCGCCGGCCTCGACACGCTGCTCGCACTCAGCCGCCATATCGTTAATGGCTCCGGTCAGACGCGGCGTGTCGTCCATAAAGGCGGCCTGAACGGTCAGCAGGCTGTCCAGACCGCTGATGGGTGCAGGGTCGGCAGCGCGCGTGGCAGCAAGGCGCTGCAGGGCGCGACGCTTCTCATTGACGGCGTGGATGGCGGCCTTCAGACGCTCAGGCGTAATCGTGACGCCGCATTCTTCCTCAATCTTGGCGGCGAGCTTCTTGACCTCGGCCTTCCAGGTCACGATCGTCGACTCGTCGTGCACGTTGGGAATATCCATGACGTACATGTTCTTTTGCGTGGCAAAGAACTCGTAGGCCTTCTTCTTGCCATCGCAGGTGTTCTCGCCCACCACCAGGTCGCTCGACTCAATGTAGGGGCAGACCTCGCCCAGCTTAAAGCCGGCAAAGCTCTTGATAAGCGGACAGGTGTTGCGCGGCAGGTGCTCCTCGACCTTATCGGTTGCCCAATCGGCACCCGAGCACAGGCCCACGGGAATACCGTCACAGGCAAGTACGATCTCCTCGGGCACGTACACGCAGAACGAACCGACGATCTTGGTGGCCTCGCCGGCCTCCTTCTTGTCGAGCATCTCCTTAATACGGCCGCTATGGATGTTGGTGGCCACAAAGTCCAGGTAGGACGTGGACTTGGGGCGATTGTTCTGCGTCAGGAACATATCGCCGTACATCTGGCCCACGGCGCCCAACAGCATGTCGTGGTCGGCAAGATTCATGCCGAGGCTCTCCCACATCGGATGGAAATCAAATTCTTCAGCCATGACGGTTCCCCTCTCGAACCAAAAACGGATAACGGCGGTATCGATGCACGACGGACGGCGATTGTCCGGCCGTGCTCAAACCCGGAATTTTAGGGAACCTGCCTTGAGGACGGTTATTTAGTTGTGCGTCGTCTCTCCCGGAGCCGTGAACATACCTGCTCATATGCGGCTCCGAGCCATATATAGGGCACGCGCGGCAACGCGGCGAATGTATGTCGTCTGCGGCATGTGCGCACCCTCCTCTACAAGTTGAGGTCAACTATATCAACGGTCGTCGACCATGCGAACACCGTTGACATTCGTACGACAACCTCGTGTACCGTCGTTTAATAAATAATTATCTTGATTGATAAGAGTTTGTCATCCTTCATTCGGCGAACGGCAAGACAAAGCCGCCGAGGCTTATATCCCCGACGGCATTACCCGGCGCTATCGACAAACCAGGTGAATCCTACTCGCATCGAAGTGCATGCGCAGGTTCTCGCCTGCTTGCGGCAGCTCGTCGACAGGCACGCCCACTTTGTTGACCTTCCACTGCAGACGCGTGGGCGCATCAGTACGCGGCACGTCCAACAGCACCAGGCGCTCAAAGCGCGAATCGCTCACTCGGGCCACGTGCAAATCATAGCTGTTGCGACCCCGCCCCGCGCGATTGTCAACATGGAAGTAGCTTGCGCGAATGCCCAGGTACGCCACATTATCGGGAACCGCGCGACCCACGTTAAAGCTCATGCCCCAGTCGAGGGCCTCAACTTCTTCGTCGCCGATCTTGCGCGCCCGGCTTGTGTTCTTGCAGCCCGTCAGGCGCAGCGCCGCCAGCGTCTGCGGACGGCGGACCACGTCCTCGACTGAGCCGATCTCCTCAACATGCCCGTCGTGCATCACGCAGATGCGCTGGCACAGGCGGCACGCTTCGTCGATGTCGTGGCTCACGTAGAGCACGGTGCGGTTGCATACATCGAACAGGTCGAGCATATTCTGCTCGAGGGCGCTCTTAAGATAGGAATCGAGTGCGCTCATGGGCTCGTCGAACATAAAGATACCCGGATGCGCCGCCACCATGCGCGCAAGCGCCACACGTTGCTGCTGACCGCCCGAGAGTCGCACGGGATAGCGGTCGGCAAAATCGGCCAGTCCAAAGATACCCAGGTAGCGCTCGGCGAGCTTTTTGCGCGCGGCGGCGTCGCCCGCATCCTTTACACCGGCGCATACGTTATCGGCCACCGTCATGTTGGGGAAAAGCTGATAGTTTTGGAACAGCAGGGCGCATTTTCGCTCCTGGGGCGACAGGTTGATGCCCGCCGCCGAGTCAAAAAAGGTCACGCCGTTGACGACGATCTTGCCCTCGTCGGGCGTCTCAACACCGGCAATGCAGCGCAGCGTGCAGCTCTTGCCGCAGCCCGAGGCACCAAGCAGCGCCACACGCTCCTCGCCGGCCTCAAGCTGCATATCGAGCATAAACCCCGGATAGCGCTTTTTTATGTCCAGAACGAGTGACATGGCCTATCGACCCCCCTGCATAGCGGGCTCATCGCGCATGAGCTCGGCCAGCGCCTCGCGATCGATACGCAGCGCATCGCCACCGGCGGGATCGAGCGAATCGCCCTGTCCGGCAAGCTCTTTGGCCTGCTTGCGCTCCGCACGGGAAAGACCACGCTCGCGGTACTTTTGCGAATGTGCCGTGTACATGTTGATGAATAGGATGACCAGGAAGCTGAACGCAATTACGACCACGACCCAAAAGAGGGCCACCGACGTGTTGCCGCCCATCCACTCAAAGTAGATGGCGATGGGGATGGTCTGGGTAATGCCGGCGTAGTTGCCCGCAAAGAACAGGGTGCAGCCAAACTCGCCCATCGCGCGGGCAAAGGCGAGCACCGTGCCGGCGGCAATCGAGGGCCAGCCAAGCGGCATCATAAGCTTGGTAAAGATGCGACGCTCGGACCAGCCCAGCGTGCGCGCCGCATCGAGCATCTGCGTGTCGAGGCTCTCAAAGGCTCCGAGCGCCGTGCGGTAGACCAGGGGAAACGACACAACGACGGCAGATATCACCGCCGCAGGCCAGGTAAAGACGATCGAGATGCCGTGCGCGATGAGCCACCGACCGACCCCGGTCGATCGACCAAATAGCATAAGCAGCAGAAAGCCGCAGACCGTGGGCGGCAGCACCATAGGAATCGTAAAGACCGAATCGAGCAGGCCCTTGATGCGACTCGAGGTACCCATAGTCTTCCACGCGGCGAACAGGCCCAGCGCAAAGGAGATCAGCAGGGCAAGGCCGCTCGTTTTAATGGACACCCAAAACGGTCGGTAGTCGATGCAGCCCAATAAGGAGGCCAGAGAGGTCAAGGGCCCCTGCTCATCCCGCAACACGACAGACGACGCTTCTACCATTTGAGCGCTATCAAGCCAACGCGCGCCGCCCTTGGCATCACCCGAGGCTGATGCAATCACCACATAGCGGTCCCCATCCGCACCGCGCTCGTCAAAGCCATAGGTATACCCGCCGGCGTCAAACGTTGTTTCCGCCGTGACATACCAAGGAAGATCCACGTCCCCTAGCCGCGCACCTCCCATGCAGTTTGCGCTGTCGAGCTCACAGACGAGGGTCTTGAGACCCGATACGCACTCGTTGTCCTGCGGATCCAATCCATACTTCTCGACCGCTTTGGGCGATATCCACACAACAACGCGGTCGGCAGCAGGCGCCACTACAAGGTCCACGTCCTCGTCAACGGGAAACCGGTAGCCCTCAGGCTGGCCCTCCATGGCACGAGCGGTCCCCTTGGCCAATCGCTCAAAACCCTCGATCCCATAGGAAAGCCCATGAGCGGTCGCAGCAACCTGGGCCCCGTCCTCAGCGTCCCCAGCAAACGCAAATCCCGGCACCCAGCAAAGCGCGAAGGTCAAAGCACAGGCGACAAGCATGCGGAATCTATTAAGCACGAAAAGCTCCAAGCGAATACAAGGACGGAGTAAAACACAAAACGATAGAATTATCGCGCCAAGCCGCACTACGCGGAAAGCTCAAAGCCGTACTTGGCCCAAATCTTCTGAGCCTTCTTGTTAGACAGGCAGAAGTCGATAAACGCCTTGGCCTCGCCGGCGTGCTCGGAGCCATCGGCGACAGCACCCGGGTACACGATGGGCTTGTGCGAATCCTCAGGACACACGAAGGCCTCCTCGATGCCGTCGTAGCGGAAGATATCGGAGCTGTAGACAAAACCGGCCACGCAGTCGCCTGTGGACACATAGGCGGCGGCGGTACCAACTTTGTCGGCCAGAGCGACCTTGTCGGCGATCTCGGGAGCATACTCGCCGTCGTCGCCCTCGGTGCCGGTGTAGAGGCCCACGGAGGCCAGGGCCTGGTTGGCGTACTTGCCGGCGGGAACGGTCTTGGCGTCGCCGATGGCGATCTTGCCGTCCAGATTCGCGACGTCGGCGATGGCCTCGACCATGGTGTCGGAGCCCTCGGCGCGAATGATCACGAGGTCGTTGACGAACATATCCTCACGGGTGTCGGCGGCGACGAGCTCGGCGGTCTCAGCGTTATCCATGGTGCCCTTGGAAGCGGTGATGAGCACGTCGACCGTGGCGCCGGCACGCATCTGCTCGACGAGGTCGCCGGAGGCCTTAAACTGCGTGTCGGCAAAGGTGGTGCCGGTCTGGTCGGTGTAGAGCTCCTGGACCTCGGGCAGGGCCTTCTCGAGCGAGTTGGCGGCAAAGACCTGCAGCTTGACAGCCTTCTTCTTAGAGGAAGACTTGGCGGAGCCGGCATCGGAACCAGCGGGCTCGGACGTCTTGTTGCCCGAGCAGCCAGCAAGGCCAAGGCCGGCGGCAGCGGCAGCAGAAAGCGAGACAAAACCGCGGCGTGAAACCATATCGAACATGTTCAACCCTTTCGGACCTTGTGCCCGGGCACCCCACCGCGGGCTTTAATCTGCAATCAGATTATACTTCTGCGAGAATAATGATAGTGAGAAATTATTCTCGCCAGAGAATATAGTTTCGAGTTGCCATACACCTTGGCGTCACTTCGGCGGAAAACAAAGGCGGAGCAGCCGTTCAGGTCGCCCCGCCCCAGGTAAACCACTTAGTTGGTATGTCCGCCGCCCGCTGTCATCTGAGCCGCATGCTCCAGCTGGTCCGCTATGGCCTCCCAGCTTTCGCGGGCGGCCTTCGTAGAACCGGGAAAGTTTACGACAAGTGTATGACCTCGTTGCATGCACACGGCGCGCGAGAGCATGGCGCGGCGCGTCTTGGTCATCGAGTACGCACGGATTGCCTCTGCAATACCCGGCACATCGCGGTCACAGACGGCACGCGTCGCCTCGGGTGTCACGTCGCGCATCGAAAGACCCGTGCCGCCGCAGGTGAGCACGACATTGGCGTGGCACTCATCGGCGGCTTCCGCGATGGCATCACCGATCTCGCTGACGTCGTCGCGTACGACCACGTGTGAGGAGACCGTCCAGCCCTGCGCCTCGATAAGCTCCTCGAGTGAGGCTCCAGCCTCGTCCTGGGCAAGATCACGCGTATCCGAGCACGTCACGATCGAAATCTTCAACTCCACAGTCTTCCTCCTACAACACCGTTCCCTCGGGCAGGTCGACGCGAACAACGTCCACGACATCGCTCGCCGCGAGATCGCACGGACCCTCGTTAATGCGCAGCAGGCAGTTGGCCCGCTGCATCGTGCCGAGCAGCGCCGAATTCTGCGTCTTGGCCTCGGTCACCAACAGCTCACCGGTCTCGGGGTCGCGCAAAACCGTCGCGCGATCGAAGAAGCGGCGATGCTGTCGCTTTTTCACGTCGTGTGTGAGCGTCGCCTGCTGCACGGGACGCGCACCCTCGGCAAAGCCGCGCATCTTGCGAATCGCCGGGCGGGCGAGCATCTCAAAGCCCACATACGCCGCGGCCGGATTGCCTGAAAGTCCCAGGTAGGGCTTACCCCCGAGCAAGCCAAACGTGATGGCCTTGCCCGGACGCATCGAGATGCGGTCAAACAGCACCTCGCCCTCGCGCCGGACGAGCGCCGTCACGAAATCGTAATCACCCGCCGAGGCGCCACCGCTCGTAATGACAAAATCGCACTCCTGCACGGCGCGATGCACAAGCTCGGCAATCGCCTGCTCATCATCGGGCGCAATGCCGTAGAACACGGGCTCGGCACCGGCATCGAGTGCCTCAGCCATCAGCGCCGAGGAGTTGGAATCGCGAATCTGACCGCGCGCCGGTACCTTGCTCGGTGCGACCAGTTCCGTGCCCAGCGAGATGATGCCCACACGTGGGGCAGCGTGCACCTTCACGCTCGCGTATCCGGCACTTGCCAGCAAGCCGGCGCCCGCCGGAGCCACAACCTCGCCAGCACGCATCACGACGTCGCCGGCATGGGCCTCCTCGGCGGCAGAGCGAACGTTCTCCCCCACCTTGGCCGGCGCCGAGAACCCCACACGCGAGCCCTCGTTGCCGTCACCGTCGAGCACATCGACGATCTCGTACTTCACCACGGCATCGGCACCCTCGGGTACCGGCGCGCCCGTCATGATGCGGACCGTCTCGCCCGCGCCGATTGCGCCCTCAAACACATGGCCCGCGGCCTCGTGTCCGATAACGTCGAGCGTCACCGGCGCCTCGCCAGATGCCTGCGCCAAGTCCGCCGAGCTCACGGCATATCCGTCCATAGCGCTGTTGGCAAACGGCGAGATGTCGATATCGGCCACCGCGTCCTCGGCCAAGGGAAAACCAGCCGCCTGCCACACGGGAATCTCGACGAGATCGGTCGGAGCAACGTGCGACAGGACAATCGACTGCGCGTCCTCCAACGGAATGAGCTTCTCTGCCATATGCACCTCTTAATGCCACGGCGCACAACAGGGGCGCCGATTCTTTATGCTTGTCTCAGTATAATCCCCCGACGCACGACCGCGACTCGGCCTGTACCCGCAAATACACCTGTCGGTTGCAGGCCGCGAAACAGAATGGAAACCAACCCACCGGCTCGTCGCGTTTACCGCGTTTTATAATGCTTGCGTTGCAACCTAAAAGAGGAACGTATGGCTCATAACGACAAAACCGAAAGCGCAAACGAAACGCAGGATCATTCCCAGCCGCTCGACGACGGCGGCTTTTTCTCCCTGAACGACGTCATCACGGCAGGCAGGCATCAACTTACCCGCTCCGAGCATCTCCTGGCTGCCGACACGCGCCGCAACGCCCGCAACCTACTCGCGAGCGCCAAGTTGCTCGCGCTCGTCGTCATTGTCTCGCTCGCCATGGGCGTTGCCGCTTGGGCGTTTTTGGCCTCGCTGAATATCGCCACCGACTATCGCGAGCACCATGCGTGGATTTACGCACTGCTTCCCGTTGTGGGCGTTGCCACCGCATGGGTGTACAAAAACCACGGTCTTGCCGCCAAACGCGGTAACAACCTGGTCATCGACTCCGCTCTGGGCACACGCCTCATCCATATGCGCATGGCCGTCCTCACCTTCGTCTGCTCCACGCTCACGCACCTAACGGGTGGATCGGCCGGTCGCGAGGGAGCCGCGGTTCAGATTGGCGGCACCATCGCCAGCAACATCTCGAGCCTCGCCCACCTTAAAAAGCATGACCACCACGACCTCATGCTCGCCGGCATCTCGTCGGCCTTTGGCGCCGTATTCGGTTCGCCCCTTGCCGGAGCTTTCTTTGGCATGGAGATGTGCTTTATCGGCAAGATCGACTACACCGCGGGCATCTACTGCCTGGTCGCCTCGTTTACCGGCTACTTTACATCACTCGCCCTGGGTACCGAGTACGAGGCGAATGTTATCGTCAGCGTTCCCAACATGACACCACGGACGGTTGTCATCGTTGTTATCAGCGCCATTATCTTCGGTCTGACGGCACGCCTCTTTGCCTGGTCAGTTCGAACCGTCAAGAGCCTGTACGGTCGCTTTATCACCAATTACCTCGTTCGCGCACTCATAGGCGCACTCGTGGTTTTGGCCGCCTATGCCCTTCTCGACGCCTGGGACTACGCCGGCCTTTCCACGTGGCTTTCCGGCGCCGGATTTGCCGGCAACACCACCCTGGCGGACGCAGCCATCAAGTTGGTCGTCACAGCGCTTACCCTGGGTGCGGGCTTCCAAGGCGGCGAGGTCACGCCCCTGTTTGGCATCGGTGCGGCGCTCGGCGGCTGGATCGGTTGCCTCGTCGGAATCGACCCCAGTTTTCTGGCGGCTCTCGGCATGCTCGGCGTGTTCTGTGCCGGCCTCAACGTGCCCATCACCACCTGCATGATGGCCATCGACCTGTTCCACGGCACGGCAGCCGGGTTCTTTGTCATCGTGGCCTTTATCAGCTACCTAACTGCCGGACACCGCGGCGTGTACCCCGCCCAGCGCATCATCTCGCCCAAGCGCCGTTCGCTTATTGTGGATGAGGGCGGTACGGTAGCGGATGCTATCGAGCGCCACAACGACCTGATAGAGTAGACGTAAGTATTCGACGTGCAGCCACAATCGGGGGCAATTCGACCTGAGCGCGACCGCACCGTCACGTCATACGCCGGGAGTCGCCCCATGCACGCAACTGATTTTGGCCGCACGCTCATCATCGCCAACCCAGCCGCCCAGTCGGGTGCGGCGCACGAAGTTGCCGAGCGCCTGCAACGCTTTTTGGACATGACTGCACGCGCATCCCAGTTTGACTTGGTGCTAACCGAGCGCATGGGACACGCCAATGAGCTGGCCGCACAGGCCCAGGGCTATCGCACCGTTATCGCCCTTGGCGGCGACGGCGTGATTCACGAGGTCGTCAACGGGCTTATAACGCAAGAGGAGGACACCCGCCCCGCTCTTGCCATCCTACCCGTGGGCTCTGGCAACGATTTTGCCCAAACGCTCGGCATCGACGATTTCTCCGGTAAGGATTTTGGCGCGCTGCTCACCTGCGAGCTGCAGCGTCAGGACATCGGGCGCATTCGCTCGTGGAGCCCTGCGAGCGGCAGCGGCGAGGCTACCGTTGAGTACTACGACCAGACGCTCTCGGTCGGCATCGATGCCGCCATCGGCCTGGGCACCACCGAGCTGCGCAAAAAGACGGGCCTCGCCGGCGCTCCGCTCTACACCCTATCGGGACTTGAGCAGTTTGGCCTGCGCTATCGCAACTACCCCATGACCATCAGCTTTGATGGCGCGCCCGCCGAGCGCGTGCGGGCGATCATCATGGCAATTCAGCTGGGTCCTACCTATGGCTCGGGCTATCGCATCTGCCCCGATGCCGACCCCTGCGACGGCGTACTCGACGTCTGCTACGCCTGCGGCCCCGTTCCGCGTGCGGTTGCCCTGCCTATGTTTCTTTCGGCCAAGGACGGCCACCATACCAAGTTGCCGCCGGTTCGCATGCGCCGCTGCCGCCATGTCGAGCTCACCTTTGAGGAGCCCGACTACCCCATCCAGGCCGACGGCGAGCCCGTTGTCGCCTCGCGCATCGAGGTCGACATCCTCGCCGGCGCCCTCCACGTCTGGCACCCCACCCGCTAGCCCCACCTAAGTTGCGGTGAAATAGGGACTGTTTATGCAGCTAAAGCCGTAAAACAGTCCCTATTTCACCGCAACTTATGAGGAGATCATTCGTCGCTGCCCGGTTTGCGACGGTTGGCCTTTTTAATGGCGTTGAAGTGCTTGTCGTTGAGCCTGCGCTGGCGCGATCGCTGTGGCACTTTGGTCTTGACGCGACGGCGCGGCGGACGGCCACGACGCTCAAGCTCTGCCCTCAGCTTACGCAAACAGCTCGCACGATTCTGAAACTGACTACGGCTCTCGCGCGCCGTCACGACAATCCCCGTGGGCCCATGTTTCATGCGCACCGCAGAGTCCGTCGTGTTCACGCCCTGCCCACCCGGACCCGTCGCGCGAAACACCTGTACCTCGCAATCGCGCGCCAGCTCCTCAACCGACATCTCGGCAAAGCGCGCATACTCGCGCCAGCCCATCTTGTTCTCGTCCATATCAGCACCTCCCCTCATACAAAAAATGTGACAAAGGGACAATCCCTTTGTCACATCGCATACCAATCGCTTGTGTTGCGCGCTTAGGCGAAGGTGATCTCGCCGTTCTCGCAGTCCATATCGGCGATACGAGCCAGGCTCTCAACGCGGAAGCCGCGTTTGCGGAGCTTATCGCCGCCGCCCTGGAAGCCCTTCTCAACGGCGATGCCAATGCCGGCAACTTCGGCGCCCGCAGCCTCGCAGATCTTAATAAGGCCCTCAAGTGCGCAGCCGTTGGCCAGGAAGTCGTCGATAATCAGGACCTTATCGCCCTCGGACAGGAAACGCTTACCCACGATAACCGGGTACTCCTTCTGCTTGGTAAAGGAATAGATGGTCGTGGCATACTGCTCGCCGTCGAGGTTGATGGACTGGGCCTTCTTGGCAAAGACCACCGGCACGCCGCCAAAATGCTGAGCCGCGATGCAGGCCATACCAATGCCCGAAGCCTCGATCGTCAGGATCTTGTTGATCTCGACACCCTCGAACAGACGGGCCCACTCGGCACCCATGTGGTCGAACAGCTCAACGTCGCACTGGTGGTTGAGGAAGGCATCAACCTTAAGGACGTTACCGGCCTTTACGATGCCGTCATGGCGAATACGATCCTCAAGCTCCTGCATGGCGCAACCCCTTCTCGCGGCAACGATACCGCGCGATTAATAAACGTTGTTCGATAGTCTACCACGGACCGACCCCCGCCCGCCCCACAAGCCGCATCGCACCACAAACCAGTCTTTTTGGGACGGCGCGAATCGTGGCAGACAGCCTCCCAACATGCTAATGGCGGGCACGCATCCTCACCAAACGTACCATGGCGAGTGCAAAACCCACAGTGGCCACAGCCATAAGCATGTAGAACACCGAGCGAAAGCCAAACAGGAACACATCCGGACGGCCTGCAACAAAACTGGTCACGGCCTCGCCCATCGCCACGCTCATCTGCCCATACAGGATATTCGACGCCACCGTAATGCCGAGTGCCATGCCAGCATAGCGCGCCAGGCTACCCAGGCTGCCCGCAAAGCCGAGCGCTTCGCGCGGAGCCGAGCCCATATACAACGAGTTGTTGGGGCTCTGGAAAATCGACGTACCGCACGACATAAATGCGACGCAGCACACGATCACGGGGATGGAAGAGTGCTCGTCGAGCGTGCTTACCGCAAAAAGACCGCACACGTACACGCCCAGGCCGACCGCCGTGGGGCCCTCGCAGCCAACACGGTCCGAAACCGTACCCGATAGCGGACCGATAAAGGCATTCACCATTGGTAGTGCCAAAAAGAGCAGGCCGGAAATGTCAGAACCAAATCCGTGGGCGTCCTGAAAATAGAACGGAAGAATAAACTCGGATGCGCCAATGCCAACGAACACGATGAGCATGCAGGCAAGGTTGATGGTGAAGGCCGAATTTGCAAAGCAGCGACGCGCGGCCTCCGCCAACGACATGGGGCGTTCACCGGCCTCTGGCCTAACATGCGGCAGCGTGTAGAGCCCCACGATAAACGAGATGACGCCAATGGGCAGGTTGATGAGGAAGATGCTCTCCCAGGGAAAGCGTGCCACCAGCATGCCGCCGAGCACGGGGCCACACATCATGCCGAGGGCCACGAAGGTCGCGAGAATACCCATGGCACGACCGCGCTCGCACGCCGGAAACGACTCGGTGATGATGCCCATGTTGTTAGCCATGGCCGCCGCGCAACCAATACCCTGAACGATGCGTGCCAGGATAAGAACCTCGAGCGAACCCGAAAGGCCACAAAGCAGCGAACCGACCGTAAAGACGATAACACCCAGCTGGAACACGCCCACCTTGCCGCGCACGTCGCCCAGGCGGCCAAACGGCAGCATAGCCACGCATGTCGCAAGCAGGTACACCGAGCTCACCAGCTGGATGCGATCGAGGCCCACGCCCAGCTCCTTTTGCATCACGGGTAACGCCACGGTCACGACGGTCGAATCCAGACACGACATAAACGTCATGATGAGCACGGTAAACAGAATCGCCCATTTGTTCTTGCCATGGGTGTCGCCCTCAAGGGCAATGTGCTCGCGGCGCAGCTGCTCTGCGGTTTTCTCCATATCCATCCTTTCGAGTGGCGCAACGAAAAACGGGGCCCCAATCGCCTGCAAACTGCCGCGATTGGGGTCCCGCCTACGGAATCGGAACGAAAGGTCGCCGAAGCTTTCTGCCAGCATCGGCGCCTTATGCGAACGCTAGCCTAGCACTGCTCGAGCGCCTGCTCAAGGTCGGCAATCAGATCGGCCGTGTCCTCGAGGCCGCACGACAGGCGCACCATATCGGCGGAGATACCGCAGGCGATGAGCTCCTCGTCGTTCATCTGGCGATGCGTGGCATTAGCAGGATGCAGGCAGCAAGTGCGGGCGTCGGCCACGTGCGTGGCGATCTGGGCGAGCTTGAGGCTCTTCATAAAGGTCTCGGCCGCCGCGCGACCACCGTTAAAGCCAAAGCTCACAACGCCGCAGGTGCCGTTGGGCATGTACTTCTGAGCCAGGTCATAGTACTTATCGCCCTCCAGGCCCGGATAGCTCACGAAGCGCACCTTGGGATGGCTCTGCAGGAACTTGGCAACGGCCAGGCCGTTCTCACAATGACGCGGCATGCGCACATGCAGGCTCTCGAGCGAGCTGTTCAGGAAGAAGGCCGCCTGCGGGTTCTGCATGGGGCCGAGGTCGCGCATAAGCTGCGCGGTTGCCTTGGTAATGAAGGCACCCTCGCGACCAAACTTCTCGGCATAGGTCACGCCGTGGTAACTCTCATCGGGCGTGGTAAGACCCGGGAACTTGTCCGCATGAGCCATCCAGTCAAACTGGCCGTGATCGACGATCACGCCGCCCAGGTAGGCAGCATGTCCATCCATGTACTTGGTGGTGGAGTGCGTAACGATGTCGGCGCCCCACTCAAAGGGACGACACATCACGGGCGTCGGGAAGGTGTTGTCGACCATCAGCGGCACGCCGTGGTCGTGCGCGGCCTTGGCAAAGCGCTCAATATCGAGCACGGCAAGGGCGGGGTTGGCAATCGTCTCGCCAAAGACGAGCTTGGTATTGGGCTCAAAGGCTGCCTCGAGCTCCTCATCGGTGCAGTCGGGGGCGACGAACGTGCAGGTCACGCCCATGCGGCCCATGGTGTGGGCGAGCAGGTTGTAGGTACCGCCGTAAATGGCAGAGCTTGCGACCACATGATCGCCGGCACCGGCCACGTTAAAGATCGCGAGGAAATTCGCAGCCATGCCCGAGCTCGTGAGCATCGCAGCGGTGCCGCCCTCCATCTCGCAGATCTTGGCGGCAACGAGATCGCACGTGGGGTTCTGCAGGCGGCTGTAGAAGTAGCCCGACTCCTCCAGGTCAAACAGCTTACCCATATGCTCCGACGTGTCGTACTTCCACGTGGTGGACTGGTAGATGGGCACCTGGCGTGGCTCTGCGTCACCCGGGCGATAACCGCCCTGAACACACTTCGTACCGATGGTCTGCTCGCTCATATCCAACTCCCTTACTTGGGTTTTGTTTTATTCGGTTCACGATACCGCTACCCTGCACCCCTCTCAACCCATCCCCAAGGTAGGTTATGGGACAAAATGATCAAGGGTATTTATCTCAAGCCTTGGGCATTTGCTCGATAGATAAAAACGAGGCATACATGAAGCTTTCGATGATTACATGCCCCGTCACGGGTACCATAGGCGGGTACACCGTGACCAAGGAGACAACGATGAAGCAAATCGATACGGCCCAGCTCGACACCGCCGCCTGCCAGGCTCAGGCTGCCGAATACCACGCCCGCGGCTTTAACTGCGCACAGGCCGTTGCCTGCACGCTCGCACCTGCCGTCGGGCTCGACCCCCAGACCGCCTTTACCCTCACCGAGGGCTTTGGCGCCGGCATGGGTGGCATGACCGAGACCTGCGGCGCCATCTCGGGCGCTGTTGCCATCATGGGCTTTGTAATGAGCGACGGCATGGAGAACCCCAAGACCAAAGGCCAGACCTACAAGCTGTCGCGCGAGATTGCCAAGCGATTTGGCGAGAAGAACACGACGACCGTCTGCGGCACGCTCAAGGGCATCGGATCGGATAAAGGTCCGCTCCGCAGCTGCCCCGGCTGCATCGACGATGCCGTCGAGATCGCCTGCGATGTGCTAAAGCAGCTCGCCGAGTAAACGGCAGCAACAGTAAAACGACGGCCGACGCGCTTAGGATCCATCCAAAAGCACGCCGGCCGTCGCCGTTAGAACTCGGCAAATTTGGGAGCGCCGACCTCAATCTCCTCGCGCCCCGCCATAAGCTCGCGCATCTTAGCGCAAAACGGCTCCTGCTCCCCCGCCTTAAACACCAAGTGAAGTGTCACGGCATCCGCGTAATCGGTATCCGAAACCTTGGCACCCGAATCCTGCGCCAAACGAAGCACTTGCTCGTACTGCGGATAGGCCACATGCACGTCAACAGGCACGACACTCGTCATCTCGACGATCTGCCCGGCCTCCTGAGCCGCGGCCACCGCCGCCTGCGTCGCCGCGGTATAGGCGCGCACCAAGCCACCAGGTCCCAACAGCGTGCCACCAAAATAGCGCGTCACCACGCAGCAAACATTTTTGAGCTCTGCGCCGCGCAACACCTCGAGCGTCGGCATACCGCTCGTGTGGCTCGGCTCACCATCATCGCTCTGGCGCTCGCGTCCATCGACTAAAATCCACGCGGGAACATTGTGTCGAGCGTCGTAATGATGCTTGCGAACCATCTCGATAAAGGCATTCGCCTCATCCTCGGACTCAATATGGACCAGCTGGGCAATAAACCGGCTCTTGCGGTCAACGAACTCGCCCGTAGCCTCAATATTCGATTGCAGAGTAAAATAGCTGTCCAACAAAGCCCCTCAACAAAATAAAGCGCAGCAACAAACAGCCTCAATAATACGGCAAAGACAGTACCGGTAACCCCGGTAAATAGAACGGCAAAGTCAATGACCAGGCAAAAACAGCGAGACGGCGTCAGCTGAGTCGATTTGGCCCGAAAGAGGAGGGAGCACGCCTTATGGCGGCGACCGACGAATGAGCGCCAAATCGGCCAGCTGACGGGTTCGCAGCGTCAACAAAGTGCTGAGTGGGCCGATAAGCCGGGTTCTGTCGTGAACGGTCATTTATCTTGTCTGCACGTTACCATGCAGCTCCACGCACGCTACCCGAACGCGGACCGGGCCGGCCCATAGCGTTCCTATTCGCGCTTGCTCCGGATGGGGCTTGCCAAGCCGCCGTGTTGCCACGACGCTGGTGGTCTCTTACACCACCGTTTCAGCTTTTCCCTTTACGCCTTGCGGCGCAGGTGGGAGTCTTCTTTTCTGCGGCGCTTTCCGTCGGATCACTCCGCCCGGCCGTTAGCCGGCATCCCGCCCTCTGGAGCCCGGACTTTCCTCACGCGTACTGCAAGCAGCACATCGCGCGACCGTCTGGCCCACTCAGCAGTGCAAGAGTGTAACACACCGTTGCCGCAGGCAATGGCACAACGCAAACGCTCGACACGATAAACCAAGAACCGCCATGCGTTACAATGGTCCTGTCGATGGGCAACGTCGTCAGTCGAGACGCGACCGCGCTCCGCACCCCTCCGTCTACTCGGTGTGTTCCCGCCTCCTCCCCGAGGCGGGATGTCGGCATTTTTCATGCACCGACAACCCAATAGCAAACAGACAACCCGGGCAGCATTGCGCACGGATAGCATCGCGCGCCTCAGCAGCAAATGCAAAAAGGGACCCGTCCATTGCGGACGGATCCCTTAAAACAAGTGATCGTCAAACCGATTTACTCGGCGTCGGTCTCCTCGTCCTTCTTCTCGGAAGGAAGCGGGGTAACCTCGATCTCGACGCCCAGAGTCTCAGCAGCAGACTTCATGGACAGGGAGATGCGACGACGGTCGAGGTCGATCTCCATGACCTTGACCTGAACCTTGTCGCCCACGTGGGTGACCTGAGAAGGCTGGTCGACGTGCTTGTTGGCCATCTCGGAGATGTGCACCAGGCCCTCGATGCCCTCGCCCAGGTCGACGAAAGCGCCGAACGGGACAAGCTTGGTCACAGTGCCCTCGACGATAGCGCCGACGGGGTACTTCTTGACCAGTGCGCGCCACGGATCCTCGGTGGTCTGCTTGAGACCCAGGGAGATGCGCTCGCGGTTGAGATCGACGTCGAGAACCTCGACCTCGACCTCCTGGCCGACCTTGACAACCTCGGAAGGATGGTTGACGTGGTTCCAGGAGAGCTCGGAGATGTGGATGAGGCCGTCGATGCCGCCGAGGTCGACGAAGGCGCCGAAGTCGACGATGGAGGAAACGGTGCCCTGGAGACGCATGCCAGACTTGAGCTTGGACAGGATCTCGGAGCGCTCGGCCTTACGGGACTCCTCGAGCACGACGCGACGGGAGAGGACGACGTTGTTGCGGTTGCGGTCCATCTCGATAACGCGGGCCTCGATGCGGGTGCCCATGTAGGAGGTGAGGTCCTTGACGCGACGGAGGTCGACGAGGGAAGCAGGCAGGAAGCCACGCAGGCCGATGTCGAGGATCAGGCCGCCCTTGACAACCTCGATAACCTCGCCCTCGACGTTCTCGCCGGAGTTGAACTTCTCCTCGATGCGGTTCCAAGCACGCTCGTACTCGGCACGCTTCTTGGACAGGACCAGACGACCGTCCTTGTCCTCCTTCTGGAGAACCAGAGCCTCGATGGGATCACCGAGTGCAACGATGTCTGCAGGGTTAGCGTCCTTGCGGATGGACAGCTCGCGGACCGGGATAACGCCCTCGGACTTGAATCCGATGTCAACGAGCACCTCGTCATGCTCGATCTTAACGACAGTGCCGTTAACGAGATCGCCCTCATCAAAGTCGGTAATCGTACCGTCGATGAGGTTGTTCATCTCCTCCTCGTTGACATCGTCAAGAGAGAAAATGGACGAGTTCTGAATCTCACTCAAAGGTGGACCCCTTTCGAACTACGGGGCCCCGATTGCTAGGACCTACAGAAGGGTGCGACAAGCACACAACGTTTAGGAACACTCGGGAGCCGACAGATACTAATGTGACGCTTATGCAATCACGTTCGTATAGGTTACGGGGAAATGAGTTCGATTTCAAGCGTGAACTGCGATTTTTTACTCGTGTGGAGACTTTTTCGTAATCTTATGAACACACGTCTCCGCAACTTGACGATAACCAGCCAGGCATTCGGCTTTGGGGTAAAGTATCCGGAGCCAACGACTCTAGATCAAATTTACGAGAAAGGTGCCCGCGTGCTCAAAGCAGTCGTTTTCGATATGGACGAGACGCTTCTTAGCATCAACCTCAACGCGTTCATCCTTCGCTATTTTAAGGATGTCTCATCGATGCTCGCGGATATCGGGCGCCGCAGCCGCGGTGGCACGATGGCGCGCCTCGGCACCATCCTGGTCGACCTCAACGCCAATCGCCGCAGCGGCACGGACAACCGCACCAATCTTGAGTTTTACCAAGAAGAGGTCGAGCGCCGATGCGGGATCTGCCTCTCCGATCCCCTCATCTACGAGGCGTTTACCTACTATGACCGCGAAGTTCTTCCGTACAAGAACGACGATGTCATTAACGCCCACGCCATGCCGGGCGCACACGCCGCGCTCCAGGCCGTACATGACGCAGGGTTGCGCTGCGCGCTCTTTACCAACCCCAGCTTTCCCCAGGGCGCCATCGAGTGCCGCATGGGTTGGGGCGACCTGGCCGACGCTCCCTTTGAGCTCGTCACGCACATGGGAAACACCACCCGCTGCAAGCCCGATGCCACCTACTATCTAGAGCAGCTTCAGGTGATGGGACTCGAGCCACACGAGGTCCTTATGGTGGGCAACGATCCCAAACGCGACTTCCCGTCCCCCGATTGCGGCATCCAAACCGCCTTTGTGGGCCAAGGCAAGCCCAGCCGAGCCACCTGGCGCGGAACCATGGAAGACTTCGCCCGCGACTTTAACGCCGTAATCGAGGCCTTCTACGAGCACCAAATAGCCGACGAACTATCGTAGGCGCCGGAACATCTAGCGCAGTTGCGGTGAGATAGTTCCTGTTTGCCCCTCACCCGGGTAATTTTAGGAACTATCTCACCGCAACTTAATATCTAGCAGACCTGGGTTTTACCGATCATGATGTTGAGGATCTCGACGTCAGTATCTTTCATACCCACACGGCCCACGTAGCCCATGCTGGCGATTGTCTGCTCAACGGTATCCTGGATCAGGCCCTCGCCGGCGCGGAAGCCGCGACCCTGCATGGCCATATCATGGCCCAGAATCGCCGCATCGACGGCAGCCGAGATCTTGGCGGCACAGCTCGCTTTGGCGCCGTCGCACACGATGCCGCCCACGTTACCGAGCGTATTCGAGACCGTCGCGCCAATCTGCTCGCGCGTGCCACCGCACAGCCAGGTAATCGCGGCGCCGGCGCCGCACGCGGCGCAAATAGCACCGCAAAACGCCGAGAGCGCACCAATATAGCTCTTGATATGCACGGCGATAAGATCGGACAGCATCACGGCGCGCACCAGGCGCTCGTGGTCGCAACGCAGGTACTCGGCATACTCCATGACGGGCAACGCGCAGGTAATACCTTGATTGCCCGAGCCGCACACAATGGCGACCGGCAGCGCGCAACCGTTCATGCGGGCGTCGGACCCGGCGGCTGCACGGGCACGGGCACGGCAGGCGACGTCATCGGCACGAGCACCCAGCAGCGTACGACCCACCTCGGCGCCCCAAGCGTGCGCAAGGCCCTCGGCACTGATTGCGCCATTCAGCTCAATCTGACGCTCAACGGCAGCGCGGGCGTCCTCAATGTCACCGTCCTCGATAAAGTCGATGATGGTCTCAATCGACATGGGCGTATCGGCGTTATCTGCCGCCCGCTCGGCCACGACGCGCTCGGCGCAGGCGGCACACTCCCCCGCCGACTTGCCGCATACCGGAATACCATCGAGCGTATGGCACGTGACATTAGTGTGGTGATCGGTAATCTCGACGACCGCGGTATGGCCCCCGACCGTCGCAGTCACCTTGATGTAGAGGTTGGGCACACCCTCGACAAGCGACACATCGCAGTAGCCGGCGTCGGCGAGGAGCTCGGCCACGCGAGCGCGGTCTTCATCGTTAACGCTCTCGAGCACCTCGAGCGCGCTCTTAGCGTCGCCGCCCACGGCACCCAGCACGGCCGCCGCTTCAATACCGTGCATGCCGCCCGAGTTGGGCACGGTCACGCTCTTGACGTTCTTGATGATGTTGCCCGAGCAGGCAACATCCATATGATCGGGTTCGCAACCGAGCGTCTGACTCGCCAGCGCCGCTGCATAGGCAACGGCAATGGGCTCGGTACAGCCGAGCGCGCAGACAAGTTCGCGGTTCAAAACATCGCAAAACGCGGCATCACGGATGGAATCGGTAGGCATAGGTATCTCCTGCTTGCATAACGGGCTGGGCTCTCATAATAGTTAGCTCCTTTATTTGATAACAATGCATCAAAAACCGCAACCATGGTTCCGGCAGACGGCGCTCAAGCGCAAACTGACGACATTCATTCACAAGAAGTCGGTCTTGTTGCCTGCTAAAGCGTTTGACCAAAAAACGCTCGAGCGTTTACGCAAAAGTCGCGCTATTATGCAGTCGAACGCGGTAAACACCTTTAGCATTTGCGCCGCACAGACCAGAGAGGAACCATCCATGAAGATCGGTATCGGTAACGACCACGCCGCCGTCGAGCTCAAGAACATCATCTCCGAGCACCTGAAGGAGCGCGGCTGCGAGGTCGTGAACTTTGGCACCGACACCTCCGAGAGCTTTGACTACCCCATCGCCGGCTACAAGGTGGGTAAGGCCGTTGCCAACGGCGACGTCGACCTGGGCATCCTCATCTGTGGCACCGGTGTCGGGATTAGCCTGGCTGCCAACAAGGTCGAGGGCGTACGCGCCGTTGTGTGCTCCGAGCCCTTCAGCGCCAAGCTCTCCCGCATGCACAACAACACCAACGTGCTCGCCTTTGGTGCCCGTGTCGTGGGCTCCGAGCTCGCCAAGATGATCGTCGACGAGTGGCTCGACGCTGAGTTTGAGGGCGGCCGTCACGAGCGTCGCGTTAACCTCCTCAACGAGATCGATCACACGCGCGGCCTCAAGGTCGTCGACGAGGCCTAAACCACTCAGTGCCACAAGCTAACAGCAGGGGCCCGCTCGGAACTCATGACCGAGCGGGCCCCTTCATAGATTTTGGAATAAAAGGGCGCCGCGGATGGAGTTCCGCGGCGCCCAAGCCACACGCTAACAGCTTTAAGGAGTCAAAGCTGGTTTAGCCAAAGAAGCGCTTGATCTCGATCTCGGCGTTCTCCAGGCAGTCGGAGCCGTGGATCACGTTGGCGTTGACATCGACAGCGAAGTCGCCGCGGATGGTGCCGGGGGCAGCATCAAGCGGGTTGGTAGCGCCCATGAGGGTGCGCATCTTAGCAACAGCGGAGAGACCGGAAACGACCATCTTGACGACCGGACCGCTCGTCATAAAGTCGCAGAGACCGCCAAAGAAGGGCTTGTCGGCCAAATGGGCGTAGTGCTCCTCGACGGTAGCGCGCTCGAGCGTGGTCATCTCCATGCGCTCGATGACAAGGCCGCTGCGCTCAATGCGAGCAACGATCTCGCCGATCTTGCGGTCGCGCACGGCGTCGGGCTTAATCATGATGAAGGTCTTCTCGATAGCCATAAAAGTAGCCTTTCAAGTAGGTTCGCGCGTGCCCAAGTCCCATTCCGGCACCCGCCTGGACTGCATCGTAACAGAGTTTTAGCTGCAGTTAAACAAAAAGCTGTTTATTGAAACGTTGCAATTTATTAAAGCGTTCCATATGTGTCCCTTCTGTTTCGAAGCTCGATTAGAGTACCATCCGACTGCCCATCAACCGCATCGAGCAGAGCAGACGGTCGGTTGCCGCCCGCGAACGTACCCCCTTCACAACCTACCCAAAGGTCCTACAGAAGTTCTCGACAAGCCCCTCCCCCATAGCAACAAAATACGGACACCCACATCAGCAGGCGCCCGTAAAAGCAAAACGATTTATCAATAAATGGACAATGCGGCTTCAGCCAAACCTCTACTTTGCCCCGTGGCCCATCTCGACGACCTTAGTCAGTGACCCAAACACACCCTCGTCAGCCACGAGCTGTGCCTCGGCACGCTGCAGCTGCACGGCAACGGCGGCAGGAGCGGTGCCGCCCTCGGTCGTACGCGCGGCGACAATCGACGGGATGTCGAGCGCCTCGGTAATGTCGCGCTCAAAGAGCGGGCTTGCCTCCTGGAACACCTCAAACGGCAGGTCCTCAAGATTGCAGCCGCGCTTCTCGCAAATCAGGACCAGATGGCCCACCACGGCATGTGCCTCGCGGAACGGCAGGCCACGCTTGGCCAGGTAATCGGCAACATCGGTGGCGGCAAGGTGCCCCACGCCGCACTCGCGCGCCATGGCGTCCTCGTTGACGGTCCAAGTCGAAATCATACCGGCCATAACCGACAGGCACTGCATGAGCGTATGGGCGGTATCGAGCGCGCCCTCCTTGTCCTCCTGCAAGTCCTTGTTATAAGCAAGCGGCAAGCCCTTCATGGTTACCAGCAGCTGCACCAGGTTGCCGTACACGCGACCGCTCTTGCCGCGGATAAGCTCGGCAAAGTCGGGGTTCTTCTTCTGCGGCATGATAGACGAGCCGGTGGAGTAGGAGTCTGAAAGCGTGATAAAGCCAAATTCGGAGCTCGACCACAGCACGATCTCCTCGGAAAGACGCGACAGGTGCATGGCCATGACGGAGCCGGCGTAATGCAGATCGAGTAGGAAATCACGGTCGGAAACCGCATCGAGCGAGTTGGGAATCACACCCGCAAAGCCAAGTTCGGCAGCCGTCATCTGACGATCGAGCGGATAGCTCGTACCGGCAAGCGCGGCAGCACCCAGCGGGCAGTTGTCGGCGGCATCAAAGGCGGCCTTCAGGCGCGTAAAGTCGCGCGCGAACATCCAGGAATACGCCAGCAGATGATGCGACAGCAGCACGGGCTGAGCGTGCTGCATGTGCGTGTAGCCCGGCAGAATCACCTTGTCGTACTTCTTGGCCGCATCCACCAGCACATGGCGCAGCTCAAGATTGGCCTCCATGAGCTCCTTGGCCAGCGCCTTGACGCCCAGGCGTGTGTCGGTCGCCACCTGGTCGTTGCGCGAACGTCCGGTATGCAAGCGCTTACCGGCCTCGCCGATGCGACGCGTCAGCTCGCTCTCGATGGACATATGAATGTCCTCATCGTTGATGTCGAAGGTGAAGTTGCCGGCATCGATATCCTGTTCGATTCCGGTCAGGCCCTTGGCAATCGCCTGCTCGTCCTCGGCACTGATGATGCCCTGGGCCGCCAGCATTTTGGCATGCGCCTTAGAGCCGGCGATATCCTGCCTATAGAGATGTTTGTCGACCGACAGCGACGCGCCAAACTCCTGCGTGACCTCGGCCACGCCAGCCTCAAAACGACCGCCCCAAAGAGCCATGGAACCGTCCCCTTTCTCCAAAAACCAAAACAAGCGCCCAAAGCAATGCGCCATATCGCTAAAGCGATTTTTCAACCGCTAGTTTTACACATTCCCCACCGTGTGCGGAGCCATGTAGCTAATTTGCAAAGAAGTGACGTGCCATGCACTTGGCGCCCAACGTCTCCCTCCGGATGTTGCCCTGCGAACCATCGATCCAGGCCTTCAGGCTCATAGGGACGTCCTCGACCCTTGCAGCATCGAACTCGGGCGCGAGGGCAAGTAAAGCATGCGCGATAGCATTGAACATAATGGATACTCCTCATATATATAGGCGCAGAGCCGCCAAATTGATAGAAGGAGCCCCGCCGGACAACCCCGGCGGGGCTCGGACTCAGCCGCAGACGCGGCATCATATATGCGGGCGGAACGTAGGGGCCACCGATGTTAAGAAGTGTCAGCAAGCATAACGAAAGGTAGGGACCCCGTGCGCCCGTTATGTATCACGCGGATGGGCCGCGCGGATACCAAGGGAAGGAGGCGCTAGGCCTGGGCGGCAGCAGAGCTGGGGCCCTGGACCTTTGCCCACGTCTTGAGCGACAGCGTATCGATCTCGATAAAGCCGGCACTGGCCTTCTCGTCAAACGTGGTGTCGCGGTCGTAGGTAGCCAGACCGTAGTCATACAGGCTAAACGGGCTCTTGCGGCCGACGACATGGCAGTTGCCCTTAAAGAACTTCAGACGGACGGTGCCGGTCACGAACTTCTGGGTATCGGCCATAAAGGCATCGAGCGCGTTTTTGAGCGGGCTGTACCACTGGCCGTTGTACACGGCGGTGGCCCAATCCTGCTCGAGCTTGATCTTGGTCTTGAGCAGGTCGCCCTCGACGCAGATGTCCTCGAGCGCCTTGTGGGCGGTGATGAGCGTCAGGGCTCCGGGAACCTCGTAGCACTCGCGGCTCTTAAGGCCCACCAGGCGATCCTCGACCAGATCGAGACGGCCAAAGCCATTGTCGCCGGAGATCTTGTTGAGGGCGATGACGATCTCGGAGAGCTTCATATTCTTGCCGTCGACGGCGACGGGCTTGCCGGCCTCAAACTCGATCTCGGTATAGGTCGGGGTGTCGGGCGTGTCCTCGGGGTTCTTGGTCATAACCCAAGCGTCATCGAGCGGCTCATTCCAAGGGTCCTCCAGGTGACCGCACTCGATGGCTCGACCCCACAGGTTGTCGTCGATGGAATAGGGGTTATCGTTGGCACCCTCGGGAACCGGCACGTTGTGGGCGTGGGCATAGGCGACCTCATCGGGACGGCACTTCAGGTCCCACTCGCGAACCGGGGCGATAACCTTGAGCTCGGGGTCGAGGGCCTTGACGGCAGCCTCGAAGCGGACCTGGTCGTTACCCTTGCCGGTGCAGCCGTGGGCGACGTAGGTCGCGCCAAACTCGTGAGCGACCTCGACAAGCTTCTTGGCGAGCAGCGGGCGGGAAAGAGCGGAGAGCAGCGGGTACTTATTCTCGTACATGGAGTTTGCGGCGATGGCCTTAGTCAGGAACTCATCGGAGAACTCGTCGCGCAGGTCGAGCACCTGGCAATCGAGAACGCCCAGGTCGAGCGCCTTCTGCTTTTTGGCATCCAGGCCGGTCTCCTCCTGGCCCACGTTGCCGCAGACGCAAACGACGTCGAGATTCTTCTCGTCCTGGAGCCACTTGACACATACGGATGTATCAAGACCACCGGAATATGCGAGAACGACTTTTTCCTTACTCATGGCTGTTTCCTTTCGCCCTTGGTAGCTAGTTAGAACATCGGTCAGTTGCAAGTCACCTTGAGGTCAAAAACCGTGCAATATCAGGTTATTCAGCAGAATGCATCACAGGCATGCCCTAGAAACATGCGGCTATGTCGTGCTTAAACCCAACGACCTCAAAATGACTCTGTTGAGGCATTGCGCCCCATGCGGACAGAGACGATTGTTATCGTCGTCGGGAAATTGCGCGCTGGCGTCGGATGGCATTGTCTGCAGTGGTGATGATCTTTACGAACTGCATCTGCCTCTCCTTTCACGTATCGCCGGGCGCAATTCAAATATCGCAAACGGTACCTTTTCCTCGGTAAACGGCTCTTTTGCCGTCTCCGTTTTCGATGTTCGCTATATTACGATAAAGTGCACGCTGCGCAAGCGACAAATTCAAATTTCTGAAAAGTTTTTTCATTAGTTTGTGAATTGCAGTGCAAATACGCACCATTCCTGCGAAAATACGCTCGACTACTAGTTGATGGTTATAACGTCTGAAACAATCTCGAAACGAAAGGCGCATTTTTATGCAAACTTACGAATCGGACGCCAACATCGGCAACATTAAGATTCTCGCCGTCGATATGGACAAGACGCTGCTGACCGACGATCGCGTGCTGCCCCAGGGTCTCGACGAGCGTCTGGACAAGCTCGCCGACGCAGGCATCGTATTCTGCCCCGCCAGCGGACGTCCCGCCCCCAAGCTCGAAGAGATGTTCGAGGGCATTAAGAACCGCCTCGCTTTTTGTCCCGATAACGGAGCGTGCGTGATCTATCGCGGCAGCTATATCTATAAGAGCAATATTGACGTGGAGCTGTATCAGCAGGTCTTGAGCCGTGCCTCGGAGGATCCTCGCGCAGTCCCCGTCCTGTGCTGCTTCGACGAGTTCTACGTGCTTGCCCGCGACCATCAATACCACGACGAGATCAGCGTCTACTACAACACAATCAACTACGTCGACAGCTTTGAGGGCATTGATTTCGAGTCCAACAAGATTTCGGTCTTCTTCCCCGGCTACGACGCCGAGCCCGCTTTCCGCGAGACCTATAGCCCCGAGTTCTCGGACAAGCTCTACGTCACCAACGCCGGGCGCGAGTGGATCGACTTTATGAACCTGGGCGTCGACAAGGGCGCCGGCGTCGCGCACCTGTGCGAGCACCTGGGCATCGATATTGCCGATGCTGCCGCCGTGGGTGATACCTACAACGACATCCCCATGCTGGAGCGCGTCGGTCACAGCTTTATCGTGGACAACGCCGAGGAGCATATGAACGCGCACGCCAAGTGGCGCATTCCGAGCAACAACGACGGGGGCGTACTGACGCTCATCGACGCCATCTTGGCGGCTCGTTAACGTGGCTCGTCGGACCTGGCCGGGCGAGGCGGGTAAGTTTTTCGTTCGGTCAGGTCCTGGGCTCGCTCGGAAAGCACATTAAGTGCTTTCCGGCTCGTGCGGAATCTACGAAAAACTTACCCGCCTCGCCCGGCCAGGTCCTAGGGTGACTTGCTTGCCGCCTAGATGGCGTCTTGGCGTCTAGATACTTGGCTGAATTTAATTGAACGAAGGACGCTCCTTGTTGATGAGGGGCGTCCTTCTCTTTTTGGTTACTTTGGAACTGTAGTTGCTTTCCTATTTCGCGTCTGCCCAGGTTATGCCGGTGCTGGCTTCGGCGATGAGGGGGACGCGGAGGTCTACTACGTGTTCCATGACGTCGCGGACCATGGTGGTTAGGCGCTCGACTTCGTTGACGGGGCACTCAAAGTCCAGTTCGTCGTGTACCTGCAGGATCATGTGGGCGGCAAAGCCCTCTTCTTCCAGGCGGCGGCTTACGCGGGCCATCGCGATCTTGATGATGTCGGCCGCGGTGCCCTGCATGGGATGGTTCATGGCCGTGCGCTCGCCAAAGCCGCGAAGTTGCGGATTTTTGGCCTTGAGCTCGGGAATATGGCGTCTGCGGCCATACATGGTCTCGGCGTAGCCCGTCTGCTTGGCACGTGCTACCACGTTGTCGAGGAACGTACGCACGCCCGGGTAGGCCTCGTAGTAGCGGTCGATCATGTCGCGCGCCTCGGCCATCGAGATATGCAGCGACTGCGACAGGCCGTAGGCCTGCTGACCATACACGATGCCAAAGTTCACGGCCTTGGCGCGACTGCGCAGGTCGGGCGTTACCTCGGACACCGGCACGCCGAACACGCGCGCCGCCGTCTCGGCATGGAAGTCCTCGCCCTCGTTAAAGGCGCGCACCAAGTGCTCGTCACCCGAGAGATGCGCCAGCAGACGCAGCTCGATCTGCGAGTAGTCCACCGCCAAAAAGACGCTTCCCTCGCCTGCCGAAAACGCCGTCTTAACGGTACGACCCAGCTCCGAGCGCGTCGGGATGTTCTGCAGGTTCGGGTCGCTCGAGGACAGACGCCCCGTTGCCGTGATGGTCTGGTTGTACGTAGTGTGTACGCGACCGTCACCACGGCGTAGCGGGCCCAGGGTGTCCAGATAGGTGGACTTGATCTTAGACTTCTCACGCCAGTCCAAGATCAGACGCACGATTTCGTGGTCACGCGCAAGGTCGCTCAGCACCTTGGCGTTGGTCGAATAATAGCCGCGCTTAGTCTTCTTGAGGCCCTTGGTCGGAAGCCCCATCACATCAAAGAGCACATGCGACAGCTGCATGGGACTGCCAATATTAAAGGTCTCGTCACCCGCCAGGTCGCGAATACTGCGCTCAACCTCGGTAATCTGGGTCGCCAGACCCTCGGACAGACTGTGCAGACGGTCGGGGTCCACGAGCATGCCCGCGCGCTCCATCTTGGCAAGTACCGGAACGAGCGGCATCTCGATGCCATCGAACACGTTGGCGGCGTTCTCACGGGCCATGCACTCGCGCAACGGCGCCACGAGCGCCAGCGTCAGAGCCGCAGTACGGGCGGCAGGCGCCGGAGCGTCCTCACCAGCACCCTCTGCACCGCGCGCCGCAGGCAACGCCATCTGCAGATAGGTATCGGCCAGATATGCCTCATCGAACTCGGAGCGATCGGAATCCAGCAGATAGGCAGCGACCACGGTATCGAAGATACGCGTGGAATCGGCAGCGAGCGGATCCATGAGCTCGGGCTCAGAAGAATCGATGGGCGAAAGCTCGTGCAGCAGCGCTTTCGTATCCGGGCTCGCCACGCGGCCCTCCATAAACAGGCGCGCAAGCACGCCGGCGATCACACCGTGAGCGAAGTTGAAGCCCTCAACCTCAGCCGCCGCACAGCTGTCGCCCTCCTCGAGCGCGAACAGGCCCTTGGACGTCGCCAACCACAGCGTGCGCGTCAGCCCAAAGAGCGCGCCCTCTTCCTTGTCGTCGTCCACCACGGCGGCGACCCACTCGCCGGCATCAATCGCGCGGGAGACCTCAGCCGCAACGGCACCAAGCGCGTCGGCATCGCCGGCGGCTGCGCGAACCATAGCAGGTATCTCAAACACACTAGAGGCAGCAGCAGCCCCGCCCTCGCCGCCGATCAGCGCCAAGAAACGGTTCTGCATGGCGGTGATACCAAGCGTACCCAGCGCCGCGGAAACCTCATCGGCAGAAAACGCCGGGAAGGACGTCGCCTCAAAGTCGAGCTCGACGGGCGCATCGGTGCGAATGGTTGCGACCTTGCGGCTCAGTAGTGCGTCGTCGATGTGTGCACGCAGGCTCTCGCCCATCTTGCCCTTGACCTCGTCGGCATGCGCGATGACCTCGTCCAGGCTACCGTACTGCGCAATGAGCGCACTCGCCTTTTTGGGACCGATGCCCGGTACACCGGGGATGTTGTCCGACGTATCGCCCTTTAGACCGTAAAAATCCGGCACGAGCGCCGGCGTAATGCCGTGATACAGGTCATCCACGCTCTCGGGCGTCATGATCGCCACGTCGGACAGGCCCTTGCGGGTCGAGACCACGTTGACGTGCTCGGTCACAAGCTGATACATGTCGCGGTCGCCGGTCACCAGCAGCATATCGCAGCCAGCCTCCTCACCCAGGCGCGCCATGGTACCCAGGATATCGTCGCCCTCCCAGCCCTCGGACTGCAGAATCGGCACGTTGAGCGCGGTGAGCAGCTCCTTGATCATCGGAAACTGCGCGTGCAGATCGGGGTCCATGGGCGGGCGCTGCGCCTTATACTGCGGCAGCATCTCCATGCGCACGCGCGGTTTGCCCTTATCAAACGCCACTACCACACCGTCGGGGTTAAAGGCGTCGATCATCTTAAGAAACATGTTCAGAAAGCCAAAGATCGCGTTGGTGGGGCGCCCGTCCGGCGCATTCATGGTGGGCGGCACAGCGTGGAAGGCGCGGTGCATGAGCGAGTTGCCGTCGATGACGGCAAAGGTACGGCGCTTGTCAGACATATTGAATACCTCGCTTTGGGCTGGGCACGGTTTGCTCACACCAGTTTACACGCTCCCCGCCCCACGGCCACCGCACATCAGGCTTCCCTGCCGCCGCGGGCCCGCGCGTGATACGATGGCTCACGGTACATCAACCAGCACGATCGATCCGAAAGGAGCCTGCGTCATGGAGCGTCCCTGCGCATGGAAAAAGTACACGGCACAGCAAGTCGAGGAGCTCGAGGAGCTTTGCCGCGGCTATAAGCAGTTTTTGAGCGAGAACAAGACCGAGCGCCTGTGCGTCAAGACCGGTATCAAGATGGCCGAGGAGGCGGGCTACGTCGACTTGGAGACCGTGATTGCCGAGGGCCGCACGCTCAAGGCCGGCGACAAGGTGTACGCCGCCAATCACGGCAAAGACCTCATGCTCGTCAACCTGGGCACCGCCCCGCTCGAGCAGGGCTTTAACATCCTGGGCGCCCACGTGGACTCGCCGCGCCTGGACCTTAAGCAGAATCCCGCCTTCGAGGCCGGCGACATGGCCTACCTCGACACGCACTACTACGGCGGCGTCAAGAGCTACCACTGGGTAGCCTCCCCGCTCGCACTCGTGGGCGTCATCTGCAAAAAGGACGGTACCACCGTCGACATCAATATCGGCGACAAGGCAGACGACCCGGTCTTTACCATCTCCGACCTGCTGATCCACCTCTCGAGCGAGCAGATGTCCAAGCCTGCCAAGGACGCCGTCGATGCCGAGATCCTCGACGTGATCGTGGGCGGCCGCCCCGTCAAGTTTGACGAGGACGATAAGGACGCCCCCAAGGAGCCCGTCAAGCAGATGTTCCTGGACATCCTCAAGGAGCAGTACGACGTCGAGGAGGAGGACTTCCTCTCCGCCGAGATCGAGGTCGTGCCCGCCGGTCCCGCCCGCGACATGGGCCTCGACCGCTCCATGATTCTGGGCTATGGCCACGACGACCGCGTCTGCGCTTACCCCTCCATGCTCGCCCAGATCGACATCGCCAACGTGGAGCGCACAAGCATCACGCTCATCGTCGATAAGGAGGAGATCGGCTCCGTGGGTGCCACCGGTATGACGAGCCGCTTCTTCGAGGACACCGTCGCCGAGATCATGACGCTCGCCGGCGAGGATAGCCCGCTGGCCCTGCGCCGCGCGCTCGCCCGCAGCCGCATGCTCTCCTCCGACGTGTCCGCCGGTTTCGACCCGGGCTATGCCGGCAAGTTCGAGACGAAGAACGCCGCCTTTATGGGTCGTGGCCTGTGCTTTAACAAGTACACGGGCAGCCGCGGCAAGGGCGGTTCCAACGACGCCGATGCCGAGTACGTGGCCCTCGTCCGCGACATCATGGACGAGGCCGGCGTGGACTTCCAGACCTGTGAGCTCGGTCGCGTCAACGCGGGCGGTGGCGGCACCATTGCCTACATCATGGCCAAGTATGGCATGAACGTCATCGACTCCGGCGTTGCCGTCCTGTCCATGCACGCCCTGTGGGAGGTCGCCAACAAGGCCGATATCTACGAGGCCTACCGCGGCTACAAAGCCTTCCTCGAGCGCGCCTAGCAAACCCTCGTAAGGCGCACCAAACCAGCCCTTTATAACTTGCGGTGGAATACGGACTAACCTGGCCTTCAACCGGCCCGCGCAGACCGCATTCCACCGCAACTTCTTTTTGGCAGAGGAGAGTTCATGTTCCAGGTCATCGTTTCGCCCGCCAAGCAAATGCGCGCGGCACAAGATGCTTTTGAAGTTCAGGGGATTCCGCCCTTTGCGCGCGAGACCGCCCAGCTGCATCATGCGCTCTTGGACATCGAACGAACCGAAGGCGACAGCGGCCTACAAGCTCTGTGGAACGTCAGCGACAAGCTGCTGGGCCCTTGTTTCGACATTTTGCATGAGTTCGAGCCCATCTTGGGAAACGGCGATCTTGCCGATTCCGGTATCGCGCGCCGCATCTCCCCTGCCATCATGTCCTATCACGGCATTCAGTACCAGAGCATGGCACCCGAGGTAATGGATGCCGAACAGCTCGCCTGGCTGCAAAGCCACCTGTGGATCCTCTCCGGCCTCTACGGGTGCGTTCGTCCCTTTCATGCCGTCGAACCGTATCGGCTGGAGATGGGCGCGAAGCTCGCCGTCGACGATGCCCGAGACCTCTACGCGTTTTGGGGCGACAAGCTCGCGCGGGCTACCGCCCCGGCAGGCTCAAACACCACGATCGTCAACCTCGCCAGCGTAGAGTATGCCAAAGCCGTTCTGCCCCACCTCGCGGACGACGCCATGGCCGTCACATGCCTCTTTGGCGAGGGTATCCGCAACGGGAAGCCCATCCAGCGCTCGACCGCCAGCAAAAAGGCGCGCGGCTCCATGGTGCGGTGGATGGCAGAAAACAAGCTCGAGGATGCAAGCGAACTTACCGCATTCAACATCGGCTATCGGCTCATCCCCGAGCTTTCAGACAAAAACACCCTGGTTTTCATGAACGCGCAGGCACAATAGGCCCGCCGTTTCCAAACACCCCATTACTCCGCCAAGCCATCGGCCTTTGCAATCTCGCTCGTCGAGCCATCTTGGTAGGTAATCTTAACGTGCCCTACGTCGGATACCGCAACGCCCGACGGAGGTTCCAGGCGCCATTCCGTCAGCGCGATATCCATCGTCGTGGGCACATCCCCTTGATCTTTGAGCTCCACCATGAGTGTTTTGAGTGCCTCATCAAACGTCACGCGTTCGATTTCTTCACCCGGAATAGACCCGCCGCTCAACTGCAGCTGCACAAACTCGTCGCGCGGATACCAATAGTCGCCCGGCGCAGCAACGGTATTGCCGCCCGTAACCTTCACTGTCATGATCGGCAGGGCATCGTCGGCCTCAAACTCCCAGGCAGCGCCGCCGCGACCGCCAAACGTCCAAATACAAAAGGCAATCACCAGCACGGCAAGCACCGCAAAGCCAATCGCGACAAGGCCATGGTGCGCACGGCTTTCCTCGGCCGATACATCCCATTGCGTCTCTCGATATAGATGCTTGTCTTCCATGTTCGCCTCCCCACAGGCACGCTCGTTGGCCCAATCGTACCCATTCAGGCTATACTTGAGCCCACCACATAAACGGGGAGCTTGCAGGACAAGACGGCAGGCTGAGACTGGGCGCGCCCGCCCTGACCCGCAAACCTGATATGGGTAATGCCAACGAAGGGAGCCGTGCCAATGAGCACACAGACCGAGCCCAAGCTCGTCACGCAAATCGACTTCGCCCGCGCCGGGCAGATCACACCGCAGATGAAGGAAGTCGCCGAGCGCGAGCATCGCGACCCCGAGTACATCCGCGAGCGCGTGGCCGACGGCCGCATCGCCATTCCCGCCAACATCGTGCACATCAAAAAGGGCATGCGCGCCTTTGGCGTCGGTGAGGGCCTGTCCACCAAGGTCAACGTCAACTTGGGCATCTCGGGCGATAAGGCCGATGCCGCCGAAGAGTGGAAGAAGGTCAAGATCGCCGAGGACTTTGGCGCCGACGCCATCATGGACCTCTCCAACTCGGGCAAGACGCGCCAGTTCCGCCAGCAGCTCATCGACGAGACACCGCTCATGGTAGGCACCGTCCCCATGTACGACGCCATCGGCTACATGGAAAAGCCGCTGGTCAAGCTCACCAAGGACGACCTGTTCGAAGTCGTGCGCGCGCATGCCGAGGACGGCGTGGACTTTATGACCATCCACTGCGGCATAAACAAGTCGGTCACCAAGACCTTTAAGGAGACCGGCCGCCTGATGAACATCGTGAGCCGTGGCGGCTCACTGTTGTTTGGCTGGATGGAGGTCACCGGTAACGAGAACCCGTTCTATGAGTTCTACGACGAGTTGCTCGAGATTTGCCACGAGTACGACGTGACGATTTCGCTCGGCGACTCCTGCCGCCCGGGCTGCCTCTACGACTCCAACGACGCCACCGAGACTGCCGAGATGATTGAGCTCGGCAAGTTATGCAAGCGCGCTTGGGCCGCCGGCGTCCAAGTCATGGTCGAGGGCCCGGGTCACATGGCGCTCGACGAGATCGCTGCCAACATGAAACTGCAGAAGCGCCTGTGCCACAACGCCCCGTTCTATGTGCTCGGGCCGCTGGTGACCGATATCGGCGTTGGCTACGACCACATCACCGCTGCCATCGGCGGCGCCATCTCCGCCAGCTCCGGTGCCGACTTCCTATGCTACGTGACGCCGGCCGAGCACCTGTGCCTGCCCAACGCCCAGGATGTGCTCGATGGCCTCATGGCCACCAAGATCGCCGCACACGCCGCCGACATCGCCAAGAAGGTGCCCCACGCCCGCGACATGGACGACAAGATGGGCCAGGCGCGCCGCAAGCTCGACTGGGACGCCATGTGGAAGTGCGCGCTCGACCCGGTTACCGGCAAGAAGCGCTACGAGGAGTCCCCCGCCGCCACCGAGGGCACTTGCACCATGTGTGGCAAGATGTGCGCCGTCCGCACCGTCAACAAGATCTTCGAGGGCACCACGATCGACCTCGGCATGGAGGACTAGTCTCTTCGCCGCGGCCGCTTCTGGCGGCGAGCTGGCTCCTGTCGATTGTTGACGTGTGAACATTTGCTTACATTTGCGTAAAGATTGCATCGCCCGCCCGGGTTCGGCATAGAGTCGGCCCGGGCATCTTTATAATGCTGGCTTAAAGACCCATTTGATTCCGACCGAACAAGGGAGCGAACATGGATCGTAGTAAGGTACCTGCCGTTCTATCCATCGCGGGATCCGATTCCAGCGGCGGCGCCGGCATTCAGGCCGACATCAAGACCATCACGGCGCACCGCCTGTATGCCGAGACGGCCATCACAGCCATAACCGCACAAAACACCCTAGGCGTCACCGCCGTGCAGAACATCTCCCCAGATATTGTCGCGGCGCAGATCGATGCCGTTTTTGACGATATCCGCCCCAACGCCGTCAAGATTGGCATGGTTTCCTCTGCCGAGATTATCGATGTTATCGCCGACCGCCTGAGCGCTTGGAACGCGACAAACGTGGTAGTCGACCCCGTCATGGTAGCCACCTCGGGCGCTCGTCTGATCGCAGAGGACGCCGCCGAAGCGCTTACACACCGCCTGTTCCCGCTGGCAACCGTCATCACGCCCAATGTTCCCGAGGCCATGGCCCTGCTCGACTACGAGGTCGACTCCGAGCGCACGCAGCAAAATGCTGCCATGCTCCTCACCCGCCGCTTTGGTTGCGCATCCCTCGTTAAGGGTGGGCATCTTGTCAACGAGGCCAACGATGTACTGGCCGAACCCGCGCCACTCGATGACGAGGGCAACCATCTGGGAGATCCACTCACCACGTGGTTCCGCCACAAGCGCATCGAGACCGACAACACGCACGGCACCGGCTGCACGCTCTCGTCCGCCATCGCCTGCGCGCTGGCCCAGGGCATGGATCTTGCCGACGCCGTCAATGCGGGCAAGGCATACCTGACAGGCGCTCTGGCCGCCGGCTTTGACATGGGCAAAGGTTCCGGCCCCGTCAATCACATGTGGCAGTATTAAGATTCGCAGCCCAAACCACCGCAAAGGGGACAGGCACCTTTGCGGTGGTTTGGGGTCGCGCTACTCACCGAGCATCTCTTGGAGCTTGGCTGCCACGGCGTGACCCAGGCTCTCATGACTTTCGGGCATCATATGCAGATAGTCGATATCGCCCGGCTCGGCAAAGTCGGCGGCATTCAAAAAGTCGCAGCCAAACTGCTCAGCCACATGCGCGTAGTACTCACCAAAATGTTCCGAGGCTTCTACGGAATGCTCGTCAAAATCGGTCATATATACGTCGGCGATCTGCGGCTTAATCTTGATAGGCGCCATCAGCAGAATGCGCGGACAAGGCGCAGCGTCGGTCCACGGAAACGCGCGGACGGCGCGAATCAGCGCCATGGCGCCACGGGCGATATCGGAAGCTGTCACGTTAAAGACCGTCTTACAGTCGTTGGTGCCCAGCATGATCACAATGGCGTCCAGCGGCTTATGGGCCTCGAGCAGCATCGGAAGTGCGCGGATGCCGTTAAGATTGGTGTCCAGATGGCACATGTCGTCGCGTACCGTCGTGCGGCCGTTGAGGCCTTCTTCAATTACATGCCAGCCCTCGCCTAAGTCACGTTGGGCCACGCCGCACCAGCGCACATCCTGCGCATAGCGCACCGCGGTGCCGTCGCGCATGCCCGCCGGATCGTAACCATAGGTGTTGCTGTCGCCAAAGCATAGAACGTTTTTCATCGTAAGCCCCTCGCTCAGTAAAAAGCCGACGGAAGCAGCCTCTCCCGTCGGCTCGACCTATCTGTCAGCACGTACCGATTACAGGTACTTGCGCCAATCGTCCTCGTCCTCATCATCCTCGGTAGCAGCCTGGGCCTGCTCGGCGGCGTGAGCTGCCGCAGCGCGAGCGGCAACCTGGGCATAGGACTCCTCGTTGCGCTCGGGGAAGTTTGCCAGCACGTGCTCGAACTTGGCAAAATCCTCATCCCAGCGCGTAGAAGGCACGGCAAAGAAGACTTGCTTGACCTTAAAGTCGCCCGACGCGAGCTCCTTGCGGAAGAGCTCGGCCACGGCCTCTGCGTCAAAGCCGTTGTTGTCGCAGCCCCAAGCACCCAGTACGAGCTTCTCGCGACCCAGCTCGTCGCAGATGGCAAGCACAAAGCGAATGCGGTCGTGCAGGGCATCCAGCAGAGCATCGTCGCTCACGCGATACTCCTGGCGGGCGCGCTTAACGTTGGGCGCGGCGGCCACGATCACGTCGGCGTATGCATGCACGTGGTTGCGGTCGAAGCGCACCGCAGGCACCACCAGCGCACGGTTTCGGTAAAGCTCGCAGTTGATGTTGCGGCGACGGTTCTCGCCGTACCATTTGCGCTGCTTATCGAGAACGTTGTACAGATACGAATCGGCGCACAGCGTGGCCTCCTGGCCCAGATAACCCTGAATATAGCCACCGCCCGGGTTGGTGAACGAGGCAAAGGCGAGCACGGCCATGTCGCAGAACTGCGCATAGCCACGACCGTTGTCCAGGATGGCCCGCGTGGCGGAGGCATCGAGCACGGTGACCTCGGGCAGAACCGGAGCGGGCTCCTCTGCAGGCGCGGACTCAGCTTCAGCGATTTCCTCGACGGGCTCAGACGCTGCCTCGACCTCGGCAGCCTCCGCGCCCTCGACGTCCTCGGCAACCTGTTCTTCGGCGACCACAGCACTCTGAACCTTGGCCTTCATCGCCGAGACAAAGCCGGCAGGCATACCGTCAAACTCGCGAACACCGGCAAGCGAACGCTCGATATCCTTGGCGCACGCTTCGGACACAGTTGCCACGTGACGCTCGGCGGCCTTGGCACGGGCCTCGCGCTTGGGATTGGGCTGACCCGCTCGGTTGGACCTGCGGTTACGGTTCCTGTTGTCGACGTCTGCCATACGTGGCCACCTTTCCTGTCGCTGCCGCTATCGGCTTTTCCCATCCATGATACCCCGCCGCATACAAAAAAGACGGCCCCGAAGGACCGCCTTTCGCATCGATTTACACGCACGGCAAACACCGCCGCAATTCGCCACTAGTCGCGACGACCAAGGATGTTCAGGATGCGCAGGAACACGTTGATAATGTCCACGAACAGATTGGACGCCATGAGCACGGCGTTGGGCAGCGTAGGCGGCACCGTCGTAGCAACATAGGTGTCATAGCCAATAAAGCCGGCGAACACCACGATCACGATCAGGTCGGTGATGGTCTGCGAGACGCCCATGAACATCAGCACGATCTCAACCAGAATAGTGGCGAGCAGAATGCCAAAACCGATGCCATATACGCGCTGGAAAAACTTGGGGAACGTCACGCCCAAGGCGCCAAAGACGAAGGTGATGGCGGCCGTGGCGATAAAGGCAGTGTTGATGGTGGGCAGGTCGTAGTTGGCAAGGCCAAACGACGCGGTCAGGCCAAAGGTGCTCGCAAAGATTACGTAGCCCGCAAGGGACAGGCCAACGGACTGCTTGCTGGCGGCGGCCGACATCATGACCATGCCGACGATGGTCAAAATAAACGAGCCAAAGACCAGCGGCAAGGCGGCTCCGCTCATCATCATGCGCGCAAACGACATGGTGCTCGTAAAGTAGGCACCGGCGCCCATGGCGCAAAAGCCCAAGAAGATCAGGGCAGACATGGCGAGATTGTACGCGCGCGGCGACATCTCCTTGGCGCGGCTTGCGCCGCTCTCGACGGGGCCGTTCTGATAGCCCTGGATATCGTTCATAGGTTCGTCCTTTCAAAAAGCGCCACAAATAACGGCGCAGTAGCTGACAAGATTCCTGTCATTGTACCCGAACGCCGTGCGTCCTTACCTACGGCGCTCGCCCTCGAGCGTACGGTCGAATGCCCAGACCCACCAACGCATCACGTGGGCCTGCGAGCCGTCCGGCCGTCCGCACGCCTGGTCCTCCAGATACAACTCGGTCGCATGCCCGCCAAAACGAACCTTATACGTTGCCGTACGAACACCGTGAACCGTTAAGCCAAAGCCCGTGGACGAGACAATCTCGTCAATTGTAAAGCAGCGACCGTCGACCCAGCAGACGGTAACCGGCACGACTTGTCCGCCCGCAAGGATGCGGGCCACGACGTCCACATACTGCTTGTGCACGCGCCGAGTTTTGCCATCTGTCTGTCGATATTCCATGCCCCCATTATCAAACGCATGTTTGTATATTGTAAAGCGAACAGACTGTGGTTTTGGAGTGTCGGAGCGAACGCGCGTGTCCGCATGGCGTAATAGCAAAAAGAACACCCACGGTCAACAGGGCTAATATTCAATTTTAGTGCCAAAAAATTACTTCTCCCATCAGAACTCGGCAAAGAAACCCGCAGGAGGTGATACGATTTATCATGTTTTTGTATCGTGTCTGCAAACTTCGAGAAAGCCCATATATGGACGTAACGTTCTCAACCTTCCTCGGCCAAATTGTGTCGAACCCAGTCCTTGCCGTCACCGTGATCCTCGCGCTCGGCGCCATCTTCGTCAATGGATGGACCGACGCGCCCAACGCCATCGCGACCTGCGTCACTACGCGTTGCATGCCCGCCCGCGCCGCCATTCTCATGAGCGCCGCATTCAACTTCCTCGGCGTGCTCATCATGACGCACTTTAACGCGAGCGTCGCCAACACCATCTCACATATCGTCGACTTTGGCGGAAACAGCACCATGGCGCTCGCCTGCCTGTGCGCGGCGCTGTTCTCCATCGTCGTCTACGGCGCCACAGCATCGCGTTTTGGCATCCCCACCTCGCAAAGCCACAGCCTTATCGCCGGCCTGACCGGTGCCGCTATCGCCCTCGGCGGCGCGAGCAGCGTCAACGTCCACGAGTGGATGAAAGTCATCTACGGCCTGGCGCTCTCCATCGGCCTGGGCTTTGTCATGGGCTGGGTCCTGTGCAAACTCGTCTCGATTCTTTTCGCCGCCGCCAACAGGCGACGTGCCAATGTCTTCTTTAAATACGCTCAGATCGCGAGCGCTGCGGCCATGAGCTTTATGCACGGCGCGCAGGATGGACAGAAGTTCATCGGCGTGCTCTTTTTAGGCGTGGCCTTCGCAAACGGCCAGACCAGCGTCGGCGATGCCGGCATCCCCATCTGGATTATGCTGCTGTGCTCGGCCACCATGGGCATCGGCACCAGTGTGGGCGGTGAGCGCATCATCAAGTCCGTCGGCCAGAGTATGGTTAAGCTCGAGAAGTATCAGGGCTTCTCCGCCGACCTCGCAGGCGCCGCGAATCTGCTGCTTGCCACCCTTACCGGTATCCCTGTGTCCTCCACCCACATCAAGACCTGCGCCATCATGGGCGTCGGCGCCGTCAAGCGCCTCTCGGCCATCAACTTCGGCGTGGTCAAGGACATGATGTTCACCTGGTTCTTCACCTTCCCCGCCTGCGGACTCATCAGCTTTGTCATGGCCAAGCTGTTCATGATGTTCCTCTAATCAAACCGAACGTCCATCCGGACCGCAACACTTCGCCCACCCGTCTTCGCCTCGAAAGGACCCACTCATGGCAAAGAAACCCGATTCGTTCTACTTTGACAACTACGTCGCCTGCGCCGACATGGCCGTCCAGGCCGCCGAGTTGCTTACCAAGATTTTTGAGAACTTCGATCCCGCGAAGATTCACGATATGCTCGACAAGATGCACGCGATCGAGCATGCGGCCGACAAGAAGCACCATGAGCTTGAGGACGCCCTGCTCACGGCCTTTATCACCCCGCTTGAGCGCGAGGACCTGGACCTGATGAGCTGCTCGCTCGACACCGTGCTCGACCGTATCGAGGGCGTCGTGCAGCGCGTCTACTTCACCAACATCCAGAGCATCCATCCCGATGCCATCGTGATCGCCCACAAGGTAACCGATGCCTGCCGCGCTATGAAGGACCTGATGGTCGAGCTTCCCAACTACCGCAAGTCCAAAACGCTGCGCGAGCTGGTCATCCAGATCAACACGATCGAGTCCGAGGCCGACGAGCTCTACATCAACGCCATGCGCAACCTGCACGTTAACGGCAAGGATCCGCTCGAGGTCATCGCTTGGCGTGACGTGTACGCCTTCCTGGAGTACTGCGCCGACTGCTGCGAGAATGTGGCCGATGTCGTGGATTCGATTGTCATGAAGAACAGTTAATTGGGGGTACGTATCCCACCGGTCGCGGGCCCGGCCACTAATACCTTTTTCACTCCGGCTGCAAGCAGAGTCGTTCAAAAGCGGTTAATTAGTGGTACGCGTCCCACCGGCGAAGGCCCGGCACCTATTTGCTTTCTCACTCCGGCTGCGTGGCAGAGTCGTTCGAAAGTAAATAGGTGTCGGGCCTTCGCCTTACGTATCACCATTGGGAACCTGGGCTAATAGGCGGAATGCATGGTGGCTTTGGTTGAAAGCGTCTTTGGCATCAGTCATGACTTTGGGCAGCGCTGAGCGTTTGGCTGAATGTTGCTCTGGGTACCCTTTGGTTGTCTTTTATTTCGTTATTAAATTGTTGGAGGGCTTGTATGTCTTATTTGGATCTGGCTCGGGGTCGGTATTCTTGTCGCGAGTTTGAGGATCGTTCTGTTGAGCAGGCTGTGGTGGATGCCATTGTTGAGGCTGGGCGGATTGCTCCTTCCGCTTGTAATAACCATCCAACCCGCGTGATGGTCCTGGATTCGCCTGAGCTTCTGGAAAAGGCTGCTGCTTGTCAGCCTCGGTTTGCTCGTGATGGGTCCATCTTTGGTGCTCCGCTCATCTTCCTCATTTGCAGCGTTACCGACGATGCTTGGGTGCGCCCTTATGACCAGATGAACTCGAGTGCCATCGATACTTCGATCGTTTGCGATCAGATGATGATGGAGGCCGAGGAGCAGGGCCTGGGAACGTGCTGGGTGTGCCATTTTAAGCCCGAGGTGGCACAGGAGCAGTTCAACCTGCCCGAGGGCGTCTATCCCTATCACATGCTCGTCTGTGGCTATCCTGCCGACCACATCGCCGATCCCGAGCATCGCGAGGCACGCACCATTCCCCTCTCCGACTTCCTCCTCAAGTAGATTTTTGGGACATGCCTTAAAACCTACCCTTGACCGCTCACCCGTTCGCCGAGTTCTGCGCCACCATGTGCAGGACTCGGTTTTTTATGTTGCGCGCCCTTGCACAGTCATAAAAAAGGACCCGCAAGCTGCGGGTCCTTTCGAGGCACTAAATTGTAGGCCGAATGTTAGTCCAGGTCGTCGGCAGCGAAGTTGTCGATCGGGGCGAAGGGATCGGCCACGGGGACAACCGGGTCAGCGACGGGCAGCGGCTCGGCGGGAACAGTCACCGCAGGAGAAGCGGCAGAACCGACCGGCGTAGAGGCCATCAGATCGGCCGGGAAGGAGTTCTGGGCATCGTCCATAAAGTGCTGGATGAGCTTGAGATACTCGGCCTTGAACTCCTCACGGGAAGCTTTGAGACGATCGATCTCCTCGAGCTCGGCCTGCTTCTCGGTCAGAGCCTGGCGGATAACCTCGCGGGCCTTGGCGTCAGCCTCGTTGCGGATACGCTCAGCGTTCTCGTTGGCATCGTTGACGATGGTCTCAGCGGTCTGCTGGGCAGCGATCAGGGCGGCGGAAATCTGGCGCTCCTGAGCGGAGAAGTCAGGGGCGGGAGCAGCCACGGGGGCGGCAGGAACGGCCTGGTCGGCGGTATCCTGAGCCTGGGCAAGCTGAGCCTGTGCGTCGGCAAGCTGCTGCTCGGTAGCAGTCAGACGACCCTTAAGGTCGACGATCTTAGCGAGCATAGCGTCAACCTCGGAGGACAGCGTCTCCAAGAAGACGTCGACCTCGGCAGGATCGTAGCCACGCTTGGCCTCAGAGAAAGTCTGAGCCTGGATGTCTGCAGGGGTAATAGCCATAACAAGTCTCCTTTTTCATCGCCTCGGCGCTACACGCCCGACGTAAGTTACTAAGTCAGTTCTACACGAGTATACCTATAAGAAGCTGCAGAACCAGCCTCTGCACCAACTGCAACGCAATAATCGCAATGACCGGCGAAAAATCGATACCGCCCATCGGCGGGATGAAACGACGGAACAGGTTGAGCCACGGACCGCACACGCTATCAAGCACCGCGGCAATATCCTGAAGCAAACCACCCTGCTTCATGGGAATCCACGTCATAAAGCAGTAGACGACAATGAGCGTGGAATAGAAGTTGAACAGCGTGTTGACCAGCTGGACGATAGTGTAGATGTTGATGGGAATCTCCTCGTCTTGTCTTTACTTAAGGTAGCCGTCGGCACGAAGCTTCTTGAGATCGGAATCTTTGACCTCGCAACCGGCGGGCAGCACCATGAACACGCGGTCGCCCACCTCCTTGACCGTGGCACCCAGACCGCAGGCAAAGCCGTAAGAGAAGTCCAAGACGCGCTTGGCAACTTCGGTGCGTACGCCCACAAAAATCAGTGCGACAGGCTGCTTGGTGCGAACGCGGCGCACCACGGTCTCCACGTCGTCATAGCTCTCGGGGCGCAGGACATAGGCCGGCAGCTGCGGCGTGGCGTTGATGATATTGCTCGCATAGGCCGAGGCATCGCTCGGTGCAGGCGCGGGTGCAGCGGCGGCACGGGCGCGGGTATTCTCGGCGTAGCTCGACGGCGTGTCATAGGCACCAGGACGATAACCGCTCGCAACACTGTCCTGCGAGCGCGAAGGCGGGTTATACGTCGTGGCATGGCGGGAGTCATCGCCGACCAGCTGACCGGAGCGCGTATACACGGCAACCGACTCAGCTTCACCGCGGCGCGTCTGGCCAAGCAGACCGTTGCTCGGCTCGTCTTGGGTGTAGAAGCCCTCGCCCGAAGCACCACTGTAGCCGTTGTTCTGATAGCCATCGTCGTAGCCGTCATCGTAGCCGTAGTCGTCGTCCTGGCCATAACCCTGGTCGTAACCCTGCTGGCCGCCCAGGTGCATCTTATTTTTAATCTCGTCAAGGAAGCCCATGGTTGTGTCCTCTCGCGGTTTAGTGCAGGCGCCCCGATAATCAGTGCGCACTTCAGAGCCTTATTTTACTGCAAACTCCGGGCTAAATACTACCCTGCCCAGGCGAACGAGCGTAGAGCCCTCCTCAAGGGCAGACTCAAAGTCCTCGCTCATACCGCAGGAAAGCTCAGGCAGGTTCAAATCGGGATGCGCCGCCTCCAGCTCATCCCTCAGCTCACGAAGCCCCGCAAAGGTGCGGCGTGCCACATCCTTATTCCCCCGGGGCGCCATAGTCATAAGCCCCTGTACGCAAATTCCCTCAAGTTCCGCAAGCTCACCCGCGGCGGCGCGAATCTCATCGGGCGAAAAGCCTCCCTTCGACTCCTCACCACTCACATTGACCTCAATGAGCACACGCTGGGGGCCGGCGAGCTCACCTGCCTCAATCTTGCGGACAGCACGGCTCGAGATCGCCTGCGCCAGATGCAGCGAACCCACCGAGTGAATCAGCTCGGCTGAGCCCAGCACCGCATTGATCTTATTGGTCTGCAGGTTGCCGATCATATCGAAGCGCACCTCGGGCAGCTCCGGATGCTCCGCCAGACCCGTGAGCTTGCGAACCAGCTCCTGCGGGCGGTTCTCGGCAAAATGGCGATACCCCGCCTGGATGGCGGCAACGGTCTCATCGACACCAACGGTCTTGGACACGGCAATGAGGCGCGCGGCGTCGTGGGGACGGCCTGCGCGATCGAGCGCCGCATAAAAACGTTCCAGAATCTGCTCGCGGCGAGCGCCCATCAAGTCCAAATAGTTATCCATTGCCAATCGCCTCCGCTGACAGCCAAACAAGTAGTCCCATGCTAACGCAAGAGCGCGGCCCCGCATGTGCAAGGCCGCGCTCACTTAGGTATTTACAATCTTTCGACGAACGGGGTTACTTACTCCTCGTCGTCCTCGCCATCGTCCTCGTCCTCAAGATGATCGAGCAGGTAGCGAAGACCCTCGCTGACCTCGTTAGCAGGCACCTTGGCAACGTAGTGCGCGTCGACGGCGGGCCTCATGATAACGCCCTCGCCCGAAGGTACGCGCATGCTCTCGAGCTCGTCCTCGTCCGTGCGGGCGATATCGCCGGCAGTCATGCGCTGGCCGGTCAAAAGGAACGTCAGACGGCAGGCGGCATCGATGGAAATCGAGGCGATGCGATCGAGGTAGCGCGAAACCATGATGGCGCGGCGCAGGTCGTCATAGTTGCTATCGTCATCCATAAACTCGCCCGCGTCCATGCGGTTGAAGGTACGGAAGAACTTCTCGTAGGCGGCGTGCACTGGCTCGTCCTCGACGGCCAGGTTGCAGATGATGGACATGTCGTTAGTGACGAGCGCAGAAAGCGAAGAGCCCAGCACCTGGTAGACGGCCTCAGCCTCGCCCTCGACCGTGCCGACAAGCTCCTTGGGCAGCGAGATGTCGGCCTTGATCATATGACGCGTGGCACGGCAGATCTGACGAACCTTATCGGTCATGCGCTGCAGGTTAAAGTCGACGTAGATGATCGTCTGAAGCAGGCGGAAGTCGGAGGCGACCGGCGACTGCGTAGCAATCAGGTTGTAGCACACGGCCTCCAAGTTGGCGCAGCGCGCGTCGATTGAAAGCGTGCGCTTCTTGGTCTTGGTGGCGAGTTTGCGGTCGTCGGCCACATAGGCCTTCACGGCATCGTGGAGGGCCAGATCGACAGCCTCATAGATGCTCAGCATCTCATGACGGGCCTCGATGAGCTGACGGGAAAACAGTTTGCGCATGGTTCACTCCAATCAGTTGGGTGCGGTCATGCCGCCCGCACAGTGAATACGCACCGGACCAGATCCGATCGGCTTGGGACTAGTCGCACCGATCAGCCAAAGCGGCCGGTGATATAGTCTTCCGTCCGCGAGTCCACCGGGCTGGTGAAGATCGCGTCGGTTTGACCATACTCGATGAGCGTAGCGGGCTCGCCGGCAACTTCCTGCAAGAAGAATGCGGTGTAGTCGCTAATGCGAGCTGCCTGCTGCATTGAATGCGTGACGATGATGATCGTCATCTCGGGCGCCAGCTCGGCCATCAGATCCTCGACCTTAGAGACGGACGTGGGGTCGATGGCGGAGCAGGGCTCGTCCATCAGAAGGACATCGGGTTGCACCGCAAGCACGCGCGCGATGCACAGACGCTGCTGCTGACCGCCCGAGAGCGCCAAACCATCCTTGTTGAGCTGATTGGATACCTCTTTCCAGAGGTTGGCGCGCTTGAGCGATTCTTCCACGATGTCATCGAGGTCACTTTTGCTAGTCACGCCCTGCAGACGAGGGCCAAAGGCGACATTCTCGTAGATGGATTTAGGAAACGGGTTGGGCTGCTGAAAGATCATGCCCACGCGACGACGGAGATCGACCGGGTCGACACCCTCGGCATAGATATCGTTGCCGTCGAGCGTCATGGTGCCCTCGATGCGCGTGCCCTCGATCAGGTCGTTCATGCGGTTGATGCAGCGCAAAAACGTCGATTTGCCGCAGCCCGAAGGGCCAATAAACGAGGTGATGGCGTTTTTGGCGATGTTGAGGTCGAGCCCCGTCAGCGCATGAAAGTCACCGTACCAAAAGTTGAAATCCTTGGCCGTAATGGCCGCTTGCTCCAGCGTGGGAGCGGACTGATAAACGGACATGGGACTCCTTAACTAGCGACGCTTGCGCGACAGGAAGCGCGCAAACAGGTTGAAGGCCAAAATGATCACCATCAGCAAGAGCGCGGTGCCGTAGGCTGCGTTCATGTTGATGCCGTCGTTGGCAAGCAGGTACAGGTGAACCGTCATGGGGCGGCCGGAATCGAGCGGCGAAATAGGTAGATTGATGGCCTGCCCCATGGTGTAGAGCACCACCGCGGTCTCGCCAATGGCACGGCCGATGGCGAGGACGATGCCCGTGGCAATACGGCCAAAGGCAGAAGGAAGCACGATCTTGGAGACAACCTGCCACTTGGTGGCGCCCAGGCCGTACGCGCCCCAACGGATATAGCGCGGAACGGCGCGAATGGCCTCTTCGGTGGTGCGCATGACGATGGGAAGCATCAAGAGCGCGAGTGCCAGGGCGGCAGAGACCATCGAAAGGCCCAAGCCCATGGCCTCGACAAACAAGGCGTAGCCAAACAGACCCATAACGATGGAGGGCACCGAGGCCAAAGCGTCAGCAGCGTAGCGAATGAGCTCGACGACCTTGCCCTGCTTGGCGTACTCGGCCAGATAGACGGCTGCCAGCACAGCGATCGGCGTGCAGATAAGCATGGCGAGCGCCGTCACATAGACGGTCGAAACGATCGTGGGCCAAATACCGCCCTCGGCGTTGACGCCCTGGGGCCAACCGAAGATAAAGTCGAGCGAGATGTGTGGCAGGCCGTTGATGACCACGTAGGCGATGATAGCGACCAGCACCAGCGTGGTGATGTAGGCAGCGGCACGGAACACGCCAAGCATGGTCTTGTTGGACAGGTCCTTGTTGATGCGGCCCTTCTTGCCGTGGGAAAGGGCACGCTTGATGCGCTCGCGCGACGAGGTCGTATCGACCGTCGTGTCAACGGAATCGGACATAGCCTACCCCCTCTTCTTCTTGGAAATCAGACGGACGATGCCCACCAGCGTGGCGGAGATGATAAACAGGACCACACCCATGCCGAACAGCGCCGAGCGGTGCAGACCCGAGGAATAGCTCATGTCGAGCGCAATCTGGCTCGTGAGCGTCGAGATGGGGCTCGCAATGCTGTCGGGAATAACCGGGGCGTTACCTACGACCATGAGCACGGCCATGGTCTCGCCGATGGCACGGCCCATACCCAGCACGATGGCATCAACGATACCCAGCTTCGCGGCAGGTAGCACGACCTTATAGATGGTCTGCCACTTGGTGGCGCCCATGGCATACGATGCCTCGCGAATGCCCATGGGAATGGAATTGAGAGCATCGATGGTGAGCGTGGTGATGGTAGGGACGATCATGATGGCGAGCACAAACCACGCCGTCAGCGCACCAAAACCAAGGCCGCCGGTCAGTTGTGCGATAAACGGGCGGATGATGATCATGCCAAAGAAGCCGTAGATGATGGAGGGTATGCCCGCCAGCAGGTCAACGGCGGGGCTGATGAGCTTGCGCACGCGCTTGCCGGCGATCTCGACCAGGTATACGGCCGTACCCACACCTAGCGGCACGCCCATGGCGAGCGCACCGACGGTCACCAGACCCGAGCCGGCAAGCAGCGACAAGATGCCGTAGTGGCCCTCGGAAGGCGCCCACGTAAAGCTAAAGAAGTCCGCCAGACCGATGTCGGTAAAGACGGGCAGCGCCGAGTACGTGGTAAAGACAAAAATCAGGATGACGGTAACGACCGCCAAGAACGCGCAGGCAAAGAAGATCCACTGCAGCGCCTTCTCCTTGATATAGGTACTGTGCGATACGAGCGCCAGCTCGCGCTTCTTGGGCGTCTGAACATTCTGCTCAGTCTGGGAGTTTTCCTGTGCTTCCATGCTACTCACTCCCCTTCTCGTCGTTGGTGACGGGAATAAAGCCCGCCTCGCGAATCTGCTTGTCCATCTTTTCGGACGTCACATAGTCGATGTAATCCTGCGCCTGCTGCGAAGGCGCACCCTTCACAAAGAAGTAAAGGTCGCGTGAGATGGGATAGCCGCCGCTCGCGACCGTCTTCTCGGACGCCTCAACATGATTGACCGAGACGGCCTTGACCGAGGTCTTGGCGTTGAGGCTATCGACGAAGCCCAGCGAAATGTAGCCAATGGCACCGCGCGAACGAGATACCACGTCGCGCACCTGGCCCGTGCCCGAAAGAACGGCCGAGCGGCGATCGAACGGGGTGCCGTCCATCACGATGGTGCGGAAGGCCTCACGCGTGCCGGACGCCTCATCTCGATTGATGACCTGGATCCTCAGGTCCTCGCCACCGACTTCTTTCCAGTTGGTGATCTTGCCGGCGTAAATATCGCGGAGCTGCTCGGTCGAGAGGTTATCGACCGGGTTATCGTCGTTCACGATGACCGCGATACCGTCGTGGGCAATGACGATGGGAGTCAGGCCCAGATCCTGTTCGTCGGCATTGAGTCCACGGGAGGAGCTGGCGATATCGGCTGTGCCGGCGCTGACGGCCTCGATGCCAGCGGAAGAACCCAAACCGGAAACGAGCACGTCGATGCCGGTCTCCTCCTTAAAGCCCTCGGCCGCAATCTCGGCGATAGGAAGGCAGGTCGTGGAGCCGGCGACGGTAATGGAAGAGGTAGAAGATCCCGAAGAACAGGCGCACAGCGTAAGCGTAAGCACAGCGGCGCTCAGGACCGATACGATCTTTCTCATAGCATCACGCCGATCGCAGCATGGCGCCCACAGGTGCCGTCCTCGTTACGGTAGGAATAAAAGCGGTCGTTCTGACGCACAGTCGAAAGCTGGGTATCCACGATATTATCCGCGTCGACACCGACATCTACCAGCGCCTCGCGAATGGCAGCGGAAAGATCGAGCATGCGAGAGGCACTCGCATCGATGCAAGAGAACTCGGCGGCAAAGCGATCCATGAGTTCCTGGGATACCTCATATTCGTCACCCAAGATATGGGGGCCGATATAGGCGGAAACGTTGCTCGCATCGCAGCCGGCAGCATCGCAAAGCGCCTGGCACGCCTTGGCAGAAATACGTGCAATCGTGCCCTTCCAACCGGAGTGCACCACGGCAAATCCGCCAGGGGCCACCAGCACCACGGGAACGCAGTCGGCAAAGCAGAGCAGCACGGGCACGTTATGCGCCGTGCAGACGATGGCATCACAGCCCTCGGCAATCTGCTCGCGAACGTCCTCAAGGTCATCGGCGCCGTTCGAGGTCACCGCAACGATATGATCACCATGGACCTGATTGGGAACGAGCAGGTTGTGCTCGCACTCGGCGGCACCCATAGCTTCGAGCGCACGACGACGATTTTCTTGAACAGCAAAGGGGTCATCGCCAACATGCGAGCCCAAGTTGAGTGAGGAGTACGCATCTTCGGAAACGCCACCGGCGCGCTCGGTGAAGGCAAAGCGAACATCGGATGTCGCGCCCTCCACCAACGTAACTCCATCATGGTCGACACGCGAAACGTTGTCCGCACGTGCTGCCATACTAAAGCCTCCTAATAACACAAGTACCGCGGCATCGCCGCTACAGCCCGCGTTTATACGGCTGTCATACTTTTCTAAAAGGATACCTGCTGCGCTGGAGGCAATCGTAAAGGGAACGTAAAGAGATTGGAGGTTCTAGTTTACAAAGTCGAAATAAAAAGGGCGCGTCCATACGGACACGCCCCTGTGCACAACAATGCAAAGAACGACTTAGAAGCTACCGCGCTTCAGGAAGTCGGGAAGCTCGAACTGATCGTTGCCGAAGTTAGGAAGCTCGGTGCCACCAACGTTGCGGGTCGGAGCGGCCTGAGCCGGACTGGTGGCCGGAGCGGTGCGTTGCGGCTCAGCGGAGGCGGCGGCCTTGCTCTGAGACTGCTGAGCAGCAAAGAGCTCGTCCTGGCGGTTGACGTTGGAGTCGGAGAAGCCCGTAGCGATGACGGTGATACGCACCTGGTCGCCCAGGGACTCGTCGACAACGGTACCGAAGATGATGTTGGCCTCGGGATCGACGGCATTGGCGACAACGTCGGCGGCGTCGCTGATCTCCTGGATGCCCAGGTCCTTGGAACCGGCGATGGAGAGCAGCACGCGCGTGGCACCATCGATGGAGCTCTCGAGCAGCGGGCTGGAGATGGCCTGCTGGGCAGCATCGACGGCACGGGTATCCCCAGAAGAGGTACCGATACCCATCATGGCGGTACCGGCCTGCTTCATGATGGTCTTAACATCGGCGAAGTCCAGGTTGATGATACCGGGGACGGTGATGAGGTCGGTGATACCCTGGGTGCCCTGGGAAAGGACACCATCGGCAATCGCGAAGGCCTCGAGCATGGTGGTCTTCTTCTCGGCGATGTCGAGCAGCTTATCGTTAGGAATGACGATCATGGTGTCGACGCAATCGGAGAGGGTCTTAATGCCCTCCTCGGCGCTCTTCTTGCGCTTGCGGCCCTCGAAGGTGAAGGGCTTGGTCACGACGGCGACGGTCAGCGCACCGACCTCGTTCATCGCGATATCGGCAACGATGGGAGCAGCGCCGGTACCGGTGCCACCGCCCTCGCCGCAGGTGATGAACACCATGTCGGCGCCAGCGAGCGCCTCGGCAATGTCGTCGCGGGACTCATCGGCAGCCTTGCGGCCAACCTCGGGGTTGGCGCCGGCGCCCAGGCCGCGGGTAAGGTCGGTGCCGATGTGCACCTTGATATCGGCATCAGAGATCGCGAGTGCCTGAGCATCGGTGTTGATGGCAACAAACTCGACGCCGCGGATGCCCTCTTCGATCATTCGATTGACCGCGTTGGTACCGCCGCCGCCGACGCCGACCACCTTAATGACGGCAAGGTAGTTGTTGATCTCTGTCTCGTGCATGTCGGTCCTCCGAACAAAGGTTATAGCCATAGCATGGGTCGACCCCTGCGCACATTAACCTTCAGGTTGAAAGTAAATGCAAAGGTAAACCGTATTATGTTTGCACATTATGAACGTATCAGTCAAATAATTGACCGTGAAAACCAAACAAACCAGATAAACGGCGTGGTATGGCCCCTCAACAAAGCATCAACCAGCGCTACGAGGTCGGAGCGTTCCTAAATGTATAGTTACCCGGAGAACGCACATTGATATACGTTACGCCCTCTACCTGCGAAAGCAGCTTGGTGACTACGCGCTCCTTCTTGACGATATCGTTCGAATCGCCCAGCGACACCTCAATGCCGTTATTGAGGTTTGCCGAGATGGCTTCGACCGAAGGCGTGGAAATATCCTTGACTTGTCCCAAGAACTCGCTCGAAAAACCACGCACATAATCCAAGCCAGCCTTAACGGCCTTGGAGCTCACCGCCTGGCCGGAAACCGGAGCGACATCCGCCGAGACATCAGTCAACAACACCGCGCCATAGTGCTTAGCGAGCGCCAGCGCGGCATCAATGCCGGTCAGGGTATTTGAGCCCTGCCCCGTCGTGATGACGTTGCCCTGGTCATCCACTTCGACCGACGTCGACAGCGGGGCGATCCAGGTGTCATCATCCCCGATGGCCCAGGCAAGGTCATCGGAGCTGATATAGGCAATTGCGATGACCTTGCGCTCCATCGGCGTAATGATGAGCGTATGCGGGAACTGACGCTGGACATCCACGCCCGACACCCACGGGTTCTGCTTGAGGTCCTCGGTAATCTGGTCAGGATCGACGTTAAAAAGCGACGTTCCCTCGGGCAAATCGATCAGCTGGATAGCATCGTGCTTCGTCACATGCTCGCTGCCTTGAATCTGAATATCAGTGGCGGTAAACAATCCAGAGTTGATCACCACGACGGCAACGACGACGAGCACGGCCAAGACGGCCAGAACGCCGCCCACGATTTTGCCTTTGCCTGTAACGAGAGAAGCGGCGTCTGACGTTTTATTTGCCATCGCCCCAGGTGAAGACAACGGGTTGACGCCTTTTTTACCCGAAGGCTTCTTGGCGGTAGCCGGCACCGATGTCAGCGAGCGCGGTTTCGATGCGCCCAGCGTGCGACCCGGACGCGGCGCTTTAGTTCCCGTCGAGGGCTTAGGAGTTGCCATGGGACGGGCAGGTTTGGCGCCCATAACAGGCTTTGACGTCACCGAGGGACGCGAGGACTTTTTTGCGGCCGGACGATTGCCGAGCTGCGAGCCGACAACCGGACGACTGGTCTGTCGAGCATGCCCGACAGACTTAGAGTGCGCGACGGTATTGCGTTGAGGTTTGGCAGGCGCGCCGGAACGCCCTCCGGCGCGGCGGAAGGTGGGTTTCGATGCTCTAGAAGCCGAGGAATTTAACTTCCGGTCTGAGCTCGATGCCATACGCCTCCCTCACCTTTCCGTGCACATGTCTGATAACCGCGGCAACGTCATCGGCCGAGGCAGTTCCGTTATTAACGATAAAATTAGCGTGAACGGGCGAAACTTCCGCGCCGCCAATCGAAAAACCCTTTAATCCACAATCCTCGATAAGCTTGCCCACACTCGCATCGGGCGGGTTGCGAAAGACCGACCCGCAGGATGCGCGACCCATGGGCTGCGTACGCTTGCGCCTCGTCAGGTACCGCTCCATGCGCTCGCGAATGTCGGCCTTGGGCGCCGGTTTAAGCTTGAGCACGCACTCGAGGATAATCTCATTGCGGGGAAGGCTACATTCGCGGTAGCCCCAAGTGATCTCGGACCCCGCATAATGCTTGATACCGGATGCCGGGTCAAACGTTACGACATCCTCAACCAGCGAGCCAATCCACTCGGTCCGTGTGCCGGCATTCATAGATATCGCACCGCCAACCGAGCCAGGGATGCCAACGGCAAACTCAAGGCCCGAGAGGCTACGCGACAGGGCATCGTTGACCAGGCGCGCAAACATCACGCCCGCACCGACCGTCAGCGTACAACCGTCATCGGCAACAACCGTGCGCTGAAACTCACGTCCGAGCGAAATGACGGCGCCGCGATAACCGCCATCGGCAACCAGCAGATTGGAGCCCTTGCCGATGATGACCCACGGCACCTGCTCGCGATCGAGCACCGCCACGGCGCGGCGGAGGGCATGATAGCTATGGCACGTCACAAAGAGGTCGGCCTTGCCGCCGATACGATAGCTCGTATGACGCGCAAGGCGCTCGTCCTCGATCACATCCGTGTCGATCATGCCCGAGAGCGCCATGACGGCGTTAAACAGACCCATTAGACTTAAGCGTCTTTCTTGGCAGTCAAATACTCGATAAACTCGGGGCCGACGGTCGTAACGTCACCGGCACCCATAGTGAGCAGCAAGTCGCCCTCGCCCACCATCTGCTCGAGCTCCTGATTGAGCTCAAGACGGCTGGAGCAGTACACGACCTCCTTGCCAGGATGCTTGGCGCGCACGGTATCGGCGAGCATCTTAGAGGTAACACCCGGAATGGGCATCTCGCCAGCCGAGAACACATCAATCAGCAGCAGTTTATCGGCATTGGCAAATGCATCGGCAAAGTCGTCGCACAGGGCCTGCAGGCGCGAATAGCGGTGCGGCTGGAACACGACGTCGACGTGCTTGTAGCCCAGCGACGAAGCGGCAGCAAGCGTCGCCTTGATCTCGGTGGGGTGATGGCCGTAATCATCGACCACAGTGATGCCATCGACATCGCCCACGTGGGTAAAGCGACGACGGACGCCCTCAAAGCTCGAAAGCGCCTTGGCGGCGGCGTCGATGTCAAGGCCCAGGACATGGGCGACGGTGAGCACCGCCGTGGCGTTGAGCATGTTGTGGCGACCGGGATTACTCTTGATCTCCACAGCGTGCTCAGTGCCGTCCTCAAAGCGAACGATAAAGTCGCTCTGGATGCCCTTGACATCCGGGTGCATGCAGACGATGTCGTTGCTCTCGGCAAAGCCGTAGGAAAGCACGTGACGGCCCGTCGACTTGGCGAGCTCGACCAGATGCGGGTCCTCACCGCAGACGATGACGGTGCCGTCCTCGCCCACCAGGCTCATGAATTTGGCGAAAGTCGCCTCGATCTCCTCGATACCCGAGTAGTGATCGAGGTGGTCGGCCTCGACGTTGGTCACAATGACCACGTTGGGGTTCAGGAACAGGAAGGAACTGTCGGACTCGTCGGCCTCGGCGACAAAGTAGTCGCCCGAGCCGTTCTTGCCGTTCGTGTCATAGCGCTCGACGATGCCACCGATCAGGAAGCTCGGATCCAGACCCATGCGGTCGAGCATGGTGGCGCACATCGAAGACGTGGTGGTCTTGCCATGCGTGCCGGCAACAGTGACGGTGGTGTAGCCGTGGCCCAAAGCAGAGAGCATCTTGGCACGGGGCCACACGGGAATACCAAGCTCGCGAGCGCGCACGAGTTCAGGGTTGGACTCCGGAATAGCGGTGGAGACAACAACCACGTCGGGCTTGACCTCGTCGATCGTGGCGGCCTCATGGCCCACATGCACCTTCACACCAGCGCGGGTAAGCTGGCGGATATAACGTGACGTCTTAAGGTCGGAGCCGGTAACGGCATAACCGCGCTCGTGCAGAACGAGGGCGATGCCGCTCATGCCGGCGCCGCCGATACCGATAAAGTGGGCGCTCTTAAACTCGGGCGCGGAGGTTGCAGTCTGGGAATCAGCCATGTGCTCGTGTACTCCTTGCGTAAACACTGCCTGTAACCCGTTAACTGTACCGCACCTACCGCATCAGCGCGAGGGCGACCGACGATATCCCGTCTAACTAACGCAAACCCTCTACCGCATCCGCCAGAAGAGCGGCGGCCCTATCCTGAGCCAGACCACGCGCCGCCTGACGCATGGCGTCGCGTGCCGCCGCGTCATCGACCAGGTGCAGCAGCTCATCGGCAAAGGCAGAACCGTCGATATCGGCATCGGCGCAGAGCACGCCGGCCCCGGCGTCGACCAGATAACGAGCATTGGTGGTTTGGTGGTCGGCCGTCGCATGCGGATACGGCACGAGCACCGAGGGCACGGCGAGCGCAGCGATCTCGGCCACGCTCGATGCGCCCGAACGCGAGAGCACCAAATCGGCAGCAGCCAGCATATCGCCCATGTTGTCGATGTAAGGCTGGACGCGGTAACGCTTCGCCTCCTCGGGCGTCAGCGCCAAAGCGCGCTCGGTCTCCTCAAAGCCGTCGGCACCCGTCGAATGCAACACATAGAGGTTCTTGCGCGAAAGCAGCTCGTTTTTGAGCGAAACCACGCGCTCGTTGAGGTGTTGGGCGCCAAGTGAACCGCCAAAGACGAGCAGCAGCGTAGCGTCCTCGGGAACGCCAAGTGCCTTGCGGCCGCGAGCGCGATCGCCCTCGATCACCGAGCGACGTACGGGGTTGCCGGTCATGAGCACGTGGTCAGGGTCACCTTCGCGCTCAAAGACCGAACGCGCTGCCGGCACCGAGATGCACACGCGGGCGGCGTGGGAGTTCATCATCTTGTTGGCCAGGCCCGGAACAGAGTTCTGCTCATGCAGCAGATACGGAACGCCCGCGCCCTTGCACCACCCCAGCAGCGGAACCTCGACATAGGCACCAAAACCAATGGCGGCATCGGGCTTGCCGACCTTTGAGAAATGACTGGCGAGCGCACGCTTGGCTTTGTTGACACGCCACAGCGAGGTCAGCGCCGTCCAAGGACGGGAGCGGTCGAAGCCCGTGACCGTAATGGGCACAAAATCAAACCCAGCCTCGGGGACCAGACGACCCTCGAGCTTGCGCGACTGGCCCACGAACACAACGTGGTGGCCACGGTCACGGAGCTCTTCGGCCAAGGCGAGCGCGGGGTTGATGTGCCCTGCCGTGCCGCCGGCTGCAATAGCAACGGTCATTTTATCGGTCATGGTAGTCCCTTCGTACACGCGGTCCCTGGCCGTCGGTACGCAGACGCGCCGACGGGTCTGAGTTCAAATTGATTCGATTATATCCGCCGCCCGCATTGCGAGGAGTGGGGCGCTGAGGACGACCTTGCGGCGCCGTTCGCTGACGCGGGCGGGCTGCGGGGTCGGTCGCAGAGCCATCCAGGACGGTAAAACCGTTACGCGAAGATCGCTCGCCGCGCACGTGGGGCACGCCGGCGGTACTCTCATCCATAACGGCAAAGCTCTCACGGCGGCGGTCATACTCATCGCGGCGGGCGCTCTCGTACGAAACGCGCAGGATCAACCCGGCAAGCATGAGCGACACAATAATCGACGAACCGCCGTAGCTAATAAACGGCAACGGTTTGCCCGTCATGGGAAACACGTTGAGGATGCCCAGCGCGTTAATCAAAAACTGCACTGCGAGAATGACCGCGGAGCCAGACGCCATGAGCGCGCCCCGACGATCGGTCGCCTGCTCGGCAATGCGAAACGCCGAGTAGATCAGCATCGCAAACACCAAGAAGAACAGCACGGTTCCGACAAAACCGACTTCCTCGCCAATGATGGCCAAGATGTAGTCGTTGTGTGCCTCGGGCAGATACGAGTACTTCATGGTTGAGTTGCCGATGCCACGGCCGAACAGACCGCCCGAGGCAAAGGCCATGATGGCAAGCGTGGCCTGATAGCCGTCACCATACTCGTCGGCCCAAGGGTTCAAGGCAACCTGAATACGCACCATACGGTATGGCTCTGCGACAAGCGCAATCACGATCACGAGAATGCCGAAGATTAGCACGCCGATGATAAATCTGGGGTCGAGACCCGCAAACAACGCCATGCACATGAGGGTCAACAGGATGATCAGGACAGTACCGAAATCGGGCTGGATAAAGATCAGAAAGAGCGAAATGCCCAGGTAGATGCCCATCTTGCGAAGGAATTCGTTGATGTTGCCACCGGGCGAAAAGAAGCGATCAAGCATGATGGCCGAATACGCAATGGCAAATGGCTTTAAAAACTCGGAAGGCTGGAACTGAATACCGGCGATGTTGAGCCAGCGCGTGGCGCCGCGGCTGCCGCTGCCCACCAAGAACACCAGAAGCAGTAGCCCTATCATGCCGATAAGGAAGATCCTGAGCACATCCTCCCCAAACCAGCTGTCCGGCAAAACGCGCACGATGGCAATCAGCGCCAGAACACCGACCACGGCAAACGCGGCCTGTCGACCCAGAAAAAACGTCGCCGAGCCATTCTCGTGCAGCGCCTCGACCGAAGACGCCGAGTACACCATCAGCAGGCCAAAGCATACCAAAGTAAACAAGCAGGCCATGAATATCAAACGGGGGCGCATGATACGGGCGGGAACGCCGGCAATATAGCGTTCGCTAAACGACTGCCCGCCGCGGCTGGAACGCGGTGTGGTGCGACGTGAGGAAGCACGGTCCGAGTCGGGCCTCCTCATACCTTGTCGGGGGCTCTCCTCTCTCACCGCAACCCCTATTCCATTTGTGATTTCGCTGTAGCGGCAAGCTGAGCCACGTAGTCCTTAAACACGCGGCCGCGCTCCTCATAGCCCGAGAACTCATCGAACGAAGAGCAGGCAGGAGAAAGTAAGATCACGTCACCACGGCTCGAAAGCGAACGGGCAACGTCCACGGCGTCGCGCAGGTCATCCGCCTGGGCGATATCCACATCGCCATCGACATCAGCCTCGTCCATAGCGGCGGTGAAGCGCTCGCGCGCATCGCCAAAGCAGACGACCGAGCGCACGTTGTCCATAACGACGCGCGCGAAGTCCGTGAGCGGAGTGCCCTTATCGTGGCCGCCGAGCAGCAAGATCACGTCGTCATCGGGAAATGCCGTCAGTGCCTTCTCGACCGCATCGGTGTTAGTCGCCTTGGAATCGTTGACGTAGCGCACGCCGTCAATCTCGCCACACGGCTCCACGCGGTGCTCGAGCGGCTGGAACGAGGCCAGACCGCGGCAGACACCGTCGACATCGGCACCGACTGCCAAGGCAGCCGTGGCAGCGCACAGGGCATTGATAACATTGTGATGGCCCGAGATCTTGAGCTCGGATGTAGCGATGAGCGGGGTCTCGACGCCCTTCAGGCGCACGATCATCTTGCCATCGCGCACAAAGGCGGCATCCTCGCCCTCAGGCTCGTCAAAGGCAACCTTGCAGATGCGACGACCCGGCGTGTAGATGTACTCATCGAACTCGTGAATGCCGGCGTCTTCGACGTCGACAACCACCAGATCGTCATCGACCATATTGTCAAACAGTTTGATCTTGGCAAGCGCATAGTTCTTATGACTCTTATGCCAGCCCAAGTGGTCGGGAGTGATGTTGAGCAGCACCGCCACGCGGGGGTGGAGCTCGGTTGTCGTAGCAATCTGATAGCTCGAGAGCTCAGCCACAAACCACTCGTTGTGGGCTCGGCCGTCAATCTCGTTGACCGGCGGCTCGCCGATGTTGCCGACAGCAACGCTGGCCTCGCCGGCAGCCTTAAGCAGATAATCAGTCAGCGACGTGGTGGTCGTCTTGCCGTTGGTGCCCGTGATGGCAATCCAGTTATCGGGCGACAGGCGATAGGCAAACTCGGGCTCACCCATAATCTGGGCGGCATGCTCGCGCCCAGCCTTAAAGAAGCCCGAGAACTCCGAGATGCCCGGGCACGTCACGCATACGTCATAGGCGCCCTCGACCTGTTCGGTCCCATAGACAAACGACGCACCAGCAGCCTCGAGCGCACGCGTGGCGTCATTGGGCTCAGAGGTGCCACCGCCATACACGGTAACGGCACTTACGCGCTCGGGATGAGCCAGCGCCCAGCGGGCGACATCGAGACCGGATTTGCCCTGACCCAAAACGAGCAGGCTAAAGACATCAGCAAGAGACATGAAAGACCACTATCCCAACTGGAAGAACAGAGCAAGGCCAACGGCACCAAAGGCAGCAGCGATAATCCAAAAACGGATGACGACCTTGGTCTCGGCCCAGCCCTTCTTTTCGAAATGATGATGGATGGGCGCCATAAGGAAGACGCGCTTGTGCGTAAAGTGGAAGTAGACAACCTGAATCATGACCGACAGGGTCTCAACGATAAACAGGCCGCCGATGATGAGGGAGACGACCTCGGTGTTGGTCATGATGGACGTGCAGGCAAACGCGGCGCCCAGGGCAAGCGAGCCGGTATCGCCCATAAAGATGCTCGCCGGATAGCAGTTGAACCACAGGAAGCCCAAGCAGGCACCGGCACACGCGGTGCAGAAGATGGACAGGTTCACGTCTCCGTGCAAAAACGCCATGGCAGCCATGGCGAGCATGGCAATCATGGAGGTGCCGCCAGCAAGACCGTCAAGGCCATCGGTCAGGTTCACGGCATTAGAAAGACCGGCGATCATCAGCCAGCAAAAGACAATGTAGAGCCACGGGAACGAAAGGCCGCAGATGGTGGTCGAAAGCACGCCAAGGTCAATCGTCAGGCCGCCGGGAAAACGAATCTCGGGGGCGACGCCGCACCAGTTAACGGCAAGTACCGTAAAGGTGACACAGATAATGGTTAGGCCGATCATCTTGGCATGAGGCGTCAGACCGAGCGAGCGCCCATGCGTAACGGAGGTCAGGTCGTCGATCAGGCCCAGCACGCCGGTCGCCAGCGTGGCGAGCAGCACGAGCACGAGCTCGGTGGTGAGCTTGCCCATCAGCAGGCAGGTCAGCGAAATCGCGACGAGAATGACAACGCCACCCATGGTGGGCGTTCCCTGCTTAACCAAATGACGCTTGGGGCCGTCGGCACGAACCTGCTGGCCGATACCCTCGACCTTAAGTAGCTTGATCCACCACGGCATGAGCAGAAGCGCAATGGCAGCGGCGATGCCAAGCCCCAAAAAAGCCTGATACGTTGGATACGAGGGATTGCCGAACATGGGCTAGCACACACCTTCCACAAAGCGGTCGAGCTCAACAAAGCGGGAACCCTTGACCAGTACAACATCATGTTTTTCAAGCGCGCCGCCCATGCGGTCGAGCACCTGCTGATAATCGGAGAACACCTGGATGCGGTCCTCGTCCATGCCCATCATGCGCGCGGCATCGGCCATAAGCTGGGCCAGCTCACCACCCACGCACGCCAGCATGTCGAGCTTCTTGGCGGCGGCATAGGCGCCCACGAGCTCATGCATGCGAGGAGCCTCATCGCCCATCTCGCCCATCTCGCCCAGGATCGCCATGCGAGACCCCGTGCACGAAAGCGAGCACAGCAGATCGAGACCAGCAGCCATGGATTCGGCGCTGGCGTTATAGGAATCGTCGATGACGCGGGCACCGCTCTTGGCGCGCTTGATCTCCTGGCGGTGCACGGTGATCGTGAGGCCCCTAAAGGCAGCATCGATCTGCTCGGGCGTCACGCCCAGGCGATAGGCAACTGCGGCGGCCTTAACGGCATTTGGGACGGACTGCACGCCGGGGATGGCAAGCATGGTATCGATTGTCTCGCCCTGACCAAAATCGAGCGTAAAGACCGGACGGCCCTCGTCATCAACTCGAACGTCGCGGGCACGGACCTCATCATCGTCCGAGACGCCGGCCAGCATCACGTCGATACCAGCAGGCTGGGCGAACGTATCGCGAATGAACGGCGTAAAGTCGTCCTCGCCGCCCAAAACCAGCAGCGGCAAGAAGTCGCCAGCGGCGCACATACCCTGGACAATCTCGGCCTTAGCGCGGGCGATGTTCTCGCGGCTACCCAAAATGCCGATATGAGAGGTACCAATCTTGCTCACGATGGCAAGGTTGGGATTGGCGGACTGGGACAGGCGCTCGATCTCGTGGAAATGGTTCATGCCCATCTCGAGCACCAGGACCTCGGTATCGGCCGGAGCGGAAAGCACCGTGAGTGGCATGCCGATCAGGTTATTGAAATTGCCCTTGGTGGCCCAGACACGATAGCGCTTGGCGAGCACAGCGGCGAGCACGTCCTTGGTCGTCGTCTTGCCGATGGAACCGGTAATACCAACGACCAGGCAGCCAAGCTCCAGACGGTACGTGTGCGCCAAACGCAGCAGAAACTCCTCGGGATCATCGGTCAGCAAGATGGCACAGCCCTTGTCCTGCGCCAGCGAGACCAGCTCGGCCTCGGGCTCACGCGTCATCACGACGGCGCCGGCACCCGACTGGACGGCACGGGAAGCAAAATCATTGCCGTCGACGTTTTCACCGGGAAAGGCGACGAAAATCGTCCCTTCCTCGACCTGGCGCGAGTCGATAACGCACCCGCGGCATACCTGATCGGCTTCTCCCGTCACGGTTCGGGCCCCTGTTGCGGCCGCGAGGTTGTTGACGGCGATCTCTATCATTGCAGCTCCCCTGTAAACCTAATAATGCTATCGGCGTATTGTATCCCAGCGCCGCGCATGCGTGGTGCAGGGCATGTGAACACCCCTCATATGGGACAACAAACCACGCCCCAAAGATTGTAACCCCCTACTTCGTGTGCGGGATACCCAGCACGTCGAGCGCGTTGGCCATAATGGACTGGAACGGCACCGCAGCGGCATCTGAGCCGCTCGGCGTTCCGTCGAGCGTGATATAGCACAGCACCTTGGGCGATTGTGCCGGTGCAAAGCCCATAAAGGACGACATGTAGTTCTCCTTGAGGTAGCCGCCGTTCTCGTCGGCTCGTTCGGCCGTACCGGTCTTACCCGCCACGTCATAGCCGTCAACCGCGCCGCCAACGCCCATTCCCTCGGACACGACCGTCTGCATGCACGATGTCACCTGGGATGCGGCGTCCTCCGAAATCGCGCGCTCGCCTTCGCCCCAGTCCTTCTCGTCGCCTTTGCTGGACTTATAGAAGTGCGGGGTCATCATCACGCCGCCGTTGGCGATGCCGCCCACGGCACGTGCGATCTCAATCGGCGAGACGGACAGCGCCTGTCCAAAGCTCATCGAACCCAGCGTGGCGCCGTCATACTGGTCACGCTCCTTGACGATGCCCAGGCTCTCGCCCGGAAAATCGACACCGGAGCTGTGACCTATGCCCCACTTGTCCACATAGGCGGCAAAGTCGTCGGCACCGATCTTGCGCCCCACCAGGACAAAGCCCACGTTGGACGAACGGCGCATCATCTCGCGCACATCCATGGTCATGGCATAGTCGCGCTTGTCGGCATCGGTGACGGTATCGTCACCCACCTTGATGCTCGCCGGCACCTCAAACGACGTACTCGATCGCACGACGCCCAAGTCGAAGCCGGCGCCCGCCACGAGCGTCTTAAAGACCGAGCCGGGCTCGTAGGCGTCGGTGACCAGGCGCAAGTTCATATCCTCGGTCTTGGCGTTTTCCAGATCGGTCTGGTCGTAGGTCGGGTACGAGCAGGCGGCGAGAATTTCACCAGTCGTGGGGTCGGTGACCAAAGCCGAGCCGTTCTTGGCCTTTGTCTTCTCGACAGCCTCCGCCAAAGCATCCTCAGCCGCTCGCTGCATATTGACGTCGAGCGTCGTCACGATGTCAACGCCGTCGACCGCAGCCACCTTTTTATAGGCACCGCCCGCGATATAGCTGCCGTCCCTCGCGCGCTCGCGCACGAGGGTACCATTCGTGCCGGTCAGAAGCTTGTTGTATTGCTTTTCGAGACCCGTCAAGCCGTCGTTGTCTACATTCACTACACCCAGCACCTGCGATGCCAGATTGCCGTATGGATATACGCGCTTCATGGCCTGCTCAAAAAGCACGCCGGGCAGGTTCTTCTTCTCCAGCGCCGCAGCATCGTCTTCGTCCACCTGGCGCTTGATATACACCCAGGTGCCATCGGACTCGACGAGCTTGCGGCAGGTCTTTTTATCGATTCCAGTTGCCTTGACCAGCGCCGACACCGTCTTGTCAACATTCTCGACAAGCTGCGGGTTCACGGCGATGTTGCGACATTCGACCGACGACGCCAGCACGTTACCGTTGCGGTCGTAGATGGTGCCGCGTTTGGCATAGAGGGTCTGTGCAAGCAGGCGGCGCGCATCGGCACGCTCGCGCAGTTTATCGGCTTCGACAATTTGATAGTCGGCAAGGCGAAAGACGCCCAAGCCCAAACCAAGCCCGATGAAGCCCATGATGGCTTTGCGGCGAGGCAGAGGCGTGCCTGTGAGCCATTCGGTCGACGAACTCTTGCGCGACCTGGTGTTATGCATTTGAGGGCCGTCCGAGCCGCGAAGTCGCGACGCCGGGTCGTTGCCACGGGACTGCCCGGCGTTGTAAGATTGCCGACCCGTTCCTTGATAACCAGAACGTCCCCGCGACGAGGGACGTCCAGAACCGCGGCCCCCATCGGAACCGCGGCGATAGTCATTTGTCATACTCAGCTACCGTCTTGCTACTGAGCGGTCGCGGTCGCGTTGGCGCCCGCGGCTGCATCCTGCGAAAAGTCAAGTGTAACGCTCTCGCTGGGCTCCACCATGCCATAAGCGCCCGCAAGGTCGCGAATGCGCGTGTCGGCGCCATAGACCGAATGCATGACCTCCAGGTCGGAGCTCTCATCGGTCGCCTTTTCGAGCGTGTTGGTAAGCTCGGCGTTGCTGTTGAGCACCTGGGCCGTAACGCCGGCGAGTGCCACGCGGGCGACGCCGATCGTCATGAAGATAGCCGCAATGATGCAAAACGTTTTAAGAACGCTCATGAAAACCGGGCTTACCGCCTGGTTTGCCTGACGGCCCGCGCCCGTGTAGACATCAAAGCGCGGCGTGCGCTGCTCACGGGGAGCAACGGGGGCCTGCGGCGTCTCACGATAGGCGGGCATGGCGTTCATATCATAGGCAAGTGCTGCGCTTGAAGTGTTGTAGCCCATGATATGCCGCCTCCCATCCCGAGTACGTTGGTAGTGTGTTTAAGCTTCGTTTATGGTGCGAGCGGGAGGTCCAATATCGCGCGGTCGCGCCTACAGACGCTGCGCCACGCGGATTTTGGCTGATCTCGCCCGAGGGTTGCGCTCAACCTCATCAGGCTGGGCAACCAAGGGTTTGCGGGTGATGACCTTGAGTATCGGCACGTTGCCGCACACGCACACCGGAATCTCCGGCGGACACGTGCACCCCTGGCTCATCTCCTTAAAGTGGTTCTTTACGATACGGTCCTCGAGCGAGTGATACGAGATGACGCAGATACGTCCGCCCGGGTTGAGCCACCTGGTGGCGGCATCAAGCCCTCGTTCGAGCACATCGAGCTCGTGATTGACCTCGATGCGAATGGCCTGGAAACTTTTCTTGGCCGGGTGTCCGCCATGCCGACGAGCGGCAGCCGGGATACCCGCCTTGATGATCTCGACAAATTGGCCGGTGGTTTCGATCGGTTCTTGCTCGCGGCGGCGCACGATCTCGCGCGCGATCTGCGAGGCAAACTTCTCTTCGCCGTAGACGCGTAGAATCCGGGCGAGGTCGTGTTCGTTATAGGTGTTGATGACCTCAGCTGCGTTTAAGGTGTTATTACCCGGATCCATCCGCATGTCCAATGGGGCGTCCTCGTTATACGAAAAGCCCCTGCCAGGGATATCGAGTTGCGGTGACGAAACGCCCAAATCGAACAGGAAGCCATCGACCCCGGGCACCTCGGCCGAGCAAAGCAGCTCGTCCAAGTCGCCGAAGTTGCCCTTCAGCAGCTGGTGCGGAACTCCGGAAACCTCGCGGTCCAAACGGGCGCCAGCGGCCTCGAGGGCCATGTCGTCCTGATCGACGCCGAGCAAAAGGCCCGTCTCCCCCACCTGCGCGGCCATCTTTACCGAATGGCCGGCACCGCCAAGGGTGCAATCGCAGACAACGGAGCCGCTCTTTAGCCGCAGCGACTCAAGCACTTCGCCGAGCATGACAGGTTCATGCCGATATTCTTGTGTCAAGATCCCACGCTCCATCCGTTACCCGTGCCTTGCCCTTACGAGAAGAAGAGGTCCAGCAGGGCCTCATCGTCATCGTCCTCATCGGCCGCGGCGCGATCCCAAACCTCAAGGTGGTCGTAGTTGCCCACAACCGTGACCTCGCGGTCGAGGTTCGCCTGCTTGCGGAGAGACTCGGAAAGACCGATACGACCGGCGCTGTCCACGTCCATCGACGTGGTGCGCTTGTTGATCGCCCTCATGAGCTTCTGGTCATTAATGTCACGCGGGTTAAAACCCTCGTGGCCCTCACGACCCGCGAAGAGTCCTTCGACCCACTTATCGAAGGCCTCGGCAGAGAACACGTACAGAGCATCGACATCCAGGGCTTTAAACACGCGAACGTGCTCTCCAAGCTCCTCGCGAAGGGGTGCAGGCAGGGATAGACGACCTTTTGCATCGAGATTGCGCTCGTATGCACCAGTCATTCCCATGTGCGCCCTCCCCTCGGTTACTCAGATGGCACGTACGCGGGGAACCACCCCGCCTGTCGACGTCATCAATAATATGGGGAACCGCCCCATTTTTCAACACCTTTCCCCACCCCTTCCCCCACCCCGCCCCACCATTCCACCCCCAATATGTTGTAAAACACCCCCGAGCATATGTTCGAAAACACAATATGTTGTGTTTACAGCAAAGGCGGGATGCCACCTGTGGCACCCCGCCTTTCAACCTCAACCTTCAAGTTGACCTTGAGGCGATTTTTGCGTCCTTTTACATGGCGTTCACATCGCCCCCAAACTCCCCCACCCAAGGCACGTGCGGCCCACCACCGCGACGACAAGTGGCGAAAAATGGGACGGGCCCCAGATTGCCCATGCGCGCGCAAAAGCACGCCGCAGCAATCTGGGGCCCGTCCCCAAATACCTATAAATATGCAGGCCAGCGATGTGTTAACGATGCGCCAGCGGATGCGCCGCCAGATAGACCTCGGTCAGTTGCGTGCGGTCGACATGCGTGTAGACCTGCGTGGTCGAAATATCGGCATGGCCCAAAATCTCCTGCAGCACACGCAGGTCGGCACCGCCCGCGAGCATGTGGGTGGCAAAGGAGTGGCGCAAGGTATGGGGATGGAGCCCCACCAGTCCCACCTGGCGCCCGTAGCGCTCACAGATGGCATGGATGCCCTGGCGCGACAGACGGCGGCCGTTCTTATTTAAAAAGACCGCCGAGGTCTCGGTTCCGCGGGCATGGGCCGCCAAGCGAGAACGCCCCTCAGTTACATAAAGCGTCAGAGCTCGCGCCGCGCTTCCTACCAGCGGGGACAGGCGTTCCTTCGAGCCCTTACCACGAACGAGCACAAAGCCATCGTCGATATGGATATCGCCCACATCGAGCCCCACCAACTCGCTCACACGCAAACCGCATCCGTAGAGCACTTCCAAGATGGCATGGTCGCGCAAGCCCATCTCGCCCTCGGGGAAGTCTTGATCGAGCAGCGCCGAGACATCCTCCACCGATAGATACTCCGGCACACGCTCAGCCTTTTTAGGCAGGCGCAACGCCGCCGTTGGATTTTGGGCCACAGCCCCATCGCGCACCAAAAAGGCATGCAGGCCCTTCACGGCCGCAAGCGCACGCTCCACCGAGGCATCCGAATAGCCACCATCGCGACGGTCGGCGACAAAGCCCTCCACGACCTGACGGGTCACCTCTTCAAAAGACACAATACCCGCCCGCTCCAGATAGGCGCAGTACGTCGTCAGGTCACGACGATAGGCCGCAATCGTGTTGCGCGCCAAACCCCGCTCGACCGCGAGGTAATCGAGATACTCCCCCGCCGCCACGGCGAGCGACGAGGGAGTAGCTTCGGTATGTTCCTTATTCGCCGGCACCCTTAGTCCGTAGCGAGGTTCATGGGCGTCACCTGCAGACGGTCGACACCCTCGTGCTGGCCGATCGAAGCGCGCACGAACTCGCGGAACAGCGGCTGCGGGTTGGTCGGGCGGCTCTTGAACTCGGGATGAGCCTGGGTTGCCACATACCACGGATGCACGTCGCGCGGCAGCTCGACCATCTCGACCAGGCGCTCGTCGGGCGACAGACCCGAGATAACCAAGCCGGCGTCCTCGAGCTGGTCACGGAAGGCGTTGTTGAACTCAAAGCGATGACGGTGACGCTCGTAGACAAGCTCCTCGCCATATGCCTCGCGAGCAAGGGTATCGGCGGCGAGCTTACACGGATAGGCGCCCAGGCGCATGGTGCCGCCCTTCTCGGTCACGTCCTCCTGCGAGCTCATCAGATCGATGACGCTAAACGGGCCGTCCGGATCGAACTCGGAGGAGCTGGCGCCGGCAAGGCCGACGACGTTGCGGGCGAACTCGCACACGGCCACCTGCATACCCAGGCAAATGCCCAGATACGGAATCTTGTGCTCACGGGCAAACTCGGCCGCGAGGATCTTGCCCTCCAGGGCGCGCTTGCCAAAGCCGCCGGGGACCAGGATGCCCGAGGCGTCGCCCAGAACCTCGGAGACATTCTGCTCGTCGAGGCTCTCGCCGTCGACCAGCTGGACGTCCACATGGCGATCGTAGAAGACGCCCGCATGGTGCAGGGCCTCGATAACCGACAGGTACGCATCGGGCAGCTGCGTGTACTTGCCCACGACGGCGATCTTCACCTTGTCGGCGTGATGGTTGGCGTGATTCTGTTTGCGCAGGAACTCGTTCCACTCGCTCATGTCGCGCTCACGCGGGTCCAGACCCAGGCGCTCGCAAATGCGCAGGTCAAAGTCCTGCTCGGCAAGCAGCTGCGGAACATCGTAAATGCTCGCGCAGTCCTCGTTGGTAAAGACACAATCGGTGTCGACGTCGCAGAAGCTTGCGATCTTTCCGCGGATAGCGTCATCGATATGGTGGTCGGAGCGCAGCACGATGATATCGGGCTGGATGCCAAAGCTGCGGAGCTCCTTGACGGAATGCTGCGTGGGCTTGGTCTTGACCTCGTGGGCGGCGGCGATATAGGGAACGAGCGACACGTGGATGTAGCAGACGTTCTCGGGGCCGGCCTCCTTGCGGTACTGACGGATGGCCTCGACAAACGGTTGGGACTCGATGTCGCCGATCGTGCCGCCCAGCTCGGTGATGACTACATCGGAGCCGGTCTGCTCCTCGATGCGGCGGAACTTGTCCTTAATGGCATTGGTGACGTGAGGAATCACCTGCACGGTACCGCCCAAAAAGTCGCCGCGACGCTCGCGGGCGATCAAGCTCTTATAGATGGCGCCGGTCGTAAAGTTGGAATCGCGGGTCAGGTTCTCATCAATAAAGCGCTCGTAATGACCCAGGTCCAGGTCGGACTCGTAACCATCCTCGGTAACGAAGACCTCACCATGCTGGAAGGGGCTCATGGTACCGGGGTCGACGTTCAGATACGGATCAGCCTTCTGCATCGTTACTTTGTAGCCACGCGACTTGAGCAGACGGCCCAGCGAGGCCGCGGTGATACCCTTGCCCAGAGACGAAACCACGCCACCGGTTACGAACACATGCTTGGTCATATTGAGTTACCTGCGCTTCCCGTAGAAGTTGTTTATCCACATCTTACGGGTCTTCATTGTAATACTCGCGCCGCGGACCGTTCGCAATTTTTCTCGCGTGAGATTGCATTTCTCAATCTTGAAACAAAACGCCGCCCGGTTTCCCAGGCGGCGTCGCTATGGCAAGGGTTACATGCTGCTATCGATCAGAAACCTCGTCCTCAAGCATTTCTTGAACGAGCATGCCGGTACGGACGCCCTCAAGATACCACTCGCCACGTTCGGTGAGGCAAATGCCATTTGCAAGCTGACCGCCGTCGTCGCTATAACGCGAGACGACATCAATCATGCCTTCGGAATCCAAGCGATCGATTGCGGCGCGGGCACGATACGGCGAAACCCCCACGCGCTCGGCAAGCGTTTTGCGCGAGAAACCATACGGCCCGCCATTGTCTTCGGTTTGCTGGTCGATCTCCATCAATACCAGCACCTCGACACGCTTCATATCGTTGACACTCGCACGACCCTTGCCCGCCATAGCAGCCTCCTCAAACCGAGCACGAGCATCTAACGCGCCGTGCGCGACCGACACACCTCACGATGGCAGGTAATATCCATCATGCGGCATCCCGCTAAGGATGAAACAGTTACGGTTATTGTATACCGCTCAAATTGTTTCTAGGCAGGTAAACAGCTACTTTTCGCCGAAATAGGCGCTTTATTGATCAAAAAGCCGTACCGGGCGCTAACCCGATACGGCCAAAATGCAATGCAATTACCGCGGTGCTTCAAACTTAGCGATGGAAGAAACCGCGGCGCTCAAACTTGGGCTCGCAGCACACGTTGATACCCAGTTTGCGCAGTACCGCCTCGTCCGTCGGCGAGATAATCACGCTAAAGAAGGCATCGCAACCGCGCAGCTGCTCCAGGCCCGAAAGGACGCGAGCGGCCGTCTCACTCGTGGCCGAGGTGATCGACAGCGCCATAAGCGTCTCGTCGGTGTGGAGGCGCGGGTTTTTGCTGCCCAGGAAATGCGTCTTGAGCTTGCTGATGGGCTCGATCGCTTCATCGCTAATGACCTCGAGCTCAAGGTCGACGCCCGAGACATGCTTAAGTGCATTCATGATGAGCGAGCTCGCGGCGCCCAGGCGCGTGGAAGTCTTGCCGGTCACCACGGAGCCATCGGGCATGACCATGGCACCCACGGGACCACCCGTCAGCTGCTCCCTGGTGAGGGCTGCCGAGCGCGCCGGTGAGTAGTTCTTATCGATGCCGGCTTTCTTCATAATAATCTTGAGACGGTCGACTTGCTCATCGCCCACGCCGGTACGGCGCACATTTTCGACCGCGGTAAAGTAGCGGCGGACGATCTCCATCTTGGAAGCGTCGCGGCAGGCATCGTCATCGGTGATGGCAAAGCCGACCATATTGACGCCCATGTCCGTAGGGCTCTGGTAGGGGCTCTTGCCCAGGATCTTTTCCATCAGGGCACGGACTACCGGGAAGGCCTCGACGTCGCGGTTGTAGTTGACCGTGGTCTTGTTGTAGGCCTCAAGGTGGAACGAATCGATGATATTGGCGTCGTCGAGGTCAGCCGTGGCGGCCTCGTAGGCAATATTGACCGGATGCGTCAGAGGAAGATTCCAGACAGGGAAGGTCTCGAACTTGGCATAGCCGGCGGCCGTGCCATGCTTGTGCTCGTGATAGAGCTGAGACAGGCAGGTGGCAAGCTTGCCCGAGCCAGGACCGGGGGCAGTGACCACGACGAGCGGTCGGGTGGTCTCGACAAACTCGTTCTTGCCGTAGCCATCGTCGGACACGATCAGATCGACATCGTGCGGATACCCCTCGATGGGATAGTGCAGCTTGGCGGGAATACCGAGCGCGTTCAGGCGGTTGCGGAACACATCGGCAGCGGGCTGGCCGGCGTACTGGGTGATGACCACAGCCGCGACAGCAAAGCCGTTGCCGCGAAACAGGTCAACCAGGCGCAGCACATCCTCGTCATAGGTAATACCGAGGTCACCACGAGCCTTGTTTTTCTCGATGTGGTTCGCGTTGATCGCGATGATAACCTCGACATCGTCGGCGATGCTCTTGAGCATGCGGAACTTGCTGTCCGGTTCAAAACCCGGCAGCACGCGGCTCGCATGATAGTCATCGAACAGCTTACCGCCAAACTCCAAATAGAGCTTGCCACCAAACTGCGAGATGCGCTCCTTAATGTGAGCAGCCTGCAGCTCGATATACTTCGCGTTGTCGAAACCCTGGCGCATATATGGCTCCCGTCCCGTTTCCAATTAATGTTCTAGGCGATTATAACGGAGCAGACCCTCCCCAACGCCCAAGCAATCAACTGGCACCAACCAAACACGCCATCGATAAGTTGCGGTGAAATAGTTCCCGTTTAACCCCTCAAGACGGCCAAACAGGAACTATTCCACCGCAACTTCCCCTTTTTGGCGCAAACTAACCTGACCCCTTTGCATCAATAATGGCAGCGCCGCAGGTTGAGCATAAGTCAGCGAGCGACGTCCAGGACGTACAAGTTGGCATGAAAAAGGCAAGGCATAGACCTTCTGGTCATGCCTTGCCTTTT